>Ga0126371_10005449_pt1 | contig 11290 bp, 7 predicted proteins | sample PanSoiMetaPlot_4_FD_110145 | JGI IMG/M metagenome (GOLD analysis project Ga0126371, IMG submission 110145) | Tropical forest soil microbial communities from Panama - MetaG Plot_4 | ecosystem: Environmental > Terrestrial > Soil > Tropical forest > Bulk soil | place: Panama | collected 2016-02-17
CTCTTGGTGCTCTTGGCCGGAATTGCCTCATTCGCCCTCGGCTTCGTTGTCCGGGCGCACATCGCCGCCTCGATCATCGGCGCAGTCACCTTCGCCGTCGGCCTGTACGTCCAGCTGGTGTCGGCCACCAGGGAACAGCGGGTTCTCATCGTGACCGGTCTGGTCGCCGCCTTCGTCGGCCTCGGGCTCGGCATCGCGCACGGCGGCTTCGGCTAGCCGTCCGCGCGGATCGCTCGCGTAGCCCGGCTTGCACCTTCCGGGAGGGGAACGGGCTCGCCACCGGACGCGGCCGCCGTCATGACGCGGCGCCCCGCCGGCTCGGTACGCTCAGCAGGTGAATCGCATTGGTGTGCATCTGCATGAAGGCGACCCGGCGGATCGGGCAAAGGCGGTCGATGCTGGCGCCGTGCAGTTCTTTCTCGGCGACCCGCAAGGCTGGAAGGCCCCCGAGTACCCACGCGACCCCGGCGAGCTGAAGGCGGCCTTCGCCGATTCTGGCGTAGACGCGTACGTGCACGCGTATTACACAATCAATGTCGCGTCGCCCAATAACCGGATCCGGATTCCCAGCCGCAAGCTGCTCCAGCAGCAGCTCATTGCCGCCGCGGCCGTCGGCGCCACCGGGCTCATCGTGCACGGCGGCCACGTCACGGCCGGCGCGGATCTACAGGAAGGCTACGACAGCTGGCGCAAGGCGATCGAGCGCGTCGACCGGCCACTGCCCATGCTGATCGAGAACACCGCAGGAGGCGACGGGGCGATGGCGCGCGGGCTTGACGGGCTCGCGCGGCTGTGGGATGCGATCGGTAGCGCAGCCGACGACGGGGGCGGCGAGATCGGATTCTGTCTCGATACCTGCCACGCGTTCGCCTCCGGCGAGCATCTGGCGAGCATCGTCGAACGCGTCCTCGGGATCACTGGCCGGATCGATCTCGTCCACTGCAACAACTCACGGGACGAGTTTGCCTCCGGCCGTGATCGCCACGCCGGACTAGATAGCGGTCAGATCGATCCGGATCTTCTCGTCGACGTCGTGCGGTCAGCCGGAGCAACCGCGATCTGCGAGACGCCTGACGCGGTCGCCGATATGCGCTGGCTTTCCGCCCGACTCGGTTAGGTGCAATCCCCTGGCCGGAGCCGGGCCTACGTGACCGCCGTCGTGCGTCTCACCGCGGCTTCCCTGGCGAGGAACGTCGCGAGGCCGGTTAGCGTCGGATCAGACCCCGCGTTCGGTGGCGAGATGCCGTAGACCAAGGCCGCCGACTTGGCCGGGCTCGGCGAGCTCGTCGGACACGGCCCGCCGAATGGCAAGCACCCTGTGGATGGTTGCGGGTTCGGGCTGGGACTCTGGTTCGGGTTATTGCCGTGGCCTGGACCAGGGTTCGTGCCGTTCTGGGTGTTGCAGAGCACCGCGCGCCTCGGGCACGTGCACTGCGGGCTGTCACCCTGGAACTGGCCCTGCAGCATCTGCTGGATCGTGCAGCGCTGCTTCCCCTGCGCCAGGTTCCACTTCGCGAAACCCTGCGACGTCTGCTCCGCCTGGAATATTCCGCCCGGCCATGGTGGCGTGTTGCCGTAGACCTTCATCATGAACGCGTTCCAGATCGTGGCTGGCCAGGCGCCACCCTGCGTGCCCGGCAGCCCGCCCATGAACGCCATGTTGCTCAGGTTTTCCGTCTGAAGGTTAGTGAAGAGCGCCACCGACATCGCCGCCTGCATCGGGGTCGCCCCGATGAACCAGGCTTCCGACGAGTTGTCCCCGTTACCCAGCGTCCCGGTCTTGCCGATCACGCCGCCGCGGCGGAACGGGACACTGCCATCGGCCGTGCCCTGGCCGCCAAAGTTGTTGTCGAACGACAGCGCATAGTCGACGTCGGCAGCCGCTGACTTGCTCAGCACCTGCCTCGTTTGGATGTGGCTCGGCAGGGGATTAGGACTGCCGTTTCGCTGCACCGACGCGATCACATGCGGGGTGTGGTAGAGGCCGTCGTCGGCGAGGGTGGCGAACGTCGTGGCCTGCTCGACCGGAGTGAGCGGGTTCTCACCGAGGGCGATGGCCGGCGAGCCGCCGGTGTCCTTGCTCGCGGGCTTCGCCCCGCCCTCACTTGTGCCGAAGGTCGGCTGCAGGCCGTTGTCCCGCCCGGTCAGGTCGTTGCAGTCGGCGATGGTCTGCGCGCGGTTGCCTGCGGCGCTGCCGGGCACCAGGCACGGCTCGACGAACGCGTTCTGGCCCACGCCGAACGCCTTCGCCATGTTGATGACGTTCTGAATCCCGTCCCGGTGCGCCAGATCCTCGAACGCCGGGTCGGAGGAGATGGCGGCGGCCGCGTTGACCGCCAGCGGCTTGCCCAGGTTCTCGGCCTGCTCGTTGAACGTGAAGTACCAGATGTTGCCGCTAGACAGGTACGAGTGCGTGTTCTGGGCGTTTTTCGGCACGCCCGGCGGCGGGCTGGTCAGCGACGGCATCAGCTCGAGCTGGCTATAGTTCCTCGGGTCGTTCGCGTTCAGCAGCGGGATGTAGAGCGGCGAGAAGCCGTTGAGCTGGCTCGTGAACACGTCCATGCCCTCGTTCACTGCCTCCGAGAGCACGTAGGGCTTGAACGACGATCCGACCGGCTCCGCCGCCTCGGCCATGTTCAAAAAGCAGTCGGTCCTGGTGCAGTTCGCCGTGCCGTAACCGGGCCCGCCGTAGACCGCCCAGATACCGCCGGTCTTGGGGTCTTCCAGGACCGAGCCGATCCGTTCATACGGCCGGAACGCGCCCCCGGCCGCTCGCATGGCATTGATCTCTTGGTTGATGGTCCGGGTGAGCGCGACTTGCAAGTCCGGTCGGAACGTCGTCTGGATCTTGTAACCGCCGGTCTCGATCTGGTGCTTGGTGAGGCCATACCCGCCGACCGACGTCGGCGCCAACAGCTGCTGCTGGACCATGTCCATCAGGTAGCCGGTATAGCCGGTCCAGCCGTTCCCCGACGCCGGCACGTTCAGCTGCGGGAAGTGCGCAGCAGCGTACTGCTCCTGGCTTGCCGTAATGGCGCCGTCCCGCTGCATATTGAGCAACACCGACTTGTACCGGGCGACGAGCGCTGTGTATCCGGCGCCTGCCTTCGGGTCGGGGTTGAAGAAGCCGGGCGAGTTCGGCAACGACGCCAGCATCGCGGCCTGCTCGAGGGTGAGCGTGGATTTGTTATTGGTGAGGTTGACGCTGAAGTAGTTCTCCGCGGCCGCGCCGAGGCCGGTGTCCTGCGGCGGCCCGAACGGCACGAGGTTCAGGTAGTTCGTCATCACCCAAGCCTTGGACCGTGAGTGGCCCAGCTTCATGGCGATGATGATTTCCTTCAGCTTGGTGCCGAGGTTCTGCCCGGTGTTCACGCCCTGGAAGTAGTTCTTGGCGTACTGCATCGTGATGGTGGAGCCACCCTGCAGATTGCCGTGACCGAACGTGTCCTGATACGCCGCGCGCATCAGCCCGGTCAGGGATACGCCACCCTCGGTGTAGAAGTGCCGGTCCTCTGCTGCGGCCATCGCCTGTCCCATGACCGCCGGAATCTGGCCCTGGTTGAGCTGCATCCGGTCGACGCTGATCCCGTTCACGTTCGGGTCGAAGTGGCCGATCTGCTGGCCGTTGGCGTAATACACGATCGAGGACTGCCAGTTCGCGGTGAGGTCTGCCGCGGTCGGCACAGACGTATTCGCATACTCATAGAAGAAGGCAGCGACGATGAGGAGGATCACGCCGGCCACGCAGGCACCGAAGAGGCCGACAACCTTCTTGACCGTCCAGTGGCGCCACCAGGAGCCGGAGCGCAGCCACGCCTTGAACCGGTCTCCGGGGCCGCCAGGATACCGGCCATTCCACCCGCCTCGGCCGCCGCCGCCGCCCCAGCCCGAGCCGCCGCCCTGCCTGGTCCGGAGCGCGGTGCGAGCTTGCGAGAACCGGCCCGTGCGGTCGCCGCCCTGCCAGTACCCGTCGCCCTGACGTTGCGCAGTCCTGGAGCCGGGGCCCGCGCCGTAGTCATACGAGCCGCGGTCGCCAGCGGCCGCAGACCACGACTGGCCGCCCCGCTTGCCCGCCGACCCGCGCAACCCGAGCCGGTTCCGCAGCTCGTCCGCGGTCTGGCTCAGCCTGCCCGTCCAGTCATGGCTGCCGGCGTCCTGCGCTGGGCGCTGCGCATGCGATCCGCGCGCCCGCCCGGCGATGATGCCGGTCCAGGTCTGTCCCTCGCCACGCGGGCCATTGCCGGGCACGCGACGATCGCGCGCGCTGTAGCCGTTCCCGGACTGCGCCGACCGGCTGCCACGGCCGCCGCCATTGCCGCGCCAATCGCGCGGATCGGCCCAGCGATCGCCGCGCTCCGCGTCGGCCGACCGGGCGCGGCGCCCGGATCGGTAGGAACCTTCGTCTTGGCCCTGCCAGTACGACCCGGGCAAGTCTGGGTTACTCACGCGTCCTCGCTTGTCGGGGGTAGCGAGCGCTAGCTCGCGAGCGGCGGTCCGCCAGATTACGTACGTTACCTGGCAATACCAACTACCCGGCACTTATGCGTCACACTCACGCCACGCCGCCCGCTCAGCAATAGTCGGCGGACCCGCCCTGACCTGCCCGCTTACTCGCTGGCCCTGGCCCGCCGACTGCGCCGGGGTGCCGGTTCACCAGTGCCTAGCGTGTAGGACGACGCGAGGTGGTTCCAGGCACAACTCTGGCAGACCTCGACGACGTAGACCCGGAACTCGGCATATTCGGCGGCCATTTCGTCCAGTTCTGGGGCACGTTTTACCCTGCCCTCGTAGCGTCCGAGCTCGTCGCCGTAGACGTAGGTGACGTGTGTGAGCTTGACCTTCTGGCAAATAGGGCACGTGGTGTCGGTCGGCTCGCCGTGGAACTTGGCCGCGCGTAGCAGGTACGGATGGGCGTCGCAGACATCGGTGACCGTCGTGCGGCCCGCAAGCACGGAAGCCAGCGTGGCTCGCCGTGCCAGGCCATAGTCGACGACCGATCGCCTCATGAGCGACAGGTTACGACGGATCCGTGCAGCGCCGCAGACCCGCCTGCTCATCGCGCGGGTGACGTGATCATGAAATGCGGGCGACTTGCGGCAATGCGCCGCACCGCATATCGTTGCGATGTATCAACTCGATACATCGAGCCGACATCCTTGGATCCCTAGCCTGGATCCCGCATGCGGCTCAATGATAGCTATGCGTCGAATGTGAGGTGCGAGCGGGTATGAGCAGCCAGCGGTCTGGCATCCTCGAGCTCGCCATCCTCGGCATTCTGCACGAAACGCCGATGCACGGCTACGAGCTGCGCAAGCGGCTCAGTTCGGTGCTCGGCGCCTTCCGGGCGTTCGGCTACGGGTCGTTGTACCCCGCGCTCAAGGACCTGCTGACCAAAGGCCTGATCGCGGATGACTCCGGGGTCGATCCGGGCAGGCCCCTCGACCGGCCGCGGCGATCGAAGATCGTGTACCGGCTCACCGCCGAGGGCAAGGAGCGGCTCAGCGACCTGCTCGGTGAGTCCGGACCGGCGACCTGGGAGGACGACGGGTTCGGCGTGCACTTCGCATTCTTCGGCCTGACCCAGGCTGAGGTCAGGATGCGCATCCTGGAGGGGCGCCGAAGCCGCCTCGAGGAACGGCTGGAGGGCTTCCGGGCCGCGGTCACCCGCACCAGGGAGCGAGTGGACAGCTACACGCTGGAGCTCCAGCGCCACGGCCTCGAGTCAGTCGAGCGGGACGTCCGCTGGCTGAACGAGCTGATCGCCTCGGAGCGCCAGTCGGGGGCCCAGCAGGGCCCGGGCACGGCGACATCACCGGGCACACAAAGCGGCGGAGCGACCGCCATCAGCTAAGTCAGCCGACGGAGCTGGCGATTGAGCGGCACTGCGCGGCACTAGAAAAGGAGCAATCCTCATGGGTTCGGTACGGGTAGCCATCGTGGGCGTTGGGAACTGCGCAAGCTCCCTCGTTCAGGGTGTTGAGTACTACAAGGACGCCGACCCGGCGAGCCGGGTACCGGGCCTGATGCACGTGCAGTTCGGGCCCTACCACGTCCGCGACATCGAGTTCGTGACGGCATTCGACGTCGACGCCAAGAAGGTCGGCAGGGATCTCGCCGAGGCCATCGTCGCCAGCGAGAACAACACGATCAAGATCTGCGACGTGCCGCCGACCGGCGTGACCGTGCAGCGCGGCCCGACGCTCGACGGCCTCGGCGAGTACTACCGGGAGATCATCACCGAGTCCGACGAGCAGCCCGCGGACGTGGTCAAGGCGCTGCGCGATGCGCGCGCCGACGTGCTGGTCTCCTACCTTCCGGTTGGCTCGGAGCAGGCGGACAAGTTCTATGCGCAGTGCGCCATCGACGCCGGCGTGGCGTTCGTGAACGCGCTCCCGGTGTTCATCGCGTCTGACCCGGTGTGGGCGGCCAAGTTCACCGAGGCGGGCGTCCCGATCATCGGGGACGACATCAAATCCCAGGTCGGCGCCACCATCACCCACCGCGTAATGGCCAAGCTGTTCGAGGACCGCGGTGTGGAGCTGCTGCGCACCTACCAGCTGAACTTCGGCGGCAACATGGACTTCATGAACATGCTGGAGCGCAAGCGCCTGCAGTCCAAGAAGATCTCCAAGACTCAGTCGGTGACGTCGCAGATCCCGCACGAGATGGCCAGGGCGGACGTGCACATCGGGCCGTCCGACCACGTGCCGTGGCTGGACGACCGGAAGTGGGCCTACGTCCGACTCGAGGGCCGCTCGTTCGGGGACACGCCACTGAACCTGGAGTACAAGCTCGAGGTCTGGGACTCGCCAAACTCGGCCGGCATCATCATTGACGCGGTCCGCGCCGCCAAGATCGCCAAGGACCGCGGTATCGGCGGGCCGGTGCTGTCGCCGGCGTCCTACTTCATGAAGTCGCCGCCCGAGCAGTACAGCGACGACGAGGCGCGGGACGCAGTCGAGAAGTTCATTCGCGGCGACGTCGAGCGCTGATAAGACCAAAACCCAAGACCAGGGGAACGGGCTCGTCCGGGGCCAGTGCACGCCCGCCAGATCGCCGTGCGACGCGCTGACGGCCCCGGCTAGCCCGGTCGCTCTTGCATACCTAGGCTGATTGGCGTGACCAGGCAGGAGCCCTTCCCTCCGGCACCACCGAAGGCCGGCTCGTCCGGGCAGCCGCCGGCGGCGGGCCCGGCCGGACCCCCGCGGCGCCGCTCATTCCTCGGCGACCTGCGGGTCGTCTGGGCCGAGCACGACTTCCGGAAGCTGTTCTCCACCCGGCTGATCTCGCAGACCGGCGACGGCCTGGTCACCGCGGGGCTCGGCGGTTACGTCTTCTTCAACTCGACGAACTTCCCGAACCCGGCCGCCGGCGCGACCGCCTTCGCGGTGCTGTACCTGCCGTACTCGGTGATCGGACCGTTCGCGGGCGTGTTCATCGACCGCTGGTCGCGACGGCAGATCCTGCTCTGGTCCGCGCTGCTGCGCTCGATCTTCGTGGTGCTCACCGCCACGCTGATGGCCACCGGTCAGCTGGGCGTCCCGCTCTACATCGCGGTGCTCGCCACGCTCGGCGTCAACAGGTTCTTCCTCTCCGCACTCTCGGCCGCACTGCCGCACGTCGTGCCTGAGGACAAGCTCGTCATGGCCAACGCGGTATCTCCGACCGCTGGCGGCATCATGGTCGCCGTCGGCGGGCTCGCCGGTCTCGCCGTGCACGTCGCCCTGCACGGCGGCCGCGTCGAGTACGCGGCCACGCTGCTGGCGGCGGCCTGCTGTTACGTCGCCGCGGGCCTGGTGAGCGCGACCATGCCGCGCGACCTGCTCGGTCCCGGCCGCCACGAGGCCGGCAAGTCCGGCGGCATCGCCCGCGATCTCGTGGTCATCGCCTCGGGCCTCATCGCCGGCGCGCGATACATCTTCGGCCGGCGCGGCCCGGCCTCGGCTCTCGCGGCAACCGGCGGAAACCGGATCTTCTACGGGATCTTGTTCCTCATGTCGATCCTGCTCTGGCGCAACGATTTCTACGCTGGCGAGAGCGCGAACAAGGCACTCTCGCACTACGTGGTGCTGACCCTGATCGTGGCGATCGGCTACGGTACGGCGGCCTTCGTCACGCCCGTGGCCACCAGGTGGCTGACCAAGCGCACGTGGATCACCGCACTGCTGCTGACCAGCGCGGTCGTCACCGCAGCGCTGGGCCCGCCGTTCAATCAGCCGACGTTCATCATCCTCGGCTTCTTCCTTGGCCTGTCCGGGCAGGGGGTCGCCATCTGCGCGACGACCATCCTGCAGGAGCAGATCGGCGACGAGTACCGGGGCCGGGCGTTCGCCTTCTACGACATGTTCTTCAACGCCCTGTTCGTCGGCGGTGCCGCCATCAGCGTGCTCTTCATGCCCCCGACCGGACGCAACGTCGCGCTCATGGCCGCGATCTCGATCGGCTATGCGCTCACCGCGGCGGGCTACTGGGCTCTGAGCCGCCGAGCCGCGGAGTCCTAGGCGCCGGCCTCCGGATCATCTCGCTCCGGAATCTCCAGACCCTGGGCCTTGGCCCAGGCGAGCAGCTCGGCCACCGCGGTGTCGTGGTCGAGCGGGCCGCGCTCCATCCGCAGCTCCTTGAGATACGCCCAGGCCTGGCCGACGATCGGGCCTGGGGGGATGCCCAGGATCGCCATGATCTCGTTGCCGTCGATGTCCGGCCGGATCTTGTCCAGCTCTTCCTGCGCTGCCAGCTCCGCGATCCGCGCCTCGAGGTGGTCGTACGCCCCGGCCAGGCGCTGCGCCTTCGCCTTGTTCCTGGTGGTGCAGTCCGCCCGGGTGAGCGCGTGGAGCCGCGTCAGCAGCGGGCCGGCGTCGTTGACGTAGCGGCGCACCGCCGAGTCGGTCCACTCCCCCTCGCCGTAGCCGTGGAACCGCAGGTGCAGCTCGACCAGCTTGCTGACATCCGCCACCACGTCCTTGCCGTACCGAAGCTGGGAGAGCCGCTTGCGCGCCATCTGGGCGCCCACCACCTCGTGGTGGTGGAACGCGACCCTGCCGCCCGGCAGTCGGCTCCGCGTGCGCGGCTTCCCGATGTCGTGCAGCAGCGCCGCGAGCCGGAGCACGAGATCCTGCTCGAGCCCATACCGGGGCTCCAGCTCGATCGCCTGGGTCAGCACCGTCAGAGTGTGCTGGTAAACGTCCTTGTGCCGGAAATGCTCGTCCTTCTCCAGGCGAAGCGCAGGAATCTCGGGCAGCACGAGGTCCGCTACCCCGGTCTCGGTCAGCAACGCGATGCCCGCGGCGGGACCGCCCGCCAGCGCCGAGCGGACCAGCTTCGTCAGCTCACCCTCGATTCGCTCAGCCGAGACCTTGGGCGGCGCCAGCAGCCCTGCCAGGTCGGTCATCGCGACCCTCACGTCGGGCGCCACGGTAAAGCCCAGCTGGGCCGCAAACCGGGCCGCTCGCAGGATGCGGAGCGGATCGTCGGTGAACGAAGTCTCCGGTGATCCCGGCGTGCGCAGGACCTTCGCGCGCAGGTCAGCGACGCCGCCGAACGGGTCGACAAGCTGGTAGCCGGGCAGTCGGGCGGCCATCGCATTGACGGTGAAGTCCCGCCGGGATAGGTCTTCGGCCAGCGACCGACCGTAGGTAACGGCAGGCTTGCGCGACGTACGGTCGTAGCTGTCGCTGCGGTAGGTGGTCACTTCGAAGGTAGTGCCGCCCTTGCGCAGCCCTATGGTCCCGAACTCGATGCCGATCGTCCAGGTCGCGTCTGCCCAGCCAGCGGTGAGCTCGAGGATGCGTTCGGGCGGCGCGTCGGTCGTGAGATCGATATCGGGCGACGTGCGGCGGAGGAAGGCGTCCCGAACTGGGCCGCCCACGAGCGCGACTTCGTGACCTGCCGCGGCGAACAACTCGCCCAGCTCCGTCACGCGCGGCGACAGGGATGCCAAAAGCACAGCCGCAGCCTGCAGCTGGCGATTACTCGGCGAGTCTGGATCGGGCACGGCCATTGAGGGTAGATCCTGCGCGTAACCTTGGGAAACGGAAAACCCGTGAACCCCGGGGCTGCCCGCAGGATACTGCGCGGAGCCGGGTAGCGCCTGGCCGCCGGCCTGGGATTGTGACGCGAGCGACCCTGGCTGCTTGGCAGGTCGCAATAACATTCTCGGCATAGCTCCGTCGGCCTAGCCCCGGCCGGAAGGGGCGCCTCGGCACCGACGACAGGCTGGTGGATCATGGCACGACGGGCGGCTAGCGCCCTGATAGCCATGTTCGCATTCGCCGCGGCAGCGGCGCCCATCGCCCTGATCGCGGCGGCGGCGGCCCCGGCGGCGGCGGCAACCGGCGGAGTTCCCGCTACCGTGGTCTTCACTGGGCTCAACCCACAGTCGGCTGCCCCTGGGTTGACGATCAGCGTGACCGGCAGCGTGAAGAACACCTCGGGCGTGAACAAGCAGCTGACCGTCCAGCTCCTCGACTCGACGGTGCCCATCAGCAGCGTCTCGGCGCTCCAGCAAAGCGCTGCAGCCGGCAGCGCGACCGGGCAAGCAGATATGCCGCTGCCTCATGCCGTCTGGCGGTCGCCTGTGCTCAGGCCCGGGGCATCGGCAAGCTGGTCGCTGAAAGTACGGGTCAGCGTCATGGGTCTCACGAGCTTTGGCGTCTATCCGCTGGCGGCCCAGCTCTACGACGCACAGGGCACCCCGCTGAACAACACGCTGACCTACCTGCCCTACGTGCCAGCCAAGGGCGGTCCCTATCGCTCCTCGATACCGGCCGCGCAGAAGATCTCCTGGGTCTGGCCGCTGATCGACCAGCCTCTGCTCGACGAGCCATGGCAGAGTGCCTGCTCCGGCTCCCAGGCCGCGGCACTCGCCCAGAGCCTCACCAGCGGCGGGCGGCTCGGAAAGCTCGTCGGTGCCGCAGGCGCCACCGCCAGCACCGCGGCGGTCCAGGCCCGGGCGCTGCAGGCTGCCTCCAGCGGCACGGCGCATCGCCTGGCGATCATGGCCGAGCCTGGCCAGAGCCTGGCCCAGGACGACGCCGTCACCTGGGCGGTCGATCCTGCGCTGCTCGTCAATGTCTTCCACCTGTCCCAGTGCGGCGCCAGCCAACCCCAGTGGGCCCGGGCCGCGTCCGCCTGGCTCGCCCGGCTCAAGGACGAGACCGCCAGTCAGCCGTTGTTCGTGACGCCATACGGCGACCCGAACGTAGCCGCTCTCATCGGGACCAGCCACGCCGGCGACCTCGAGAATGCGTTTACCTACGGTCGGCGGCAGGCTGGCCGGATCCTCGGCCGGAGC
>Ga0126371_10005450_pt1 | contig 11289 bp, 17 predicted proteins | sample PanSoiMetaPlot_4_FD_110145 | JGI IMG/M metagenome (GOLD analysis project Ga0126371, IMG submission 110145) | Tropical forest soil microbial communities from Panama - MetaG Plot_4 | ecosystem: Environmental > Terrestrial > Soil > Tropical forest > Bulk soil | place: Panama | collected 2016-02-17
AAGCACGCGCATGACCATCCGCACCTCACCATGGTCATCAAGGGCGCGGTGCGACTTTGGCGAGACGAAGTTATGGAAGGCGACTATCTGGCGCCAGCCACGCTGAAGATACCGGCGCAGACGCTGCACTCGTTCCTGACGCTGACCGACGACGTGGTGCTGGCCTGTATCCACGCGGTTGGCGAGGCAGAGGAGCCGGGCGTGTTCGCAGAGCACAATATAGACCTGGAGGACTGAGGAATGCCGTGGGGTGTAGCCGCCGCTGCGGTTAGTGGTGCCGCCGGGCTTGCCGGCTCGGCGATGCAGTCGAGTGCGGCGGGCAAGGCTGCGGGCGGGGCGCAGCGTAATCTGCAGATGATCCTGCCGCAGATGCAGCAGAATTATAACACCGCTGTGGCGGGCTATCAGCCATTCGCCACGGCCGGACAGCTTAGCCTCACGGACCAGCAGGACCTCTTGGGGCTTAACGGGCCGGATGCGGCATCGGCTGCCATGGCCAAGTTCCAGACCAGCCCGGGCTATCAGTGGTCGGTCCAGCAGGCACTGCGTGGCGTCGATGCGGGTGCGGCGTCACAGGGCATGCTGCGCAGCGGTGCGACGATCAAGGCCGAGCAGGACCGCGCCGCGCAACTCGCTAATCAGGAGTTCGGTAATTACTATAACCGGCTCGGAGCGCTTTCCACGCTCGGCTTCAATGCGGCGGGCGGCATCGCCAATGCGGGCCAGAACCTGGTTGCCAATGAGGAGGGCAACGCGCAGTCGCAGAACACGGCCCTGATCGGCGGCGCCAACGCACAGAACTCCATCCTGGGCAACGCAGCAAGTGGCCTTGGGAACACCGTGAACAGTCTGTTCAGCAACCCAAACTTCCAGCAGTGGCTTGGGATTGGCAACACGCCGGCCGTCAATACGACGTTCAGCGGCTATGCGCCGTCGCTTAACCCAGGGCAGGGATATGTCGGCGGGTTCGTGGCGCCGCAGCAATCCACTCAAGGGTATTAGCCGATGTCCGGCGCGCAGACTTCCACCTTCGCCGACCCGAACCTCCTGCTGAGCACGCTGTCGGGGGCGCAGACGGCTCGCGTCATGCAGAACCAGCTGCTGAACCAGGAGACTGCGGCGCTGATGCCCTACCATGTGCAGGAGGCGCAGCAGCAGGTCGGGGCGCAGGACACTGAGATGGCGGCGCGGATTGCCGGCACGCTGATGGACCCGACGCTGTATCCGACAACCGAGGCGCGGGCGGCGGCTTATCCGGGACTGATATCGGAGGCGCAGTCACGCGGGTATCTGAAGAACGCGCCATCGGTGTATCCGGGCGACGAACGAGCGGCGGCGTTAGCTCGGATGGGCATTCCCAGCACCGACCTCTATCAGTGGCAAATGGGGCGGAGCGCCAACCAAGCGCTGGTTCCGACCGCGCCTGGCAGTGCGGCGGCTCCGGGGGGTGGTGGTGGGAATGATCCGGTTTCTGGTATGCCCGTCGAGAAAGCGCTGCCTCTCCTTGAGCAGCGCGAAAGCGGCGGCCGAAATATCCTGACCCAACTCAAGAACCCGGACGGCACGCCTGCATCTACCGCCAGCGGCTACTACCAAATGCTCGACAGCACCTTCCAAGAAGGGATGAAGCTGGCTGGCATCCCCGGCACCTGGACCCGGGCGATGGACGCACCGCGCGAGGTGCAGACGGCGGTGGCGAATGCCATATACCAGAAATATGGCGTTGCACCGTGGGCCGCCTCTAACCCCAACCGTGGCACGCAGACAGTCTCCAAACCCCCGCCAGCGGCCCCAGGAGGCGGTGTGGCGGCGCGCTATCCGGGGGCGGTGCAGGCGGCCGGTCCCGCCGCAGGGGCGCCTGCAGCCACGCCAGGGGCACCAGCGGCCGCGCCTGCGACGCCTGACCTTATGGGGCCGCGTCCAATGCCTCCGGTCGGTCCTGGTTCTCCCACGCCTCCGACGCCGCAGGCGTTAGCCAACACGCCATTTCCGCAACCGGGGGCCAATGCGCTCGCGCCGGGCGGACCCGGCAACCCACCGGCTGCACAACCTCCAGCCGCGCCAGCAGCAGCTCCATCGGGACCTCAACCGCCACCGGCGCCGACCTTCCAGCCGCCACCCGTTGTGCCGCGGCCACCACCGCCGCCGACCATTGTCGCGGACGGACTGACCGCCGGGCAGATCGCGGACCTGAACGCCATGGCCGCGCGTCCGGGATTTCCGACAGCGACGCTGGCGCAGCGCAAATACGAATACCAGCAGCAGAACATCCAGCAGGCGAACACGTATCAGGCGGCACTGGAGAAAGAGCGCGCCGATGCCATCCAGACCCAGGCTGCGCAGGCGCAAGTCGGCAACCTTGCGCTGGAGACATGGAAGGCGGCGCACCCAGACGCCAAGGTGACAACGGTCGGCGGCGAGATCATCACGCAAGACCCGCGCACGGGTGCAGAGATCGCGCCGCGCATTCCGGTGACGCCAGACCGTCCAGAAGCGATGGCGATGGTCACGCTTGGGCGGCTCGCATCGAAGATACAGAGCGGCCAGCAACTCACGCCGCCAGAGGCGAGCGATTACAATGTTGCCTATCAGATGATCGGCAAGCCGACGCTGGTCGAAGACCCCATCAGCAAGCAGAAGTCCTTCACTTACCAGACCGATATGTCTGGGTTCCCCCCGCCTCCTGGCACTACACCCGGGCCGCGGCCCATCACTCAAGGCTTGTCGCCGAAGCAACAAGCTATCGAGCGGGATCCATCGGGCTACAAAGTAGCCACGACCGACTATGAACACGACGCTAAAGAGATGCCAGCTATCACCGACACCGTGAGGGCGGCGCAGCAGGACCAAATCCGCATTGCTGAAATGCAGGGCATCCTGCAAGAGTTGGCGACCGGGCCTGGCAGGGCCGGCATCGAGCACGCAAAGGCATGGCTGCAAGCCAATCTGCCTTCTGCCGTCAACCCGTTTAGCGATCAGACGCAAAACCTCTCCGGGCCTGCGGCGGCCGAAGTATTCCAGAAACTTGCCTTCAAAGGCTCTGTTGCGCAGGAACGGCAGTCATCGTCCCGCGGCGGCTATGCGGTGACTAAGCTGTTCCAGCAACTCAATCCCGGCATGGATCTGCTCAATCCTGCGAATACGAGCCTGCTTAACACGCAACTGGTCAGCAACCAGGCCGATATCGACTACGGCACGGCGGCTAATCAGTTCTATCTCAACCAAAAGGACCGGTTCAGAGACACCAACCAATATGACTCACAGCAGTATTTCGAACAGCAGTGGATCAATCAGCGCAATCCGCAAGTCTACAACGCCGCGATCATGGCGTTGAACGGCAACACGAAGTGGTGGGACGATCCGAAGAACGGGAGATTGAGTGACGAAGAGTATGCACGGGCGTTGCAGATCATGCAGCGAGCCAAACCATCGGCTACCGTGCAGACCAAGAATGGGCCGTATCAATTACAGCCTAACGCAGTGACAACGGGAGCGCAGTCAACCCCAGGCAACACAATCATCCGCTACGACCACAACGGAAACCGGGTTCAGTAATGGCAATCGAGGCACGACTGCCTGACGGCACCACGCTGCAGTTCCCTGACGGGACGCCCGATGCGGTGGTGGACGGTGCCGTTAAGCAGCACCTCAGCGGCAAACCCGCCGACGCATCCCAAACGCCCGAGAGTAAGCTTGGCCTGACGCCTGCGCCGCCGGAGACGCCGAAGCAGGGAGCACCCATCGACTTCGCCAACCGGCCAGCGGCTCCGTCTCCGTCGCAAGAGGAGCTTGGCATTCCGCTGCCGCAGACCACGACGACGCCCGCCGCGCCGTCGCCGCCTCCGCCAGACCCCATGCGGCTTGGTCCAGCGAATCGCCCATTGGATGCGCCATCGTTGGAGTTCCACCCGTTCGCACCACCGCGCCCCGGCGCTCTGGGCCGCATCGGGCAGGCAGCGGAGGCAGGCGCGCAGAGCGTTCCGGCATTGCCGCGGGTGCCAGCCTATTTGGCGCCAACATTCGTCAATCAGTTAATCAGCGGCCTTGAAGGCGGCATTCGTCTCGGCAGTGGTCTGTTCCGTGGTGGTCAACAAGCCACCGCAGAGATGATAGACCCGATACTACCAGGGCTTGGCGGAGAGATTGCGGCATTGCCGGAAGCATTCGCTGGCTCACCGCATCCTACTGGTATCCCGGAGCCGCCAGGCCCCCGGATAGCGCCGCCAACCGGACGCTTCGTCTATGAAACCTATGGCGAGCGCGGCACCCCGCCACCGTCCGGTGGGCCGCCACCGTTCTTGCCGCCCGGAACGCTGCAATCCGTGCAGCTCAACCAATTGATGGACGCGATTCGCGCCGTCGATCAGAAGGCGGCCAATAAGCCGCCATTTATCCCGCCAACGACATCGACCGATGTCATGGGCAACGTGACGCCGATCCAGCAGCCACGCATCCCGGCGCAGCCGCCGCCGGCACCTGCCGCACCACCGCCAACGGCTCCGCCGCCGACTGGTGCGGGTACCGCGCCGCCCGGAGCGCCTGGGCCTGCCAGCGTGGGTGCCGCGGCATCAAGGGAAGGCACGCCAGCGTCGCAGGTTAACCTAACACCGGAGCAACAGGCGGCAGCCGGCTCAACGGCCGATAAGCAGTGGCTCTACTCCTCGCCAACGCCGGGCGAGGTCCAAGACATCCAGTACGTCAAAGGCATCAACCCCACGATGGCACAGCGCGAACAGACCGTGATGCGCTCCCGTGAGATGAAAGAACTCGGCACGGAAAGCCCGGAAGCGGAACAGGCCGCTCGCGACTTGGCCACCGAGCATAGCAATCTGCGCAAAGCAGACTTCCAAGAGATAGCCGGGTCGGACGTGACCCAGCAGGCTGATCTTAAGGCGGCAAATGACAAGATCGACACGGCGTTGAATGCTGCCTATAGCCACGGCGGTCAGGTTGACGTGCAGCCGGTACTTGACGCCATCAACACTGAGCGCAACGCCCCATCAGGTAAGTTGCCGCCGGTCAAAGCGGCCATGAACGAGATTGAACAGGCCTTGCAAAAGAGTGACGGCTCTGGGTTGGAGACTGACCCGCGTCAAGTGAATGGGGCGCGGCGCGTCATCCTGTTCCTCCAGTCCAAGGCTGGAAGGGCGGCTAATCCAGCCTATGGTGATGCCACCGTTCAGGCCGCACTGGTGCGGCTCAAGCAGGCTTTCGATGGGGCGATTGAACCGGCCGCACCAGGGTTCAAACAGGCTAACAGCGATTATGCCGCAGCGCGGCAGGCCATCGACGCCCGCGAGGCGTTACAGGAAGCTGAGCCCAAACTCTACGGCGGCGCGTTCAATCAGATGACCTATGCGCCGATGCACCGGTTGATGGGCGAAATTATTGCTTCGCGTGACCCAAGCGCCCCGCTGAATGCGTGGCAATCACTCACCGAAGACCAGATGAACCGGCTCAAATCGTTGCATGATGATTTGCGGCGAGTGGCGACAGCAGATGAACTAGCAAAGGCCAAGGGATCGGACACGACGCAGCTAATGTCGGGACTGCTGCGTAAGGCGGTGCAGGGTGGCGCGGGCGGAGCGGCTGGAACCATCGTCGGCGGGATATTACACGCATCGCCATTTACAGCACCAATAGCGGTTCCCGCTGGGATGTTCACCAAGTCGCTGGTAGATCGGATGTTCTCGCGGCGGGCACAGGCGCAAGCGCAGACACAGATGAACCAACTATTACGGCCTGACCCTGCACAGTATCCAGTTAAGCCTAACCCACTGATGCAACCGCCGGAGGGACCGCCCTAAGCGTGGAATAGCACCGCGGCGATGACACACAGCGCGACGAAGCTAACGCAGCCGACTATAGTTGATTCCCAGAGGAGCGAGTGGTCTGGCTTAGGCTGCCAGGGCGTCGGCTTGACCGGCTCCCACGGCGCCCACTCGAACGGCGGCGGCGATGACTGCTTCGGCGGTTCCGGAGGTGGTGGGGTTGGCTCTGGCGTCGCGACCTGCGGTAGCAGGAACTCATCCCACGTTATCCGGTATTTGCGGCGCAGCGCTTCGATCTGAAGACCGGCGGCGTCGCGCTCCCCGGCGTGCGAGCTGCCCAACATGCCAAGCATAATTGCCAGCCGCTTGCGGTCCGCGTCGGTCACCGGCCGACGCCTAGCACGGTCAGCAGCTCCGGCAGCCTAGCGAATAGGGTAGCGAATGCGGCGATAATGGCCGCAAGCGTCAATATCCACGGGTCTCGGTTATACTTCTTGGTCTCCGACCGTAGCTTATGAATGTCCGCTAGCTCGCGGTCTATGCGGGCAATCTGTTCGCGTAGATCGAGCCGTTCGCGGTAGTCTGCCGGGATATCGCTCACGATCGAAAGTCCTTCCTTTCGGTTGTGCAGGGCCGGGTGGGTGTTCGCAGCACCGCCCGGCCCGCTTCATTTACGGCGTGTCGTTGGCGAATTGCAAGGAAGCCGCCACCTCACAATGCGTTTGCTGGTGCTGCTGGTCTGCCACTGGCAAGCCGGCACGGCGCTTAAGCATTGGCTGCCGGCCTGCTGCAACCGGCCGCACATCACCGACCACTGCAACGACCGGCTGCCGCTCTATTGGCGCAAGGACGTGGAGCAGCATCGCTGAGCCTCAGCTCTTCTTCTCCAGATCCGTCACGCGCCGGGCCATATCGGTCATCAGGCCGGCAATCGTGCTCATCAACACATTGCCCGAGCGCGCCAGTTCGGTCAGGGCGCCCACCGCTGCTGATAGGCCGGAGATCGCGGCTTCGACCGTTCTGACCCGTTCGATCAGCACCTCCTGCGCGTTGGTTATCCGGCTCATCAGCCGGGCCTCCATGGCCTCCAGGTGCGCCCGTGTGTCGTCGTCCATGTCCCTACTCCTTGGCCTGCTCGACACGCTCGATCATCTCGCGCAGCTTCCTAAGGTTCGGATGATCGGCCATTCCCATGTCTTCCGCGGCGCCGCCTTCCAGGCGGAGGCACCATTTGGCCAGGGTCAGCAGCAGGTTGCGCTCGTCCTTGGTCATGCCCCACCGCCCCACAGCCTAAACCACCACATCAGGGCTTGGCCCAGCGGCCGGAGGAGCCAGCCGAGGAGGTGGCCGAGTAGCCAGGACGCGGGGGGCATGACGATGAGCACCACGACAGCCACCATGGCAATGAACAACAAGCCGGATAGGCCCGGATGCCGCCGCGACCACGGCCGCCGAACAATCCAATCGATCATGCTACCTTGCTCTTGGACTTACGCATCGCCATTAGGTCGGCGACCGTCTTGGGCAGCGGCGCGTCGTCTGATTTTCGCTTGATCGGACCTTCGTCGCATAGGATCAGCTTCTTCTGCCGCACCATAACAAAGGCTGCGGCTGCTTTCGCCTGGTCGTTGTTGTCGGGATGAAGCGCCCACAACAACGCGTAATATTCCTGTGGTGTGAACGGCGGCTTAAAGCGGCCAGGGCCGTGATGAAAAACCAATGCATTGGCTTGTTCGATGACTTCATCGTCTTGCTTATCGCGGGCCGCCAGCCGGCGCTCTACCTCTTCTCTGACCCGCTGCTCAAACTCGGCTTCCATCTGTGCGCGCAGGCGCCGCTCAAAGATTGCCAGCCTCTCCTGGGCTGTCTTCGACAGCAGCGACTGGTCGATCAGCCCGCGCTCGGCGGCTTCATTGAAGCCCTCCTGACGTCCGCGCTCGGCAGCAATGGCAGCCTCAGCGATGATCCGCGAGAAGCCTGTCGCTTTTGCTACGTCCTGAACGTTGATTGGCTCGTCCCGCTCAACGAGTGGTCGCACGTATTCTCGAACAGCGATCGTGGCGCTGCTCTCGCCGGCGGAGGTAGTGCGGCGGGAACGGATGACCTTTGGATCGGCGACCTGCTTATCCTTCGGTGTGTGAGTTGTATAGTCAGCCGTTGCACGTATGCCAGCTTTCCCGTTCTCGACAAGCGAACGAAGCTCGGGAATGCCTTTGTCTAAAATGGTTTTGGCATTATAGATGGTGTGTTCTGGAATGCTGGCTGCCTTGGCGATCTCGGCGACCGTCTTGGGGCCAGAAACGAAACTTGTATTTACAACCTTCGTTTTTGCCGCATTGGCGTTGCCAGATTGACCGCCGCGTGGCCGCCTCACCATCTCCGCACAGACGAATGCCAGTATCGCTTCGTTTAGGTGCTTCCGGTGCCTGTTCATGCTAAGCACAAAAGCGTCGGGATCGTCGCCTGTGTATTCCTCATAACGCGGTATGACACCAGCCAATTTGCAGGCCCGCTGCCTGTCGGCCCCATCTAAAACCAAACCGTCAAGTATGATGATCGAATGGTGCAGCCCGTTGGCTTTGATGTCGGCAGCAAGTTCCGTCAGTTGGTCATCCGGCATGCGGGGCCAGAGGGCACAGGAAGGATGCAGGGGATATGTCATTACATTTGCCCCGCTCGCAGCCATTCAGCTTGCCGGGGTGTGACGCCCCCAACCTCAGAGCTGACCAGCTCAGTAACTCCGCAACTCTCCAGGAAATGCGGCACCATAACCCACCGCATCGGGCGTTTGCTGACGATGGCTTCGTCGGTGGTGGTGGATACTACGACAACATGATAGTATGCGGCCTTTCGATACCTTGACGACCGCCAGATTAACGTCAGTGTCTCGCTGGGTTCGCAACGCAAGGACAGCACATCGCCGAGGACGGGCGGCGTCAGTAGATGACGCCCCTTGAGATGCGCTTCTGGCCATTCAAATCCGGGCATTTGTAGGGTTCCTATTAAGCGATGGGGGCCGCAGCCCCCACCCAGTCGTCACTCGCCGTTGTTCTCGACGGTCTCGCCATCGATCATACGGGCGCGCTCCTTCCGGCTCATGCCATAGCGTCGCAGCACTACGCCAAGGGCTTTGGATAGCGTTGCGAGCTTCTTCTCGGCTACGTAGGGATCACGCCCGTTCTGCTTGGCGCATTCCCGGATCATCTGGGCGGCCAGCAAATTATCGGCGGAGAGCGAACCCTCTACCGCATCCTCATCGTAGACCGCATCTAAAAGACGCTGATACTCGGCGTTTTCATACAGTTGCAGATGAATGGTCTCGACATGATCGTTAAGTGTGCGGCGCTGCGCGATTTTGCGCTGGGCGATCATCTCACCTGTGCTGGCCGGCAGCGCCGCCGGGCGGGGTCTGACAAGTTCGTTGCTTGAGTCTGACACTGACTTTCCTTTCCCAAGGCGGGTGCGACGACACTATTGCCATCGCCTCGCAACTTGACTGTATATCCGGTGAAGTATTACATTGCAAGCATGAAAAGCGACGCAATGCTGACAATTCGGCTTCCGCAGCCAATCAGGCAGGCGCTGGAGCTTGCTGCCGATGCCGATGAGCGGTCACTGTCCTACGTGGTGACCAAGGCCCTAGAGGCATGGCTCAAGAGCAAAGGTTGGCTGGATGAGCCGAAAAAACTGGCGGGACGCTAACCCGCTGCCAGATTGGCTTCGCCAGTAATCTCGATGTCCGGCAGCTCGTCGTCAGGCTCCGGTTCCCTTGGCCACCACTTGGCCATCGCAGCGGATATAATGTCCTCCAGTTCCTTCTTGGCGTCGTCCTTGAACATCCTTCGGCCTAGTTCGACATCTCCGCTACACAGGATGGCATCCACCTCCTCGTGCGTCTTGGCATCGCGCAGTGCGATCCGGAGACCGTCGAGGATTTCGCGGTAGCCTCGCTGCCGCTGTTGTCTGGGCTTGTCCGGGGGTGGCTCCGACACTTTCGGCGGGCGCGGCATGTCGGCGGCTGCGGCCTTCAGAGGTACCGTAGCGTTGATCGCGTCATGCGCGTCGCTGGCGTCGGGCACCTCTACACTCTCTCCGTCGATGATTGGACCCATTTCCTCGCGCGAGTAGACGCCAAGGATCACGGCCGGCGTCCAGCGACGAGCCCACACCCTTACGCCGTGATACGCCAGTTGCTGATCCGGCTGGCGCCTCCACAACTCGTTGTTTGTCCGCGCATCCTTCAGCTTCACCGTCACCGAGCGAGGGTTGGTCTCGCCGCGGCGGGTGGCGATCACCTCGATCGCGCGTGTTTCGCCTTCCCCGCTCCACTGGTAGTCAAATAAGCCGGTGATGGCGCCGCTGGTCTCTACCGCTGCAGCAACCAGCTTCCCCTCAAGCATCAGCTTGCCGGATATCACGCTGGTTCCCTGCGCCACGGCGAAAGGCGACATACCCCAACGCATCGCCAACTCGACCACCATCAGGCAATCGCCTGGGCTGTCCTGGAGATGTTTGGGGACGGTGCGTGCCCGGGCCATGAACTCGGCGAGGCGCAGCGCCTCATCCATGTTCTTGGGGATCAGCGTGTTGGCCCCGATTGGAACAAGTGCGTTCATGGCTGGGTATCCTTCTTGAACCGCCGGGCAGAAATCAACTCCCCATCCTCGGTGATCCCCGACAGGACGACCTGCGTCACCTCAAGGGGGTAACTATGTTCCTCTACTTGCTCTGGATACATCGCGCGCAGCTCTTTCATGTCGACCGTCTGTCGCTTGATGACCTTGATCTCGGCGAGATATGCCGCGCCTTCGCGTAGGTCTTCGTTAAGGATCAGCAGGCGTGTAAGCTCAGCCTTGCGCTCTTCCAGGCGCTTAATCTGCTCCCGGACTGCAGCGAGTTCGTCGGGTACCGGGGTGTTGCGGCGGTCGCTCATCGCTAGCGTCTCACGCAGCCTCGTCGTTGCAGATGTCGTCCATGACCTCCAGCGCGCGCTTCCTTGCGTCGGCCTCGCGCAGCCGCTCGTCGTAGCCTTCGGGCAAACGCAAGTTTTCTATCTCGTCCAGCAACGCGCGGGCTTCGAGCAGCCAATGGCGCTGATAGTCGACGGCCTTCTGTAGCACCGTGAGCAGATGCTCGGAATGCGCGTGGATCACGGCGCGCTTGATGAAGTCGTATTGTGCGTCGGTCATCAGGCTGCATCCTTCAGTGCTATGGGGATTTGGCGAGGGTCGAGCGAGTTGCGCATTGCGTCGCGCATTTCGGCAAGCTCGTGATGCATCGCGTTCAGGGCGTCGGCGAGTGCGCTGACCTCCCGGCACATCGCATCGATGCGGGCGATATTCTCGGCGTTCATCGGCGCGGCTCCACCGCCTGCCAGCCGCTGGCGAACATGCAGTCGTTGAAGTTCTCGTTGGTGCGCACCGCAGTGCCGACCGCCGATGCGAGCAACGCACCGCCAACGAACGCACCGACGAATGCCGGGCGGCCAGATGCAGCCACAAACCCGCCGGATGGTGTG
>Ga0126371_10005451_pt1 | contig 11289 bp, 20 predicted proteins | sample PanSoiMetaPlot_4_FD_110145 | JGI IMG/M metagenome (GOLD analysis project Ga0126371, IMG submission 110145) | Tropical forest soil microbial communities from Panama - MetaG Plot_4 | ecosystem: Environmental > Terrestrial > Soil > Tropical forest > Bulk soil | place: Panama | collected 2016-02-17
CGCCCGACCGCTGCGGCTCGCCGCCCGCTGGTTCAGCTCCATCTGTTCTGCTTCTGTCAGTCCGATCCTGCTCTTCATGAACACGATCGTACTACCTTTTTACGCGTTACACACCACTAGTATATCAGTGGCGGTCTGCGGCTTTTGGCGGGACAACTCAACATCGCGATTGAGCACGCGGAGAACTCGCTGCGCCTCAGCCCGCGCGAACGCGTCGGCTGGACTCACTATGTCATCGGCGCCGCATATTTTTTCAGCAGGCGCTTCGAGGAGGCGGTTCAGGAGTTCCTCCTCGCGATGCAGGAGGACCCAAGCGACACTAGCTCCTACCGCATTCTTGCCGCCTGCTACGCCCATATGGGACGAATGGAGGAGGCGCGACAAGTCATCGCGCGGCTTCGCGCCATCACTCCCAGCCTGACACCCAATGTCAGCCTGTTGCGGAATCCGGCGCACCGGGAGCTGTACCTGTCCGGTGTATGGATGGCGGCCGGTGAGACGACAGGATCCGTACCCGCCGCCTTGCTGCAATTCTTGCCGCCGACGTCGCGGGTTATCGCGGCTGATGGGAGTGGATGAGGAAGGTACACACGAAAGGCTCAAAGCAATGTACAGTTAAAGTTACCTTTCCGCCGCCCGGGTTGGTCGTATCGCCGAACCGCCGAACCAATCGGGTTGAGGTTCCCGCTGTTTTCAGCCGCTCGGGGAGGTGGCCAAGTGCCCTGAGTATTGTCGTGTTGTCCCAGGTCGCCCATCACTCCGCGATCTTTCCGCCTTCGATACGGAGCAGATCGTTGCCGCCGCCGATCGAGGATGTGGTTCGGCTGATAGCGTAATCGGGAGCAAGGTGGCGTCGAAAAAATCGGGGATCGCTCAAGTAGATCGATTGTTTCAAAGGTAGGGACAACAACAGTGGGAAGTGAGAGAGATGTTGAAACCCATTCTGACCAGCGCCGCCATCGCGCTCGGCCTGTCCGCAACGCCAACGATGGCGCAGGGCTATGGGGGTGCGCCGGGGGGCTCGTACCTCGATTCGTGTAGGGATGTGCGGGCCCTGGGCGACAGCCTGGAAGCCAGTTGCCGTCGTACTGATGGGAGTTGGCAGCGAACCGGGCTGCGCCTCAGCGGTTGTAGCGGCGACATCGCCAACCAGAATGGCCCTTTGGTATGCGGTCGTGGTGGCGGCTATGGCTCGTCCTACGATCGGGGTCGTGGCGCTGGGGATGACCGTGGTTACAGTCCAGGCCCATACAATGATTATGGCCGTGGCTACGGTTATAGCCGCTAAATTTACAGACGGCACGGGGGTCTTCACGCACCCCCGTGTCACTTTTATTATCCATCAGAGCAAGCCATCTTCCGCAGCGCCCTACTGATTGAGTTCGCTAGGCAGGCTGTTCTGCCAACTCTTGGACGGCGTTCCTCCAATTACCGGGTGGCGAGCGATGGGCTTTGGCATCGGGCAGCACTCGCGGCTGCCGGACCATGGGGATAGAAACGCCAAGCGCCTTCAAGCTCCTCAAGCCATATGGAACGGCACTCCTTACGGGCAGTTGCCTTCGGGCCTAAGACTTTCCAGATAGGGTTGGCGGTCTGAGGCTCCATTGACCTAATATTGACCTAATACGGTCTGTGCACGACCGCAGCGCCGTTAGGCCCAGCGCAGCCTGCTCTGTAAGGACCGCTGGCGCAGTTGACGGTTCCTCTGTGGTAGGGGTGGGCGTAGGGGTGTTTGCGAACCACCGCGGTCCCACTGGGTCCAGTACAGCCCGCTCGATAGACACCATTGACGCAAGCAGCGGCATTGGCCTGATCAGTTACGACAAACCCGCCAAGCACGACGATGACAGTGAACGCGAATTTCCTCATGGCTGTCTCCCGGTTGAGGACGTTGACTATGCTCCCGGCTAAACAAGGGTGAGCAAGCCAATCGAGAACGATTGGCATCCGCTGTCGCCGCATCTTCAACCCAGCAGTCCTGTCGAAGGTTTCGCCGGAAGCAGATCCGCGAACATTACGGGCCGCTGCGACGCGGGGCGACATCGGCGACGTTAGGTGAAATCCGGGAATGCGGCGGCTGCCAGTGTTAGTCTGATCGTGTGGTGCGCCGTTCGGGGAGGCGGCAGCCCAAATCACCATCCCCATTTTCAATTCCCAAATTCTGTTTCAATCCCCAAATTCTGTGCGTGCACACTAAACTGACCTGATGCGGGCTTTGGCCTTCTGTGTCGTGCCTTCGACAGATTTGTCTTCTGCATCATTTGAGTCACCAAGCGCATCGAAATCTGGAACCCTCACAAGGCGGCAGATGATGACGCTGACCGAGCATGTTCGCCGAGGTCCTCCTCTGCCTGGTGAAGCACCGAACCTATATCGGGAGGATGAACCTCGAACTCACCGACGAAGAAGCAACACGCAGTATCTCCTCTTGAAAATAGCATATCGGTCAGCTCCGTTCGCCATCGCGTGCCGCGAGGTAGCCGCGGAGCAGTGCCTGCCCTGCCGCGCCGCGAGGCTTAAGCCCAGCGCGACCATTCCATAGAGTTATCGACGGTCTTCCAACGGCGATCGCTCGTCACATCGAGGTCGCGCCGCACAAAGCCGAGCCGATCCTCACTAATATGAACGATATAGCGGCCGCCAACGGGGGGAGAGATCAGCGGCTCTTTGAGCCGGGCTGCCGCAAACGCGTTCTCGCCGGCTCCGGGGACGCGCACGCGATCCGGTTCGAATCGGCCATGCGCGACAAACGGCGCCACGACGTAGCCGGCTTGCCGCAAGTCTGCAATTGCGAGCCAGCCCGTCCGCCTGACGCTGTTGTCCGGACTTGCAGCGGCCTTGCTTGTAGCCGTCGGCGATGAAATCGACGCAGCGTGTGAGCGTCGGTGGCAGGAAATACCCGACCGGCAACCGGGACACAACCAGGACACGCGATGCCGCCTTATCCAATGCTTTGAAAATATTGGCGTCCCCAAGGGGTCCTCAATTTTCTAGTATTTTCAATCATGTAGACTTACAAACTGGTATCAAAAGCAGGATTAATATTCCATCGGACTTACAACTCTAGGAGATGCTGATGCCGATGTCGTTTCCCGATTTCGACAGCCTGCATTTTGCGGCCGAGATCTGGAAATTCCGCCCGCCCGGCGAGGGCGAGAGCGACGCCGCCTACGGCGCCGCACTGGCCGAGCCGCCGGTATTGCGGTAGTTGGCTGGCTGGGGCGCGGCAAGCCATTCGGTGAGGAAGTAGGCGACCATGGCTGGATTTGCCTAAGACGGACATCGGGCCAAGGCGGTCCCCATCGATGTGCCCCTCGCGCACTTAGAAGGTGGACATCTGAGTCGCAATATAACAATAACGCGACATTGCTATGCCAGGACCGGGGGGCCGCCGAACGCCTGGAGCGCAAAGAGAAGGGGATTATCGATTGTCAGACCCGGGCGCGGCAGAATTAGCGGCTCAGCTGGTTGGGCTTAGCTGGTCGAAGGGAGAGAGCCGGGAGAATCGCGACACATTCGAAAACGCTGATGCAAGCGAGCTTCAGGATGTGCTCGCGTATGCTGATGTCTACATATATTTGGAAAACCATCCGGGTCGGTACTACCTACTTGCGCGGCGCGACCACTTACGCATCAGAATGCAAAGAAACTCAACACGTGCGACCGCATATTCACATCGACTATGGCAAGGAACGCCACATTGCTTCGTATGCTCTTGATACCGGTGAACGGTTAGCTGGCAATCTCGACGCCAGGTACGACAAGGCGATATCAGCATGGAATGGGCAAAGCCAGCAGCGGTTGTTCAAAATATGGGCGGCGATCCAGAATGGAATCGATCCTGAAATCCTCATCGCCGAGCTACAAGGGGACGACTGGTAGCCTCGTCTAGCGGAGGCGCTCTATCCGCTGGCTGTCGAGGCCCGTTACCTTCGTGGCGGAAGCCATCCAACCGAAGGGGGATCGAGCGTGCCGTCTTCCCGCACCCGCCGAATTGAGCCCTCTGGCTGGATCGCGTTGACGCGCCGGATTTCAACGATATCCATGTCGTCGGTTTCTCCAGGAATGTATCGCCAGCCGCCCACGATCAGCCCGACCGCAAATAGGTGCAGTTCACCACCCGTGTAGTCGGGCAACAGCACGGGGCCGCCGCTGCACCCACTCATATCAAAACCAGGATCAGGGCCGGAACTCCTGGCATCAGCGGTAGATCGCGCGCTGGATCGTAACTCACGCGGATCGTGCTGGGCGAAAACTCTTCGACCGCCGGAAGCTCGCCGTAGAGCTTGAATTCCGCGGAGCCATCCGAATACACCTCGCGCAGCAACTCGGGGAACCCCGCAAAACTCAAACCCCTGCCGCTTTGGAGAGGCGGAGGCTGCAACGCAGCGTCGACCGCAGTGGCTCCGATCGAGCCCATCTCCTTGGCCGTAATGCCAAAGGTCACGATATCGAGGTCGTGGTCGACCTAGATCAATCGCGATGAAAGATCAAGCGGGAGTAACCGAACCAGACACACGGTGCTCGGCGTGTGGGAGGCCGATATCAGGGTCGGGCAGGTGATGGAGTACGCCCGTGCAGACGATCTGGTCGAACGTCCGGCCGAGCTCACCTACTTCTTCGATCGCGAGCCGATGGAGATCGAGGTTTCGCAAGCCATATTTTCGCTGAAGATCGCGTGTGTGACGCACGCTGGTTTCGCTGATGTCGATTGCCGTCAGCCGAGCATCGGGCTCGCGCAGAGCATGGATGGCAGCTTGGGACGTTCCGCAACCGGCGACCAGGATCTCTCGATTTGCCTGCGGCTCCTCCGTTGGCCACACCAGCAGGGACAGTGCTCGGCGTCGACCCGGGTTGCTGTAGAGCTCGCGGTGGCGGTCGAGGTCGCGCAGCGGCGCCGGATAGGGGTGTCTCTCGTGAAAAGTGCGCACTGCGTCGGCCAGACCGACCGGCGCTGGCGTTCTCGTCACTTCCCGGGGCATCTGCGTCTCGTCGCACCCTCGCGGGGGCGACCCCGGCGAACCCGAACGGCCGCCCCCGGTTCGCTCGAGTTACGAGTGTGTACTCTCCTGTATCTTCCGGAGTACCTCGTCGAGGTTAAAGCTGGCGGCTTTCTGGCGTTGCGGATACTCCCTGTAGGTCTGCAGGAATTGTCCGACGAAGGCCTGTGCTGGCACCAGTAGGTAGACGTGGTCGATCAGCCAATCCCAATAGGTGTTCGAGGTGATGTCGGCCTTCTCGAACGGATCGGTGCGGAGATTGAACATCTTCGGCACGCGCAGACCGGTGAACGGCTCGGCCCACAGCTCAAACGTGCCGGGCGACCGCTGTTCCGAGAACACGAGCTTCCAATTGTCATAGCGCAATGCAACCACCTGCTGGTCGTCATTGCAGTAGATAAACCACTCTCGCGGACTCTTCTCAACCTCACCAGTCAGATACGGCACCAGGTTAAAGCCGTCGAGGTGGACCTTATAGGTCATATCGCCGATCGTGTGGCCCTTCAACAGCTTGTCTTTGATGTCGGGATCGCCGGCCATGGCGAGGAAGGTTGGCAGCCAGTCGTGATGCGCGACCATCTGGTTCGAGACAGTTCCCGGCTTGATCTTACCGGGCCAGCGGACCAGGCACGGCACCCGATAGGCGCCCTCCCAATTGGTGTTCTTCTCGCTTCGGAACGGGGTCATCGCACCATCCGGCCAGGTATTCATGTGCGGACCGTTATCGGTGCCGTACATGACAAAGGTGTTGTCGGCGATGCCGGCATCGTCGAGCGCCTTCAGCACGGTGCCGACGTTCTTGTCGTGATCGATCATGACGTCGTGGTATTCGCTCTGCCAGCGTCCCGACTGGCCTCTGCTCTCCGGTTTCACGTGGGTGCGCAGATGCATGTGCGTGAAGTTGACCCACAGGAAGGAGGGTTTGCCGGCCTGGGCCTGCCGCTTGATGTAGTCGGCAGACCGGTCGGCGATCTCGTCATCGATCGTTTCCATCCGCTTCTTCGTTAGGGGGCCGGTATCGTGCACGGTCTGCTTGCCGACCCTGCCGAACCGGGGATCGACCGTCGCGTCGTCGGTGTCGGTGGCCTTGCAGTCCAACACGCCGCGCGGGCCGAATCTCTCGCGAAATTGCGGAAAATCCGACCCCTTCGGGTAATCCGGCAGCTCCGGGTTCTTCCTCCGCGTTCAGGTGGTACAAATTGCCGTAGAACTCGTCGAAGCCGTGCACCGTCGGCAGATATTCGTTGCGGTCACCGAGGTGGTTCTTGCCGATCTGCGCGGTGGCGTAGCCCAACGGCTTGAGCAGCGCGGCAATGGTCGGATCTTCCTTGTGCAGACCAACTGTGGCGGCCGGCAGCCCGACTTTGGTCAACCCGGTACGCAATCCGTGCTGACCCGTGATGAAGGATGCGCGCCCGGCGGTGCAGCTCTGCTCACCGTAGTAATCGGTGAAACACATGCCTTCCTCGGCGATGCGATCGATGTTGGGCGTGCGATAGCCCATTACTCCGTTGCTGTAGCAGCTCAGGTTGGTAAGGCCGATATCATCGCCCCAGATGACAACGATATTCGGCTTATTCGATGATTGCGCCATCGAAGTCTCCTTTCGTTGGTCAGGTGGTTATCGAAGGTGCTTATTTCTCCGTTGCTCCGCTGGACGGCTAGGCGAGACGCAGCAGCACAGCAAAGAAGGCGAAGAGACCGATGCAAATGAGGAGGACGGCGATCGCAATCACCGGCGATTGCATTCCCTCCTTTGTCATTCCGGCAATCGGCGCGAACGAGCCGCCCCATAAATAGCGAACCGTCCACCAGTACTGCCAAAGCGAAATGACGAGCGCCAGGATGCCGCACGAAATCAGCGCGAGCCCCAGATATTCCGGTGCGGTCGGAAGATAAGCGGGTCGCGCGGTTGGCATCTGTTGCAAGTGGTTGAAGTATTGGACGATTGCGAAACCGAAGCCGATCAGCGCCACGGCAGTACGCTGCCACGACATCATTGTACGTTCGACGCTCAGGCGAGTGCGGATCCAGCCGAAATGACTGTCCGACCTTGTCCTTACTTCGAACCTGCCCGCGCTTGGGACGGTGCTTGAATCTGACATACCTGACGCCCTTTTGCTGATGGTTTAAATCGGAGCTCCCACGAGACGCGATACGGGCATCCACCGCGCCGTCGGCGCCCGATCCGCACGTTCGGGATCGGTGTCTGCCATCGCGCCACTCCCGTCTGGCAGAGCGTTAGGTTCTGACGACGCATCGGAAGCCGACATGGCTCATGCCGGTGGCGTGACGCGCCGCGGGGCGATAGCGTCGGCAGTAATTCGGCGCGCAGAGATGCGACCCGCTTTTCACGACCTTGCGCGGAATGCGGATGGAGGGGTTGCAGTCGTCGTAACTGTCGGCCTCACATCCACCGCGGGGATTGGCAGGGATGCAGCACGCCTTTGGCGCATCGGCAGCGTGTCGGCCCGAGAACCAATCTGCGGTCCATTCCCACACGTTGCCAATCATGTCGTAAAGGCCGTAGCCATTCGGCGGGAATGCGGTCACCGGCGAGGTGCGCTCGTATCCATCGAGCTTGAGATTCTCGTGCGGAAACGTGCCTTGCCAAGTGTTCGCCATCTGTTTGCCGCCCGGCGTGAATTCATCTCCGCAGGCGAACTGCGCGCCGTCGAGCCCGCCGCGGGCCGCAAACTCCCACTCCGCTTCACTCGGCAAGTCCTTGCACGCCCATTTCGCGTAAGCCAAGGCATCACGGTAGGCGACATGAACGACCGGATGATCCATTGAGCCCGGTGAGCGAGCTGCGCGGTCCGTAGGGTCGCCTCCAATTGGCGCCAAACTTGAAGGTCCACCACTGGCTCCAGTCGCGCAGATCGACGGAATGCTTCGGCGGACTGAAAACCAGTGAGCCCGCCCTTAGCATGTTTGGCAGAGCGCCCGGATAGTCCTTCGCATCGGGCGCGATCTCCGCGACGGTGATATAGCCGGTCGCCTTGACGAACTCGCGGAATTGACGGTTTGTCACCGGAGTGCGATCAAATCCAGAAGGCGTCGACGGTCACGCAATGGGCTGGCGCCTCTTCCGCGTAATGCTTGTCCGACCCCATGCGGAAAGTACTGCCAGGAATCCAAACCATATCGGCATGCCGCGAGTTCTCTGAGGCGGCAATTTGCGGCTGAGTGAGTGTGCCAGCGTCAAGCTTTGTCATCGTCTGACTCTTCCAACCGGCATTTTGGTCTCCCCCCGAGCGTCCGATTTCTGCTCATCGCCCCCGCCCCTGCCCGCTTCCGACTAGGAACTAGGCCCGTGTAAAATCTCGAGAACGCGCAAAGCATGGATCATGATCTGCACGGCCAGCGAAGCCTGCAGCACGGCCAAAACCCATCCGACTACCGGCAATATCCCAGCCAGGCCATGCTTGAGAATTGTTTCAGTATACCACAGTGTGAGCAGGTTGAGCGCCATCACCCCCAGCAAGAGGATAACATCGATGGTCACGTGAACGAGATCGTGCCTGTTGAGGACAATAATCACCGCAATGGCCGCGATTCCCGGAGCGGTCACGAGCGCTGGAATGGCTAGCGGAAAAACGGCGATCGCCGGGGAAGGCGGTGACGGGTCGGCCTGCTGTGCGGCTGAGCGGCGCACGCCCGCGGGCGTCTGCATGATAATCCTTAGCGCCTGGGCAAAGAGGATGATGCTGCCGGTGATCGAAATCGCCGGTGCGGAGACATGCCACCTCGTCAACACCAACGGCCCGAGCAACGCCACGGCGAGTACGATCGCTGTGGCAATCGCAACAGCCTGCCGCGCCACCGTTCTCTGAAAGGCGGGCGCGGTTCCGCGGGTCGCCCTGGCAAATGGCAGGATCGCCTTGAGCGGCCCAAGGGTTAGGAAGAACAGAATACCGATGTCCCCAAAGCTCAACTCAAAGTCCACGGCCGAGCACCTATCGATCGGATATCAGCACAATTGCCCGAACTCTCGCGCTACCTACTGCTTTGCACTGATCCGTACCCTTTCCGCAGCTTGCCGCGAAACAGCCAGTAGACGACTGCGGTGTAGACGGCGATCACCGGCAATACGAACACACCGCCACCCCAGAACAGGAAGGAGAGCGATTTTTCCGGGGCGGCAGCGCTGCCGACAGTGATCGTGTATGGGATCATGTACGGCCAGAACATGACCGCGAGCGAGAGCAAGGCCGCCACGAAGAACACGGCGGTAAAAACAAACGGCCAGGCGTCGCGGCGCCGGCGTGCGGCGACAAAGACGCCGTAAATAGCCATTAGCCCGATGGCGGGAAATACGAACCCCCAAGGCCGGCCGAGGAACAGGTTCCCTGTCATCCGCGTCCGCGCGATAAAGGCGGCCACGACGGCGATGCCAAGCACTGCCAACACCGCGCCGGCGAGCCAGGGGATACGACGCCACGCCCAGTCGCGCAACGCGCCTTCCGATTTCAAAGTCAACCAGCCGCGGCGCCGAGCAGGGTGTATCCGAGGACCAGCCCGATCCCTGTCACTACCGGCAACGGTCGCAACCATTCAAAAGTACCCCCAGCATACTGATTGTTCACGACTGGTATGCCGTGGATCATTGCCCCAACCTGCTGCGCGACAGACAGGATGAGAAAACGTATTGCCTCACGGAAGAATGTTCCCGAGATCTCAAGCGTTGCCTCACCAAGCGTGCTCCCGTTGCCTCATTGATTTTCCGGCCGAGCCGAAGCTCCTTTTTTTCCAAATTTCCAAATCAGTGCCTGTTGATGTTGGCCCTGTGGAGTTGTGGACGCGAGGCGCCGATCACCACGAGCCAGGTCTCGTTGCCATCCCAGAACGGCGAGATTGCCGCCATCATCTCGTCTCGTAGCGCCGCGTCACCGGTCGTCCCGTACAGGATACCGGCGCCAAGGTCGAAGTCGTCCAGGATCAGGATCGCCACGACGATGACTCCGGCCCAGAACAAGGCCAGGCCGGAAGGCTCGATTGCGCTCATTCCCCGCCTCCCCGCAATGCGCCGGCCCTTGCCGCTCCCGGCAGGGCGGCAGCGACCTCGCCCGCCGGTCCTTCCCGCAGCAGCAGATAGATGTAGTAGAATCCGAAGGAATAGATGGTCACGTAGACCACGCACCGGCACAGCCGCTGCGCAGCCAGTACATGGATAACGCCGCGCCACCGCCATGAGCGGTCATAGAATAATGCCGAACAGGCCCGAACGCGATAAGAAATATGATCGCAACCGTGACTGCAATCGGTCGCGTGGCACTGTACGCGGAATTTCTTCGCCCGCAGCGCGACAGGGACTTTCTGCCGCGTCGCGCATGCTCAGACGCGTGGCGCAGCGCCGAGGCAGGTCAGCGGGCGCCGCCGGTGTACGGTGTCAGCCCGGGCCCGCCGGTGTTTGGACCATACATTCCCATCGGGTTTCCGCCGCTCGGGTTCGGTGCATCTGACCTCGCCGGAGCTGCCACAGGTGCAGCGGCTGCTGGCGGTGGCGCCGGCGGTTGTTGAGCGCAGCCCGCGAGCAGCGCTATGAGAAGCGTGCCCAACAGCTTCGGTGGCGCGTTATATGTTTGCATCGCGTCTCCTCCCAGTCTGTGATCAGCTCCGTGCTCGCGCAGGACTGAGTTTAATCCGTGTCTGGCGCGCGGTCCAGGAGCCGGTGATTGTCCGCTACCGGCGCGTCGCGTGGCCGGCATAGTAATCACCAAGCTTCTTCGCCATACACAGCGCACATTGCTGTCCCGCCACGTCCGAGCGACCCGCCGCGGTGCTCGGATTGGGCTGAGTGCACCCAGCGAGAAATCGCGCCTATGGCTGACCCGATGAAAGAGAACCGTCCAAGACTTCGCCTGGTCAATTTCTTCGGCCTCTGCCTTGTTAATCAGCGCTGACCGAGATACTTCATCTCCTGAAGGTATGGTTGGGCCTCCGTCGGCGACATTGTCAGCACAGCAAAACTGGCGCCCCCGGCGGTAGAGCCCATTTCCCAGTTGGGAACCGCCTGAACCTGAACATAAACCTGCGTCCCGGGTGCAAGCTGTACGGTATCGACGAGATTGGCGGGGGTTCCGTAGGGCTGCACCGTGAGGCGATAGGTTCCCGGCTGGAAATCTTGGAAGTAAACGGTTCCCTGCGCGATTTGCGCAAGAGGTCCGCTGTTGGCAGTGCGCCCCGAAGGCGCGAATCACCAGTGGAGGAGGAATCCACCCAGAGAATTGTCGATTGATCTGGTAGCTGACGAGCGGCTCGGCCGGGTGACCGGAAGGGCCGGAGCCTC
>Ga0126371_10005453_pt1 | contig 11284 bp, 13 predicted proteins | sample PanSoiMetaPlot_4_FD_110145 | JGI IMG/M metagenome (GOLD analysis project Ga0126371, IMG submission 110145) | Tropical forest soil microbial communities from Panama - MetaG Plot_4 | ecosystem: Environmental > Terrestrial > Soil > Tropical forest > Bulk soil | place: Panama | collected 2016-02-17
GAGCAGTTCAAGGACGTCTATCTCCAGGCCTACGAGCTCGGCTGCAAGGGCTGCACCACCTATCGGCCGAACGAGGTGACGGGCGCGGTGCTGGAAGTGAAGCCCGAGGCGGGGGCGCAGAAGCAGGCCGAGCTGCCGTTGCCGACGCCGCCGACCAAGCCGGCCGACGTGTTCGAGGCCGGCGGCGTGGTCTATATGACGCAGCCGCTGTCGCGGCCCGAGGCGCTGCCCGGCAGCACCTACAAGGTGTCGTGGCCGCTGTCCGAGCACGCGCTTTACGTCACCCTCAACGACATCGTGCAGGACGGGCGGCTCCGGCCGTTCGAAATCTTCGTCAACTCCAAGAACATGGAGCATTACGCCTGGACGGTAGCGTTGACGCGCATGATCAGCGCGGTGTTCCGCCGCGGCGGCGACGTCTCGTTCGTGGTCGAGGAATTGAAGGCGGTGTTCGATCCACGCGGCGGCGCGTGGATGGAGGGGCACTATGTGCCGTCGATCCTGGCGGCGCTCGGCGAGATCATCGAACAGCACATGATCGAGATCGGGTTCATTCAGCCGAAGACCGCGCCCGCCGCGGTGGAAGCCGAACGCCAGGTAATGAACCTGCCCGGCCAAGCGGCGGGACTGCGCCAGTGCCCGAAATGTGGCCAGGCAGCGCTCATCCGCATCGAGAACTGCGACCAGTGTACGAGCTGCGACTACTCGAAGTGCGGGTGAGCAGGTAGACGAGATGGCCCGCACAAGGCGGGGCCACGGTTCCGACTCACGCCTGCCATATTGCGGGCGGATTCTCACAACCTGATCACTGCTTTCATGGATTTGTCGCTTCGCCGGAGCGGCAGTGCCCTGTCACGCTGTCGCGACGATTACCGGGTTCGCCACATCAATGGTTGCTATCCGCGCGTGCCGACCCAACGAAAGGGAGGGTACCGTGAATAACCAGGAAGTCGTGCGGCTCAAAAACTGTTCGGCGACGGAATTCGCGTACTGGGGCGTGAAGGACTTCGCTTACATCCGGCCCGTCCTGATCGACGGGCAGCCCGCGATCGCGGTCCATGCCGCGAACGGCTTGCAGCTCGCGGTCTTGGAGACGTTCTCAGCGGCCCAGGTCGCGGTTCTTCAGAACGACATGGAACCGCTCAGCGTTCACTGAGCAGGTGCACGCAACACCCTGAATTTTCCGCGCCGTCCTACAACGCCACGCGCGTTTCCCACTCGACCGGTTCGAAGTGCGCGACGTCGGAGACGAAGCGCTGGCCGCCGGCGTCGGCGAAAACGTGGCAGCGGAAGTTGTAGCGCACGTCCATCAGCGTGAAGGTGCCTTCGAAGGTGAAGCTCTGGCCACCGTCCGCGTCGGCCTGCATCCGGATGCAGCGGGGCGTGATCGCGGCGTCGCCAACGAACAGCGCCGGCAGCCACCCGGTCAGGCAGCCCTCGCACAGCAAATCCTCGAGACCGACCTGATAGCGGTCGGCCAAAAGCCGGTCCACGGCCGTAAAAGCGTCCATTTCAGCCTCGTTCCAGGGTACCGCCAGCCTGCCAGAATATGGAGAACATTTCAAGAACATCGTTAAGCCGCGCCGAGGTTCCTCTACTGGGGCGCCATAGAGTTCGGCGCATGGCCATCGAGGTGTCATCCGGCGGCTTGGCGTGCGCGCGACCGCCGCGCGGTCGCCGCCGATGATCATTTGTTGGTGTGCGACGACGGCGCACCGAATTGTCACATCATCGTCGAGCCTAAATTCGGCGATGGGCCGAAGGTCTGCGTGCGCGTGCGCGACGACGACGTGGTGTTCCACGGCCGCGACCTAACGGTGTGGTGCTACCGTCCGGACATGCAATTCGCCGCGCATTGAATTGCCGCGCGCTCGACCACACCGCGCATCCATCCTATAATTGAGACATGCGCCGCATTGCATGGTCGGTCGGAGGTTTGGCGATTCTGATCGCCGCTTCGTACACCGGCTATTGGTATTACCTCGTCGGTATAATCCAAAAAGAGATGGGCCCGTGGGTTGCGGCGCAGCGTGCCGAGGGCGTCGACATCAAATGGAACGCGGTGAAGATCGGCGGCTTTCCGCTGGCGGTGCGCTTGCGCTTCGACGGCTTCGATATCGCCGCGGTGAAGCCGATGCCCTACCAGATGCACGCCGCCGACATTTCGTTTTCGTCGGCGCCGTGGGATTTGCGGCACTGGCAGTTCAGCGCGCCCGACGGCGCGCGAGTCGAGCTGCTGCTGCAATCGGCCGGGTTCGACGCCAAGACGCTCGACGGCACGGTTTCGGTGCCGATCCAGCCCGCCGGCACCGCCGACATCGCGGCGACCGGCCTCGCCGGCCGCGGCGCGGCGCAGGGTTTGGGTCTCGATTCGGTGCATGTCGCGCTGAGTCAGCCCGATTCGCCACCCAAGACCGACCACGATCCAGCGCTGCTGGTGAGCTTCGACATCCAGGGCGCGCATCTGCGCGCCGCGCCGGCGCCGTTCAGCACCACCATCCAGGATATTTCCGCCACGGCGACGATCGACGGCAGGGTCGTGCCGGCGCCGCTGCCGCAGATGCTCGACGCCTGGCGCCGGAAAGGCGGCACGATCGAGATCGCAAGCGCGCATCTGGCGTGGGACCGGCTCGACATCGACGCGCAAGGCACGCTCGCGCTCGACGACGATCTGCAACCGCTGGCGGCGTTGACCGCGACGGTGCGCGGCCAGAATGAAATGATCGACGCGGCGGTGAGCGCCGGCGCGCTGCCCGAAGACGACGCCGGCATGGCGCGCATCGTGCTCAACATGATCGCGCAGCAGGGTAACGACGGCCGCCGGCAGATTCAGCTGCCGATCAGCGCGCAGAACCGCCGGCTCTATCTCGGCCCGGCAGCGATCGCGAAGATTCCGACGATCGACTGGCGCTAGCGAGGCGCGGCCCCTCACCCTTCGAAACGTCACGCGCCCCCATCCTGAGGAGTGAAGCGTCTCGAAGGAGAGGGCGCATGGCTCCTCAGGGCGAGGATTTATCTCAGCGCTTGGTGGTTTCGGGCGGCGCTTGCGGCGCCTGATCGCGTGCGAACATGCCGTATTGCCGGTCGACGGCGGCGACGCTGATGCGGTAGTTGGCGAAGACCGAATTGCGGCCCTGTGCCTGCGCCAGCCGGTGTTTGGCGTGCTCGCGCCAGCGCTTCACCGCCTCGGCGTCGCGCCAGAACGACAGCGACAGGATCTTGCCTTCGGTGTTCAAACTGCGGAAGCGCTCGACTGAGACAAAGCCGTCGATTTTCTCGAGCTCGCTTTTGAGCGCGGCGGCGATGTCGAGGTAATCGCCTTCGTGTCCCGGCTTCGGTTCGACCTCGAAGATGACGACGTGCATGGCGGGCCTCCAGTGACCGGATCAGTCCGAAGAGTTTACGCCTGTTTGGCGTCGACGATCGACTTGCGGATGGCGCGGGTGCGGCTGAGGACGCGCTCGAGCGTCTCGCCCTCGCCGTAGCGGATGGCGCGCTGCATCGCCGTCAAATCCTCGGTGAAGCGCTGCAGCATCGCCAGCACCGCCTCGCGGTTGGCGAGGAAGACGTCGCGCCAGAACACCGGATCTGACGCAGCGATGCGGGTGAAGTCGCGGAAGCCGCCGGCCGAGAACTTGATGACCTCGGACTTGAGCGTGTCCTCGAGGTCGGTCGCAGTGCCGACGATGGTGTAGGCGATCAGATGCGGCAGATGCGAGGTGATGGCCAGCACCATGTCGTGATGCGCCGGGTCCATTGTCGCCACCTTCATGCCGGCGCTCTCCCACAGCGCCTTGACGCGCGCGACCGCCTTGGCGTCGGTGCCGGCGACCGGCGTCAGGATGCACCAGCGGTCGCGGAACATCTCGGCGAAGCCCGCGGCGGGACCGGAGAACTCGGTGCCGGCGACCGGATGGCCGGGCACCAGATGTACGCCCGACGGCAACAACGGCTTTAAATCGCGAATCACCGCCTGCTTGACCGAACCGACGTCGGTGACGATGGCACCGGGCTTGAGCACGTCGGCGATGCGCTTGCCGATCTCGGCATAGGCCGAGAGATGCGTGGCGATGACGACGAGGTCGGCGCCCTTCGCCGCCTCGGCCGGATCGCGCGTGACGCGGTCGGCGAGCTTCAATTCCTTCACCGTGTCGAGCGTCGCCTGGCTGCGGGCACAGGCGACGATCTCGCCGGCCAATTTGTCGCGAATCATCACGCGCGCCAGCGACGAGCCGATCAGGCCGATGCCGATGAAGGCGACGCGCTCGAACAGCTTGCTCATGATTTCCCCAGGAACGCGGCGACGGCGTCAACGACAGCGCGCATTTCGGCCTCGGTGCCGATTGTGATGCGCAGATAGTCGGGCAGATGATAGACGCTCACCTTGCGCACCAGGATGCCGCGCTGGCGCAGGAAACCCCACGCCGCGTTGGCATCCTTGGGCGCGGCCGGAAAGCGCGCCAGCACGAAATTAGCGACGCCGGGCACGATCTCGAGGCCGAGTGCCGCGAGCTCACGCGCCAGAAACGGCTGCCAGACGTCGTTGTGGGCGCGCGCCTTGTCGACCGAGGCGACATCGTCGAGTGCGGCGATGCCGGCGGCGATCGCCGCTGAGCTGACATTGAACGGATTGCGCACGCGGTTGAGCACGTCGATCACGGCCGGACTCGCCGTGCACCAGCCGAGGCGCAGGCCGCCGAGGGCGTAAATCTTCGAAAAGGTGCGCGTCATCACGACGTTGGGTGCCGACATCGACAGCGCCAAGCCGGGATCGTAATCGTTGCGCACGACGTATTCGGCATAGGCCGAATCCACGACCAGAAGGACCGACTTGGGCAATCCCGCGTGCAGCCGCGCAAGCTCGTCGCGCGGAATGAACGTGCCGGTCGGATTGTTGGGATTGGCGATGAAGACGAGTTTGGTCTTCTGCGTCACCCGCGCCAGCGTCGCGTCCACGTCGAAGGTGAGGTTTTTCTCGGGCACGGCGACGGGCACAGCGCCCGCGGTCTGCGCCGCGATCGGATAGATCGCGAAGCCGTGGCGGCCGTAAAGCACCTCGTCGCCGGGACCGGCATAAGCCGATGCCAACAGATGGATGAGATCGTCCGAGCCGGCGCCGCAGACGATGCGCGCCGGATCGAGACCGTGATGGCGCGCCAGCGCCTCGCGTATCGCCGTGGCATGGCCATCGGGATAGCGGAACATGTCCTCGGCCGCTTCCTTGTAAGCGGCCATCGCCTTAGGACTCGGGCCGAGCGCGCTTTCGTTTGAGGCCAAGCGGATCGGCTTGGCCATGCCGGGAATGCGACCTTCGCCGCCCTGATAGGCGGCGATGTCGAGGATGCCGGGACGCGGCGTCGGCGCGGCAGACACGGCGCTCACTTCGACGCGGCGCGCGCAGCGTCGCCAACAGCCAGCGGCTTGGCATAGGAGCCGATCGGCGCGACGTGAACGAGCTGCTTGCCGAGGCCGGCCATCAGCGTAACGAGACGCGGATCGTCGGCGGTCAGCGGCGCGTCGACGTCAATCAGCGCCAGCGAGGATTCGTTGGTGCGGACCTGCTGCAATACGGCGGCGCTGACGTCGCCGGCCGACAGCGCGCCGACGAGCTTGGCGCGACTCAGCTCGCCGGTGGTTTCGAGCACGAACAGCGTGTGGTCGCCGACGCCGTTGGCGGCGCGACCGATGACGAAGGCGTCGTGCACGCCGCGCGCGTTGCCGCGGCCGGCGAACGGCAGACGCGCGTTGATGCGCGGAACGTCGCCGGCGCTGGCAAGCCCGCGCCACCACGGCTCGTCGGCGTCGCCCGCCGGCACGGCGATGATGCCAGAATCGTGACGCAGTTCCGCGAGCGCGCGCAGCACTTCGTTCGGCGAGCGGTACGCCGTCATCGGCACCTGCGTGCCGTAATGGTCGCGCGCCAAATCCCAGATGCCGGGATCGTTGTCGGGCGCCGCAACCGCGACCGAGAATTCCGCCTGCGAAATGATCGCCGCGCCCATGAGCTCGCGCCAAAGCCGCACCAGGGCACCAACCGGCAGATTGCCGCTGTGGCGTCCGTCGAGGCGGCGCAGAATTTCGGCTTCGCGCAGCGGCACCTCGATACGGGCGTGCTCTTCCTGCTTGGCGACGCCGACTTCGGCGACCAAGGCGGCACGCTGCATCAGCAGGTTGTGCAGCTTGTCGTCGGTCTCGTCAATCTGCCGTCGCAGGGTTATGAGCGTGCGCGGTGGCTTGTCAGTCATGGCGGTTTGCGGTGCGATGCGGGCGTCTTTGATAGTTCCAAGGGGGCACGAAAGCAAAGAAAACATTGACATATCGGGTGTGCGTTACCTAGCTAACGCTCAGGATTATTTGGATTTTCAGGCTTTGCTCCCGATGACCAAGCCGGTCGCCGCCCCGTCCCGCGATGCCCGCGCCAAATGGCCGGGCCACGTGCTGCACGTCAGCGCGAAGCTGGCGCTCGACTCCGGCGTCGAGCTAGCGCCTTACACCATCGCCTATCAGACCTACGGCCAGCTCAACGCCGACAAATCGAACGCGATTCTGGTCTGCCATGCGCTGACCGGCGACCAATATGTCGCCGAGCCGCATCCGGTGACCGGCAAGCCGGGCTGGTGGGACACGCTCGCCGGGCCGGGCAAGGTGCTCGACACCGACCGCTATTTCTTGATCTGCGCCAACGTGCTCGGCGGCTGCATGGGTTCGACCGGACCATCGGATATCGACACGCAGACGGGCAAGCCGTGGGGCCTGGCGTTTCCGGTGATCACCATCGCCGACATGGTGCGGGCGCAGAAGCAATTGATCGACCATCTCGGCATCGACAAGCTGTTCTGCGTCACCGGCGGCTCGATGGGCGGCATGCAGGTGCTGCAATGGGCGGCGGCCTATCCCGAGCGCGTGTTCTCGGCCGTGCCTATTGCAACAGCAGCTAGACACTCGGCGCAGAACATCGCGTTCCACGAGGTCGGCCGGCAGGCGATCATGGCCGACCCCGAGTGGTGCAGCGGCGCCTACCAGCAGCAGAACCGCAATCCGTCGCGCGGCCTCGCGGTCGCGCGCATGGCGGCGCACATCACCTATCTGTCGGAGGCGGCGCTGCATCGCAAGTTCGGCCGCAACCTGCAGAACCGCGAGGCGCTGACCTTCGGCTTCGACGCCGATTTCCAGGTGGAGAACTACCTGCGCCACCAGGGCATCACGTTCGTCGAGCGCTTCGACGCGAATTCGTATCTCTACATCACCCGCGCCTGCGATTATTTCGACCTGGCGGCGGAGCATGGCGGCGCACTGGCCAACGCCTTCCGCGGCGCGCCGACGCGCTTCTGCGTCATCTCGTTCACCAGCGACTGGCTTTATCCGACGCGCGAGAGCCGCGAGATCGTGCACGCCTTGAACGCGGCGGCGGCGAATGTCAGCTTCGTCGAGGTGGCGACCGACAAGGGCCACGACGCCTTCCTGCTCGACGAGCCGGAATTCCACTCCACGCTGCGCGGCTTCCTCGACGGCTGCGCCCAGCATCGCGGCCTGCCGGGCGCATGAGCATGGACGCGCGCGCCTTCAATCCGCCGTCGGAACTACGCGGCGATTTGCGGCTGGTGGGCTCGATGATCGAGCCGGAGACGCGCGTGCTCGACATCGGCTGCGGCGACGGCGAATTGCTCTATTACCTGGTGCACAACAAGGGCGTGGACGGCCGCGGCATGGAGCTGTCGCAATCGGGCGTGAACTCGTGCGTGCGCCACGGCCTCAGCGTGATCCAGGGCGACGCCGACAACGACCTCGAAGATTATCCTTCGGACGCGTTCGACTACGTGGTGCTGAGCCAGACGCTGCAAGCGACGCGCAAACCGCGCGAGGTGCTGCTCAACCTGGTGCGCATCGGCCGCCACGCGATCGTGTCGTTCCCCAATTTCGGCCATTGGCGCATCCGCATGGGGCTACTGATCGCCGGGAGACTCCCGAGCTCGGCGCTGTTGCCTTATCCGTGGTACGACACGCCGAACATCCATCTGTGTACGATCCGCGACTTCGCGCTGTTGTGCCGCGATGAAGGCATCCGCGTCGAGCGGAGCATCTCGCTGGACCGGTTCGGCCGGCCCTATACCCGCGCGCTCGCCAACCTCATGGCCGAGCAGGGATTGTTTTTGCTATCACGGGCGCGGTAGCGCCATCAACGAGGAGGCCAACCACGGCGATTAATAAAAGGCCAAAGGAAGACATCGAGACGTTCGCGGATCACTGCGTGTTCATGCGGTCGGTTTATCTTCACCTGAAGATTCTGTTTGAAGATACTACCGCCGATGAAAAGGCCTTAATGTCGCGAACGGCGAACATCCTTTTTTCAGATCTAAATAGGGTCCTGATCGAATACACGATCCTGCAAGTATGCAAGATCACCGATCCCGCAAAGGACGGGCGCAACAATAACAACCACACCGTTGCGTTCTTGCTACAGCATTACGACTTTCGCAAAAAGCCTGAAGTACTGGCGTCTCTGGATGAACTGCACCGGAAACTTCTAGCGTTCAGACAAAAACTCTTGCCCGCCCGGAATAAGGTCATCTCGCATTCTGATCGCGACACTATCATTGCCGGCACTGCACTTGGAGGCGCACCGAAAAGCGAATGGGACGACTTCTGGCTAAACCTTCAGGACTTTATTTGTATCACGCATGGGGAAGTTGTCGGAGGACCAGCGTTTCTCATTAATGACGTTGCCATGTTGTCAGATGCCGATGGTCTGCTGAAAGCATTGAGACACAGCGCCCACTTTGGTCGCTTACTTCAAGACCCGGCGATTAGCCGCCGATGCACCGAATTGCTGTATTAGAAGCGCCGAAACGACCGTGTCCGAACAAACTTGTTACTTCACGGTCTCCCTCAAAAACACCGGCAGGTCCGTTGTCGGCGGCTTGCGCGGCACTTGATGGAACATCTCGGCGATCCAGCCACGGTGATAGCTGCCGTGGTTGACGACGTGCAGCAGCATCGCGCCGCGCGTCATCGTGCTGTCGCCGCCGTCGATGAAACGGAACCGCACCGGTTCGTCGAGGCTCTTGTCGGTCTGCGCCGCGCACCAGTCGACCCACCATCGGTTCATCGCCTGCTGTGCCGTCCATAGGCCGGCGAAATCGGCGTGGAGAATCACGTTGCGCGCCTTGAAGCCGTGATCGCGGCCTTCGATGTGCGCCTGCCATACGCGGTCGATCAGCAGATTGTGGTTGAGCGTGCCAACGATGGTCTTGAACAGCGTTTGGCGCGGCTTATCGGCCTCGCCCGGCGGCAGCGCGGCGACGGCATCGTAGGTCAGCCGGTCGGCCCAGGCGCGATAGCGCGCGAACAGCGATGCGGTGGCGACGTCCATGGCGTCCTCCACGAGGATCGACGGGCAGTATAGAGCACCTGGCGTCGGCCCTCACCCTCCCCCAAGCGGCGAGGCTCGCCTCCCTCGCCTTGCTATCTGGCGGCCGGCGCACCCATACTGACCGCAACGAAAACAACGACACCGGGGAGAAACGGCCATGAGCAAAGCCAAAAGCCACGCGCGGGTGACGGTGTCGAAGAACGGGCCTTACGTCGTCAGCGGCGACGTGCCACTGATGAAGCAGACCATCGGCATCGACGCCGCAGGCGGCTCGGAGAAGTGGATCACGGGCAAGCAGTTCGTCACCGAGGCGGAATATGCACTGTGCCGCTGCGGCCATTCCAAGACCAAACCGTTCTGCGACGGCAGCCACGAGAAGATCGGCTTCGACGGCAACGAGACCGCAAGCCGCGCGCCCTATCGTCAGCAGGCGCGCACCTTCGCCGGGCCGGCGATGAATCTGACCGACGCCGACAATTTGTGCGCCTTTGCGCGGTTCTGCGATCCGCACGGCAAGGTGTGGAATCAGGTGCGGCATACCGACAGCCCGCAGACGCGGGCGATCTTCGTCCGCCAGGTGGAGAACTGCCCGTCGGGCCGTCTCGTCGCATGGGACAAGGCGACGGGCCAGGCGCTCGAGCCCGAACTGCCGGTGTCGATCGGCGTGGTCGACGATCCGGCGCAGCACAGCGGCGGACCGCTGTGGCTGCGCGGCGGCATCCAAGTTATCGCCGCCGACGGTTTCGCCTATGAGGTGCGCAACCGCGTGACGCTGTGCCGCTGCGGCCAGTCGAAGAACAAGCCGTTCTGCGACGGCACACACGCGGCGATCAAATTCCGCGGCGAGTAGCGCGGCGCACGCTTACACGATCTTACAGGGGATAATCGCGTCCTCGTCGAACTTGTAGACCGCGCAGAGGCGGTGATAGCCGTCGGCGATGATGAGAATGCCGTTGCGCTCGTCTCGATAGAGCAGAAGCGGCGACAACCGTTCTTGCGCCATGATTCGCTGCTGATCTTTCTCGACGTGGTAGTTGCTGGCGCTAAGCAGCGCCAGCCGGGACGCCCGGAAAATATCCTTCGCCGGATATTGCAATATCGCGGCGCGCTTCAGCTTCTTGGCGACGGCCTTCGCCGTCGGCTTGTCCATGGTTAGGCTCAAATACGCCGCCGCGGCGGCGTAATCATGCTTCTCGGGCTTGCCCTTCCATCGAATCACTATTTTGGTCATGGCCATGCCTTGCGCGAAGCGGGGTGAGGGGTTGCCTTACGGCCCGGCGGGGCTCGGGGTGCCGGGCATCGGCAATAAGACGCGACGCCGTTCCTTCAGGCGTTCGACCTTGGGCTTGGCGGCGTAGATCTGTTTCGTCGCTTCGACGACGACGACGCCGGCGAAGGTGCCGAACCACATCTCGCCGAAGCGCTCGCACACTTTGGCCGAGCGCAGCAAGAAGTGGCTCGCCGTCGGCGGCATGAACAGCGCGCCGGCGCTGCGCTCGGGCGTGAAGCCTTCGCCGCGCAGCAGATGGCTCAACTGACCAGTGGTGTAGGGATTGCCCTGGCCGAATGGCGTGTGATCAAAACGCGCCCAGATGCCGCGGCGGTTGGGCACGACAACGATGAGGCGGCCGCCGGCGGCGAGCACACGCCAGATCTCGCGCAGCAGCGGCCCAACCTGTTCGCTGAATTCGAGACAATGCACCAGCAACACGCGATCCATCGAGAAATTGGGCAGCGGCAGCTCGCTTTCCTCGGTGAGCGCGGCGCGGTTCGGCGCCCCACGCGGCCACGGCAGCACGCCTTGCGGCGCGGGCATCAGCGTGACGACACGCTCGGCCTCGGGCAAAAGCGGGCGCAGAAAGGGCGTGGCGTAGCCGAGGCCGAGAACGTTCAGGCCTTTGACGTCGGGCCACA
>Ga0126371_10005454_pt1 | contig 11282 bp, 14 predicted proteins | sample PanSoiMetaPlot_4_FD_110145 | JGI IMG/M metagenome (GOLD analysis project Ga0126371, IMG submission 110145) | Tropical forest soil microbial communities from Panama - MetaG Plot_4 | ecosystem: Environmental > Terrestrial > Soil > Tropical forest > Bulk soil | place: Panama | collected 2016-02-17
CCGCTGCCGCGCCGCCGCCGGCTATCAGCCCGGCGATGCCATACTTGCGCAGAATGTCGATGACGGCGTCGTTGAACACGACGTAATTGCTGGTGCCCTCGCCCTTGCCGCGGCTGCCCTGGTCCAGATACCGGATGCCGGGGATGCCGGCGTCCTGAAGGGCCTGCGACGCTGCGACATCGTTGCCGCCACGCGAAAGATGCATGTAGACATCTCGGCCGCGCTGGGCATCGCCATAGCCCATGTCTAACAGCTTATCGCGCACCGCATCCGGGTGCTGGCCCACCGTCTTGTCCCAGTCCAGCATGTGCTCGGGGTCGGCTTGGATGTTCACTTCATACGTCTTGCCGGGATTTAAAAGGCTGGGATCATTCGCAATGGTTTCATCGACCATGTGAGCATGCAGAGCGTCCATCTTGTTCTGGATCGCCATACTCGCATCGGTCGGTCGTCCATCCGGGCCGCGTGCTGCCCGCACTTGCTTCACCAAGGCATCCCATTGCTCCTGATACTTCGCCATCACATCGGCTGAAGGTTTCACAACGTCAGGATCGCCACCCTTCGGCCGATAGCTCTGCGCAACGCTCGGATTTTCCGCGAAATACAGCCCGTGCCCATAGGCCTGCGCGCCCTCCCCGGTGCCAATCTGCCCCTTGCTGAACCGCTCGAAGTCATATGGGCTGCCATGAAACGCCCGAATGCCGCTTCCAGGTGCCTCTGTCCCCATCATCAGAGCATTGCCGTACAGCCGCGCCGCGTCCACCCATGTCTGCGGATCGCGCATCGCAGCCACCGTATCGGCCAGGTTCTGCCGGTTCCAAGTGTACGCATCCGCCCAGGTCGGCCCCGCCGCAGCCGCCGGCCCCAGGATCTGGTTCCGCGGCGCCGTCACCGCGTCCGTCAGCCGATCCCGGTTCCACGCCCAGCTGGGCGCTCCTGACAGTGCGTTGGTGGGATCCGAATACGCGCCCAGCGCCATCAGTCAGCACCCGCCAGCGCCTGCTCCAGCGTCTCAGGGGCCGCCAAGCTGCCCGTCACCGCCTACGGTGCCGTGTGACGCCCACCAGCCCGAGCAGCCCGACGCCGAGCAGCGCCGCCGTGCCCGGCTCCGGCGTCGCCACGGCGGTCGCGCTGGCATTGCCCGAGAACGCCCCGGTTGCCGCCCCGATGCTGTTATTGCTGTCAATGAACAGCGCCGGGTTCACCGCTGTGAACGCAAAATTCAGGCTCGACGGCGCCTGCAACTGGCTCGCCGGGATCACGCTGCTGGTTAGGTTCAGCACATCGGGCGGATTGGCCACATTCACCGTCAACTGGCTCCCGGTCGCGGTACCAAACGCCGCGTCGCTGAAGCTGCCGCTCAGAAACACGATGCCGCCACACCCAGCCATCGACGACAGGCAGAATGTGCCATTGAAATGCTGCAGGATGCCGGTCGCTCCCACCGCCACCGCATTATCAATGCTCGTCGCATTCAGCGTCACGTCGATCCCGTCAATCGGCGTCACGTTGTCCAGCAACTGGCTGATGTTCGCCGTCGCGTCCGCAATGCTGATCGTGGTCGCCCCGGTGCTGCCCATCAGCGCGCCGTTGTTGGCGATCGTCACATCATTGTTGCCGGTGTTCTGGCTGAACTGCGCCACGCTCATCGGCGCCGCCCACGCCGCGGATGCCAGCAAACTCGCTGCCGTCAGGGTCGCCAGTGTGATGCTGCGCATGGCTCTCTCCTTGCTATGGTCCTGCCGCCGGCTGCGGCATCCCGCCGCCATTCGGTGGCTGTGGCATGCCGCCATTGCCCGGCGCCCCACCATTGCCCGCTGGCGCCTGCCCGCCATTGCCATTCCCGTTCGGGGCCTGCGGCTGCGCTTGCTGCATATTTGCCTGGAACGCCTGCTCCAATGCCCCATGGTGCTCGAGCCAGTGCGGCAAGTCCGTCTGCAACATCTCGCCCACCATCTTACGCACAATCACCTGCAGCGATGCCGGATCAATCTGCCCCACCGCCTTCAATCGCTCCGTCTCAGCCTTGTATTCATCGATCGCAATCGATGCGTGCTTCTCGGCGCCCTGCTCTTTCAGCCGCATATTGTCCGCCTGCAGCCGCGCAATCTCCGCATCGGCCTGCTTCAGCAGCTGCTGAGCCTGCTGCTGCATCTGCTGACCCGCCTGGATCACCTGTTGCAGCTGCGGATCCGGCCCTGGCCTGTATTGCGCCGGCAAGCCACGCTTCAGTCGTTGCGCCAACTCTTCCGCCCCAGGAAAATCCTGATATTTCGCCCAAAAGTCGCCAACAATCGCGAACGCAGCCGGATTATTCGCCAAGATCTGCGTGAACGCGTTCGCAGCCTCCTGACGCTGCGTGCCAAACGTCGGCCCAACGTCCGCCTCCACATCATACTTACCCACCGTCGGGTTAAATATGATCCGAGGATCCGGCAGATTGTCCTCTTCCTGGTCCGCTCCCGCCTGTTGCGGCCCGATCGGCACCGGCCCCTGCGGCGTCATCCGCACACGCTGATGCGCGGCCGGCGCATTCGGCGTCGATACCACCTCCTGATCCGTTCCGTCCTGCGCCAGGATCTTGATGACCCTGGTGGTGTCGTAAATCTTGGGAATAAGGTCGAGCAGAATGCGCCCAACTTGGCGGATCGCCTTACTCTGGTTGTCTATGTAGTGATACGTGGCATTGTCGCCCTGACGCTGGCGCTGCTGAATGGCCACGCCACTGCGCTCGTTTGATGGCATGCCCAACTCAGCCTGATATTGCCCCGTCACATCCAGCAGATCCTGCCTGGCAATCTGCATCCCCTGGATATACGCGCTCGCCATCTCGGGTGGCGGCGCTCGCTGCGGCGGTGGCAACGGATTGCCGTCGTCATCCTTCCCATTATACGGCAAATACGCAAAATTCTTCAGGTTCGCCGTGTTCCAATAATTCTCAAACCCCTCAAACGCCTGCACCACACCCACATACGGAACCTTGCTCTGCAGCGCTACCTGCTCCACCGCCGCTGAGTTATGGGTCGGCACCATCGAAGGACCGCACAGAAATAGATGCGAGGGTGCATCTACTCCTAAGCATTGCACTGGCTCAGACGGCACCGGCAACACCGCCTTGATGCGGAACCGCCTGGTGCGTCGCCAATGCGTCGTGCGCTCGTATTCCTGCACAGCTCGCTTGCGCCGCAACCGGAACACCTGCACATCCGGCGGCGCAGAGAACGTGAATTGATCATGCGCGAGCACATCAGACCACTCGCCCCCCGGCATTTTTCGCCGCGTCGCAGCTCGACGCAGATGCGTCGATTTCAGCCCCAAGGAACTAAGCAATTCCGCAAAGCCTTCAGCTAAAGCTGGCCGCGAGGTCGTGAACTCACAGGTGAACAGACGCCGGTTGGCCGAACCATCGGTGTCCATCAATCCTTGCAGCAACGCCCAGCGCTGGGCCGCCGAGGCGCGCAAATATGCCTGCGGAATGTGCTTGTTGCCAAGCAAGCCCAATTCGCGTAATTCGCCAGCCAGTTCATAGACGCCGAATGTGCTCGCGTTGTTGTCCCTATACACCGGACCCAAGCGGTAACCGAGTTCCATCAGATATTGCCGCGTCTCATCGACATCTTGCGTATGGTTGGTGATGGTTCCTGCCGCCGTGCGGCCATTGCCAAGCCACATGCCGAGCAGATAAGGCTCGATAAGTAAATCCGCTTCTGGCAAGTCCAGCGGCTTTGCCATGTGAATGAAGTGCGTGCCAGGTGTCAGTTGCTCCGTCGTCACCTGCTTATCGGTCCATTGCCATCCGCCAGCAATCGCCTTGCCGCGTTCCTCCACCTGCCACTGATGGCCCGCATCGGCAATAACATGCGAGCCATCGTCAAACTCAACGCGGAAACACCGGCTGTGAAGATACACTGGGCTCTTGCCTAGAACCGTCGTCGGCCGCCCCTGCTCATCCAGCAGCAGATCCCCCGCCTCGACTTCGCCCATCGTCGTCCAGCCGGTTGGCGTCGGCAGGGGGGTATGCAAACTCGTTGCGGCCCAGTAATTATAGATCCGCTGCGCATCAATCTGGCTTCTCGTGTGCCCCTTGCGATCCAGCAGACCGTCAATCACCACCTCCTCGCCAATCCAGGGCACAATCGGTATGTAAATCCCCGCCCACTCGCCCCGATCCGCTATCTTGTCTCCCTCAATCCTAAACCACTCCACACTCGTCTCTTTCGTCGTCCGCGTCCGCTCAATCAACGGCCGATGCATCTCCATCTGCGCATCGTCCATGTCACCCTCCTTGATGACACGCCCGTCACGCAGCATATGCAATTTGTCCTCGTCCTCGTTGCGACGCCAGTAGATCGCCACCCGAACATGATCCTTGGTCACCCAGTCGTTGCTGCGCGGCATGTCCAGCGCCGGCCCCGGTGGCGCCTTGTTCTCACCGTGCTCCGCTTCCCACTCCTCTCTCGGTATGTCCTCAAATACAAACGCAAATCGCGCATCCGACTTGTCATACAGCTTGCAATCCGGATCCATGTAGATCGTCTCCGGATCCGCATGCCGCCGAATGTAAATCTCCTGCTCAAAACTGCCATCCTGGTCAACATAATCCGTGTCCACCGACACATACCCAATACCAGTCTCAACCTGATGAAACGTCGCCGTGCTGTAGGCGTCAATCGCCTTACTCTGATATTCTATCCGCCTGATAATACCCTCAAACACCTGCGCCGCCTCATACGACGCATTCCCGCCTACCGGCGTCACCTTAATCGACTGCTTGTTCTGCCGCGCATCATTGATAATCTGCAGATTGTGCTGCCGCACCTTGTTGTGCGTCAAACACGGCCGGTCCCCACGCGCCGTCCGTACCGTCTGATCCCATTGCCAGTTGTTATACGCGTCCCCATTGGCAAAACGCCGGTCAATCCGCGCATTGCTCCGCGCCGTCGACTCCCACGTCACACACCGCTCAAATCGCTTCTTCGCTTCTCTGAGAACGTCCGCGTCGCCGCGCTTAGGACGAGCCATCAGGCGCCATTACCCCATGCTTTCCTTGGTGTTCTCTACCAGCACCCGCGCCAGACGCAGCGCCTGCGCCATCCGATGTGGCTCCGGAACCGTCCGCATCAGCAGACTTAGATGATAGACCGTCATCGTGATCTGGTCCCAGGTGTCGGCCATCTCGCCGGCGTCGTTCGCCGCCTTCACCCGCTGCGACGCCGCCCGACCCTCAGCGTGCGTCGGCGCCATCACTCATCACTCAGACTCGCCAGCGGCGGCAACGTCACCTTCCCAGCTCGCTGCCGCTCCTCGCGCCTCGGCGGGTTCGTGCTCACCGGATCCACACGCCGTAAACCCAGCCGCTCCAACTTGCTCGTCACACTAAACTTGCTGTGACCCATCGCTAGCGCAATCTCCCGATGCGACAATCCCGCAGCGAAGTGGCGCCGTATCTCCCCCTCCTCGGCCTCACTCCATATGTGCTTCGACACTACGGCAAACTTACATGCCCCAACGGCAGCAAATACCGCAACAAAACCAACAGCAAAATCACCAGCAATACCAACTGCGCAATCACCGGAAACGGCGCCGGCAGCGGTAACAACGTGATGATGTAGTAAAACACCCCAAAGATGATCAGAACCACCAGCAACGTTACCAGAAGCTCTATCATGCCACCCCTACCCCACATACGTCCCCGTACTGATATACACCGTCTCATTCCCCGTCCCTAAATTGATCGCACTGATCGTGTCCGCCCCACTAAACGTCGGGATATACATCGGTACATTAAACGGAACCGCCAGCGCCGCACTCGTCGCCGTCTGCGGACCCTTCCCTATCGCTACATTGATCACCGAATTTCCCGCATTCAATATATACAACACCGGATCATTCGGATTAATCGACGCATTCACCGCCGTCTGACCCACCGTCAACTGCTGCGTCGCACTGTTCGCCGCATATAACGCCATCTCACGCCGCCATCCAGTGCGATCCCATCACACCAGGACCAACAACCACATTCTCATACTGACTGCCAAACATCGGAACCGCCAACTGCCGACCCTGGTCCTCCCTCACTCCCAACGCCATATACCGCATCGAGTCCGCTCCATGACTCGCATGATCATGCACCGGATGCGAGCGCCACGTCTCAGCCTTCTCGTTCCATTCGCGCCGATAATGCCTAAGCGCCAGGATCCCCTCCACACACCGCGACGCATCAAACCAACAACGCGGCAAAACTAACCTAACCGCATTAATCCCGTCCGCCACATTGTGCTGCCGTATCACCTTCGTCGGCTTCACTCCCAAGCTGTGTAGAGTCTCGGTCCGGGTCCGTCCAGATCCAAGCTCTCTAACTTGCGCATCATGGGGTAGTATATGCTTCTCATATGCATACCCCCGCTGGTGCAGTAAACGCACGTAATAATCCAGTCCTTCACCACTTCCCTCGAGGTAGTCGATGAACCGCCATTCACCGCTACGCAATGTCTGTAAAAACCATATGCTCGTCGCATCATCTATCCCCAAATCCCAACTCGTCCACACCCTCAGCGTCGGCTCATGCGGCACCAGCGTAATCCGACCTTCATCCTCCGCATCCTGCATCAAACGACCATAATAGGAGCCCGAGTTCGGCGCCTCAAAGCTGCAACAAAGCTCCTGCCGAAACTCTTCTTCACTCATCTCGTTCCGTAACCGCCGTATCGCCTCCTCACTCAGGGCTTTGGTCTTCGTGTAGTCAAGCAAATAGCTGCTATAATCCGCATTGTCCCGCGCACGATTATACGCCGCCTGCAATACACCTTTGCCTTTAGGAGTGCCAGAGCGCACCAACACCCCATCCCGGTCCGCTAACATCGGCTCAATAACCAACGGTACCATACTCGACGGCGTGTCATCATACTCATCCAATATGCACTCGTCCGCATACCCACCACGCCAACTGTCCTGATTGTCAGCTCCACCAGCTTGCCACGTCCCCCCATTGGGAAGACGTATCAACATCGCAGCCTTCCTAATCTCCGCACCAGGTACGCTCTCAGCCGCCCGTACCGCCTGATCCCATAACCCCGTCCTCGACCACTGCACAGCATACGGCAATATATGTATAACTCGCGGCAACGGCTTCTTCGTCGTAATCGCCTTCATCAAACCACGCCATAATAACGCCGTGCTCTTCCCAGCACGCCGATGTACCACCGCAACTATCCGCTTCGCCGGATCATCAATCAAACCACGCTGCCATTCGCGCGGACAAAACGGTAGCACAACCTGCTGTACCGTCATCTCCCTAACCAATCATCCCACACGCCATTCCGTGTGCGTTCCAAGTCCCTAAACCCCAAAAAAGTTGCGAGGAAGGGGTGTCAAGGCATCGCGAGGCGCGAGGGGAAATGCCCATGCCCCGGGGCCCTTTGGCTCAGGCGCGCTCGGGCTTTTCAGTCCCTCACTGCCTCGAGCGTCCGGCGCGGGGCCAGCGTGCCATACCGCAGCATCCAGCGCCGCATGAACTCAACCGCATCAGCAATGAGCAGCGCGCGATTACTAGTTTCACCATATTCCGAACATGCATCATCATAAGCAGCTGCGAGATCGTGCATCGCATGGCGTAAGTTGCTGGCCGTGCTCATGGTGCATTCCCCCAAAGAACGCTGCATCGCATTAGAATGCTAATGATATCAATGCGTTGGCTATAGCCAATCGCGCTACCCAGCATTACTCCCCACCATTTGCTACATCCCACACGAGCTCGAGCGCCTTGCTCTCCAGCGGAGCGCTATCGATCGTCTTGATTTCGGATTGTTGCGCTGGTGCCCAGGTGAATTGTATCGCCACCGGACGATCCTCAGCGCCACCAATCTCCACAGTGGGCTTGCCGTAGCCTCGATCGAGCAGCGTCGCTGCGGCGGTGACACGATGGCGCGGATCATTGAGGCATCGCACCAGTGTATCGATCGCGGCGGGCGCGTGAGAGCGGGCTAGAGCGGTGATTTGGTTCTTGCTCAGTATCGCGCCGGGCGGAAATTGGACGCGTTTTGGCCGTCCGCCGGGGTTTCCTGACTGGCCTTTTTTGAAGAGCACGGTGGGCATGGCTGTGTCTCAGCTTCCCTGATGTCGCATCTGATAAGTCTCTGATCAGGTACTGTTATCGCTCTGTTAAGGCCCTGTTTTCGCTGATTATAGTGATTTGCTAGCGATTAACGTGCGTTTGTCAAGTGGCTCACGATTCTGTGAATCACGTCGCCAACGAAGTCGGCCGTTATCTTCGCGTACGGCGAGTTGGGCGAGGCCGTGGATGGAGTTGCCGGATAACAGCCTGTTTCCACCCCTGTCCAGGGCTTGCCAGGGGCCGTCGGGGCATCCGGCTAGGGTGAGGGTGCGGGCGAGAGCCGCAACGGCTGAGGGAGCTCTGAGGCGGTATTGCTGGCCGTTCCACTCGCAGGAGGCTCCATCGAGCCTGGTGTGGGGTATTGGCCAAGTGGTGATGTTGATCACTGGCGAGGTGGTGAGTGGCGTGTAGCGCCCTCCCAGGCGTCTGGGAGGGCGTGGAGAGCGGTGATGGTCCAGTTTCGGACGGTGCGAGGTTGTCGGTGGAGTTTGGCGGCGATGTCGGTCCAGGGGAGGTCATCGACGGCGTGCCAGAAGAGGAGGGAGCTGGGGAGGGAGCCGAGGGAGGTTTCGGTGCATCGGATGCGGGAGACGGTGGATGTGATGCGGAGGACGGCGTCGGTGTTTCCATAACCGGCGATGGTTCGGGTGGTGGTGCGGTCGAGTTGTGGGACGCGGATGATGGATGCGAGGACGCGTTCCCAAGCGGCGCGATATTCGCATGCGGCGAGGTATTGGTCTGCGGAGATGGCGCTGGTGTCGCGGAGAGCGGCGAGGCGGGAGGAGATGCGCCAGTAGGGGCGTCGGTTATGTGCATCGATGGCGGGGGGATCGATGGCGTTGATGTGCTGGAGGAGTTGAGTGGTTGGTTTCATGGGGGGCGTTTCCGGCCGTTGGGAAGAGGGTTTGCGGCATCGAGTTGCTGAGGGGAGAGGTAGTATGGGCGGAGGTTGGAACCGGACAGGGCGTGGAGTTGCTGAGTGGTGGAGCGGATGGGATCTGCGAGCTTGAGAGCGGCGAGGGTTGCCTGGACGGCTGCGATTTCGTCTTGGGTTGGTTGTGGTTTGGAGGGTGTGATGTCTGGCCAGGCGGCGTTGGCGGCGATCTGAGCGGCTTTGGTGCTGTTGAGGAGGAGCCAGAGGAGGGCGCGCGGTCTCCAGCGTCGGACGCGGTGGAGGTCATTGGCGAGGTTGCCTGGGCGTTGGTTGGGGTGTCCCCAGTCGCCTGAGGCGTGACGGAGCCAGTTGGTGGCCCAGGCGCGGTCTTCTGGGTCGAGTTTGACGAGAGATGGGTTTGAGGCGAGCCAGTCGGTCATGTTGGTCTGCCGTTGGCTTGGATGGTCTGGAGGAGGTTGTGGAGGTATTCGTCCGATCCCTTGGCTTCTGTGAGAAGCGGGTGAGTGGCGCGTGCGCCATTGAGGCGCACGACGCGCTGCTCACCCGTTTCTTGTGGCAGAAGCATCTTATCTATCTCTTGGGAGAGATAAGATGCTTCTGCTTCTGCTTCTGTGGTTGCTCCCGCCACATTTGAACGGCCATTTCCGCGGGTTTTTTCGAGATTCTGTGGTTCGTGATTGGCTCGTGATTGGCTTCCCATTGGCTCGTGATTGGCTTTTTTGTTACGCTTTGTGGCGGCCTTTTTGGCGTGCTCGAGGCGGGCGGCATCGCGCACCATCCGGACGCTGAAAATGGTGCCATCTTCGGTGCGCCTGACGACGCCGTTACGCTCCAGTTCGGCAAGCCAGGCGTCGAACTCACGGGGGCGTGTGCCCCGTGGGCAGGCTAGTCGGAGGAGGGCGAGGCGCTCTGGCGGCTTGCCGGCCACGGTGACGTAGCCGTAGGGCTTGCCTTGGGCGGCGAGGCAGAGCAGCGCCATCCAGAGGCCACGGGCTGGGATGCTGCATAGGTTGAGCGCGGTGTCATTGGCCCAGTCAGACCAGTAGAATTTTCCCCATCGCAGTCGTGACACGGCGTTTCCCCCGAAGCGTCATGAAGCCTCGTTTCCCCACACATCCCAGCCGATCCGTTCGGTGCGGGCGAACATCTCCAGTTTGGGCACGTTGGGGTAAAGCGCCTCGATCATGACGGCGAAGGCGTCTGGCTTTGCGCTATGCTTGCCGCGGTCCAGCGTCTGGATCTGGGGTGGTTGGTCGCCTGACGCTGGGGCGGGGACATTGCCGCGAGTGCCGACGAGCAGCAACTCGACCTGATTACGGAACCAATACCCGGTGCCGATCTGTGGTTTTGCCCAGACGCAGGCCGACTTGTATGCGAAGCCCCACCGCTGCAGGAGCTTGATGCCAAGCTCGAGCATTGGGATGGTAACCCACAGAAACAGCGCACAATCCGGTGCGGCCGGCGGCTCGATATCGGCTATGTCATCAATAGTCAGAGTGGGATAATGATTATCGGCGGCGCGATCTGAGCCGGTTTCCTCTGCGTAGGGCTTAAAGCGCCATGGGGGATCGGCATAGATAACGCCATATAGCTTGCTGCCAAGTTGTGTGGCCGCTCGGCGCGTGCGTTCGGCTAGGGCGAGTTCTCGGACGGCGCGGCGCTTGCGTTTCACGATGGCGTTGATGGCGACCGTAGGTTTGGGGCTGTTCAGGGCTCCTTCGAACTGGTCGTCCGGCAGTGCGGCAACCGCTTGCCATTTGGCGGATTGCTTTTTGCTGACGCCAAGGTTTGCGAGTGTTTTGGCTTGGGTAAAAGCCGGTCCCGCCTCGGTACCGGCTTTTCCTCTGCCCGGTCCAGGGGCACCTGTCGCTTTTGGTGTTTCGTTCAACAGTTGGCCGGCCCTTCGCTCGGCACGATCCCGAATGCGCTCAGCCTTGATCTCGTTTTCTCGATTTTTGGCTTGGCGAAAGTAGGCTTCCATCGCCAGCGCCCGGCTATGGATCTCCTTGACCTCGTCAATTGAGTAAGCAGCCTCGATCGCGCGGCACATTTCATCATAGCGGATCAACGGTACTGAATGGACGACGTCCAGCGCAGTACTCATTTTATAACCCCCTTTCCCTTAAGACGTTGTCAACAGCAGCCGAATAGCGTTGCCGCGCAGTTAGAATGTGCGACCTGGCATTGAGGCGGTAGAGATCGGTCAAACCGTCAAGCGTAATGCCTTGTTTTAGGGGCGGCTTGCCAGAAATGAAGACGATATGAAAATGCACG
>Ga0126371_10005455_pt1 | contig 11282 bp, 14 predicted proteins | sample PanSoiMetaPlot_4_FD_110145 | JGI IMG/M metagenome (GOLD analysis project Ga0126371, IMG submission 110145) | Tropical forest soil microbial communities from Panama - MetaG Plot_4 | ecosystem: Environmental > Terrestrial > Soil > Tropical forest > Bulk soil | place: Panama | collected 2016-02-17
ACCCCCACCCCGACGCCCACGCCCACCCCGACGCCGACGCCCACGCCCACGCCCACGCCGATCTTCTACGGCGTGGCCAACAATATCGCGCGGGTGGCGCTGGCCTCCGGGCACGCGATCGGTTCGGGGTCGCTGGTCCTGTCGACCCCGGCGGCGACGTTGCCGGCGCCGCCGTTCCGGGTCACGGCCATCGCGGCCGGTAGTTATGGGACGGCCGCCGAGGTGCTCACCATCTTCGGCGCCACGGCGGTCGCCGACGCGACCCCGGCCCCGGGCCAGGTCACCCTCACGGTCGGGGTCATCGAGGGCACGGCCGACGCGGCCTATGCGACGGGCGACCTGGCCGACCTGAGGATCACGGCGGGCACCATCGCCGACCTGAACCGCGCGGTCACCGATCTCGCCGCCGACCTGGACGTCCCCGCCGGCATCCTCCTGGGCATCTCGACGCGGGCCCGGGGCGCCGGCAGAATCGTCGCCGCCACGCCCAATATCGATTACCTGCCGGGCATGGTGCCGGACGGGATGATCTGCGCCGAGGGCGGCGCGCTGCACGTCGCGACGGCCGGGGTCGATTACCTCGCCCCGTCGAGCGCGATCCCGGCCGCGCAGGTGACCGGCCTGGCGGCCTCGGCGACGGTCGACGCCACCGATGCGTCGAACATCGCCGCGGGCACCCTGGCGACGGCCCGGATGGCGACCGGCCCGACCAATAACCTGGCGGGCTACTCGGGCTCGGGCGCGTTCGGCGCCGTGGCCATCGGGGCCGGGCTGGCGCTGTCCTCGGGCGTGCTGACCGCGACCGGCGGCGGCACCGGCGGCGGGGGCACCGGGACGGTGACCGCCGTCAGCTTCGTCGCCGCCAATGGCTTCGCGGGGCAGGTCGCCAATCCCTCGACCACGCCGGCGATCACCGTGTCGGTCGACGCCGCGATCGCGGGCCTGCTCAAGGCGGCCTCGGGGGCCCTGGCGGCGGCCGTCGCCGGGGCCGACTACGTGCTGCCGTCGGGCTCGATCACCGGCTCGGCCGGCACGATCACCGGCTCGATCCCGGCCGCGCAGGTGACCGGCTTCGCGGCGGCGGCGGCGGCGGCGGCGCCGGTGCAGTCGGTCGCCGGCCGGTCCGGCGCCGTGGCCCTCGCCGTCGCCGACGTGGCGGGCGCGGCCCCGCTGGCCTCCCCGGCGCTCTCGGGCACGCCCACCGCCCCCACGCCGGCGACGGCCGATAGCTCCGCCCTGGTCGCCACGACGGGCTTCGTGAAGGCGCAGGGCTACACGACGACGGCCGCCGCGGCGGCGGCGGCGCCGGTCCAGAGCGTGGCGAACCGCACCGGCGCGGTCACCCTGGCCGTGGCCGACGTCGCGGGTGCGGCCCCGCTGGCGTCGCCCACCTTCACGGGCACCCTCAACGCCCCCCAGCTGTCGGGCGGCGGCGCGGCGATCACGGGCATCAATGCCGCCAACCTGGCGACCGGCACGGTGCCGGCGGCCCGGCTCGCCAACCTGGCGGCCATGGTCCCGGGCGGCCGGCTGGCGCTGGCCACGTCGAGCACCCCGCCCGCCAATCCCCTGGCCAACGTCACCTCGGGGACCTACCTGCACTATGTCCCCTTCGCCGGCAGCGGGGTCGTCGTCTGGAATACCGTCACGAATCAATACGATTTGATCGCGATCGACGCCGCGCACCTGACGCCGCTCAACCTCGGCTCGCCGTTGCTGGCCGCCAATACGAATTACGATATCTATATCCAAAACAATAACGGCGGGCCGGGGGCGCTGATCGCGGTCGCCTGGACCAACGACACGACGCGGGCGAGCGTCCCCGTCGCGACCGACGGCATGCTGGTCTCGCCGTCCAGCCAGGGGCAGCGATACCTGGGGACGATCCGGACCGGGGCGACGGCGGGCCAGTCGGAGGACTCGCAGGTCAGGCGATGGTGCTGGAATCAGCACAATCAAGCGGAACGGAGGTTCGTGTACAGCGTCTCCGGCTGGACTTCCACGGGCCCGACCCCGGGTGCGTGGGCCTGGCGACAGCTCAACGGCAACGCGGCCGCGATGCTGGATTGGGTCTGGGGCGGGCTGGATTCCTTCGGCCCGGCCCGGGTCATCGATGTCGAGCTCGGCGCCGCCGCCTATGTGAGCGCCGGCAACTATTTCGGCCTCGCTTTCGGCTACGATCTCGCCTCCGCGGGCGGCGGCGGCAATAGCGATATCGTCGCGCTATCGGCTTCGGTGACGTCGACGGTCATCCGGCTCTACGGGCCGCCGGGCGGCGCCTTGCCGGTCGCGGGGCGGCACTATGTGACGCTCATCGAAGGGCTCTACAATAACCAGGCTTCGGGCGCCATCACCCAGAATTTCCAGTACGGTTACGCGATCGGGAAGGTCATGGGATGATCAGATGCAAGACATCAGCAAGAAACAGGCGGACTTCGCCCGGCGATACAGCGACGCCGTGGTGGCGATGCTCGATTCCGTCGCGACGCTCGCGGATCTCAAGGCCGAATGGGATGCCAACGGCTACGCCACGGGCTCCCAGCCGGTGGGCGGGACCGACTGGACGATCGGCGACGACGCGGTGCAATCGGTCCTGCCGGCCTGCACCGCGGCCATGCTGAACTCGGCCGTCGGTGCCGTCGAATCGGTGCGGGATGCGGTGACGGCGAACGAGGGCTACCTGGTCGTGATGAAGCCATGATCATCAGTGCATTCAATGCGGCCGTCGCGGGCGCGGCCCCGTTCGACGGGGCGATCGGCCCCGCCGCGGCGGCGGCCCCGACCCTCCGCGAGGCGTTCGCCGGCTGGCTCGCCGGGCTGCCCGGCCTGGCCGACGCCGGGGTCTACTGGGAGCAGCCCAGCCAGCTCTCCCGCTATCCGTGCCTGGTACTCCGCGTGCCCTCCCGCTCGTACGGCCACAACCTGGCCGGCTCCGACGGGACGTCGAGGGCGACCGTCGAGGTCACCACGCTCTCGACCCGGCAGGCCGATTGCGTGGCGATGGCCGAGGCGATCCGCGACCACCAGGACGGCTTCCGCGGGCCGCAATCGGGCCTGGCGATCCTCCGCCTCCTGCTCGAGGACGAGGCCGACTCGGCCACGGCGCCGCCCGACGGCTCGGACAACTGGATCTATCAAATGACGCTCGAATATCGATGCGATCACAGGGTGGCCCTGCCCGCGTCGATCGCCCAGGCCGATTGCTGACGACGACGAGGTGACCTGAAGGACGGGGGGTGGCCGATGGCCGTTTATGCGGGACAAGGGACGGTCTTGAAGGCGACGATCGCGTCGACGCTGACGGCGATCGCGCAGGTGCTGGAGATGGAGGGGCCGGGCATCCAGGTCGGGACGAAGGAGACGACCAACCTGGCCAGCTCGATCAAGACCTATCGCGGCCAGCTCCCCGACCCGGGCACGCTCACCGCCACGATCCAGTACGACCCGGCCGACACCACGCACCAGTTCCTGGCCTCGCAGGTGCTGCTCTGGCCCCAGCCGGCGATCGCCTGGGCCATGGTCTTCCCCGTGGCCGCGGGCACCCACGAGGCGACCTTCAATGCGGTCCTCACCAAGTTCGCCCCCAAGGGCTTCAACGAGGAGGACAACATCGAGGCCGACATCGAGCTCCAGCTCACCGGCGCCGTGACCTTCACCTGAGGCCGATCCCATGACCATGAAGGACTATATCCTCTCGATCGACGACCTGCCGCGGCGGCCGGTCCTCATCCCCGAATGGGAGATGACCGTGTACGTCCGCACGCTCACGGCCCGCGAGCGCGACCGCTTCGAGGGCCAGCAGGCCCGCGACCCCTACGCCGACGTCCGCGCCCGGCTGGCGGTGATGGCCATGGTCGACGACGAGGGCCGGCCGGTCTTCGACGAATCGGACATCCCGGCGCTCTCCGCCAAGTCCTCGCGGGCCCTGGACCGGATCTTCGCCGTGGCCGTGCGGCTCAACGGCATCACCAAGGAGGACCTCGAAGATATAAAAAAAGGCTAATGAATAATCCGCTCCGCCGGTTCGCCTTCCGGCTGGCGCTCCGGCTCAAGATGACCGTGCGCGAGCTGCTCGACCGGATGGATTCGGCCGAGCTCACCGAGTGGATGGCCTATGCGCTCCTCGAGCCCCTGCCCGACCCCTGGCAGCAATCGGGCATCCTCTGTGCCCTGCTGGCGAACCTGTGGTCATCCAAGGGCCGGTTCCGCCCCGAGGACTTCATCCCCCGGCCGCGGGCGGCGGCCCCGCGCCAGACGGCCGACCAGCAATGGGCCATCATGCGGGGCTTCGCCGGCGGGACCGGACCCGGCCACGGTGAAATGAGGAGATGATGTCAGATCCGGCGCTTGGCCTTATCGGGGGGCGTGAGCAGCAGATGTTCCGGCCAGCCCCATTTGATGCGCTTCTGGAGTGTCGACTTGCTAATGCCGGCGATCTTCGCCCATTCGCGGGTGGTCTTGCTCTCGCCGTCGATGGTGATAAGGGGGGCGACGACGGGAGGATCGAGGAGTCGATCTTCCGGCCAATTGTCCTCGATCCGTTGCTTGAGGATGCCCCGCGGCAGGCCGGCGGCCCGCTCGTGATCGGCCAGCGACAACGCCACGCCGTTGATGACTCGAAGCGCCCGCGGCGGCGGCTTCGGCCGCCCCGATACGCGACGGCGATCCGGGATTCCGAGCGTCGTGGCGAGGGATTTCCGTTGGTCCTCCAGAGGCATGCTCGGGGGGAGGGATTCGAGCGTCGCGCCGAACAATTTCCGTTGATCCTTCAACAGACTAGCCAGGGACTCGAATTGGACTCGCTCGGCCTCCCTCCAGCGATCGACAGTCCCTGGCCGACCGTCGGGCCTCCCCATCCGCGGCCTCGAGCGCACGGTGACCAGGAGACTGAGGGCCTCTTTCCAGATCGCGAAATCGCGCCTCTTCTTCGCCCTGAGCGGATGGCGCTCGAAATGCGGGGCGATGATGTGCACCAGATCATCGGTGCGTTGCACTTGATAGCGGACCTGCGGACAAACTCGGCCGCTCGACTTCGCATCCAACGGCCATCCGATATAACCGACTCCCCAATAATCGCGGATGAGCTCGATGATTTCGGTATCGTCGGTCCGCAGTTTGATGACGAAGCGGGCATAGCCGACCATGCTATGTCCCATCCGGCGCGACTGGAGGAGGAAACAGCCCTCGCCGTCGACGAAACCCGAAAGCCAGTGGCCGAATCCCTCGCGATCGATGTCCGCGGGGAAGGGCCTGATAGAATCGTTTGCAGCCATGGCGAGCACCTTGCCTCAAAAGGTGTGAGTCGTGGTCAGGGCCGGGCGATTGGTGACACAATCGTCCCGGCCCGTTCCACGATAGCTGGACGTCATCCATCTTTCAAGCGGATCCCCTGAACATCTAATGGTGATTATCACCAGGAGGTGATCATGGCTACCCTCGGGTGGCTTTGAGCAAGACTCAAGATCGGCGTCACGGCCGACACCTCGCAATTCAAGAAGGGGCTGTCGCAGTCGGCGCAGGTGCTGGCATCGTTCCGGTCGCAGATGCTGGGCATCGCCGGCACCCTGGGCGTGGCGTTCGGGGCCAAGGAGCTGATCGGCTGGGTGCACGGGGCGACCTCCGCCGCGGCCGAATCGGCGACGCTGGCGCAGCGGGTGGGCCTGACGGCCGAGGCGTTCGGCAGGCTGCAATACGCCGCGCGGCTCTCGCACGTCGACGGCGAGACATTGACGCATTCGCTCGAGAAAATGAATGAGAAGCTGGGGGACGTCGCGATCAACGGGTCGGGGCCGGCCTACGAGGCGCTGCGGCGGTTCGGCCTGTCGGCCCGCCGGTTGACGCAGATGGGCACGGAGCAGGCGTTCTTCACCCTGGTCGGGGTGATGGAGCGGATCCCGAACCCGATGGAGCGGGCGTCGGTCGCCATGGACCTGTTCGGCAAGTCCGGGCAGGGGATCATCAACATGGTGGCGCAGGGCGGCCCGGCGCTCAAGGCGATGGGCGAGGAGGCGATGGCGCTGGGCGTGGCGATGTCCGACGTCGATTCGCAGAAGCTGCTCGAGGCCGACACGGCGATGCTCCGGATCGGCGAGAGTATCCGGGGCGTCGCCGATCGGATCGCGGTGCAGCTGGCGCCGTTCGTCACGGCGATCGCCGATCAATTCGTCGCCTGGATGCAGACCGGGGTGACCGCCGGCGACCGGATGGCCCAGGCCATCGACTGGGTGGCGACGGCCGTGGGCGGCGTCTATGACGTCATCCAGGTCGTCAATAGCGGCTGGCATCTGCTCCGGATGGGATTCAACGAGGCCGCCAGCTTCATCCTGTCGGGCGTCCAGAAGTTGATCGACGGGTTCGCCTGGCTCTACGAGGCGATCACGGGCGTCGAGCTCGAGGTGAGCAACCTGGCCAAGGAGATGTCCGAGGCGCTCGAGGCGGCGGCCGTCGAGGAGCTGGGCAAGGCCGAGATCAAGAAATGGGGACACCAGACGGTGCGCGAGTTCGTGGCCGACCTGAGGCTCGCGGCCACCCAGCGGGCGACCTTCCAGGCGGGCAAGGCGCAGGCGTTCGCCGGCGCCGGCCGGGCGGTCGAGCACCCCAAGGTGGTGGATTTGCAGTTCGCCGGCGCCGCCGAGATGGGATCCAAGGAAGCCTACTCGGCCATCCTGAAGAGTCGGAGCATGCAGATGAGCAACCTGCAAAACCGGATCGAGGCCAATACCCGGACCACGGCCGAGGCGACCTCCCGCACCGCCGACGCCGCGGCCCGGATGGCCCAATTCCTGGGCCAATTGGCCGGCAAGGGCGGCGAGGTCGGCCGGGCCCTCACCGCGGGGAACTAGCGTGGCCGTCACCTCGATCGTGGACCTGAAGAATGAGGGCTCGCGCTCGGGCCGATGGGAGCTCAACTCGGGCCGGTCGTATCAGCGCAAGCTCCAGGTCATCACCGATGACGTCAACGACGGCCCGGCCACGGTCATGGCCCAGGTGGGGGCGCAGTACGGCGACATCTACAATCCCGGCTATGGGACCGAGGGCGATCGCTATTGCTATTGCCACTCGGTGGATTGCGACCCGGTCGGCGACGACGGCCTGCAATGGGAGATCACGCTCGGCTTCGGCTGGTATGATCCCAACAATGCCGGCGGCGGGCCGAGCCAGAATCCGCTGGCGATGCCGATCGAGGTCTCCTGGGGCCTGCGCGACCACGAGCTGGTGCTCGACACCGACCAGGCCGGTAACGCCGTGCTCAACACGGCCGGCGACCCCTACGATCCGCCGGTGGTGATCGACGATCCCCGCCTCGTGATGACCGTGGTCCGCAACGAGCCCGCGTTCAATATCGGCTGGGTCGTCGCCTATCGCAACGCGGTCAACTCCGACGCCTTCGCCGGCTTCCCGCCCCTGACGTGCAAGGTCCTGAATATCTCGAGTCGATCGCAATGGCACCAGGACGCGGGCTGGTATTACCAGGCCACTTACGAATTCGAGTTCCTCACCGCCTCCATCGATTACGACACCCAGACCGGTTATCGCAGGCGGGTCGTATCGCAGGGCTTCCGGGCGATCAGCGTGGTCACGGGCAAGCCGTATCACATCACGCTCAAGGGGGTGCCGGTCAACTCGCCGATGCTGCTCGACAAGAACGGCTATCTGCTGGGCCTGAACGAACCGCCCTACTGGCAGGTGTTCCAGGCTTATCCCGAGCTGCCGTTCGCGGTCTTCGGCTTCGATCCGGCCGCCATCTCGGGCCAGCGATCGGGCCATTCGGCGCCGCCCGGCGGGGGGCCTTGACCCGATGGGCTTCCGCCAACCGTCCGACGCGCTGTCCGACGTGGCGCCCTCGACCCGGCGGCACGAGCAGAAGCACGTCGACCGCCAGGCCCGTCGCGTCCAGGTCGGCATCCCGATCTCGGGCGATCCCGGACGGTACGGCCAGCGACGCGGCGGGCCGCCCGCGCTGGCGGCGATCCCGGCCATCGTGGTCACCGCCATCACGCAGGGCTCGGGGGCCACGCCCGGCACCGGGGCGGTCCAGCTCTATTACCTCGACACGCCCGACGACGCCGCGGCGACGGCCGACGCCGACAACGACGATGTCCCGGTGCTCAACTGGTACACGGGATCGGGGACGATCGCGGTCGGCAAGCACGTGTTCGTCTCGGCGTGGTCGGGCGGATATTGGCTGGTGGCCTGCGATTGCTGAAATGACCGGGTGGCCGGGTGACGCGGTGACCGGGTCATGATCCGTCACCCCGTCACCTCGTCATCTAAAGTCACCTTGTCACCTCGTCATCTTTTCACCTTGTCATCCGAGTATGCCGGTCAAATTCGGGTCGATCCAGGCCGGGTCGGGCTGCACCGGTTGCGGCGGCACCGCCTGCGGGTCCACGCTCTGCGTGACCGGCTGTCCCGGCGGGACCGCCCTGGTCGGCGCCTCGGTCACCATCTCCCGGGGCGGCACGGTGATCCATTCGGGCACCACCGTCGCCGACGGCCACGGCAATGCCTGCGTGGGCACGGCGATCCCGGCTTCGGCCGATTATCAGGTGGCCGTGTCGGCGACCGGCTACAAGCCCTATACCGGCACCAAGACGATCCATTGCGGCGACACGACCACGATCCAGTTGGCGGCGTCGACCTCGCCCGCGGGGGTCAAGTTCGCGGTCACCGGCTGTTGCAGCCTGCCGTTGGCCGGTGCCGCGATCACCCTCTCCGACGGCCAGACCGGCACCACCGATTCGACCGGGGCCTGCTCATTCTGGTTCGGCACGGGGGGCACGATCACCTATGCGATCGCCAAATCGCGGTGGGCGACCGCGACCGGGAGCTTCACCATCGCGAGCTGCTCCGCCGCGCCGACCACGAATCTCCCGGTCACGATGGCGCCGGCGACCGGCTACGTCTGCGGCGGGGCCATCGGCAACACCGGCGCCCTGGCCGGCTGCGCCGAGCCCCTGCCGACCACGCTCTTCCTCACGGATTCCCTCTATGGCGGCTGCACCCTGGCCTGGGACGCGGGCACCGCGAGCTGGAAGGGGACGATCACCTGCACGGCGCAGGCGCTCTGCGGTTGCCCCGGCGGCCAGACTTTCACGCTGACTTATAGCCTCCCGGGTAATTGCGACTCGATCCCCAACAATAGCTGTCGCGTCTGCGAATATCGGGATCAATTCCAGGATACCCTCTACGTGCATTGCAAGTGCGACGCAACGATCGTGTACGGGGACGGGTCCAAGCTCAATGCCGATGTGTTCTCCTGCGGCGAGACGATCACCTCGTACACGGCCGCGGGCATCCCCTACAGTTTCTCGGGCACGATCCCGTCGACCGTCTGCCTCCCCGACAACTGCTCCGCGACCCTGCATCCCTCGGGGGCGACGATTACGATCTCGGAGTAGGCGCATGCACTGGAGAGAGGCCCTCGACCTCGCGGTGGCGCGCACCGGACATGAGCGGTATCGGGCGCTCTGCGATGACGCGCACCCCGACCATGAGGCGTGGCGCTTGACCGTGCTGGCACTGGCGGGCGAGCCGGTGCCGGCCGGCTTCCCGCCCGCGGCGGCGATGGCCACCAATCTGGCGCGGTCGCTGTGGGACTGGGCGACATCCGGCTTTGCGATGGCCTCGGGTCCCGAGGCCGACCGCCGGCGGACGATCTGCCGGGCCTGCGACCGATTCCAGGCGGACTCCGGTCGCTGCCTGGCCTGCGGTTGCTCCACCGCCGCCAAGACGGTGATCCGGGTCGAGCATTGTCCGATCGGCAAATGGTAACTACGTCCCCGGCCCCTTCGGCCGGCCCTCGGCCCGCGCCCGCTCCCGATCGCGCCCTCGCTCGGACCGCGCATGCGCCTCGCGGATCAGTCGCGAGATCCAGGCCGACTTGGACACGCCGGCATACGCCGCATCGACCTTGGCGAGCCGATCGGCCTCCACCTCAATCCGAGTGCTCACCGTCCGCTTCCCCATCGGCATGGAATCCTCGCATCATCCCCGGGCCGGACGACGAGGATACCGCGCAAATCGCGGCGCATGAGCCCTTTACCACAAAGTGGCTTTTACCACACCGGCCGGGTCTCCCGCGACCTACCGTAAATTTATGTTAAACGGCTTGCATTGTAAAGGACTGATGAATAGACTCGCCTACCTTGCCGGGAGCGGACCCCGCGGAGGCCGGGTCCGGGACCACGATGAGCGGGGCCGGCCGACGGATCGGGCCCGCGAACGGATGCGAGGCGGGCCATGTCGCCGCCGACGCGCGCATCGCCGATGCCGAGGTCACCGCCGATGATCCGGCGCCGGGTGCTGCACGAGCACCGGGGCCGGATCCTGGAGACCGAGCTGATCGCCGCGACGCTGCGGGAATGGGCCGGATCGGCCGAATCCGTCGAGGTGGGATGGCAGGCGATTTATAGCGATGAGGTCGTGTTTGCGGTCCGGCCGGTGGCCGACACGATCGCGGCGGCGGTCCGCGCCTTGGGCGCCGTGGCGATGCCCGGCGCCGCCGGGGCCTGGACCGTCCGCCACCTGATGGGCGGCGTGGTGGTGGAGACGGCGGTGGTGATCGGCCCGGCCTGGTCAGACCCGGCGGGGCCGGCGGAGCCGTGGGTGCGGAACCGGTTCGGCGATCGGTTCATCGACGTCGCCACGCCGCTTCGGCGCGATCACGGCGGACCCGATCCCGTGGGAATCGGCGGGTAGGTCGAACGCGTCGTGCGGGTCCTTCGACCGCGATCCGGCGATCAGGATCGAGCGGGTCCGCCGGGGGATGGCGACGGCATCGAGTCGCCCGGGGACCTTCCCGTAGTCCGCGGGCTGCCGGTCCATCGCGGCGATCAGGCCCTCGCCCTCGAGCTGGATCCGCTCGATGTCCTCATCGCAGAGCGAGCAGAGCCAGGCGATGTTCCGCGCCATCGCCCGGCCCGGCCCCTTCAGCTCCGCGATCGGCACGGCCAGGCCCCGATCGCGCCGGGCCTGGGCCCACGAGCGGAAGTAGTGCGTCAGCCAGTCGCGCACCTCGGCGTACACGAACACGTCCAGCCGGCATCCGTCCCGGCGCAAGTCCCTCGCCATCGGCCCCGCTCCTCTAGTGGCCCGGTCGCTCCTCCGATTCCGCACGCGTCCCCACGCTAATCCCCCGGCCGCGCGCGGTCAAGTCGAGGATCGCACGTCCGGACTTCCGGCCTCCGGACGTCCGGTGTGCGCGATGTCACCTCTTGACAGGTCCGGAGGTGAGGGCTAATCTCGCGTCTTCCGTCCCGATCCAATCCCACGGCGGCCCT
>Ga0126371_10005456_pt1 | contig 11281 bp, 11 predicted proteins | sample PanSoiMetaPlot_4_FD_110145 | JGI IMG/M metagenome (GOLD analysis project Ga0126371, IMG submission 110145) | Tropical forest soil microbial communities from Panama - MetaG Plot_4 | ecosystem: Environmental > Terrestrial > Soil > Tropical forest > Bulk soil | place: Panama | collected 2016-02-17
ATTGTAAGCTCGGCCTCGCGCTTCTCCGTAAGACTTGGTTCAACTTCAACTTGGTCTGGGGGGCTGCGCTCGTGGCCACTGGTCTGTTCACTTTCTTTACCTAGCAATCCCTTATCGAGTGTGGCGGTCGCGAGCGCGTTGCCTTTGGCGTCAGTTCCGCCCGTGACCACAACTCGTCCGTCTTGGAGCCGTGTTGCCGCACGTCCTAAGCGAGCGGTACTCGGAGGGTTCCGGAACCGGGATCCAATAGCCGAAAGAAATTCATGATGTGCGCGGCGCACATCGGCGATTTACATGCGGCCCGCGGTTGTGGTGTGCGGACGGGCGGGACGACTGGGCGCCTGAATTCAGGCGAAACATTAACAGCTTGCCATTCCCGCTCCCAGGTATCATGACCGTTGCCACGGCTGATATGATAAAGGCCCAACCATGGCGGACGCCCGGTCGCTCATCGGCCAGACCTTATTTCAGTACCGCATTTTGGAAAAAATTGGCGGCGGCGGTATGGGTGTGGTCTACAAGGGGCACGACCTGAAACTCGAGCGCGACGTCGCCCTGAAATTTCTGCCCGCTGAACTTGCCCTCAACTCCCGCGAAAAAGAGAATCTCTTGCGCGAAGCCCGCGCCGCCTCTTCCCTCGATCATCCGAACATCGGCTCGATTTACGGTTTGGAAGAGACGGAAGACCACCAGCTCTTCATCGTCATGGCGTACTACCCGGGAGAAACACTCGCTTCGGTCATCTCCCGCGGCCTTTCCACCTTGCCCCAATCGCTTGACCTGCTGATCCAAACCGCGCGCGGTCTCGCCGCCGCCCACACCCGCAGCATCGTTCATCGCGATATCAAGCCCACCAACATCATCATCACCAACGACGGCATCGCGAAGATCGTCGATTTCGGCCTGGCCCGGGTGGTGGCGTCTTCCACAATGACGCAGAGTATACAGACCTCCGGCACGCTACCCTTTATGGCCCCGGAACAAGTGCTTGGCGAATCCATCAGCCCGCGGTGTGACGTCTGGGCGCTGGGCGTGATTCTCGTTCAACTCCTTACCGGCGAGCATCCCTTTTACCGCGACAACACTGCCGCCATGACTTTCGCCATTCTCAATCAACCTCCGGCAGCGCTTGACGATCTGCCGCCCGCCATTCGGCCGATCGCGTACAAAGCGCTGGCCAAACAACCCGAGCATCGCTATACATCCGCGAAGGAGATACTCGCGGATCTAGAAGCCGTGCGGCAACAGATCACTTCTCCGCAGGTGGCCGCGGGAATGGAAGCGGAAACATTGACCAATGGGATTCCCGCGGATGAGCTGAGGAAAATTGTCAGCCACGCCTCCACGCCTCGTTGGGCTTCCTCGACCTCGCAAGCCCCCGCGTCCCGGCGCGGCCTGTACATCGCTTTTGCCGTGGTCGTTCTGCTGATGCTGGCGCTCCTGCTCCCGCAAGTCCGCGAGCGACTTTCCGCGTTGCTGACCACAAGCCGGGAAAATCATATTGCGGTGCTTCCCTTCGACAATCTCGGGAGCGATTCCTCCGACGACGCTCTAGCCCAAGGTCTCGTGGAATCCATGACCAGCGAACTATCCAACCTCAGCACGGTGCAGCAATCGCTTTGGGTGGTTCCCGCCAGCGTGGTGCGTTCGCGGAAAATCAGCGATCCCTCGGCCGCGGCCCGCGAACTTGGAGCCACACTGGTAGTTAAGGGCAGCGTCCTGCGTTCAGGGCAAGCGGTGCATCTCACCGTTGATTTAATCGATGCAAAAAATCTCCGCCAGGTAGGTTCCGTCTCTCTTGACGACCGGGCGGGCGACATCGCGTCGCTGCAGAACGCAGCGGTCTCCCGGCTGGCCCGGCTGATGAACATCAAGGTTTCCGCGGACAATCTTCGCGCGACGGGCGGCACCGCCGCGCCCGCGGCTTACGAGTCTTACCTCGAGGCTCTGGGCCTCATGCAGCGTTACGACAAGCCCGGAAATCTCGACAAAGCCATCGGCGCGCTCAACGCCGCGGTGCAGACCGATCCACGATTCGCACTGGGGTATGCGCAGCTTGGGGAAGCCTATCGCCTGAAATACCAGCTCGAGGTCAATCCCAAGTGGCTCACGGAAGCCAAAGCGAATTGCCAGAAGGCTCTGGAACTGGACGACCGCCTTCCGCCGGTTTATGTAACCCTGGGCCGCATGCACGAAACGGCGGGAGAACACGACCTTGCCGCCCAAGAGTTTCAACGGGCACTGGCTCTCGATCAGCGCAATTCGAGTGCTCTCTCGGGTCTCGCGCACTCCCATGAAACCGCCGGGAGGATCGCGGAAGCCGAAGCCACCTACAAGCAAGCCGCCGCTCTGCGGCCGGATGACTGGGACGGCTACGACGAACTGGCTCTTTTCTACGATCGCCAGAACAAATATCCGCAAGCCATCGAAAACCTGAAACACGCCATTCAACTGACTCCCGACAACGCGCAGGCCTACTCCAACCTTGCCGCGGTGTACCTCGACACGGGTGATCCGAAGCTCCTACCCGACGCCGAGCAGGCATTGAAGAAATCCATCGAGCTCAATCCGTCTTATCCCGCCTACGCGAATCTCGGCTCCCTCTATTACGACATGAAGAGGTATGCCGAAGCGGCGGCTACCTACGAAAGGGCGCTTCAGTTGAACTCGGAAAATTATCTGGTGTGGGAATGGCTGATGAATTCCTACCAATGGCTGGGCCAGAAAGAAAAAGCCACCGCCGCTCGCGAGCAGTCCTTGACCTTGGCATTGCGCCAGGCGCAGCTCACGCCGCGCGATCCTGCTCCCCAGGCCGCACTCGCCTTGCATTACGTCAAGAAGGGGAACCCCGATAAGGCGCGCAACTGCCTTGAAACCGCTTTGGCCCTCGCCCCCAACGACCCCGAGATTCTGGAAAGCGCCGGGGGAACCTACGAACTCCTCGGCGACCGCGACCGGGCCCTTCAATACGTCGAAAAGGCCTTGCAAAAGGGCTATCCCCTGGAAAAAGTGAAGAACGACCCGGATTTACAGGGTATGATTGCGGACCCACGTTTCCACAGTGGAAACTAGTCCAGCATTTTTGAGGAGAAGTCCCATGCCCCCACGAAAAGGAAAGAAACACGCCGCCAAGAGCAAAACGAAAAAGAGGGCCGCCAAACCAAAGCTTGCGGCCGCCCGCGCGCTTGACGATCCCACCCTTAGCATCTCTTCCACTGGCACGGTTGACCCGCCGGGGTACGTCAGAATTAACCCCGGGGGTGTCGTAAAATTTAAGGTCACTTTTCCGACTGGCGCCAACATCTGCTATATCCCGTTCGGCCAAATTATGTTCGGCACGGAAGCACAGCCCGTAATGGGAGCGGTCGGTACCATCAAAGTCGGTTCTGGCAACTAGACCCACTAACCCTAATTTCCGTCTATATGTGGCCACTGCGCGCCGATGCGCACAGGTGCGATCGTACGCGTTTAGGCCATTGCGAACCGTTATTTCTTGCGGCGCAAATCCAGTAACTCAAAGGCGTCTTTGCCACTACTGGTGAATTGAAAGGTGATGCTGATGTGGTCTGGCGCCAGAAGGTGTAGTTCGAGGCCAGTTACGTGGCCTGCGTCCGGCGAGCGCAGGTTGGAAATGTCGACGAACGAAAACTGGATGTCGCTGTTGTCGGCGCCGAAGGAAGTGGCCTTAAGCCTCGGCTGATTCTGAGCGGCGCAATAGTGCGTCACCCGGAGATCTCCTGCGTCCAGGTGATAAACGCTAGTCATGCCGTTGCTCAGGTCTTCCACCAGGGCGGAACCGTTCCCGGTGAGGTAATAATGGGCGGTGACTGCGCTGGCGGATTTCCCGGTCCAGGCCACCGTTCCTTCCCAGTCGCCGCTGAGGGTGCGGAGTTTTTCGAAAGCTCCGGCCGCGCTTTCCTGCGGGCGGGAAAGCAAGGGCCCAGCAAGTCCTAGGCATGCCAGGAGCAAAGAAAGCGCCTTTTCCTTCAGGAAAGCCACCTTTCCGCCAGCGAGGCCTGGCGAAAACGATGCGTCGCTATACCCGCTCGGACGCGCGGGAGGTGCTGCGGGTTAGCGGCCGAATAAGGACGCGCAGGAAATCCCGAACCATGGGAATTCCCTGCGCCGGTTTTCTTACGCTGGCAATGAGGAGTCTGACTCAAGGGTTCTGGCCGGAAAAGGACTGGCAGGAAACGTGGGGTGCCAGTTGACAAAGGTACCGTTGGGATTCTCCTTCCATGCCCACATGCGACGGGTGTAGAAGGCGGGGAGGCCGAAGCGATTAGGGCTTTCGAAGTAAAGGAAAAGCTGCCCCATTAGCGAGGGTTCCCTGGATGGGCCTTATCCCAGGTGGCAGCGAGAATGAGAAAGTCCGCGCCGATCAAGCGACCGCCACCCGGCAGGGGCTCATAAGATGACGATCTGGGGACGCGTGGGATCGATTTCACCGGTTGGGGTGAGCGGCGGCGCCTGCACGAAAACCGACTTTATAGAGTGGAGTCCCATGGCGCCGGCGTCGGGGCCGGTCAACGCATCCGAATTGAAGCTCGTATCCTTCATTTTCGGCAACGGAAATGTCCTGGAATCGCTCCGTCGAGGCCCGGACGATGCGCAGAAGAAGTTCACTTTGCGCAGGCGCCTGCTGGCGCTGCGTAGGGGTTGCCGGCGAATGGACGTTCTGCGCGAAGGCGCCGCTAGTGGAAGCGCTCCAAAGACCGAACACCGCTGCGCAAGCTATAACTAGTTCCGCGATTGCAATCCATATGGCTTTGGTCATCTTACTTTTCCTTTCCTGGTCGCATCAGATATGGGCGCTCGATGTTCTCTTGCATTTAGCATCCGGAGCCATCTGCAAGTCCTTCTAAAACGTTGGCTTTTTTGTTATTTTTTTCTGAATTACATGCCGCAGTTGACGACGCGCTACCAATTTGGCCCTTTCCAGCTTGATGCCGGCGAGCACCGGCTGCTGCGGGATGGAGTGGAAGTGCCTCTGCAGCTGAAGGTTTTCGAAACCTTGTGCGTGCTTGTAGAGAACGCCGGACGCCTGCTCAAGAAGGAAGAGCTGTTGAGAAAGGTGTGGCCGAACACCGCGGTGGAAGAAAACAACCTGAACAAGAACGTGTCGATGCTGCGGAAAGCGCTGGGGAAGCGCGGAGCCGGCGAAACGTACATCGAAACCGTGCCGAGAGTGGGCTACCGATTCGCCGCGCCGGTCGAGAACATTCCTTCAGAAACAGCTGTGCCAAGTGCAGCGGTGGGGGGGTTCGCCAAGCCGCTGCCACGCCAGGAAATCCGCTACTCTGTTACGAAGGATGGCGCGCGGCTGGCATGGGCCAGCATTGGACTAGGGCCGCCCTTGATGAAGGCCTCCAATTGGCTTACCCATCTGGATTTCGAGTGGGAGAGCCCGATTTGGCGGCACTGGTGGACCGAATTAAGCAAGCACCATCGAGTGATCCGCTATGACGAGCGCGGTAACGGCATGTCGCAACGCGACGTTTCCGATGTGAGCTTCGATACCTGGGTACGCGATCTGGAAACGGTGGCAGACGCGGCGGAGCTCGACCGCTTTTCCCTGATTGGAATCTCCCGAGGAGGCCCCATCGCGATCGCTTATGCGGTAAAGCATCCCGAAAGAGTGACCAAGCTGGTACTGTATGGCGCATTTTCGGCCGGCACAAATCACACGGGCAGCCGCGAAGCGCAAGAGGAGCTGCGCGCCTTGACGAGCCTGACGCGGCAAGGCTGGGGCGTGCACAATCCTGCCTTCTGCCGGTTGTTCACTTCGCGCTTCATGCCGAACAGCACCCCCGAACACGAGAACTGGTTTGACGATCTGCAGCGGGTGTCCACCTCGGCGGAGAACGCAGCGCGCCTGCTGGAGATCGATGCGAACATCAACGTACGGGAACTTTTGGGGCAGATTCGCGTACCAACGCTCGTGATGCATTGCGACCGGGACCAGGTGGTGTCCCCAAAGCATGGCACGCAGCTGGCGGCCGAAATTCCTAACGCGCGCTTCGTTTCCCTGCCCAGCGCCAACCACTTGATGCTTGCTGGGGAGCCGGCCTGGAAAATGTTCCTGGTGGAAGTTGCCGCGTTTCTGGGCTGGGAAGAAGCAGCCGCCGGCAGATGAGTATATTCGCCGGCAGGAGCCGGCTCTTTCCCCAAAACATACACAACCCTGATTAAACAATTCCCTAACAACCTTTGCTACAATCCCGGCAACTAACTGGACATTCAGAACCTGCACGCATTTCGCCCAGGGTGGCCTGATGCGAACTCTGTTCGTGCGAGTGGTGGTTGTTTTGTGGCTCGCGCTTGCAATTCCCGCCTGCGCGCAAGATTCGAATGTACGCAAATTTCCCGTGGGCTTTCGCGGCTACGGCATGATCCGAGGTAGGCTTGCCGCCGGGGGCGGACGTGGACCGCGCCTCGCTGGAGGAAGTGCGCTCGGACTGGGATGTGCAGAGCTATGAAATTCGGCGGGACCGCGTGGTCTTCTACCTTTGGCCGAGCGCAGGCGGCGTCGCGTTTTCCTTCGCGCTGAAAACACGCTACCTATGCCATGAAGGCACAGTCCGCAGCGTCTATCCTTTACGACTACTACAATCCGGAGGCACGCGCGTCTGTGCCGCCCACACGGTTGGCGGTGCAATAAGGTTTTCCGCTGCGCCGGTTCCTCTGGCGTCCCTGTCGCGACGCATTATCATGGTTTGGCCGCCAGGCGGCAGGAGCGAGAGGGATGAACCTGGAACTGGACTTGGAACGGATTGCGACGCAGGAGCGGGAATTGCATTTGCCGCACTTTGATTCGAATGTGGCGTGGAAACTGGGTTCGCGGCTCAGGGACTTGGCCGCGGCGCGCCAGGCGGCGATCGTGATTGACGTGCGGCGATTTGGCCAGCCGCTTTTCTATTGCGCGCTGCCGGGGACTTCGCCGGATAATTACGCCTGGGTGCGGAGAAAGATCAATACCGTAGCTAGGTTTCATAGGAGTTCGTATGCCGTGGGCCTGGACCTGCAACGGCAGAATAAAACGCTGTTCGAGAAATATGGGCTTCCGCTGAGCCAGTATGCGGCGCATGGCGGCTGCTTCCCTCTGGCGGTTGCAGGCGCCGGGATTGTGGGCTGCGCGACGGTGTCCGGCATTCCGCAGCGTTCCGATCACGAACTGGTGGTGGAAGCCTTGTGCCAAGAGCTCGGGCGCGACTACAAAACGCTTGCGCTTCTGAGTGACGGCTAGGCGCCACGACGGCCTGGCTGAAAGCGCAGTTACAAAAATAAGTTCTTTGACTCTTTGTAACTAGCTTGTGTCATCATGGCGCGTGCAGGTGGGCCAATGGAAGCGGAATCCCAGCACATAGCGCCGATCAGAGGTTCGGAACGCATCGTCTTCATTGATGTTTTGCGCGGCCTGGCGCTGTTCGGAATATTGGCCGCCAACATGCGCGGCTTCTTCGCGCCGCTTGATTGCTACGAGCACATCGGAGTGCTCTATCACGGCACCGCCGACGTGGTGACGCAGTGGTTCATTGATGCGCTGGTCCAGGGAAAATTCATCACCATCTTTTCCTTCCTGTTTGGGCTCGGTTTTGCTATCCAGATGAGCCGGGCCGAGGCCCATGGGGTACGCTTCCTGAGCTTTTATCCGCGGCGGTTACTCGCGCTTGCCCTTTTCGGTGTACTCCACGGCGTGCTCATTTGGGCGGGAGACGTTCTTCTTACTTACGCACTTTCCGGGGCAATTTTGCTGCTCTTCCGAAATCGCCAGCAAAAAACGTTGCTCTGGTGGGCGGGCGGATTGTTTGCGTTGCCAATCGTAGCCGCCACCATCTTTCTTGCGGTGTTCTTCAGCCATTTGCACCGGCCGTGGATGGATCCGGAACGGCCGGACGTGCAAAAGCTGCTCGCAGTCATCCAGATATATGCGCACGGCACGACCCGGCAAATCATGGCCCAAAACTGGGTGGAATGGGTGCACTTTTTGCGTACACAATTGTTTGCGATCTATGCGACTGCATTGTTTCTGCTGGGAATGTGGGTATGGCGGGCTGGGATCGTGCAGCGGCTGCCCGAGTATGAACCGCTCCTGAAGCGCATTTGCGCGTGGTGCATCCCCATCGGGCTGGCGTTGAGCGCGTATGTAGCAACGATGAAGGCGGTCCTGCCTCCCGCCAAATTTTCGCTATGGGGCTGGTTTGCCGCGATTCTGTACTTGCCGGGTTCGCATATCTTGAGCGCGGGTTACATTTCGGGATTGGCGCTGCTTTTCCTGAACAAAAAGTGGAGACCAAAACTGATGTCATTTGCCGCCGTCGGCCGGACGGCGTTGACCAATTACCTGCTGCAATCGGTAATCTGCACCTTGTTCTTCTACCACTATACGACCGGCCTCTACGGACGAATCGGTCCGGCAATCGGGCTAGTGCCGACGGTCATTCTTTATGGGGCACAGGTCGCGGTCAGCAACTGGTGGCTGCGGCGATATCGCTTTGGTCCAATGGAATGGCTGTGGCGCGGCATGACCTACGGAAAATTCCCGACGATGGCGCAGAACGAAGAGCTGGTCATGGCCGAAGCGTGAGGCCTTTTCAGGCAGGGAAGCAAATCTGAACCATGAGGATGCAATACGCGGAGGCTTTGCGCCAACTGGCGTTGGCTCCCGCTCCACCAGCCAAAGCGATCCTGAAGGGGGCGGTGACTCCCGATGCGAAGATTTCCTGGACCGCGGAAGAGGATCCCGCGCGCGCGGGTTTTGAAATTCTGTGGCGCGAAACCACAGAGACGCAGTGGCAAGTCTACGATTATGTGACCAACCGAATGGATACCACTTTGAAAGGGATTTCCACCGATAATTACTATTACGCGGTGCGCACGGTGGGGAAGAATGGAGCGCGGTCCATCGCGGTTCCCACAGAACCAAATTGAAACGCGCTTTGCTGGGTTGCAATCTATAGCCGAAGCAGAACGCGGACTCTTTAAGTCGTATTTTTTGCTGAAAATTTCATCTTTTTTCTAAATTGTCCTTGTAAATCGCGCACAAAGTCGTAGAGTGAGAACATCCTTTCGGCCTTCCTTGACCGTTTCAAGGTTAGGAAGATCCCACCTCTTCCCGCGAGCCCCGCCCGTCATTGCCGTTTGGACGTTCGTGCCGGCATGGAAGCATCCAAACGCCGACAACGGAATCGGGAGACCAGAAAGGATGCCGAGCAATATCGAAACATCGGCCCTGCTTGGGGGTTGAATCCCATAAGAACCTCCGCTCGCGGGAACGATGGATGGTCCGGCAAACGCGCCGAAAGAGGCCCGGGCAAAAGGGATACGCCAAAATGTTTATAGGTCACGGACAATTCAGGCCAACCCCGGCAGACTTTTGGTTAGGGTACGCGTTCTAGTACGACAACGAAAGCGGTCGGCAAGACTGCGTTCGTTGATCTCACGTCAGGGAGAAGCAACAACATGGAAACAACGAAGAAGCAGCTTGGGATGCTTACGTTGGCCGCGGCGCTCTTTGCGGGCGCAGGTCTGCTCAGTGCACCGGCGAAAGCGGACACGGCTGCGGGCGAGGCCACTTTCAAGGCCAAGTGCGTCGCATGCCATGGTGCGGATGGCAAGGGGAAAGCATCGATGGCGGGAACCGACCTCACGTCCGCGGATGCGCAGAAGATGAGCGACGCGGACCTGGGCGGGGTCATCACCAACGGCAAGGCGCCGAAGATGCCTCCGTACAAATCGCTGAGCGCGGATCAGGTGAAAGACCTGGTTTCGTTCATTCGGACACTGAAGAAGTAGTTTTGGGAGAACCGACTCAAGGTTTCGGCACGGAGCGCCCGGCTCCAGACGCCCCGTGCCAATTCGCAGTACAAACTAAGGAGGAAGAATGAAGAAAGTTCTGACGGGAATCGCATTAGTCGCAATGCTCGGCCTGGTCGCGTTTGCTCAAGATACGGCCAAGGGCGAAGCCACGTTCAAAGCGAAGTGCGCGGGTTGCCACGGCCCGGATGGCGCGGGCAAGCAAGCCATGAAGTCGCCCTCAATCAAGGGTAAGACCGCCGAAGACATCAACAAGATCATCGCCTCTTCGCCGAAGCATGCCGGGCTGAAGAGCTTGTCCGCGGACGAAATCAAGGACCTCGCCGCTTTCCTGGGCACCCTGAAGTAGTCGCGGCCGGAAACCGCCGCTCGCGGTTTTCGTTTGGAAATTGACTTTGCCAAGGAGGAACCCAGCCCGTTCCCCTTGGCGAAGTTCTGGCGAATCTAACCCGCTTGCCAGGCAAATTCACCGCCGGGCCTGTCTCTCCAGGCCCGCAGAGTATGGGCTAGTCCAGAGGCCCTGGCGAATCCTTCGCCGGGGCTCTAAATCGCGTGAAAAAAAACTTGGGAGTCATCCGTATGAGTGCACAAACCACGGTCAAGGATTGGTCGCGCCTGCTGTATTACTTCATGCAGAACACCATCAGCCTGATCGGCGTCGGCTTCACTACCGGCAGCGCGATTACCCTGATCGCCTTCTGGGTGTATGACTTCCTGCTTCCCGGACCGCCGCACCCGTACGTTGGAATTCTGATCTTCCTGATCCTTCCAGGCGTTTTCGTGATGGGCCTGCTGCTGATTCCTCTCGGAATTCTTCTGCGCAGGCACAAGCTGCATAAGGCGGGCGAGCTTCCTCAAGTATATCCGGAGATCGATCTGAAAACGCCGATGGTACAAAACAGCCTGTTGTTTATCGCCGTGGCCACCGCCGCCAATGTGATTATTTTTTCGTTCGCTTCCTACCGCGGCGTCTCGTACATGGACACCACGACGTTCTGTGGAAAGACCTGCCACACGGTGATGGCACCGGAGTATTCCGCATATCAGAATTCGCCGCATGCGCGAGTGGAATGCGTGGAATGCCACATCGGGCCGGGAGCGGGATGGTTCGTGCGTTCGAAGCTTTCCGGCTTGCGGCAGGTTTTTGCGGTAACGTTTCACACTTATTCGCGTCCGATTCCTTCTCCCGTGAAATACCTGCGCCCGGCGCGCGAGACCTGTGAGCAGTGCCACTGGCCGTCGCGCTTCTCCGGCGACAAACTGATTTATAAAACGAATTACAAAGAAGATGAGAAAAACACTCCCCTGACTACGGCCCTGGTGATAAAAATCGGCGGCCGCGGGACCGCAGGTTCCGTGGGCATTCATGGAAGGCACCTCGACGACGGCTCGCGCATCCGGTACATCTCCACGGACGAACATCGCCAGTTGATTCCGGTGGTCTATTACACCGACGACAAGGGCA
>Ga0126371_10005457_pt1 | contig 11280 bp, 14 predicted proteins | sample PanSoiMetaPlot_4_FD_110145 | JGI IMG/M metagenome (GOLD analysis project Ga0126371, IMG submission 110145) | Tropical forest soil microbial communities from Panama - MetaG Plot_4 | ecosystem: Environmental > Terrestrial > Soil > Tropical forest > Bulk soil | place: Panama | collected 2016-02-17
GCGGCGCGGGCATGGGCGAGTGCGGCGTCAATTCTTTGTTGGTTCGGTTGGTTTAGCTCTGCGAGTGCCTGCCATCGCGCACGTTCGCGGCCCGCACAAGACCAGAAAAGATTTTTCGGCGGGTTAGTTGCGCAGATGTCTGAGAATTTCGGCGGCGCTGGCTTCGTATTCGCTCTCCGACTGGCCCGCCGTTACATTGATAACGTTGACCCGATAATTCTCGTCCTCTAATGCTTCTCTCAGTCGGTTTAAGAGAGAACCTTCTTCGCCTTGAGGTCGGGCAGCCATGACCCGCAAATCATAGTGGGTGTGTCTGCGGACGGTTCTGGCAACGTCCTTGCGGCCTGCTTCTTCTAAACTCTGGGAGTCTACACGTCCCTTAGCATTTCGTTGCCAAGTAGCCTCTTCCCTACTCTGGGATGCGATGTGCCCCTCTCGCTTATCAAGAGAAAATATGTGTGCGGATTTGCCTATCCCCAGCATGGGCTTTAAGAATTCCCTAATCGTCTTGCTCTTCCCGGCGTGATGGGAACCGACTACTATGACGGCAGTCCTGGATGCCATTCTATTGCCTCCCCTTCATAGAGAATGATTATATCAGGTGTGAATCTCCCACATTCAAAGTTGCGCGCCCCGGCCAGGGAATTGCGCTGTCTACCAAAGGTTGATGTGGAGAGCTTGATTGAACAAGACTGACACTGTTGGGGACTCTTAGTTGTCCAAAGACGACTTTGGAACGCAAACCCAAAAGCGTGGCCGCTCAAGCCGAGAGAATTACTTATTGCTGCAACGTTGGATTGAGTAGTCTGAGTCTCAGCAACGACACAACTCTATACTTGACAATCTAGGTTCCATATTAGATAGTCCGCGCAGTTAATTCCCCGCAAAAGTTCATTGACGGAGGTCCAGCCCATGCGATCCGCGTGCTCATTTGCTCTGTCCGCTTTGCTGTTGTTCACGAACATTCCGCAGGCTGCTTCTCAACAGGCGCAGGAGACCAAGGATAAACAAGCCGCTCCACCGGCCGCTCCAACACAAACGCTCAAACAGCCTCTTGCCTTTGGTTTGGAAGACGGCACGCCAATCAAGCTCCGCATCACTCGCAATCTGTCTTCGGCGGATGCCAAGACTGGGGACCGAGTAGACTTTGAAGTCCTAGAGGACGTTAAGGAAAAGGACGTAATCGTGGTTCCGCGTGGTGGACTCGCCTTGGGGACTGTGACAGAAGCCCAAGCAAAACGCCGTATGGCTCGCGGCGGCAAGCTCGATGTGAACATTGATGATGTTCGTCTTGCGGACGGAGAAAAGGCGCCATTGCGAGCGGTCAAGGAAATGAAAGGTGGCGGCCACACAGGAGCAATGACAGGCGCTATTGTTGGAACGGCGATTGTCTTCTTCCCGGCAGCTCCGCTCTTTCTATTCATGCACGGCAAGGACATCACTATTCCGAAAGGCACCGAGATCACGGCTTACGTCAACGGAGACATCCCACTTGATCCAGCCAAGTTTCAGCCGCAAGCCGCAGCGAAATCTGGGACAGAGACAAGCCCTGCTCAGTCGCCATCAGCTCAGAATGCCAATGGCGCGGATCCCCCGGTACTCTCCTCAGTCGAAGTAAAGTCCAATCCAGACGGGGCGGACATCACAGTAGACGAGAAATACGTTGGAAGTACGCCCTCAACTTTGAAACTCCCCGTTGGCGATCACAAGATAAAGCTCGAAAAAGCGGGATTCAAATTGTGGGAGCGAACCCTTGCGGTGAGCGCTGGAACCAGCGCGACCGTGAACCCGACATTAGAGAAAGAGCAATAATTTTATCATGCGTAAAGCTCTTTCAGTCGCCTTACTGCTTTTGCTGTTGCCGCCATTCTCAGACGCACAACGGAAACACAAAGCAAAACAGTCCGCGTCAGCGACAGCCACTTGCAATGACGGGACGGTAAGTTACAGCGCCCATCGTCGTGGAACGTGCTCGCATCACGGTGGCGTCCGGACTTGGCATGCAGACGTTCCGAAGTAGAGGTCGGTGATGGAGCGTTCAACGACTCAATATGCATTCCGAGTAGCTGCCACTTGCTTCCTCTGTTTGGTTGCCTCGGCGCGATCCCCTGCCAAGGACTACCTGACAGTCAACAGCCAACCGCAAGGTGCGACCGTTGAAATTGACGGTGTAGTGGTTGGAAAGACTCCGTATAGTGTCGAAATACCGGGAGGCTATCTCCGAGGATCGAAATCAGTCTTTGGAAAACTTCTGCGTCATCAGGTGCATTTGAAGCTGACGTTGGACGGCTACCTATCTAAAGAATTGGACCTCGCGACTGGTCCTACGCCCTGGGTTGCGCTGAACGGAACCTACCACGGAGACTACTGGATACTCAAAAGCTCCACCTTCAATATCACGATGGAAAAAGCTGCTACTTCGTTTTCGGGTAATGTCCAAGCGACACTGTCTAACTCCGCACTTCTGACGATGGGGCCGGCGTTGCCTACAGAAGAGATCGTAAGAAACGCAAATGGGGCCGTTCTATTGCTGACGGGCTCGCAAGGCACAGGATCAGGATTCATCGTGAGTGACACTGGGGTTGCGGTCACGAACGCCCATGTTGCCCGAGGACAAGAAACACTTACAGCCACATCTGGAAATGGGCAGAGCTTTCAGTCGAAGGTGGTTTACGTTGATCAGGTGCTCGATATTGCCCTGCTGAAACTGGAAGGCAGCGGCTTCCCGCAACTGAGACTCGCTCCGACGCAAACGGTGCAATCTGGAAGCACGGTGATAGCGATCGGGACTCCGAGCAAAGGTTTTCAGAATTCCGTCACCAGGGGGGTCGTAAGCGGATTGGGCCCGATGAAGGGGGAACCAGGTCTGTGGATTCAGACAGACACGGCGATTAACCCTGGCAATAGCGGCGGCCCACTCTTGAATGCAGCGGGAGACGTAATCGGAATCACCACCCAAAAGCAATTCCTCTCAAGCGATGGTCGCCCATTGCAAGGCATTGGTTTTGCTCTCAGCTCTTCTGATCTGCTGAACGTGTTACAGAAGTTCTTTCCCGACGTAAAGCTAACTCAAACCAACCAGGAACAGCAGCGAAAAGGCAAGGGACACGTATCCATCCTCGCAGATGTAGAAGGTGCAGATGTTTACATCGACGGGAAGTTTGTCGGAAACGTGCCAGCCTCACTTACTCTGACGTCTGGTCCTCACAAGATTGAAGTTAAAGACCAAAATGGCGCTTCATGGGCGCGTGAGCTTGAGGTTCTTGAGGATAGCGATGTCAAACTCACCGCCAGGCTTGCCAAGAAATAGAGACCGCGCAGGCGACCCACAAGATCAAGCTGGGAAAGGGTCGGCTTCAAACCTTGGGAGAAGACTCTGACCGTAGGCCAAGGATCTGTCCTGACAGTGAACGCAACACTTGAAAACGCCAACTAGGATACAACGCTTCCTCCAGTCACCTCCTCGTGCAAGATCACGCGGCGTGCGCCGCCTCAACTTGGCGGCCCAACTCGTCGTCGGTGCCACCTTGGTGATTTCACGCAAAGCGTTCTCTATCTCGACCGTCCGTCTATTACCTCTTCTGCCAGCAGTGTTCCTTTGCGCCCTCGCGTCACCCGCTCAGGACCTGAGCAAGACTGTCCTCCCCATTACCCAATCGAAATGGGTTGGCCTCGGCGTAGAAGCTAAATTCGGCACTGGCTTCTGCTTGGATCCAGAGTGCCGCTACATCGGAACGAACTACCACGTCGCCATGATGGTGCGGCCCCGCAAAATCAAGGGGCAAAGGATTGTCCAGCTTTACCTCGCCACAGGACCCGATGATGACGGCGCGACGATAAACGGGCTCTTCTCCGCCGATCCAATGAAATACAACCTCAGCCGCGACCTCGCGATCTACGAACTGCGCCACCCGCTGCCTTGCTATCACGGCATCCCTTTCAGCCTCCACGACCTTCAACTTGGACAACAGGCCGACATCTACACTTTCCCCAAACTGTCTGCCATTCACGCTCGTAGCCTCCTACGGTTCCACGGCTCGTTTAAGGGCGAAACGACCGGGGGCCTTCTGGTTTTCGAATACACGCCTTTGACGAGCGGGAAACGGATTCACGCCGGCGCGAGCGGCGGAATTGTCGTCGACAGCACGACCGGACAGGTGGTAGGAATACTCAGCGCCACAGCAAACGATGGTGACGCGCTTGCTATGGCGGTGCCAATTCGGTCCCTGGCCGATTTCGTGAGCAAGGTACAGCCATGGTTGGTACAGAGCCTCTTCCCCTCCGCAACGAAGGAGAACATTTCTCCGAACTCGGCAGACCTGCATCCAAAATTCGTGCCCCGCCGATGACTTGCAACCTCGCATGGACGAACGGCGCTGGCTTCAAAATGTTCCGTAAAAAGGCTCAGAGCCTCCCTGACAAAGTTTGTAAGACCCCGCGATGACAAGAATCCGCGCAAAGTAGTAAAGGACCAGGCGAATCGCGTATAGGCAGAGTGCTAGGAAATCCAAGTTTTTATGAGCAAGGTCGTACATTTGATTCGCAGTGCCCGCCTAGAAAACTCTGACGTGTGGTCGCTCTCGCTCTGTGGGAATATCGTAGACGTTTCTTTGCGATATGATTCTCCGCTCCCCGAAAATGTCACAGAAGATCGAAGCAAAGTAACTTGTCGAAGCTGTCTTCGTCAGATGAATCTCGTATCTCCTTATGATCGTGTTGCCTTGAAGACGAAAGTCTTTGACGCCCCCGATTTTGGTGAAACTTGGGAAGAGCGCGAGGCGATTGCTGAGAAGACCGCAAACATAGATTTTGGATGCGATTTCGAGGGGAATACATGCAGAGCCATGAGAGAGAAAGCCGTGGCTGCTGCTGCCAGTCGTGCAGTTCCAGACACGGCTTCCTTGAAAAAATCAAACCGTCTGCGTTGAATGAAATTCTGTCTTTGTTTGACAGAGTGTGGGGTTTTTGGCGTCCCGGAAAAGGTTGCATATTGCCGAGAAAGTGGCTGAGCCCAACCTGTCTGTTTTTCGCCTGCCTTCCATTCATGAAAGAAACGCACAGGCACGATTTGGTTCAAATTTACGTGGGCGCTGGAAAGCCTAAATCCATCGGCGACGCTTTGGCTGTGACTCTCATGGACGCAAAAATTCATACGCGCTAAGCAGTCGGAAGCTTTCGTATACTTTGCGAATGGCAAAGGCTCCCAAGTCATTCCTGCCAACGCTGTTTGACCTAGAAAAAGGGTTAGAACCTACGTGCCCGGCACGCCCTTTCTGTCTAGCCAACATCTTTCTCGGCACGTCTTCTTTCACGGCAGATGGCTGGCAAGGCTCCTTTTATCCGATGGGAATGAGGTCGAAGGATTTTCTCCGTCACTATTCCACTCAATTTCAAACAGTCGAAATTGATAGCACGTTCTACGGCACTCCCGCTGCTTCGACCGTCGCAAGCTGGAACGAGAGGACTCCATCAGATTTCATCTTCGCGGTGAAGATTCCCCAGGTCATCACGCACGAGAAAGTCTTGGTGGACTGCGAGCCGGACTTTGACGAGTTCATTGAGCGGATGCACTTGTTGGGCGACAAACTCGGCCCGATGCTCTTGCAGTTTCCCAAGTTCGACAAGTGGATGCTCAAGGACTCCGAGCGATTTCTTGCTCGTCTGGACTCATTCCTCAAAGGGGTGGACTCGAAAACGCGCTTCGCGGTCGAAATCCGCAACAAGGATTGGCTCGACGCACGGTTCCTCGACGCGCTCCGGCAGCACAATGTCGCTCTGGCGCTAACCGACACATCCTTTATGCCGCGCCCGTGGGAGACGAAAGGCGCACTCGATTTGGTGACTGCCGACTTAGCCTATGTCAGATGGTTGGGAAATCGCAAGGCTATCGAGGAACAGACAACGACGTGGGACAAGACAGTCGTGGACCGAACGCAAGACCTACGAAATTGGGTTGAAGTGTTCCGGTCGCTCGTGCATAACTCTAAAGTACTGAAAATCTTTGCATTCGCAAACAATCATTACGCCGGATATGGCCCCGGCACAGCTAAACTCTTCCGCGATTTGTGGAATAAATAAAGGCAGACGTAACCTCTCAAGCGTATCCTGTCTCTGATGTCGGTTGCAGACGATGCAGCACCGACATTATGGACATCTTGCGGTACAAATATCCTTCGCAGCATCAAATGGCTTGCGACTCTTACTTACGGCGGCTCCGTCAAACCCACATTCTGGTGCAATATGCTGCGTTGTTTGGAGTGCTGACCCTGATTATCGCTGCTGTTGGTTTCAGCAATACTGATAAAGGTGTCGTTCCCGACCCTGACGATCCAGCGATTGAGTACAGTTCGCGGCCCACTACCGACGCCGTTGCGATCTTGAATCGTGAGATTAAGGCAGTCAAAGTTCCACTGAGATTTGACAGCAAGCAGGGCTATCTGCTGTCCGTCCTTGAAGCGCTTCATGTTCCCATCCAGTCGCAAATGGCTGTCTTCTCGAAGACCAGCGTTCAAGCACCGCGCATAAACCCACGGAACCCACGCACGCTTTTCTTCAACGACTCCGTGGCCATTGGATGGGTCCGTGGCGGCTTTATCGAGGTAGCCGTACAAGACCCTCGCCAAGGCGTCATTTTCTACACACTGGCACAAAGCCCGGCCGAGACGCCGCAGTTCACACGTCACAACGAGTGCTTGACCTGCCACAACTCTAACAATGCGATGGGTGTTCCTGGCATGTTGGTTCGGAGTCAATTCACCGCTCCCAATGGAACAACGATGCCATGGCTCGGCAACTACGTTTCCGATCACCGCAGCTCATTTGAGGAGCGTTGGGGCGGCTGGTACGTCACTGGCAAGACGGGTGCGATGCGACACATGGGCAATGCTGTCGTTACCGATGGAAGTAACCCCGAATCCATCATGACAGATCAGACTTCGAATTTGGCATCACTTGCTGGCAGATTTGATACCGATGCCTATCTTTCTCCTTACAGTGACATCGTTGCCTTGATGGTCTTCGAACACCAAATGCACATGATGAACTTGCTCACGAGAATAGGCTGGCAGGCACGACGCCTTCTGCGAAATGGAAATGCCCAAGATTCTCAGACAAGTAGTCTCAAGGCTTCGGCAGAAGAGCTAGTGGACTATATGCTGTTCGTCGATGAAGCAACCTTGTCAAACAAGATCGAAGGGACATCAGGGTTTATGGAGAAATTTTCCGCCGGAGGTCCGAGTGACAGCCGTGGCCGATCCTTGCGCCAATTTGATCTTGAACACCATCTGATGCGTTATCCGTGCAGCTATATGATCTATTCAGACGTTTTTGATGCGTTGCCTTCAGAAGCCAAGGGCGCGGTATATCAACGCATGTGGCTGATCTTGTCCCGAGCGGTGGCGGACGCAAAGTATGCGCGTCTGTCGCCGTCTGGCCGTCAAGCGGTATTGGAAATTTTGCGTGAGACTAAGAAAGGACTGCCGGATTACTTCGGGGAAAGAGGATACTAACAACACTCAGTCTGGTTTCATTTCCGTGGTGGTAGACTAGAACTCCCTCCGCTACCTGACATCTCCCGTTTCCTACCTTGGAGATGCTCATGGAAGAAAAAACGACTAATGCTCCTTTCCGGGCAAAAATCTGCATCGGACATTGCGAAGTGCTGTCCACCTGGGCGGCGACGTGTCCGAAATGCAATCAACTGTTTCGACTGTTGTGGCCGTTTTGGGCTTTACACATTGAACTCCATCGCGTGGTTGATCTTCGTTGCCCGTTCTGCCGCTACGCGTTCTCCGAGGTTGCAGGGTGGCTGACTTGCGATGAGAGCCAAAGGCTAACTCCCGGCATGGTGGAGGGCTTTCTATGACAACGGATGTTGCGCTATTCGCTTGCCCGCACTGCATCGATGAATTCAGGTTCGACTATCAGAAGATCGCCAAACTCACCTACGGCTGGCGGGTCCGCGTCCGTTGCTACGGCTGCGGGAACACCGTGGAGGTCGTTATGCTCAACTACACGCTGATTCACGGTTGCGACCCGGAAAAATACAAATCAGGAGAGATCGTCGAGATTTTGCGGCCAGACCCGAAGGCTGGTGAAGATTGGGTGATGAAGGCTCGCGAACTCAGAGCGAAGATTTGTCAGAAGAAGAGTGGATGGAGACCAGGCTAAGCTGCGTGAGTCCCACATATAAGCTAAAATATGGTTGCGATTTGCCGTCAGGACAAGTACATGCCCATGTCAACTAGCGCAAAAGCAGCGGTGAACGTTCAAGGCTTGATTGCTCAAGCGAACAATCTGAGCGAACGTCTCGACCTTCTCCTCAGGAGCGACCGCCAGCACGTCGTTAAGACGAATCGGGATGACCTTTGCCTTCGCTATTGGTCAATAGTTTTTGACCATCATCAAGGAATGCTGCTTTTGCTCCGACACGGTTTCCATGCCCCCGCATTCGCTCTAATGCGGCCCCTCGAAGAAGCCTTCCTTAGATTGTTTGTCGCCATGAATGGGACGGAGAATCAGGCCAAGGCACTTCGGAATGGAACGTACAAAACAGAATTCGAAGTCGTGTGGAGACAGTTATACGAGAAAGTTGGTTTGGAGCCTCGTTTTGGGCCGTGGCTCGAAGAGAAAATCAAAGTCTTGCACGGATTCACCCACGGCGGTAAGGAACAACTGGTAAGACAGTCGTGCGGCTCAGATATCGTTTCCAGCTACACAGACGATGAAGTTTTTAGTTTGATTCAAGGAACAATGCCAATCGCCTTTTTCACGGCTTTGCTGACTACAGCATTCTTGGGCTTTCAGACCGAACACCAAAGCGCGGTAGCGATGCTCAACGAATATGTTCAGGGGTCCGCTGCCTGTACGGCGAAAATAATTTAAGAATTCATGCTTATTCACACGAAGCTATCAACGGGACTCGGCAAACCGAAACAACGGAAAAGAATCAGCTAAACTGCTCGTGGTGTTTCTTGCCAAGTAAAAGTAAAACCCCCGGCGCGTGGTGGACCACTCCCAATTCTTCAAAGCTCTTGGCAAGCGAGTCAAGGACCTTCGCAACAAACGCGGCCACAGCCAGGAGGACATGATTTCCTTCGGCTTCTCCGCTCGCCATTGGCAACAGATTGAAGCTGGTCGTCCGATCACAATGACGACCCTTCTGAGGATTTGCGATGCGTTCAAAGTTCGAATTGCGGTAATTGTCCGGGGCACGGACAAAAACATCTATCACGATTAAAGAATTTCCAAGCAACGCAATCCTCCCAACCCTATGTGGCCTTCTTCGCCGCCCGAACTTTCGCCCATCTCTTGCGCTGCGCCTCTGCAATCGCCTTACGACTCGCAGCACTCATCTTGCGGCCTCTTCTTCTGCCACGCTTTTTACGACCATTAGAATATTCAGCGGCTAAAGTACTGCCGAACGCTTTCACGGCTGCGCTGATCGCCCTCAACTGCCGTTCCGCATCAGCTTTTACTTTCGTGAGTTTTTGTGCTTCCTTTTGCAATGCCGCTAGTAGTTCCATTCGAATCCTCCGGAGGGGAAGCTACTCCAACTGGTAGGCGAAAGCAAACTTGTGGTGGAAGGCGACTAAGGGGCCGGCCACAGCACCTCCCGGAGACAAAATCACGTTGGGCACAGTTGGCACGCTCCGGGCAAGAAAGTCATGCAGTTCCTTAGCGAAGGCCGGTATGTGGCGAATGTTGTGGATGGGAAGGTGACTGTCTATGGTAGGCGGCCGTGACCGCTCCCTTAGTTCGACAGAGATGACAGCCCGTGGTGCGGCAGCTCCGGTAGCGAGGGCCGCTTATTTCGATTAACTCCGACGCTGATTGGCAGGGTTGACGAACGACATCGTAAGTTTGTTCTGCTCACTGCCCAAAAGATGGCCGTAGGACGCCGGAACGGCAACTACACCGAACAAAATGGCGCAACCTATCGCTGTCGATAGGCTGCGCCATGTAAGCGGACGAGACTCACAAGGAACCAATTCAACTGATCAAGGGCGGCTGCAGATGTAAGAACCCTTGTAGTGGTTCGATATTTGTTGACTGCCGTCAGGCAGATAGGGAGTGCCATAGCCAGCGCAGGCGTACAGTTCAACGCCTCCGACCTTGCGGGCTCCTTCTGGCGAGTAGGGCAGCCGGTCACGTCCTCCCGGACCCAAATAGGTAGCGCCCGAGATATCTCCTGCGCTCGTAAACATGACAGTGATACCGAAGTCGCAGAGATTTTGAACCATAGTGTAGTCTTCGCTGTACTGACCAAATTGATGATTTTCGATTTCTTGCCGGAGGCATCGATTTACAGGAGAAACAAACCTGGAGTTATTCCCCGAGCCTTGGGCGGAGGAAGACCCTGAATTAGGCCCTGAAGTCGAATCTCCCCCTCCAGATTGTGCCTGCCGGGCGGCAGCGGCTTGAGCTTGTAGCTGCGCGGCTTGTGCCTGAAGCTGAGCGGCTTGCAATTGCGCGAGTTGTGCGGCGCGAGCCTGGGCGGCTGCCTGCTGCTGAGCTTGCTGCTGGGCGCGGATCTCGGCCATCTTGGCATTGTTTTCCGCCATGGTGCCAGTCGCCGCGGCCGCTCCCATCATTCCGGCAGTGATCCAGCCTCCCCAGTCCACTTTGTGATCGTCTTGGGGCTTCACGGTCAAATTGCCATCCTTGTAGGTGAGTTTGTATCCGTAGCCCTTCGCAGGCACGCTCCCGTCCATTTTTACTTCCGGCGTCTTCGAGCAGCTCTTCGTGGCCACCTGCGCGGCCCCAGCCGACTCATCGTGAGCCGGAATGTCGTATTTGAAGTCCTTCGCCTTAACTTCCACCAACGCATCTCCGACGTCCTTGAACTCAATTTCCCAGATCGCTTTCTTCGAGTTTGCTGGATCCTGCGTGCACCGGCTACGCACGTACAGCTCCGGAAGCACGTGATCGTCATGTTTCCACTCTGACCACAAGCCTCCTCCGGACGTGCCATCGGCGTTCGCCAGACCCGTCAGGGACATCAGGCAGAACACGCTCGTGAAGATTTTTGTGAAGTTTTTCATGGCCCCCTCCTATTTTTGTGGCGCCAGGTATGGCGCGGAATCTCGGCGAATCCGCGGCCCTTTTGGGGGCCTCGTTTTCTGCCTTCACCCTACTCACGCGACAGTCGGAGGGGAAAGGGGTCATGCCGGACCTAAAAAGGTGTAATGCGAAGAAAAACCAGAGGTCAGAGAATGGTCAGTGCCAGTCTTGTTGTGCTAGTTGTGCTGTTGTGTGGCCGCGGCAAGCTCCTTTGCATGA
>Ga0126371_10005458_pt1 | contig 11279 bp, 13 predicted proteins | sample PanSoiMetaPlot_4_FD_110145 | JGI IMG/M metagenome (GOLD analysis project Ga0126371, IMG submission 110145) | Tropical forest soil microbial communities from Panama - MetaG Plot_4 | ecosystem: Environmental > Terrestrial > Soil > Tropical forest > Bulk soil | place: Panama | collected 2016-02-17
ACCAACAAAACCGTCTCCGGCAATTTCCGCGGCCCCGAATATCCGCAAGGCTACTTCGGCATCCAGAACATGATGGACGAGGTTGCCTTCAAGCTCAACATGGACCCGGTCGAATTCGCGCTCAAGAACATGACGCGTAAAGCCAACGACCAGACGCCTTACACGAATTTCACCCTCGACCAATGCATCCACCGCGGCGCCGAAGCGTTCAATTGGAAGCAGCGCTGGAAGTCCAAACCCGGCTCTGATCCGGGGCCGGTCAAGCGCGGCGCAGGCTTCGCCTTCATGGCCTTCCGCTCGGGCGTCGGACGCAGCAACGCCATCATCGAGGTCGATTCGCAAGGCAAGTATCTGGTGCGCGTTGGCGTCACCGACGTCGGTGCCGGAGCCAAAACCACCATGGCCGTCATCGCCGCCGAAGCGCTCGAAACGCCTCTTTCCCAAGTCGAGGTAGTCTGGGGAGACACCAGCCGCTGCCCTTATTCCGTGGGCGAGTCCGGCAGCCGCACTACCATTCAAACTGGGTATGCCGTGGTCGAAGCCGCTCGCGAAATCAAGAAGCAGATCGCGGCCAAGGGCCTGCCCAAAGGCTCGGATCGCTACACGGCTTCCGTCAACCCGAATCCCACCGTGGAAGGCAACAAGGTCCGCAACACCTATGGCGCCCACTTCGTCGAAGTCGAAGTCGACGTCGAAACCGGCCGCGCCCGTGTCCTCAAATATTTCGCCGTCCACGACTGTGGCCGCGTCATGAATCCCCTTACCGCCGCCAGCCAGATCAAGGGCGGGGCAGTCATGGGCATTGGCATGGCGCTGCACGAGGAGCTGCGCTACGATCCCCGCAGCGGCCAACCGCTCACCGCCGGCTACTATGGCCACCGCGTCATGACCCACCGCGACGCCCCGGACATCGAGGTCATCTTCATCGAAAGCGACGACGGCTATGGTCCGTTCGGCGCCAAGAGCATGGGCGAATCAAGCAAGGTCCCCGCCGTCGCGGCCGTCGGTAATGCCGTCTTCAACGCCCTCGGCCGCCGGGTAAACGACTTGCCCATCACGCGGGACAAAATCCTGGAGGTGCGCGCATGAAAACCTTCTCCGTTTCTAACCCTCGCGATCCCCGCCAGGCCGCCACACTCGCAGCCCAAGCCCGCCACAACGGCAAAACAGCGTACTTCAACAGCGGCGGCACCGATGCCCTCGGCCTCATCAAGGACCGCATCGCGAGTCCCGACGTCCTGATCAATCTCCGCGCCTTGAAAGGCCAGGATCAAATCTCAGCCGCGTCCGGCGGCCTTAACGTCGGCGGCCAGATCACTCTCGACGCCCTCAGCCGCGACCCGCGCATCCGCCGCGATTACGCCGTCCTCGCGCAAGCCGCCGAAACAGTGGCGACGCCGCAAATCCGTAACTTCGCCACGCTCGCCGGCAACGTCTGCCAGCGCCCCTGGTGCTGGTATTTCCGCAACGGCTTCCCTTGCTATAAAGCAGGCGGCAATCAATGCTTTTCCGTCACCGGCGAAAATCAATTCCACGCCATCTTCGGAGGCGGCCCCAGCTACATCGTTCATCCCTCCGACACAGCGCCCGCGCTGGTCGCGCTGGACGCCCAATTCCGCATCGCGGGTCCTTCCGGCGAGCGCACCGTTCCCGCCGCCGATTTCTTCGTTCTCCCCAAGCAGAACGCAGCCCGCGAAAACGTCCTCGCCGAGGACGAGCTTCTGGTCTCGATCCATCTCCCCGCTCCGCGCCCCGGCCAGCGCAGCGTCTATCACAAAGAGATGGACCGCGAAGCCTGGACCCACGCCGTCGTGAGTGCCGCCGTCGTGCTTGAAATGGATAAAGAGGTCTGCCGCTCCGCCCGCATCGTATTAGGCGGCGTCGCCCCCATTCCCTGGCGCGTCCCCGAAGCCGAGCGCCTCCTTGCCGGCCAGCGCATCACGCCCGATCTCGCCGCCAGCGCCGCCGAAGCCGCCCTCGCCGGCGCCAACCCTCTCGCCAAGAACGGCTACAAAGTCCCGCTGACCAAAGCCATCCTCCAGCGCGCGACGTTGGCGCTTGGGTCACAGGTGTGATTCAGGCACGGAATCGCCCGTGCAATGCGCACCGCCCGCTCTAAGAACGGGGCCACGATCCGTCTTCCCGACGAACGTTGGGTCCATATCACCGAAGAACATTCGGAACTCGCGGGCTATCTGCACGACGTTTTGGAAACCATCGAAGAACCTTCAGTCATCTACGCGGGAATCAAGCCGAATTGCTCGCGGTCCGGGAGATCGAGAGCGGGAAGTTTCTCGTCGTAATCTGTAAAGAGACCGATCGAACGGACGGATTCGTGATAACGGCGTTTCTAACCCGTCGATCCCGTCAGTTGGCAAGGAGAAAGCTAATATGGCCGAGTTGAACGTGAAGGAGATTGCCGAGGCAGCGTCCGCGTTTCTGGCCATTCCGTTTTCCGAGATCTGGTCTCACTACGACCGCGAAGCCGACGTCCTTTATCTGAGCTTTAAAAAGCCTAGTCGCGCGGACGATAGCGAGCTCACCGATGACGATGTAATCGTCCGCTATGAGGCGGGCGAGGTCGTCGGCATGACGATTCTACACGCGAGCCAGCGTCATCTCCGGCCTGTTGGATAGCCGCAGAGCACTCCAACTCCGCACTCACCGCCCCTTCGGCTCAACCCGCAGCTTCAATCCCTCCACACCCACCACGCGCACCTCCTCGCCCGGCTCCACCGGCCGCGAGGACTCCGCGTCCCAATACTCGCCGCGCACGAAAACCTTGCCCTTTGGCGCGAGCGGCGTCCGCGCTTGGCCGATCTCGTCCAGCATCCCGCCGTGGGCCATCACGACTTTATTTCGCCGCGCCTGGAATGCCAGCGTCATCAGAAACATGGTGATCGCGGCGAACGGGATCGATACCGCCAATGCCGTCGACAAATGAATCCTGATTTCGGGCGGTCCATTGATCAGCAGCAGCGCGCCCAACACCATCGCCACCGTTCCGCCGATGCCCAAGACTCCGTGCGAGGTGTAATGCGCCTCCAGCACGAAGAGCGATGCGCCCAGAATCAGCAGCGCCACGCCGATCCAGTTGATGGGCAGCACCGCCAGCGATGATAATCCCAGCAGGGCCATTATCCCGCCCAGCACTCCCGGAAAAATGAGTCCCGGCGCGCTGAACTCCGCGTAAATGCCGAGTGCCCCCAGCGCCAATAGGATGAAGCCGATGTTGGGATCGGAGATCGCATCCACGATCCGTTCCCGCGCCGAGCGCCGGTAATCCACGATCTCCGCGTTCGCGGTGTGCAACGTTTCGGTTCGCCCGTCGAATCGCGTCACCGTCCTGCCATCCAGGTCCTCCATAAGCTTCCGCTCATCCGGCTCGATCAGATCCACCAGGTGATTGTCGAGCGCTTCCTTTTCGGAAAAGGCCTTGGCGTCGCGAATGGTCTGCTCGGCAAGATCGGCATCGTGGCCGCGCTTGCTGACGATGCTGCGCAGCCAGGCCGAAGCGTCGTTCTCCACCTTCTTGCGCATCACGGCGTCCATCTGTCCCGTGAGCAGCACCGGCGAGGAGGCGCCCGTATTGGTTCCCGGCGCCATGGCGTCCACGTCTGCCGCCTCCAGCAGGAAGAACCCAGCGCTCGCCGCCCGCCCGCCGCTCGGCGTCACGTAGGCGATCACAGGGACACGCGAGGTCACGATCTTCGAAGTGATCTCGCGGCTCGAATCCATCAGCCCGCCGGGCGTATTCAGCCGCACGAGCACGGCTGCCGCGTTTTCCCGGTTGGCTTGATCCAGCGCGTTCCCAATAATCTCCGCGGTAATCGGGCCGATCATGCCGTCCACATTGACGGCGATTACTCTCGCCTTATGCGGCGCCGTGGCCATGGCTGCCGCGGCAACCAAGCATGCCACCCATGCGAATTTCATGGCGAACCCCACTTACAGCTTACAGCTTACAGCTTAGGGCTTATGGCTTATGGCTTACGGCTTAAAGCTTATGGCTTCCTGGCCTCGGCGTACCGCCGCGCCGCGGGAATCGCCAGGTTCCATTGCGGCGGCGGCGCCTTTGACGCCAGCCGCAGCAGCCCCAGCGCCACAGCCCGGTCGAGCTTCACCATGTTCTCGTAATCGATCTTTGGCCATTCGTCGCCCACGCCATGGTAGTCCGGAAAATCCGCCGCCACGTACAGCGTCGTCGAAGGAATTCCCACTTGAGAAAGGGGCAGATTATCGCTTCGGTCGAAAAGATCTTCTTTGGTCGAGGTGTCCTCTGTAATCTTGAACCCCGAAGGCGCTGTCTCGTTCGAAAGAAGGCGGCCTAAATCGGAATAGGCGAAGCCGGTCAAATAAGCTACGCCGATGTGGCGCCCGTTGGTGGCGTCCGTCCGCCCCACCTGCTCCAAGTTCACGTCCGCGATCGTGCGATCCAGAGGAACCAGCGGGTGACTCGCGTAATAGCGCGAACCCAGCAGTCCTTCCTCCTCGCCAAAGAACGTCAGGAACAAAATGCTTCTCGCTGGATGAGCGGGCAGAACCGCCACAGCCGAAGCGATCTCTATCAACGACACGGTTCCACTGCCATCGTCGTTCGCTCCGTTGTAGATTCGGTCGTCGCCTTTTGAGCGCATTCCGAGATGATCGTAATGCGCGCTCACGATGATGTAAGTGTCCTTGAGCATCGGATCGGAGCCGCGCAGCAGACCGGCCACGTTCTTCGCCGTTCCCGTTTTCAGAGTCGCCGTCTGAAAATAGTCCTCTCCGCCGATCGGCTCCAGCCCCGCCCGCCGGAACTGAGCCGCGATGTATTCCGCCGCCAGGTCGAGCCCGTGCGACGGCGTCGCCCGCCCTTCCAGTAGATCCGATGAGATAAAGGAGAGATTCCCGCGCAGCGAGGCCGCGGAAATATGATCGATCACCGCTTGCTGATCGGGAGTGAGATTCGTCCCGGCAGTGAGAGCCGCCGCCAGCAGGAAGAGAAGAAGTCCCGCTGCTACTGGTCTTCGTTGTACTCTTCCAGCCATGTCATCTGGATCCGCTCCAGTTTAGCTTCATTCGATTTCATCGGGTCGTCGTCGAAATCTTCCAGCTCCGTGATCCATTTGTGCAGATCCGTAAACCGGATCGTCGCGGGGTCCAGATCCGGAAACTTCTCATACAGCGCGAATGCGATGTTGTCCAGCGTGCTCCAGTTCAGTTTAGGCATCGGTATCCCCCGCTTTCAGCGCAGTTCCCACGGCCGAGCTGATGATCATTTCCGCCAGCTTCTGCGTGGCCCCATCCAGTTGATCGATCTTCGCACGGATCAGCGCATGATCGTCGCCATGATAAACCACCAGTAGCTCGTTTACTGCCCTGTCGATGGCGCCGCGCTCTTCCTCGGTCAGCTCGAAATACGCAGGTTCCTTCCGCGCGCGCTCGGTCGCCGACAGCACGGCGTCGGCTTCTACTTGCGCCTCGCGCACCTGCCGCGCGGCGAAATCCTCCTCGGCTTTTTCGAAGGATTCCAGAATCATCGCCTCCACCTGCTCATCGGTGAGGCCGTAAGAAGGCTTCACCTCCACACTGTGCTCTTGGCCGGTGCGAAGATCGCGCGCGGTCACGCTCAGAATGCCGTTGGCGTCGATCAGGAATCGAACCTCGATCCGCGCCATTCCCGCTGGCATGGGCGCGATCCCTTTCAGGTCGAAGCGCGCTAGGCTCCGGCAGTCTTTCACCAATTCCCGCTCGCCCTGCACGACGTGAATCAAAACATTGGTCTGCCCGTCCACGCCCGTCGTGAACGTCTCGGTCGCCGAGGCCGGGATCGTAGAGTTGCGATGAATCAGCTTCGAAACCAGCCCTCCCATGGTCTCGATGCCCAGCGAAAGCGGTGTCACATCCAAAAGCAGGTGATCCTTCACCTCGCCGGCAAGAATCCCAGCCTGCACCGCCGCCCCCAGAGCGACTACTTCATCGGGATTCAGCTCCGTGTGCGGCCGCGCGCGGAACAATTTCTCCACCTCCGCCCGCACCAGCGGAATCCTCGTCGATCCGCCAACCATCACCACTTCGTCGATCTGCTCCACGCCCAGCTTCGAGTCCGCCAGGCACGCGCGGCAGCGGGTAAGCGTGCGTTCGATAATCGGCTGGATCAATCGGTTAAACAGATCGATCGTGATCTGGCGCTGGTAGCGTTTCCCGGCATATTCCAGATCGATCGCGGCCTCGGGAACAAATGACAGGTCCTCCTTGGCTTTGATCACAGCCCGCCGCAGCAACTGCACAGCCGCGCTGTCGCGCGAGAAATCTTCGCCCCATTCAGTGCGAATGTCCTCGAGCGCAATATCCAGCAGGAGATGATCGATGTCGTCGCCGCCCAAATGCGTGTCGCCGTTGGTCGCCAAGACCTCGAAAATGCCGTCGTGCAGCCGCAGGATCGAAATGTCGAACGTTCCGCCGCCCAAGTCGTAAACCGCGATCGTTCCTTGTTTTCGCTTGTCCAGCCCGTAGGCCAGCGCCGCCGCGGTCGGCTCATTCACCAGCCGCAAAACTTCCAGCCCCGCGATGCGCCCGGCGTCTTTTGTCGCTTGCCGCTGCGCGTCATTAAAATATGCGGGGACGGTAATCACTGCTTGCGCCACTGGCTGGCCGAGCGCGGCCTCGGCATCCAATTTCAGTTTGTGGAGAACGTGCGCGGAAACTTCCGGCGGCGTCATTACGGCCTCGCCCAGCCTCAGTTTGAGCACGGATTCGCTCCCTTCGGCGACGTGGAAGGGAAACAGCCGAAGCTCTTCCTGGATGTCGTAGAGGCCGCGCCCCATCAATCGCTTCACGGAGTAAACGGCGCGCTCCGGATGGGCAATAAGCGATTCACGCGCTGGAGCGCCCGCGACGACTTCGCCCGAAGGAGCAACCGAAACCACGCTCGGCACAATGCCCGAAAGGATGCGCGGCCCAGTCAGCTCCATCACCGCGATGAGGCTGTTCGTGGTCCCGAGATCGATGCCTACGATCTTCGATGGAGCGTTGCCGAAATCAATTTGCAATGGGGACATTTAACTGTTTGTCGACGTCGCAAACCAGGTTCGAGATATACTTCCGCCGGTTCAGCGCGCCGCGAATCTCCTCGAGGATGACCGGATCGTGCGATATATCGTACGCTGCGAACCGCTCCTCCTGGCTCGTATCGATTTCCTCCAGCATGCCAAGGAATCGCTGACGCGCGGCCTCGAGGTCGGGGCGAACCGACGCGTCGCCCTCGCGCAGTTCCTCGAGCATCAGGTTCAAATCGAAAACCTCCTCAAGAAGCTCCGGCGGCGGCTCTTTCGACAGTTCAATGCCGTTCTGTTTTAGGAAATACTCTGCTCGCGTCACCGGATCGCGCAGCGTGCGGAAGGCGTCGTTCAGCACCGCAGTCATGTCAAGAGCCCGCTCGCGCTCCAGCGGCTCGGCGCGGATGAACCGGTCGGGATGCCATAACCGGCTCTGCGCGTAAAATCTCTGCTTCAGATCCTCAAGATCGAGCGAAAGCTTAGGTTCCAGACCGAGCGCGTCGTAATATTCCATCACGCCGAAAACGACGTGCCGCACCCGCAGGACTTCTTGGCGTGAGGATTGTCGAAAACGAAGCCGGAGTGTATCAGCGAATCCTTCCAATCCAGGGTCATTCCATCCAGAAAGACCATGCTCTTGGGATCGATGAACACCTTGACGTCGTCGAAATCCAAAACATTGTCGGTGGCCCGCGGCTTGGGATCGAATTTGAACAGGTAGCTCAAGCCCGAGCAGCCGCCTCCCAACACGCCTAGCCGCAATCCTCCCGTCACGCCTTCGCGATGAAAGGCCTGGCGGATTTTCTCGACGGCTTTGGGCGTCACGGTCACCATGTGTTACGCGGTTACCTGGGCTTGCGGGCGGCTTTCGGCCTTCTTCTTGTAATCGCCGATGGCCGCGCGAATGGCGTCCTCGGCCAGCACGCTACAGTGAATCTTCACCGGAGGCAGGCTCAACTCGTTGACGATGTCGGTATTCTTGATCTGAAGCGCCTCGTCCACGGTCTTACCGCGCAGCCACTCCGTCGCCAGAGACGAGCTGGCGATCGCGCTGCCGCAGCCAAACGTTTTGAACTTCGCGTCCTCGATGACTCCCGTCTCCGGGTTAACCTTCACTTGAAGCTTCATCACGTCGCCGCACTCGGGCGCGCCCACCATTCCCGTGCCGACATTGGGGTCGGACTTATCGAGCGAGCCCACATTGCGCGGGTGATTGTAATGATCCAGTACTTTGTCCGAGTAAGCCATCTTTGATCTCTCCTTAGTGCGCGTTAGTGCGCGGTCCACTGGACCTTGGTCAAATCGATTCCTTCCTTGTGCATCTCGTACAGCGGCGAAAGCTCGCGCAGTTTCTTCACCACGTCGATCACTTTCTCCGTCACGTAATCCACTTCCTCTTCAGTATTGAAACGGCCCAAGCCGAACCGGATGGAGGAGTGCGCGAGATCGTCGCCTGCGCCCAGAGCCTTCAAAACATAACTGGGCTCCAACGTCGCCGAGGTGCAGGCCGAGCCGCTCGAAACAGCCACGTCGTTGATTCCCATCAACAGGCTCTCGCCTTCCACATAGGCGAAGCTGATATTCAGATTGTTGGGCAGCCTGTGCTCCGTCGTGCCGTTGATATAAACCTCGTCGAGCCCGGCTAGCAAGCGGTCTTTCAGCTTGTCGCGCAGATAGGACAGGCGCTTGGATTCCTCCGGCATTTCCTTTTGCGCGAACTCGCAGGCCGCCCCCAACCCCACGATGCCTGGGACATTCAGAGTGCCGGAGCGCATGCCGCGCTCATGCCCGCCGCCATCGATCTGCGCCGTCAATTGCACGCGCGGGTTCCTCCGCCGGACGTACAATGCGCCAACGCCTTTCGGTCCATACATTTTATGCGCGCTGACCGACGCGACATCGATACCTTCTTTGATCACGTCCACGGGAACTTTGCCCACCGCCTGAGTCGCGTCGCTGTGAAACAGCACTCCGCGCTCTTTCGCGATCTTGCCGATCTCGGCGATCGGTTGGAGCACGCCGATTTCGTTGTTGGCGTACATGATCGTGATCAGGATGGTTTTATCCGTGATCGACTCGCGAAGCTGATCCAGATCGATCAACCCGTTCTGCTGTACCGGCAAATACGTAACTTTAGCGCCCTCTTTTTCCAACCGTTTGCAGGTGTCAAGCACAGCCTTGTGCTCGGTGGCTGCGGTGATAATATGGTTGCCCTTCTCCGCATACATCTCGAACACGCCCTTGATAGCCAGGTTGTTCGATTCCGTGGCGCCGCTGGTGATGACAATTTCCTTGGCCGTCGCGCCGATAATCGACGCTACCTGCTTGCGCGCCTTCTCCACGGCTTCCTCGGCTTCCCATCCGAAGCTGTGATTACGGCTGGCGGCGTTGCCGAAGGTTGTGGTGAAGTAAGGACGCATCGCCTCGAACACGCGCGGATCGACCGGCGTGGTGGCGTGATTATCCATGTAGATCGGAAGTTTCATGGCCTCTGAGATCCTAAACGGGATGCATTTGGTTGGATGCTGGCCACCATCCCCTGGATGGCGGCAAATTCCACATCGTCAGCGGACAAATCCGCGATGGTGATTCCGGAAAGCAGCCGCAAAATCCCTTCGTGAACTTTTCGCAATGGCTCGCGCACCGGGCACAGCGTGGCCTGAGTGCACTGCGTTTCTCCATCATGCTCGGTGAAACAGTGCGTGAGAATGATAGGTCCATCGATGGTCCGAATCACTTCGAGGGTGCTAATCTCTCCCGCGCTCCGGCTCAGCCGGTACCCGCCGTTGGTTCCCTGTTCGGAAATCAGCAGCCCAGCCCGCGCCAGCTTTTGCAAGACCTTCGAGAGGAGCGGCAAGGGAATGCGATAGGCTTCTGCAATATCCTTGGCCGAAGCACTGCCGGGAGAAGCGCCCACGCGCAACCCGCCCCGGCCAGCCAAGTGGCACAAGGCAATTAGCCCATAGTCCGCTTTTTTGGTCAGCTTCAACATCCCTTATATAAGACCAGAATAGTCCTCTCAGACCGTTTCGGTCCTAGATTTAGGATACGCCGCAACCCTGCCCCTGTCAACCGCGCTAGCCGGTGCGAAACCTGCTGGCGGCTGCCCCAATCCATATTGTTAGTGGCGCTTCTGAAGATTCTCGGGCTACTGGTGCTGGCGGGAGTGGCATCCGCCTGGGGCGTCACTGCCCATCTTTCCGAGCAGACCAGCCACGCCTTTGATTCCTACGTGCAAGCCGCCGAAGACGCAATGCGATGGCAACCAACTTTGGCTGCGCGAAAATACGATGAGATTCAGGTTGCTCCTTGGGCGCGAGCCACGCCGACGCCGGTCGGAGATAGCTTGATCCATGACTGGGTTGCGGCGGTGCTGATTCCCGGCGCGAACGCGGAGCAAGCGGTCAAGATGTTTCAGCGCTATGAAGATTACCCATCTTTGTTTCCCGGCGTCATCGATTCGCGCGTGCTAAGCCGCCAGGGGAATAAATGGCGGGTCCGTCTGCGGCTACGCCGCAAAGGCGTTTTGACCGTGGTGGTCGACACCGACAACCAAATCGAATATCGCCCTTTGCAGGACGGCAGATGGGCCATCGTCTCCCGCTCCGGTCCGATTTCCGAGGTCGAAAATGGAAACCCATTGCCGCCCGATACGGGCAACGGCTTCCTATGGCGCTTGAATGCCTATTGGCTTCTCGCTCCCCGTCCCGGCGGCTTATATCTCGAATGCCGCGCCATTTCTCTGTCGCGCGACGTTCCGGAAGGACTGGGTTGGCTCGTCAAGCCGATGATTTCGGGCGTCCCCCGCGACTCGCTTCGCCAAACCATGGAAGCCGCGCACCGCGCTCTGAGATAAGTAATACAATAAGACCCACCATGTCAAACTCGGTTTCGCGCGGTTGGACGCGCCGGCAGGCGTTAGAAGCATTAGGAATCGCCGGGGCTGCGTCCGTGGTCCCCAAGAGCCTGCGCGCTGACGAGCCGACTTTCCCAAAGGGAGCGATCATCCGTTGCGTGCTCAAAGATTACGCGCCGGAAGAGCTCGCGGGTGGCGCCACGCTTTTTCACGAGCACATGCAGTTGGCTGCCGATTTCAACGCCAAGTTCACGGCCGCCACTGCCGCTGCGCGCGCCGTCAACGGCTTGCCCGCCCTCCCCGCGCGTGGCGGTGGCCCACCTGCTCCCAAGGGCCCCGACATCATGCACAACGCCGATCTCATGGCCGAAGAAGTCGCCAAG
>Ga0126371_10005459_pt1 | contig 11278 bp, 10 predicted proteins | sample PanSoiMetaPlot_4_FD_110145 | JGI IMG/M metagenome (GOLD analysis project Ga0126371, IMG submission 110145) | Tropical forest soil microbial communities from Panama - MetaG Plot_4 | ecosystem: Environmental > Terrestrial > Soil > Tropical forest > Bulk soil | place: Panama | collected 2016-02-17
AATGGTGAAGACGACAGCCAGGTCGATTGGCAGCGCGAAACCAGGAGCATCTCATCCGAAACCACTTTCGAAACCGATATCAGTGAATTCGCCGAGCTGGACCGGATTCTGTGGCACCAATCTGAGCGGGTTTCGGCGCGCGCCAAAGCGGCGGCCCTCGGCGGGCGGACCGTCACCCTGAAACTTAAAACCAGCCGGTTTGCGATCCGGACACGGAGCATCAGCCTCGGCGGACCGACCCAGCTGTCGGATGTGATTTTCCGCACCGCACGGCTCCTGCTCAAACGCGAGGCCACCGGTCAGGAGTACCGGTTGCTGGGCGTAGGACTGAGTCAGCTTTGTCCCGCCGATGAGTGCGACCCGGGAAATCTTCTCGATTCCGGCGCCACCAGGCGTGCTGGTGCCGAACGTGCGATGGATTCGCTGCGGCAAAAATTCGGCACTTCCGCAATCTCCAAGGGGCGCGGACTTTAAGCGTCAGTTCGACGCGGTCAGGCGACGTTGCTCAAAAGACGCGCTGCGGGAAGCTGGATTGTGGCCGTCGTTCCGGCGTTTACCCGGCTTGCAAGCGTCAGCGTACCGCCATGCAGCGCGACGAGGTCACGCGCGATGGGCAAACCCAATCCGGTACCGGAAGGTACTTTGCTGCCCGCTCTTTTGAGCTGACGGAATGGCTGCATCGCAGTCGCAATTTGATCGGCCGGAATTCCAACCCCGGTATCGGCGACTTTGATGGCGAGCCCGCAGTCGTTTTCGAACACCGACACGCGCACTTCACCTGTGCGGGGCGTGAATTTAACCGCGTTGGCGATCAGGTTGAGGATTGCCTGCTGCAACCGGCGTCCGTCGGCATGGATGAACGGAATTCCGGGAGCAATGTTGACGCAAATCGTCACACCTGCCTTTTCGGCCTGCCCGCTGACGAGGCGCGTTGCGCTTCGCACGACGGTTTCAATGTCGAGCTCCGACTCTTCGAGTTCGAAGCGTCCTGCCTCGAGTTTGGAAACATCCAGCACGTCATTCACCAGTTGAAGCAGATGCTTCCCACTGGTCAGGATATAGTTGCCATATTCACTGTACCTGGCGTCCAGCGGACCAAACATTGCCAGTTTGATCGCTTCCGAAAATCCGATGACAGCATTCAGGGGTGTGCGCAGTTCATGGCTCATATGGGCCAGGAATTCGGATTTTGCGCGTGTTGCCGACTCTGCCATCTCCTGCGCCCGGATGAGTTCGGCTTGTGCCGCTTCTCTCCACCTGATCTGCCAGAACAGAAAAATGCCGACGCCTATTGTGACGATTGTCCGAAGCATCAACAGGCTGAATTCAAACCAGGCGCGCCGGTTCCATTGTGCCAGTGCCGTGGCTTCTCGTTCGGATGCTGATACGGCGACCGACAGAGCAGGAACTTGAACCTCGGCAATGATTTTGCCGTCGCGGCGATAGACCTGTGCCGGACCGAGACCTGCCGATTGCGTCGCCGTTCGGTCTATCCGCACCGGCCGGGTGCTGAGTTCCACGTCCGGCACCCCGGACATATTGCGCAGCCATTTCGGCGGTGTCTGAATTTGGCTGTTCCCGGCTGCGCCGGTCTGACGTGCAGTTTCGACGATCTGTTCGGCATAGGCAGAGGCCTGTAATTGGAGCAGCTCGCTCGCGGCCGCGAGATGTTGGTCGAGGCTCGTCACCTTCACCCAGGCATAAACGAACCAGGGAACGATCGTGGCGACAATAAACACTACAATTACGCAGGTGCTGAGTCTCGGCACCCTCGCTTTCAGCGCGGACCACCACGTATGGCCTCGCATGGATGGAATCACTCTGCTCATTTCCACTGAATCAGTTGTTGTGGGCGCGCATACTGACCAGACATGGTTGATGCGCCGTTAACTCACGCAAAGACTTTTAGGGAATGCAGTACTGCGTCTGAATGCGTAAGTAAATAAACGCTTAATGCCCGTTCATCAGGTCGATAACGCGCAACGCGACCGGACCGCAGAGCACAATGAACAGGGCCGGCAGGATAAACAGAATCATCGGCACAGTGAGGACCGCCGGTAATTTTGCCGCTTTCTCTTCGGCGCGCATCATTCGTTCATCGCGATATTCGGCCGCCAGAATCCGCAGCGTATTGGCCAGAGGCGTACCGTAGCGCTCGGTCTGTGCGAGACTGTTCACCAGACTGCGCAGACGGAGCATGTCGGTACGCCGGGTCAGATTCTGCAACGCGGTTTGCCGGTTCGGAAGAAATCCCAATTCAACCGCCGTCAGCGACAATTCGTCGGCGAGATCGGGCGAAGCGGTCATCATTTCGCGGCTGACGCGCGTAATCGCGGCGTCGAGGCTCAATCCGCCTTCGGCGCAAACCACCAGCAGATCCAGCGCATCCGGAAGAGAATTGTTCATGCGGTGGATGCGGCGATCGCCGGCATTGCGGACAAAAATGTCAGTACCGAACAGCCCGACGGCAAACCCACCGAATAGAACGGCATACCGGATCGCCGGCTTGAGTGGTTGAGCGCCGAATGCAAAGAACAAAATCGCGCCAAAGCCGACAACAAAGGGAAGAATCGTTTTCGCAAAAACATATACGGCCAGAGCGTCCCTCGAGCGCCAGCCCGCCCGCGCCAATCGCAACGAGATACGTTCGATCTGCCGCCCTCGCATCAGATTGAGCGCAGCGACGACACGGGTGATCAGTGGCATGGCCGTACTGCCAATGCTGGCCCGGGTACGATGGCGGCGCCCCGTCTGAACCCCGGCTTTCAGCATATCCCGATAGGCGGTCAATGCCTGTACGCGCCTCGCCGTGGAATCCTGCACGACGAGTGCGTTCCATAGTGCCAGCAATGTGAACAGTGCCGTCGCGGTTGACGAGAGCAGAAGAAAATGCTCCGGGCTGAACAGACTGGCCAGACTCATATTTCGAATCTCGCCAATTTCATCATGATGCCCGCGCCCGACAGCATCGACATGACCGAGCCCGTAAGCAGCAGGTGGCCACGCGAATCCGTCAGCATGATCATCACGTAATCCGGCTTGAACAGCAGCAGCCCAAAAAAGCAGATGATCGGAAGCGACCCTATGATCACCGCGCTCGCGCGCGCTTCCGAGGACATCGCGCGGATCTTCAGCTTCATCTGCTTTCTTTTGCGCAGCAGGTCCCCGAGATTGTCGAGCGTCTCGGCAAGATTTCCACCCGTCTCCTGCTGTACTGCCAGGCTGATGATGAAGAAATGAAATTCCGGGGACCGCAGCCTGCGCTGTGTCGTCAGAAGCGCCTGATTGAGAGTGAATCCCAGCTTCAGGGCGTCGATGACACGCCGGAATTCGATGCCAACGGGATCGGCCATTTCATGCCCGGCCGCACGCATGCATTCGGTGATCGGCAGTCCGGCCCTGATGCCGCGCACCATCAGATCGATGGCTTCGGGGAACTGCACCATGAATTTGTTGACGCGCCGCCTGATCAGAAGAATGACCGCAAGATGGGGAAGCCCGGCCCCGGCGGCGATGGAGAAAAGCAGAACGGCAGCACCATGAGTCGGCAGGACGGAGTGCAGCATCACGTCCGTCAGAGCGGCTGTCACAAGGCAGAACAGGACATATTCGCCAAGCCGGATGCGCATGCCGGTCGCCGTCAGGTTCTCGCGCATCTGTTCGGGCTGGGGCAGCCATTTCTGGATGGCCGCATCGAACCACGCAATCGAACTGTGTCCGCCGGACACCGGCACGAATGCCCGATCGCCGTCGGTCTTGCCGGCGTCGGTCGCAACGCGCTTCAGCCGGCGATTGATTTTCAATTTGATTCCGGTTGTGGAGAGCACAAAAGCGGCAGTCGAAACCAGTGTACCCGCTGCCAGAAGGGCGATGATGATCGGCAGAAATGCGGAAAACTTGCCGGTCATTCCATGGTCTCGAGCAGAGGTTTGTCGAGGCCGAAATATGCCGCTTTCGGCATGAAATGCGGCCGCAATCCCGATGAGACGAAACGGCCCGTCAAGCGCCCGTCCAGGCCCTCGCCTTCGACTTCGAAATGGAACAGGTCCTGGGTCGTGATGACATCGCCTTCCATGCCGATCACTTCCGATATCTGGGTTATGCGCCGCACTCCGTCGCGCATGCGGGCAATCTGAACGATCATGTCGAGCGCCGACGCGATCTGTGTACGGACCGCCTTCGACGGCAGATTGATGCCCGCCAGCCCGATCATGTTCTCAAGGCGGGTAAGTGCCTCGCGCGGCCGGTTGGCGTGAATGGTTCCGAGGGAACCCTCGTGGCCGGTGTTCATGGCCTGCAGCATGTCCACTGCCTCTTCGCTGCGGACTTCGCCGAGGATGATGCGGTCCGGGCGCATGCGAAGCGCGTTTTTCACCAGATTGCGCATCGAGATTTCGCCGCCGCCTTCCAGATTCGAGGGACGCGTTTCGAGGCGGACAATATGTGGCTGCTGCAACTGCAATTCGCAGGCGTCCTCGATCGTGACGATGCGCTCGCCATGATCGATTGTCTGGCTGATCGCATTCAAAAGCGTCGTTTTGCCCGAGCCGGTGCCGCCCGAGATCAGGATATTCAGGCGGCAACGCCCGGCGATTTTCAGCATCTTCGCCATTGCCGGCGACAGATTCTCCTGCCGCGCCATCACATCGAGGGTGATTTTCTTCTTGGCGAATTTGCGGATCGAGATCGACGGGCCGTCCACCGCGAGCGGCGGAATGATGATATTGACGCGGCTGCCATCGGGAAGGCGCGCATCGCACAGAGGAGAAGACTCGTCGATACGCCGCCCCACGCCCGAGACAATGCGCAGAGCGACATTCATGACATGTGAGTCGTCGCGAAACCGCACATTGGTCAGTTCGAGCTTGCCATTACGCTCGATGTAGATCTGCCGGGAACCATTGACCATGATATCGGTGATCTTCTCATCCGCGAGCAGCGGTTCGAGAGGCCCGAAGCCCAGCATGTCGTCGAGCAGTTTGTCGACGACGGCGCGCTTTTCCAGGGTGTTGAGCTGGATTTTCTGTTCGCCGGCAATCTCGCCGATCAATACGTTAAGCTGGCGCGCCAGTTCATCGCGCGAAAGGGTTGAGGCCGCGCTCACATCGGTGCGCGCCAGAACTTTGGGATAGATGAGTGTCTTGGCGCTTTCGATCGGGTCGACCGTGCGCCCGGAGATTGGATTTGTCAGATCGGGAGTGTTGACCGGCGTCAGGAACGCGAGAGCAGCCGGCGAGGATGCCGGTTTTTCTTCCGCATTGGCGTCCAACTTCGGTTCCCGCGGAGGCACTTCATGCAGCCGCGGGAATTCCCGCACATTGCTTGGCGGTGGTTCATCTCCTCCACGGCGGCCAAACATTATGCCGGTTCCTTTTTGGCTGTTCCGAACAGTCGCGATAACAGGCTTGTCGGTGTGACCTGCTCGTTATCGAAGCAAACTGCGAGATTGCGCAGGACGGTCGCCGCTTTGCTGTGCGGTGAGCATTTCGGAAGCAGTTCGCCAGAATTGAGCGCGCGCAGCACCGCCGCTCCGTCTTCCGGAATCGTGGCGGCAAGCGGTTGGCCAAGCACCTTCTCGAACTGGTCGACCCCGAGCTCGCCCTTGGCGGCACCGGCGCGGTTGCCGATGGCCATTCGCCGTGTCTTGGGCGCGCAGTCCCTGGCCAGCGTCATGATGCGTCCTGCGTCACGCAGGCTCGCAATCGAAAAATCCGTTACCACCACCAGCGTATTGGCCTGGGCAATGCCCTGGCGCAGCACATCCAGATTGCGGCACGGAAGATCGAAGATCACGCGCTGGAAATTGTGCCGCAGTTCGGTCCCGAGACACTCCAGCGCGTCGGGTTTAACGAACACCGAGTTATCCAGCGGTTCTTCGCTCGCAAGCAGGCAGAGATTTTGCGTGATTTCCGTCGACGCGCTGGCGATGAACAGATTGTCAATGCGGTCGGGGTTGGTCAGCGCATCGCGCAAGCCGCGCGAAGGCTCCACATCGAAGGACAGGGCGGTCGAGCCGAAATGGAGGTCCAGGTCGACCAGCATTGTCTTCAGATCGAGTGCTTCGGACATGAACCAGGCGAGCGACGATGCCACCAGCGAAGTGCCGACTCCGCCGCGGGCGCCGGTCACCGCGATCACTTCCGACAACGGCCGTGCGGTGTTTTCCTGATCAGTCGTCTTCAGCCGGCGCGCCGTGATCAGGGCGGCGCGAAGTGCCTCGCTGCTCACCGGCTTGACCAGATAATCCGCAATGCCCAGCTCGCGCAGCGAGTGATAGAATCGCACATCGTTCACATCGCCAATGGCGAGCACAAATATACCCGGCCGGCAAACATCCGCGAGCCGGTCAACCGATTCCACCGGATAGGGCACACCGGAGACATCCACCACAATATTCTCCGGCGAAGGATCGTTCGTCAGATAGGCGATGGCGGTTTCGATACCGCCGATATTGGTGACCGGCGTGCGTCCGCCAAACGCGGCGACCAGGGCTGCCCGCGTTTCCGCGTCGCGGATGAAGGCAATGATATCTTCCGGATCCGGCAGATCGAATGCACGGGGCAGGCCGTTCGGTTTCTTTCCTGCTGATTTCATTGCGTGCTTCCCGTCCCCGTTCCGCCTGGCGTATTGCCATTCGAGGACTGAGCCCCGGTACTCGTCATCGAACCGGCCGGCTCGAGAGCTTTGAACAACTCGCCACTGCGATAACGCTGAACGCTGCGTCCGGCGAACTCGGCGTCGGCCGCGCCCGGAGTCGCGCCATGCAAAAGATCGGCCGGATTGGCCACCATGGCGCCAAGGTTGCCGGTGGTCGCGCAGCCGAAATCGGGTGACGGCGCGTTGCTGAATCCCTCAGGGTCGATATTGGCCCAATCCGGGCATTTGGGCGCCGAGGCCATGTAACGGCCGATGCTGACCGCGACTGCTCCGGCATCGGTGTCTCCGGGACCGGTGCCAATGTCTGTATTGGGGAATCTCCGGCGCAATTCGGCAGCTACCTGCTGCACCCGCGCATTCGTCAGCGAATCGGGCACCCCGCTGTATTGCACCGCCATCTGGTCGCCCGGTTGGGGCGACATGCGCGCAAGGAACGCCGCAAGCGAATCGTCTTCGCCGGGCGCAGGCGTCGCGCTATTCGGCAGGAAATGCACCTCATGCTGATAATTGAACAACTGAACGGAATTTTCCTTCGGCGTGTTCAGCTTCTCAACGGCCGCAGGAGGCGTGGCGCAGGCGCAGACAATGATCGCCGCGGCCAGCGACGCGGAACGGGAAAACGAAACAATGTTACGCGTACCGTACGACATCGCCTTCCTATTTGATCGGGTTGGGGGTTGAAGACGCACTCTGATCCGGCGGATGCGTGTCGCGGCCATTCAGGCGATCGCGATCGGTGGGCGCAACATATCCGTCGGTCGGCAAAGCAAGCTGTTCTGGGGTTGGATTGACCAGATAGGGCGTTACGATGATCACCAGTTCAGTTTCGTTGCGCTGGAACTGGTCCGACCGGAACAGCGCACCCAGCACGGGCAGATTCCCGAGACCCGGATATTTGTTCACCGTGGTGGCAACGTTGTTCTGCAGCAGGCCGCCAATTGCGAAGCTCTGCCCGCTGCCGAGCTCGACGGTCGTCTCTGCCCGCCGTGTCGTAATGCCAGGGATGGTATAGCCATTGAGCTGAATCTGGCCGGTGGTCGACAGCTCGCTCACTTCGGGACGAACCCTGAGACTAATGCGGCCGCCCGAAAGCACGACCGGGGTGAAGGAAAGCTGCACGCCAAATTGTTTGAACTGGATGGTCACCTGGCCCAGCGTCTGGGGTACGAGGATGGGAAATTCTCCGCCGGCGAGAAAGCTTGCCGTTTCGCCCGTCATTGCGGTCAAGTTCGGTTCGGCAAGAACTTTTATCAGGCCGTTTTGGTCCAGCGCATCGACGACACTGTTGATATCGAGCCTTCTGGTATTTACCCCGGCAAGGAGACTGTCGGTTGCCCCTCCGGGTCCGGGATTGCGCTGGATGAAGTACCCGTTATTTACGCCACCCGGGACAAGCGACGGCGCTCCCGGGGTCAGTGCACCATTCGTACCGGTCTGGACGCCAACAACCGGAAGCCCGGATGCGAGTCCCAGCGCAAAACTGCCGGCATGCCCGATCGCATCCCAATTGACGCCAAGCTGTTTGACGACCTGACGGGATATCTCGGCAACCCGAACGCGCAGATTCACCTGCGTTGGCGCATCGACCGTCATGCGGTTGATCAATTGCGAGTCGTCGCCGACCATCGTGCGGGCGATCTTCCGGACATCCTCCGCCTGTTCGGGCGAGGTGACGGTGCCGTTGAGCATGACAGAGTTGTCGACCGTCGCGACATCGACATGCCCGGTGCCGACAACACGATTGATTGCCGCCTGGATTCGTCCGACATCGCGCGTCACCACGACGGGATCGCTGATCAGCACATTCTGCTGCGCATCGACCGCGTAAAGAGAGGTCTCGCCCGCCTGCTTGGCATAGATATAGATCAGCTGCGGCGCTTTGACCTGGACGTCCGCGATGTTCGGGTCGGCGACGAATACCGTATCGGCCCCGCGGTCGAGGCGGATCAGTGTGCCTTTTCCCACGTCAAGCCGGATGGGTGTGCCGGTCGGCGGAACGATCTCCTCGGCATGGGCGACGCCCGCCGGCTCGCCGATGAGGAAAACCACCGCGATCAGCAATGCCGCGAATATTGAGATGAAGCGCAGCATCTACGAACCCGCGCCTCCGCCGAGCACCCCGGCACCTCGCTGCGCGATTGCCCGGGTCCCACCCGGGCCGCTACCAAATGAGCCACGCAAAACCGTAATAACGGGTCTCCCTCCCTGCGGCTTGTCATTGTGGACAATCGCCGCGCTGACCTCGGTATCCCAGGTGTGACTGACGGGTCCATTGAGCCGGGTGCGGGTGGGTTCATCCGTGCCGCGGGCGATGCTCCGTAGGCTGAGCGACAGGTTTCCAAGTCTCGTCGCAACACCGATGATCTCCACCTGCTTGGGTGTCACTTCGAAGGTCACGGTCTTCGCCAGTACAGGCTTGTTGTCCTGATCCGTCACCGTCTGGTCGATGGCCAGCACGCGGATATCGGTCAGCACGGTTTCGCTTGCCGTTTTCGGGGGCCCGCTGGGATCCAGCTCGTCCTTGACCTCGTGCGAAAGGATCAGGTCGACCCGGTCGCCGGGAAACACCAGTCCGGCAACGCCGGACGTCGCGGTCACGGGCACCGAAACGGCGCGCATGCCCGGGCCCAACACGGCGGCGAGAAATCCGCGGTCGCCAGGCTTCATCAGCATGCCGGGAGTAACCGGTTCGCCGGCCGCAATGCGCAGGCGCGCGACAGCCCCGACTTCCTCCTGCAGCGAATCGGCGGCTTTATCTTTATACAGATAGCCGTCATTCGCGGTCTCGGCGGGCCAGACCTGCCAGCGCAAGTCCTCTGTCCGCACGAATGACCCGGTCGGAAGCACTTTCGCGGCGACAAGGACATATGTCACCGGTTTTGCCTGACCGGACTGCGCGACAACCGCTTGCCGTTGGGACGATAGCCAGGTTTCCGCCGTATAAATCGTGGCGAGACAGGTGATGATCGCCAATCCGCCAAACAGCAAGGGTCGTAACTTCATGGTCTCACCTGTGTTCAGGAGTGCAGCAGTTGCATGGCGATAAAAGATCCGCCGCATGCTATGGCAACGCCGTAGGGCAGGGGCATTCCGGCAACCGCCGGTGCATTTTCAGCGATTGCGCGCCAGCGCTGCAGATACAGCATCGCCCCGGCCACCAGTGCGAGAGCGCCCCCCGCCATCGCCGTGACCATGAGCACCGGAAGGATCGCGTGCGGCCCTGCCCACAATGCGACACCCGTAAGCAGCTTTACGTCACCGCCGCCCCAGATTCCGCGTGCGAAGAGGATCAGGCCGACGGCAAACACCGCGAGGGCGATGCCGACAGCGGCCAGCCAGCCGGTCGGGGCCGGACTGGCAATGACGTGCAGCGGATAGAGAAACAGCATGCCCAGGGAGGCCGCATCCGGAATTTTGAATGTCGCTGCATCGCTGCACGCTGCCCAGGCAAGCATGGCCAGAAAGGCCGAGCAAACGAGCCGGTCCGCAAGCAGAGCGTACACCATCCGCGAATCCCCCCTGCACGAGACCGGCATCCGCGTCGCTCACGTCAATTGGAATGCCGGTGCCAGCCGGCGCCCGCCACTCACGCGCGGCACCGGAACGCTGTCGCCGGCCAAAACCGCCGGCGCTACAATTCACTGAAGTTTGTTTGCGATATTCGTGAATGTCGTTGAGAGGCTTGTGCCGACCGTCGTCACCGCGCCAATGATCACGACTGCAATCAGGGATGCAATCAGCCCATATTCAATCGCAGTGGCGCCAGTTTCATCGTGCCGCAAACGGGAAAGCAGGTTCAACATTGCAGGTCCTTCCTTGAGGATTTTGTTGAGCGCCGCCGTTTTGACGGCCGGGGCATCCGAACCCACCTCTGTTAAATTTGAGTTATAATTTAACAGTCAGTGACCCGCATTCTTCGACCGAATGATTTTGTTAACCATTATTTTAGGCGGTCAGAGCCTGGTTCCTTCTGTTAAAATCCAGTTACATATTGGTTAATGGGATCTGTCACCGCGCCTCAGAATTTTTTAACCAGCTTTTTACAGCGGTATTCTGGAGTGATCATCGCACAATCCTGACCGGTGCGTATGTTTCCTTCGAGGATAATCCGTACACAGCATTTCTGGCGCAAGCTGTCGCGTTCCATTGTTTCGGACCGCCGGGGCGCGATCAGTTTCACCGTGGGGATGATGGCCACCACGATTCTCGGCGTGAGCGGGCTCACGATCGACGTCGGTGACTGGTACGTGACGCGCCGGGCCATGCAGGAAGCCGCCGATGCCGCAGCGATTGGTGCGGTCACCGAAATTTATGCCAATGGCACCGAGGCGCAGGCGATTTCCGCCGGCACGAGCGATGCCCAGTTGAACGGGTTCACCGCGGGCAATGGCACTACCGTGAACGTCAGCATCAGTTCGGATACGGCGACGGCAACCATCACCAGGCCTGCGACACTTTTGTTCTCCGCGCTGTTCCTCGCCAGTGCGCCAACCATTTCCGTCACCGCCCAGGCTTCCGTGGTCCCGGGCGGGGCGCCACTGTGCATTCTCGCGACCAATGGGGCTGCGCCGGGAGCGTTCACGCATAATGGCCGCGGCAGCCTGATTGGGAATCAGTGTGG
>Ga0126371_10005460_pt1 | contig 11277 bp, 10 predicted proteins | sample PanSoiMetaPlot_4_FD_110145 | JGI IMG/M metagenome (GOLD analysis project Ga0126371, IMG submission 110145) | Tropical forest soil microbial communities from Panama - MetaG Plot_4 | ecosystem: Environmental > Terrestrial > Soil > Tropical forest > Bulk soil | place: Panama | collected 2016-02-17
CCCTCCTCATGGGAGCGGTGGCGCGCTTCGCCTAGGTCGTGGTTGAACCGCCCATGCTCCACGTGATCGCCGTAGTCGTCATGCGCCAGCGTCGGCGCCACGAGTGCGGTGGACAACAGCGCTGCTGCCCTATCGGGGCCTTATTCACGATCATGGCTAAATCTCCGTTCGTTCACGCTGGGCAACATCCTTGATGACCTGTGCGCGGACAATGCGGGGCTTCAACCGCGACGGTCACCTTTCGCCAGGAGAGTAAAAATAATCAAATTACTTATGCGTCAGATTCTGACTAGTAAGTCAGTTCTCGCAAGGAGGCTTTGATTCCGCGGAATAAGCCGCGCGGCACGCGCTGGTCGCGCTAGGCGGGAGATCTGCCAGCCGGAGTCTCAGAACGCCGGCGCAAAGAATCTGTAACTCAGGCGGCCGACGACAGACTGAACGTCGAAGGAGGAATTGGCGCCGACCGTAACGGGGCCCGCGCTTAGACCGGCGGCAGGGCCGCTGCTAAACACGGCGACGCCGTTGAACGAGCCGGGGAAGAGGCGGACGAAGTCGTACTCCACGCCGAGGATGAGATTCTGGGTGAGTGCGTACTCGATCCCAGCTCCGAGAGTGGTGCCCCAGGCTCTCTCAGTCCGATCGAAAATTGCATTGAAGCTAACAGGAGTAGACTCCGCATGAAGATTGACGGTCCCTGAGGCGCCGCCGGCCTTTCCATAGAACAGCCAGTTGGTTACCGGCACGCCGAAGCGGAAGGTCAGCGTTTCGAGATCGGTGAGTTTGGTCGTCCAGGCATCCGGGAAGATCGGTGTCACCGGACCGATTAGAGTCTCTTTCAGGTTTGCCCAGTCTCCGGTGAATTCGACGCCGAAGACCCAAGGGACGCCGAACAGCCAAGGGGCAATCTGCCGGTTGATGCCGATCTGCCCGCCAGCCAATCCGCCGTTCGGATGCGTCGAGAAGGTGTTGCCTCCCGGACTAGCGAAAAACTGGGCAACCGGAAAGTTCCAACTCGTGTCGCCCCACGCCGCGCCGCCATTGGCACCGACATAAATGCCGCTCCAGTTCCAGGCGGGGACCGGCGGCGCTGGCGGCGGTGTAGGGCCTGGCCCCTTCACTGGGTAGTCCGCTGCACAGGCCGGCCCGGCGAGCGCCATAACAGCGGCTGCGAAAGCAAGCTTTTTCATCGGAACCTCGTGAGTCGCGCGAGCGGATTAGCTTGATTGATCGATTTAGGTTAATCGTTAGACTCTCCTAATAGTCACGCGCAAAATGTCAAACGCGAGCCCGACGCCTTATGTGAACAATCATCGATTCAAACTTATTGTGTCAAATATGGAACTAGTAATGTCATGTAAATTACTTATCGAGTTCTGTGATAAATCTATTATTAATCCTTCGCGTCGGGTCTCATACTCTGTCAGGCGACCATTGCCACCATGTTGAAAGAATCGATTCGCCTGCATGGTTTACGCTGTAATCGAGTTCTGCTCGGCATTGCGCGCGGCGTGTATGAGTGCTGGGCAATTGAGACCGGATGGAGGCGACGCGGATTCTCGTCAGCCGTGAGGCCCATCCAATTCGCCGGCGCGTCCTTCAGGGCGAAGGGCGGCGACAATTGCATTTGCGTGTAAAGATTTCCGATTCGGCCTAGCGTCGCGGATATTCAGCGGACCACGGACGAACTCAAGAAAGTCGAGGTCGAACTCTGCATCCTTCAATCGCGCATTGAATCTCCGATCGCCTGAAGCGGGTTGACCCGCGCGACCCCAATAATTCCCAACATGATTTGTGGTTCTGGCAAGGACGGCACTGCCCTCACCCAAATCGGCGGCTGACATGGGCACGCCAAGTCGATCGGGTAGGGCGGCTTGTTCCACTCGATCGCGATGATGATGGTCCACATCGCCGCTGCCAAAATCAGGGTCGCCGTTTGGATTTTGATTTTCAACATCGACCCTTCCGGTCGAGGCTTACGGATCCCGGCGGTGGTGCACAACGACTGGGGCGCTGCCTTCGCGTCGGTGCTGTGCTCGCCCGGCCGAGTTTCGCCTGTTCAACCGGCGGCGCCAGATGCGGCATGTCATCGGCGAACCACCCGCTCATCGGCTCGGAGATACTGGAATACGGCGCCCGCCGATCCATCCATAAGGACAGCAGATAGAGCGCGCCGATGCCGATGAAGAATGCAGTGAGCCCGAAGAAAATTATAGACCAGCACGAGCCCGCCCAAAATCACGAGCATCGCGGCAAGGAAAAAGACGGGGAAGATAGCGCGAGAAGAACATGAGCGAGGATTATCGCGGGGCCGCATCCGGGCGCAAGCAGGGCCGGTGGCGATCAGCGGGGCTATCGCGGCCGCGTCCTGCCCAGCAGGGCGCCGGGAATCCACACTAGGACCATGATCGCGATCCAGGTGCCAATCTTTGGGGCGCTCGTCTCGAACGTGTCCCACTCAATGTACATCCCCACCGTCGAGAGTACGGTGATGAGCACCACCATAGTCACCCACCAGATGAGAAATTCTTTGCGTTCTCGCGTCATTGGTTCCTCCCGCCTTATTCTCGTCCGGGAGTCATGTTCCGGGCATTGATTGCGGAAACGGCGATGACCCGTTCGAGGGGGCCATTTTTCCCCGCCGCGAAGCATCTTAAACAAGACGCCGAGGAAGATGTGCTCGACATTCAGCTCCAGGCGCGCTCCAAGGCCTCCATGAAGGCCATGGTTTCCTGAGCGGTGAGATGATTCCAGACGACCTTATCGGTCATCTGCACCCCTCGAATTGGCTCCAGCCCTGCACCTCGTGCGGCAGCATGTCTCGTGCTCCGGAGTCCAGTCTGGAGGATTGCTGCGTAGCGAAATGAATGTAGCTCTCCCTGTCCATCGGGGCGCCGTATTTGCGCATCAGCTCCAGCACATGATCGTCACTGGACGTACCAGGACTGCGCTCGATGGCGACCGGCTGCGCGCGAACCTTCGACAGTGTGTGAAATTGGGCGGCGGCACTCGGACTCCTGGTCTAGGTGTGGGCGGCGGTATGGGTGATCGCGGGGAGCATTCCCGCCTACGTGGTGGACGTCAATTCCGCGCCCGACATCACCGCCGTCATGTGTTTGCTGACCGTCCGCTGAGCCCGCCCTAGCCCGGGCCATACTGTTCAAGTAGATCAATAACTTAGATAACACTCCCCGCGCCTGAGATATTCGAGCGGCATGGCGCCCCCGCCAGGCTTGGTTTTGTGCGGATGGCGCCCGCATTGCACGCTGTAGCGTACCAGCTGACAGTTTCGCGGGCGTGCTTGTGTCAAGATGACCGGAACGCGTTCCACGTTGGCGCTCCTGACGTTTTAGCTGAAAATTCGCGTTGGCAAGATGCCGCGCAGGGTGGCATTTGCGGTCCGGACACACTATCTAAAAGACTAACAAGCACTGAAAAGATTCACGCGCGGTTCCTCACCCTTGTCCAATTCATCTCAATCCGGCGAGCCTGGCTCAGGGCCGTCCGATATTCGACCGGTCTCCATTACGGACGAAATGAAGCGCTCCTACCTCGATTACGCCATGAGCGTGATCGTGGCCCGGGCGCTGCCGGATGCCCGCGACGGCCTTAAACCCGTCCATCGCCGCGTCCTCTATTCGATGCACGAGAACGGCTACGAATGGAACAAGCCGTATCGCAAGTCGGCCCGCGTGGTCGGCGACGTCATCGGCAAATACCATCCTCACGGCGAGCAGGCAGTCTACGACGCGCTCGTGCGCATGGCGCAGGACTTCTCCATGCGCCTGCCGCTGATCGACGGACAGGGCAATTTCGGCTCGGTGGACGGCGACCCGCCGGCGGCCATGCGCTACACCGAGGTGCGGCTGGAGAAGGTGGCCGAAGCGCTGGTCGAAGACCTTGACAAGGATACCGTTGATTTCATCGCCAACTACGACAATTCTGAGCGCGAGCCGGTGGTGCTGCCGGCACGATTCCCGAACCTTCTGGTTAATGGCGCCGGCGGTATCGCGGTCGGCATGGCGACCAATATTCCGCCCCACAATCTGGGCGAGGTCATCGACGGTGCCATTGCGCTGATTGATGATCCGGGGCTGTCAATCGACGACCTCATCAAGATCATTCCAGGCCCGGACTTTCCGACCGGGGGTATCATCCTGGGTCATGCCGCCATCCGCGCCGCCTACCATCTTGGCCGCGGCTCCATCATCGTGCGCGGCAAGCATCACATGGAAACGCTGCGCCGCGAGCGCGAAGCCATCGTCATCGACGAGATTCCCTATCAGGTGAACAAGGCCCACATGGTGGAGCGGATTGGGGAACTGGTCCGCGAAAGGAAGATCGACGGCATCGCCGAATTGCGCGATGAGTCCGATCGCGACGGCGATCGCGTCGTCATCGAGCTGCGCCGCGACGCCGAGCGGGATGTGGTGCTCAACCAGCTCTACCGGTTCACCACGCTGCAATCCTCCTTTCCCGCCAACGTGGTGGCGCTCGACGGCGGCCGTCCGCTGGTGATGTCGCTCAAGGACCTGTTGGCTTGCTTCGTCGCGTTCCGCGAAGAAGTGGTTTCACGGCGCACCAAGTTCCTGCTCAACAAGGCGCGCGACCGCGCCCACATTCTGGTCGGCCTCGCCATCGCGGTCGCCAATATTGACGAGGTCATCCATCTGATTCGCACCTCGCCGGATCCGAATACGGCCCGCGAAGCCTTGATGTCCCGCGAATGGCCGGCCGCCGCCGTGGCGACGCTGATGGCCTTGATTGACGATCCGCGCCACCGCGTTTCGCCGGTGGGCACGGCACGCCTCTCCGACCAGCAAGCCCGTGCGATACTCGATCTGCGACTGCAGCGGCTTACCGCTCTCGGCCGCGACGAAATCAAGGATGAGCTTGACAAGCTCGCCGCCGAGATCGCCGACTATCTCGACATCCTGCGCTCGCGCGCCCGCATCCAGGCGATCGTCAAGGCCGAGATGATCGCCGTGAAGGAGGAGTTCGCCACTCCACGCCGCACCCAGATCATCGATCAGGAAGGCGAGATGGAGGACGAAGACCTGATCCAGCGCGAGGACATGGTCGTCACCGTCTCTCATCTCGGCTATGTCAAACGCGTGCCGCTGTCCACCTACCGGGCACAGCGCCGCGGGGGCAAGGGCCGCGCCGGCATGCAGACCCGCGAGGAGGATTTCGTTGCCCGGTTGTTCGTCGCCAACACCCACACGCCGGTGCTGTGCTTCTCCTCGCGGGGCCAAGTCTACAAGGAGAAGGTGTGGCGGTTGCCGCTGGCCGCGCCGCAGGCGCGCGGCAAGGCGCTGATCAACATTTTGCCGCTTGCGCAGGACGAGCTCATCACCACCGTCATGCCGCTGCCGGAGGATGAATCGAGCTGGGCCAATCTCGACGTCATGTTTGCCACTACGCGGGGCACGGTGAGGCGCAACAAGCTCTCCGATTTTGTCGATGTGCGCCGTTCCGGCATGCTCGCCATGAAGCTCGACGACGGCGAAGCGATTGTCGACGTGCAGATCTGCACCGACAAGGACGACGTGCTCCTCACCACCGCCATCGGCCAGTGCATCCGTTTCGCCGTGGACGAAGTGCGGGTCTTCACGGGCCGCACCTCCATGGGGGTACGGGGCATCTCGCTCGAGAACGGCGACAAGGTGATCTCGCTATCAATCCTCCGCCATGTCGACGCCACCAGCGAGGAGCGGGCCGCCTATCTGAAGCGTGCCAGTGCGGTACGGCGCGGCCTCGAAGAGACGACCGAGGAAGCAATCGATGCCGAGCCTGAACCCGAGGAGGCGGCTGGCGCCATCGAACTCGGCGAACAGCGCTACGTGGGTCTTTCGGCGGCCGAGCAGTTCGTCCTCACCGTCTCGGAGCGCGGCTATGGCAAGCGCACCTCCTCATACGAATACCGCACAACCGGCCGCGGCGGCAAAGGCATCGTCGCCATGGACAACCGCGAGCGCGACGGCACGCTCCGCCCCAAGATCGGCCGCCTGGTGGCGTCGTTCCCGGTCGAGGAATCCGATCAGCTCATGCTGGTGACCGACGGCGGCCAGCTGATCCGCTGCGGCGTCGCCGAGATCAGCATCAAGGGCCGCAAGACAAGGGGCGTGATCGTGTTCAACACGGCCGACGGCGAACGCGTGGTCGCCGTGGAGCGGCTGAGCGAGGAGGGGGAGACGAACGGGGAGCCTTAGGCCGCGCTATGCCCTCTGAGCGCAGTCTTAAGGGTAATCAAGGCGCTTGCCCGCTGCACTCCATGACGCCGATGCAAGAAGTCCGGTGCCCGCTCTGTTTCGGTCCGCTTGAAGTGCGCAACGTGGCGCCGAGTGATGAATGCGGCGGTAGCCCAGTCGAAATCGAGCATTTCCAGCAAAGAAGAAGAAGACACACATTCCGCGAGTATGAGATCTTCCAGCCTTTACGGCTTATCTTCTGTAACTTTTGTGATGTCGATTTTGCCTCGTTTGACCCAACTTTCTTCGGGCTCCCCCAGAAGAGCGAGGATTGGCTACCAGTATTTCGTGGCCATTGATCGAATAGAAAATCCCGCGTTGAGCGAGGATAAGTTTTGCCCCGCTTGCGGATGCCGGCTGCGGTTCCTTCGTTTCGTCGCCCATGCACGGTCCCAACTTGTCTCCCGGCATAAAGAGAAGGATGGCGTTCGACGCGGCTGCTACCTCGATTGAGGGCCAACTGGCAGATCGTCGCATAAAACGCCCATCGATCGCTCGCCATCAGACAGCAGCAACGCGCGCGTCCGCTGCCCGCCGCAGCCGTTGACCGAGGGCGCCGCCTCGATGGCGAAAAAAAATTGAGCTTCGGTCCCGCGCGTCCTGAAAACCTCCACAGATAATTAGAGGCGAGGAAAAACCCTCGTGGAGAGGAAGGAGGGACCGCGATGATTGCGGCACTCTAGCACCGATCTCGCTTCCGCGGCATCGATCTGGCCTTACAGCATTCCGACACCACTCACATCCAGCCTCAGGATGCTTGGAGAAACGTGGCTTGATCTCAACACGTTATACGGGAGGTTTCGATGAAGACCATGAAAATCGTGACAGGCGTATCCGTCGCGCTGACCTTTGCCGGCGCCACCTCGGCAGAAGATTCAAGCGCAAAGTCGATCAATACCGGCGGCGAAAAAGGCGCCTATCATACCCTGTTCTGCCCGCCGCTGCCCGGTGCACTCTCCAACGCCTATTTCCAAGGCTACAAATGCACCCCGAGCAAGGGCGCACTCGACAACATCGATCGCGTCCTGCGCCATCCGACCAGCATCGGCTTTGTCCAGCTCGACGTGTACGCCGATGAGGCGAGCAGGCGGCAGGACGAATTCAAAAAACTCACGGTGATCCGCACCGACATCGCTTGCGAGGGCTTGTGGATGGTGACGAGAAACCCGGACCTCACCAACTACGGCCACATCCTCGCCTTGTCGCGGCGCATTCCGTTCATCCTGCCTGCGCAAGGCAGCGGCTCGGCGGCGAGCTTTTCCTTTCTGCAGGCAAACGATCCGGACGGCCTTGGCCGCGTGCCCGAAGCGAACAAGCGTTACGTAGGCGATGCCACCGCGGTGTTGAACGAAACGGCTTCCAGCACCAATGGAGCAGTGGGCTTTTTCGTGCAGTTTGCCGATCCAGAGAACGCCAATATCAAGCTGATCGTAGAGAAAGGGCTGAAAGTCATTCCGGTGGCAAGCCGGCAAGTATTGCACATCAAGCTGAATGACCGAGGCATCTACCAGCTGCAGACGTTCACCTTGAAGGCCGGCGGTATCTTCGTCAACCCAACGGAAGCGACCACGGCCTGCACGGCGGTCGCGATAATAACCGGAACGCCGGAGGCGTTCGGCAATGACCGTGACAAGGCCGACGACCAGAGGGATATGATCCAGAAGATTCGCGAAGTTCCGGCCGAGAAATTGCTACCCCAGGCAGGCCGCCTTGTGTGGATAATAGAACACACGAAGATACTCGCGGGGCAGGCGCTCGAGGAAATGGAGGCGGCGGTGGAAAAAGCGCGCCAGACGATCGAGGCGCACACTCAATAAGCCGGCTCAAATTGCGCGCCGCGGCGGACATCGGCTCCGCCCCGGCAGCGCGGTAGCGCAACTCATGGGTCGCCGAAACCGAACGCCGGGTGCGGGAGCACAAATATGTTTTCGGCAGCATTCAGGATGATGCGGATAAGCTATCGTCTGATGTGGATCGCCCTCGTTACAATCACGGGCGGAGCATGGGCGCTGGCGTTCCACTTCGTTGCCGTCCGACTGGTTCGGCGGACGTGGCGAGCCTGGACGCGGCCGTCCAAGCAAAGGCGCCTGCCCGGCGTGAATCGCAAGGGTCAGGTGGCGGATTCTAATAAGCGGACGAATGCAGTGCAGTTGGTGCGGCATATGGCTGTTCGCGACGAAGCGCCGTAACCGTGCTGACGCGTGGTTATGTGTGCCGTTGCTTCCAGCCAATCGGCTCATGGTGTCATCAGCGGCAAGCGAGCGAGGCGGTCATGACCAATGAAGACGGCCGACGGCGTAGGGTGAGTGATGAACACGACCAGCTCGCTAGGATGTACCGGACAGTTTGGTGGGGAAAGACAAGAGTGATGATAACTACAAGATTCGTGCATCGTTCCGATCGCTTGCTCGGCCTGATCGATCGCGTAAGTGAGTGCGATAAAACTCTGTGTGGAGATATCGAGGCCGAGATCGAGCGCATAAGAAATGAGGCGATGACTCCACCAAGTTGTAAAATGACTCCGAGACAAAAAGCGATTTGGGATGCGGCCATGGATTTCTTTCTTGACCCGACCAAGCTTACCCACAGCATAACAAGTGATGAGGCCGTGCGAGGATTAAAGCCCGGGGTGAAGCAGAAACAGGGCCTGCACGTAATTTTGCGCTCTTACCTTAACGCTCGTCGCCGCGAGACTGAAGGAATGACGGAGCACGAACACCGCGTTTGGGTCAAACTTCACCCCATCAGCAATGATGTGATTCTGGAATACGCGAGGAGACACGGACATCTCAGAGCTCCCGGCTATCGGTGTTCCGCGGACCATGCGAATGAAGTCCGCACACGCATCCTCCAGGAAATGCCAAATGATCGACTGATCGGGAACATAAAGGCTACTACAATCAAGGAATATTTCGATCGGTTTTGTCACGAGTGTCGCGAATTGACTGATGCGGAGTTTGGGAGACTGCACCCCGGGGAGCCACCCGCAGACGGTGTAATGGGCTTGTCGCCAGAGTTGAAAGAAGCCACGTTGCGGCAATTGAAGAAGCGCATCGAGCAGCTGGTTGAGCCTCTTCGCAGCGTCGTTCAGGCGTCGTTGCAACCAGATAAGGGAGCCGAATACCGCACTCGAGAAGGGATGGAAAACGGTGAGTTTAAACGGCTGCTAAGGCTGGCAACCCAGGAGCTTTGCAGACGCCTTGGTCCGGAGGAATAGAGATGACGACGAAATCGCCAATGGAGAAACTGCTCGAGGAGGTGCTCGCGCTTCAGGACGAAGACGGGCGCGGCGCCGAGCTGACAGAGGAACGGGCCAGGGATGTTCTGTTGGGGCGTGACGCGTTCACGACCCACGAAGAGCATCTTCTGATGACGTCGCCGCTGGCGCGATCGACCTGTGCCGAGGTCCGAGAGGACTTGCGGCTGGAGGGTGAGGTGTTCATAGAGCGCTGCCGCAGGGCCGGGATAAAGACCGAGGTGGTCTTGCCCTTGGCAGCGAGTGGCGGTCAGGATCCTCTTGATCGTACCGTCGTCTTATTGCCGCACGACGATTGTCCGGTAAAGCTGCACAGGCATCCCAGATCGAAGGGATGGATCGTGTCCTTGACGCTAAGCGACCGGCTTCGCGAGATTATAGGCCCGGACGGTTGGCTGACCCTAGTGGATAATCAGGGTGTCACTTGGCTTCACGGCCAAGTCAATAGCTACGGGGAAATTCACTCCTACGGCCTGCCCTCCGGCAGAGAAGATCCGACCCAACTTGTTCGAAGGGAAGGATTGAAACTGCGGGTTCGACCGGGCTAAGGAGCCTCTTGTGGGGATGAGCGCATGTCGCGGAAGCGTGGGGACCCCGACGTAGAGAGTGGGGACCTAGATCTAGAGAATTCAAGAGAAATTTGTCACGTTGCGTTCCCTGTGGTCGATTATAGCGGCACCGATCGGCTATTCTACGTCTATGGTAAGGCCCGTCTCGGTCAACCGGCTAATCCCGTAATCCTTGCGGGCCCCGATGACGTGATCAGGCGAATGCGCGGCGTGGAATTGGTACACGATCCGCCATATACGTTTTTCGATACTATTCCACCTATCGGACGCAATACCTATATTGATGGCGATAGCCTCGATTTGGCATTTATTCTCGCCGACCGCATGGTTCGATACGGGTTTTCAGAGACTCGAACCATTGTCGCGACGGGACGTCTGCCGGGCCACGATGGCGCTGTCGGCCTGGTCGGTGAATTTGACAGAAAACTTGCTCTGCTTTGGGAAACCGCTCTATGCAATTTTCTGTTCGTCTTTCCGAAGGCGAATTTGGTCGAATCCGTGGAAGATACCATTCAGCGTCTCAAGGAAGAGCGCGACGTGGAATGCTGGCCTATTGAAAGGCTGGATGAGGTGCAGTTTCTGTGGCAGGCGCGGACTGTCGAGCGCCGCCCGATAAAGCGGAAATTGTGGCGATGGCTAGTTGCATGCGTGACAGCATTGGCCGTGCTCGTGGTCGGCTGCGTTGCGCTGGTATTCTTCATCCCGGATCCCCAACCACCGCCCCTGGACAGCCCCGACATAAGAGCCGGCCCCCCCGAAAGACGAATCAATACCGCTGGTGAGAACGGCGCCTACCACGGGCAATTTTGCCCACCCGTGCGGAACGCAATGGCGAGGCTTTATTTCCCCTATTGGTGCGCACAGAGCACAGGCACAGTCGAAAACATTAGCCGCGTGCGCGAATTCCCGACCAATATCAGCTTCGGGCAGCTCGACGTCTACGCCAATGAGATGATCAAGCAGGTGGCCGAATTCAAGAAGCTTACGGTCATCCGCACCGACGCGTGCGAGGGCCTGTGGATGGTGACGAGGAGCCAGAACCAGAACCTCACAAACTATGAGGATGTTCGGGGCAGGGCGCATCAAATTCGTTTCATCCTGCCGAAAGACAGCGGTTCAGCAGCGAGCTTCGCGTTCCTGCAGGCAAACGACCCCAAGGGCCTTGGGCGCGTATCCAACGCCCAGAAGCGTGAAGTGGAGAGCG
>Ga0126371_10005462_pt1 | contig 11274 bp, 8 predicted proteins | sample PanSoiMetaPlot_4_FD_110145 | JGI IMG/M metagenome (GOLD analysis project Ga0126371, IMG submission 110145) | Tropical forest soil microbial communities from Panama - MetaG Plot_4 | ecosystem: Environmental > Terrestrial > Soil > Tropical forest > Bulk soil | place: Panama | collected 2016-02-17
CCACCGAGAAGGCCAGGAACAGATCACCAGAGAAGTGCGAGCCGCTGGTGCCGGTCCGTGCGAGCCCGAGCGTTACCCGGCGAGCCAGCGCCTTGCACTGGTGCGACATCAGCGGCGCGTCCGTAGCCACGATCGCGATAACAGAACCCGCTCCCGACGGCGCGATCTGGAAGTCGGCCATCGGGTCGTCGTCGGCTAGCAGCGCCCCCAGCGCCAGGCCGGCCACGGTCAGCTCATGCCTGCTGCCGAAGTTGGCCTGCACGAAGACGCCCACCGTGTAGGTGGTGCCGTCATAGCTGACCAGCCTGGACGACGTGCCAGAGCCGCCCTTGAAGTGATAGCAGTTCATGCCGGTGCCGCCGCCGACGGAGCCCTCCGCCACCGGGCCGGACGATGCGGCTTCCAGCGCCGCGATGCCGTGCTCTTCCGCGACGTGATGCCCATTGATGTCGTTCAGGTAGCCGTCCCACGTCTCCGCGGCCACCGGCAGTAGCCACGCGTCCGCCAGCCCGCGATGATGGCGGACCGTCCACGCCACGATCGCCGCGTGCACGAGGCCTACCGCGTGCGTATTGGTGATCCCGATCGGGCCGCTGAAGGTGCCCGACTCCTCGATCCAGGAGACGCCGGTCATCTCGCCGTTGCCGTTCTGGGAGAAGAAGCCCGCCACGACCGGATCCCCCGCTCCCGCGCCGCCGCGGGGGTGGATCGCAGTCACCCCCGTGCGCACCGAGTCGCCCTCGATCAGCGTCGTGTAGCCAACCTGCACGCCGGGCACATCCGTGATCGCATTCCACTGCCCGGTCATCCCGCCGAAGGGAATACCGAGGTCCCTCGCCCGCGGTGAATCAGGCAGCTGCGTCATGCAGGCTGGTCCTCATCGACGGCAGCCTGCAGCAAGTTCCACGCCCGGCCACGCTGGGGCAGGATCACGATGGCCCAGTAGACCAGGCCGATGGCGATCGTGATGAGCGTGACCCGCAGCAGCAGCGACGTCTGCTGGGTGAATATGTAGCCGAGGCTGGCCAGTGCCAGGATCGGTGGCAGCGGCCACAGCGGCATCTTGTAGGGACCGTGCGCCGTCGCGCCAGTAGGACGCGCGAAGAGCGCCGCGAGGGCGATCAGCGCATAGTCAGCGACCAGGCTTGCCCCGGTGAGGTTGACCAGCGTGTTCAGCGGGACCGTAAGGCACATGATGGCGCCGAGTACACCGACCAGGGCGGTCGGGAACCACGGGGACTTGAACTTGCCGACGGACGTCATCAGGTCGTTGACCGGGCCCGGCCACGCCCGGTCGCGCCCGGAGCTGAAGAAGATCCGCCCGTAGGACAGCACGATCGCGATCACCGCGTTCAAGATCGCGATCACTACGCCGAGACTGATGATCGTGTTCACGGTCTTGTTCGATGTGGCCTCGATGAAGTACTGCATCGGAACGGCCGACTGCGACAGTTTCGCGATTGACGGGGAGCCCACGATGACGGCCGTGAGCGGGATCAGCTCTGCCGCAACGGTGATCACCAGCGACCACAAGATTGCCCTGGCGATCTTGCGGCTCGAGCCGGTCGTCTCCTCGGAGAAGTTCACCGCATTGGCGTAGCCGTTGTAGGAGAAGACCGCCACCGCCGTCAGGGCAAGCACTGCGCTGAACGACACCGATGTCAGCGCGCCGTGCGCACCGCCGACGACTGGATGGAACAGCGCGCTGCCGTGCTTGAAGTGCGTGAAGCCGAGGATCGTGACCGCGGCTAGCGCCACCAGCTCGATTGCCAGGAAGATGCCGGTGATCACCGCGTTCAGCCTGATGTTCAAGATCGCGATCCCGGCGGCGACCAGCATGACGATCGCGCCAAGCAGCTTCGCGTTCACGGTGAACACGACGCTGAGATACGTGCCCATTCCCAGCGCGATCACGGCGGGGATGAACGCGATGAAGTCCACGTACAGCGCGAACGTGATGAAGCTCAGCGGACCAGCCAGCCAGGAACTGCGGCCTTTGAACGAGTGCCAGACCAGCGCGTAGTCGCCGCCCGCGATTGGATACGCCGCCGACAGTTCCGCCCAGCAGAAGGCCATGAACACGCCGACGATCGCGGCGAACACGAACGCCAGGAACGAGCCGCTGCCGGCCGCGACCAGCGCCACTGGCACGATGATGAACACCGAAGACGCGGGCGTGACCCCCGACAGCGTGATGAAGACGTTGCCGAGGATGCCAATCGAACGGTTCAGCTGCTGGCTGTACCGGCCTCCGGTGGCGGCCTCCGGCTCTGATGCGGGCTTGTCGAGTGCTTCGCTGTAATCAGCCATGAGACGGCCCTCCAGCTGAATCCACCGCCATTTTCAGCCGGAGCGTAACACCGGTAATGGTCGCCGCAGCCTAGACACAACGTCGGATCTAGCCAACGCGGCTTACACCATGTAATAGCCAGCGACGTCGGTCAATCGCCGGCTAGGCGAAGCAGCTCACTGATTCACGGGGAAGCCCAGGTTGACGCCCCCGTGGCTCGGATCGAGCCAGCGCGAAGTGACTGCCTTGCCGCGTGTGTAGAAATGGACGCCCTCGGTGCCGTACACATGCGTGTCGCCGAACAGAGAAGACTTCCAGCCGCCAAACGAGTAGAAGGCCATCGGCACCGGAATCGGCACGTTCACTCCGACCATGCCGACCTCGACCTCATGGGTAAACTGGCGCGCCGCTCCCCCGTCATTGGTGAAGATCGCGGTGCCGTTCCCGTACGGGTTGGTATTGATCACTTCGAGTGCCTCGGCGTAGCTGCCTGCGCGCACCACTGACAGGACGGGGCCGAATATCTCGTCGGTGTAGCAGCGCATCGACGGTGTCACGTGATCCAGGAGCGTCGGGCCGAGCCAGAAGCCCTCTGCTGCGTCGCCGGTCACCGGGTGCGAACGACCGTCGACAGCGAGCGTTGCGCCTTCGGCCACACCTGAGTCGAGGTAGCTCGCGACCTTGTCCCGGTGCTGCCGGGTCACCAGCGGGCCCATCTCCGAACTCTCCTGCGTGCCAGGCCCGACCCGGAGCCCGCCGATCCGATCCGAGATCTTGGCGACCAGCTCGTCCCCGATCGGGTCCACCGCGACGACCACGGAGATCGCCATGCACCGCTCGCCGGCCGAGCCGAAGCCCGCGTTCACGGCCGCGTCGGCCGCCAGGTCCATGTCGGCATCGGGCAGGACGACCATGTGATTCTTCGCGCCGCCCAGGGCCTGCACACGCTTGCCCTGCTCGGCCGCGGTCTGGGCCACGTAGCGGGCGATCGGAGTGGAGCCGACGAAGCTCACTGCCCGCACGTCGGGGTGGGTGAGCAGGGCGTCGACGGCTTCCTTGTTGCCGTGCACGACGTTGAATGCCCCGTCGGGCAGCCCGGCCTCCGCGAGCAGCTCGGCGAGCAGCAGCGATGCCGACGGGTCCTTCTCTGACGGCTTGAGCACGAAGGTGTTGCCGCAGGCCAGGGCGATCGGGAACATCCACATCGGGACCATCGCGGGGAAGTTGAACGGGGTGATCCCGGCGACCACGCCGACCGGCTGCCGGATGGAGTAGGCATCGACGCCGGTGGAGACGTTCTCGGAGAAGCCGCCCTTCAGCAGGTGCGGGATGCCGCAGGCGAAGTCCACGACCTCAAGACCCCTGGCCACCTCGCCGGTCGCGTCCGACAGCACCTTGCCGTGCTCGGCGGTGATCAGCGCGGCCAGATCGGCCTGCCGCTTGCGGACAAGCTCGCGGAACGCGAACATTACCCCGCTCCGCTTGGTCAGAGAGGTCTCGCGCCAGCCCGGCAAGGCGGCCGACGCAGCCGCGACCGCGGCCTCGACTTCGGTCGCTCTGGCGAAGTCGACGGTCCCGGAGACCTTGCCAGTCGCCGGGTTATATATGTCGCCGCGGGTTGTCGGCTCTCCCGTCCAAGCCTTGCCGTTGATCCAGTGCGTACGGTGCTCCATGACCTGTCTGCCTTCCGACTGCCCGTACCGGCGGCGCTGCGTCCCTCCGGCATGCGCCATTCATCCCATGCTCTCCCCCAACACAGTCTGTCCCCACGGTGGCCTCGTGCCAAGTTACGATTTGTAAGGAAACGGGGCGGTGCGCATTACGCTTTGTCTGCCGCCCTTGAGTGGCACGGGCCGGACTGGAGCGCAGGAGGTGGCGATGCTGCCGACAGTGGCTGAGGTACTCGCGCTCGACCCGGTTCGCAGCGGAGCGCCACGGGTACTGGCGGGGCTCGACCGGCTCGACGCTCCGGTGCGGTGGGTGCACGTGATCGAACTGGCCGAAGCGGCCCACCTGCTGCGGGGCAGCGAGCTCGTGCTGTCGACCGGCATTGGGCTGCCCGACAACGCGGCCGGGCTGCGACGCTATGTCGCGGAACTGGCCGCCGTAGGAGTGAGCGCCCTGGCCGTGGAGCTCGGCTCCAGATACACGCGAAGCCTCCCAGCCGCGCTCGTCAGTGCGGCCGCTGACCATGAGCTGCCGTTGATCATGCTCGAGCGCGAAACGCAGTTCATCGAGATCACCGAAGCCGTGCACGCACGCATCATCGATGCACAGCTGACTGAGCTGCGCTCTGCCGAACGCCTGCATCAGGTCTTCACCGAACTCGCCGTATCCGGCGCCCGGTCCGACGAGGTCGTTACGCAGACCGCGAGCCTGGCTGGCTGTCCGGTCATCCTGGAGAACCTGGCGCACCAGGTGCTCGCGTGCGCGCCGTCGACTCATGACGCCGCCGCCCTGCTGGCTGGATTCGCAGCCCGGTCCCGCGGCGTACGAGTGCCGGGACGGACAGGCCACGATGCTACGTCGGGCTGGCTCGTCACCTCGGTAGGGGCCCGCGGCGAATACTGGGGCAGGCTGATCATGCTTCGGGGTGCTGCACCAGGGCCAGGGGACACGGCTCTGATCGAGCGGGCCGCTACGACTCTCGCCCTCGGGCGCCTGCTCGACCACCAGCAGGAAAGCCTGGAACGCCAAGCGCATCGCACAATCCTCACGCCCTTCCTCGGCCATGTTTACGCCGATCAGTCGGAGGCAGAGGCCAGGGCCAGAGCGCTCGGCGTGCCGGTCACTGGCCGCTGTCTCGTCGCGGTCGTCGTCCGGCTCGCCGGGACTTCACCGGGCCTGGCCGCTCAGGCCAGGGCGGCGGGTGTCGCAGATGCCATGGCCGAGGTGTGCCGTCACCAGCGGGTCCCGGCGCTCGTCGGCTCGCTGGACGACCGCCGCGTCGCCGCGCTGCTGGCATTGCCGCCCAGGTCCGACGCCGGCACGGCGCTGGCCAGGCTCACGGAGCAGCTCCGGCCCCGGCTGTCGGCTGCAGATGTCATCGGCGCAGGATCCGAAGTGGACTCGGTCGCGGGCGTCCAGCGGTCATTTCTCGAGGCTGACCATGTGGCCGAGGCAGCGGCCGACGCTGCCACCGGACGGCAGTTCTACCGGCTGCCGGATCTGCGCCTGCGCGGCCTCCTGCATCTCTTGCGGGACGACCCGCGGCTGCATGCATTCGCTGAGCGCGAGCTTGGACCCCTTCTCGTCCATGACGACACCGCCGGCACGCAACTGCTCGGCGCCCTCAGTGCTTACCTTGCCGCGGGCGGCAACAAGGCTGACGCCGCAAAACGGGCGCATCTGGCAAGGCCCACCATGTATGAGCGATTGCGTCAGATCGAGGACGTGCTCGGCGTTGACCTGGAGCCTGCCGAGTCGAGGCTCTCGCTGCATGTCGCGCTGCTGACCATGCAGGCAGTGAGCACGGCCGGCTGATCAAAGTCCATGCGGGATCGCTGGTGCCTAGGCTGGGACGGTCGCTTCCCGGTGCTCTCGCCGCAGCCTTCGCAGCACTGGCAGGGCAGCAAAGTACGACCCGGCCGCGGCGATACCGCCGACTCCGATGTCGATGGAGATCCGGCCTCGCCTGGCCCAGTAGACGTCCTTCAGGTCCAGGAGCAGGGCGAACTCATCAACGATGAGTGCCAGACCCGACCCATAGCTGGCGGCGACAGCCGGATGACGACGGTGCCGCTCCTCGCCGCGGACGGCGACCGCCCCGACACCGGACAACATGCCGATGCCCCACATGTAGTGGTGCAGATGCTCGCCGCCGACACTGATGTTCCGGAACGGTCCCTTGCCCGCCCGGATGCTGTAGGTGAGTGCCCGCAGCCCTGCGAAAGTGGCTGTAAATGTCAGCCAGCTGAGCAGGGCAGACCGCTGCCCTGGGGTGAGCTCCTCATCGACGGCTCGCTTGACCGTGGCAGGCGACGACGCATGGTTGGTCACATCGCACTACTACCCCGCCCGCTGCCGGGAGCAATCCCCGCTACGAGCGTGCGTTTATGCCGATATACGTTGGAATACGGCTTCAGCCGGGCGAAGCGGGCCAGGGTTTCCACGAGTACGGTCTTCCTTTAGGTGCCTTGCCCGGCGAGCTTGTCAATGGCGGCGCGAGTAGGCATTCCCTCTCGGGCGCCAGCCATGGTCACGGCGAGAGCCGCTGCTGCCACGGCTCGCCGTACGCATTCGCGCAGTGAGTGGCCCTGTGCCAGGCCCGCCGCCAGTACGCCGGTCAGGGTGTCGCCAGCGCCAGTCGTGTCGACGGCCTGCACCCGATGGCCGGCCAGGTGCTCGGCAGAATCCTCGCTCGCAAGCAGCACGCCGTCCGCGCCGAGTGTCACGATGACCGGCGCACCGGTCCGACGTGCCAGCGCGATGGATCCCGATCGTGGATCCGGCGCTGCACCAGCTCTCGTCTGCGCCAGCAGCTCGGCCAGCTCATGCACATTGGGCGTCGCGATCGCGCCGGTCAGCAGGTCCGCGTAGCCCGCCCGCGCCGGTGCCGGATTGACAACGAGCCGCGCGCCGGCACTCCTGACAGCATTCGCCGCCTTCCGCAGCGGCTCATCAGGCAGCTCGAACGACAGCACAACGACGTCTCCGGCTTGCAACGGGGCTAGCGCGTCCAGGGCATGCGCAACGTGCTCTCTGGTCACGGCGTCGTTGGCGCCAGCCGCTACCGCGATCTGGTTCTCGCCGTCGTCTGCGACCAGCACGATCGCATGTCCGGTGGGACCGTCGTGCAAGGCGACCTCGGCGACGTCCACGCCTTCAGCAATGAGTGCAGCGAGTGAATCCTGGCCGTCCTGCGATCCGACCGCGCCGACCAGGCTTACCTTCGCGCCCGCTCGGGCAGCAGCAACAGCCTGGTTTGCGCCCTTGCCACCTTGATGGCGCGCGAGCGCTCCGCCGACGACCGTCTCGCCGGGGCGCGGAAGGCGGGGCAGGCGCATGACGACGTCCACATTGACCGAGCCCACGACGATCACCCGGCCATCGGCACTGCTCATGGTGCGCCACTATAGGAGCAATCGGCTGGCACTGGATGGAGCCCGTGGCGAAGAAGATCATCCTTGACTGTGATCCCGGCATCGACGACGCCTTGGCGATCGTCTACGCGGTCGGCAGCCCGGAGCTTGACCTCGTCGGCATCACGACTGTCGCAGGCAATGTGAGCCTGGAAAAGACGACGAACAATGCCCTGCGCGTAAGGGACTATCTTGGCGCGAGTGCCGTCCCGGTCGTAGCGGGCAGCGCTAAGCCACTACTGCGGCCGCCACTGTCGGCCGAGCACGTGCACGGCGACAACGGCCTTGGCTGGGCCGAGCTGCCACCGCCAGTCGCAGCCGTGCGTCCTGGCCAAGCGTCGGACTTCATCATCGAGACCGTCCTGACTGCGCCTGGGGAGATCACGCTCGTGGCGGTCGGCCCTCTCACCAACATCGCGCTCGCGCTGCTGCGAGAACCAGCGCTCGCAACACATGTACGCGACTTCGTCATCATGGGAGGGTCAAGCTCACGCGGCAATGTGACTCCCGCCGCAGAGTTCAACATCGCGAGTGACCCGGAAGCGGCGTCGATTGTCTTCAGCGCAGGCTGGACGGTCACGATGGTTGGGCTCGACGTCACCCGTCAGGCCATCGCGAGCCAGGCAGTCCAGGCTCGGCTGCGCCGCCTCGGACGGCTTGCCGATGACTTGCTGCTTCCGTGCCTGCGCGGATACGGCGGGCCCGCCGGGACGGCGCCTCCGGACGACGGCGAGTCCGGCGGCCCGCCTGTTCATGACGTCTGCGCGGTTGCGCTGGTGGCGCAGCCAAGCCTGATCGGTTGTACACCGGCCTGGGTCGATGTGGAGACCACTGGCCGGTATACAGCCGGAATGACAGTGACCGACTTCCGTCCCGCCCTGGCCGACGCCAACGCGCTGGTCGCGACCAGAATCGACGTACCCGCCTTCTGGGACGACGTCATCGATACCTATGCGCTAGCCGTCCTCCCGCCCCGCTAGCAGCCGTCCGAGGGTGCCCACGGCTGGACGCCGTACTGGTGGTACAGCCGGTTGAACGCGATCTTCTGAAGCGCCACCGATGCCTGGCCCGCGCTGCCCGAGTATCCGAGCTCGTGCCAGGTGGACGGAAGGATCCCGAACAGGCCATCTGGATCGGTGGGGGTGTTGCCGCTTTCGCGCCATGACACGCACTTCTCGAACGAGGCCTCGGCCGCCGACATGGCCGGCTCGGTGCCGCGTGGCCGCTGCTCGCGGGTAACGGCGTGCGCGTGGCTGGCTGACCGGTTCGCGACGAGGTGCCTAGCCTGGGCAGCCTCGGTATGACGCGCGCCATTAGCCGAATCGCGGGCCATCTTCGGTGCCGCATGGTGAGCGGTCGGAGTTGGCTGATGCACAGTGCGCGTGACGTGATGGACCGCGGTGGCGGCCGGCTTGCTGTGTGATGCCGCGGCGGCGGGACTGTTGGCAAGGGACAGGCCGGCGACCGTTCCTACAGCGATCGCAGGCAGCGCAGCGCCGGCGGCTAGTTTCTTGCTGATCTTCACGGGGGTCGTGTCCTCCTCCGTCCCGCCCTCAGCTGTTCGCGGCAGGCCGCGACCAGCAGGTATCGGGCGTGACGACTCGGGGGGCCATGGCCGTCCTGGCCCATGATCGTCGTCGGGTAGGAGTGGCAGCCCGGCAGCGCTGGGGGTTACGCGGCCGGACGAGCCACGCCAGTACAACCAGGACGGCGACCTGCGGTCATCCGCGATCTGACGAATATGAGGCATCTCACTGTCCTGTCCGTCGGGAATAGCGGCGCCGATCAGCGCACAGAGCGCGAGGTTCGCAGCTAGCACGCAAGCTGGCGAACAGCTTCACCGTGGCCGGCACCGGGTAAGAGCCGGCGGGGGGAATCTGGTGAGCGTTCAATTCGGGGCGCTGCTCACGATTGCGGTGGCGGCATTCGCCGCGCCGTTGCTGGCAAGGCTTATCCCACGCCGGCTGGTGCCACCGGTGGTGATCGAGGTGGTAGCGGGAATAGTGGTCGGTCCGCAGGGGCTCAATCTCGTCCAGCCGGTCGGCGGCGTGTATGACTTGTACCTGCTCGGGTTTGGATTCCTGCTATTCCTGGCCGGCCAGGAGATCGAAGTCGAGCGCTTCCGGGGACCGACTTTCCGGCTGGCGGCGGTCAATTTCGTCATTGCGGTCGCCATTGCCTTTCCCGTTGCCCTCGGTCTTGTCCGGATAGCACCCGGCGCCGACCTGCGCTTGCTCGCTCTGGCGCTGACCGCGAGCTCACTAGGGATCATGGTGCCGCTGCTCCGCGATGCTCATGAAGTCGACACTGAGTTTGGCCAGGTTTTGATCATGGCTGGATCCGTCGGCGAATTCGCTGCTCTTCTGCTGCTGACAATTCTGTTCTCTGCCGATCCCGAGCCCACCTGGGTCCAGGTCGCCTATGTGGTCGCCCTAGGTGCCGCCGCCCTCGTCGGAGCTGTCGTGCTGCGCCGGCTGTGGCGCTTGTCGTGGCTCCGCCGTCAGCTTCTGGCGACCGACGAGTCAACCTCGCAGCTGCGGGTCCGTGGCGCATTCGTGATCTTGCTCATCTTCAGCGCAATCGCCCATAAATTCGGCGTCGACGCCCTGCTTGGAGCCTTCGTTGGCGGAGTAGTGCTCAACGTCGCCGACAGCGATGACCGCCCCACCCAGCAGCGCTACCAGGACAAGCTGCGTGCCATCGGTTTCGGATTCCTGGTGCCTGTCTTCTTCGTGGTGACCGGAGTGCAGTTCGACGTGCGCTCGTTGTTCGCCAGTGCGTCGTCGCTTACGCTAATGCCGGCCATCCTCGCGGGCATCCTGCTAGCACGGGCTGCGCCTGCGCTCTTGTATCAGCGTGCGCTCGGCGGCAGGCGCCCTTCGATCGCGGCCGGACTACTGCAGGCCACGACCCTCACGTTCCCGGTGGTTGTCGCAGAGGTCGGCCGGAGCCTGCGGCTGCTGACGTCGGCGACGTCGGCTGCCCTAGTTGGCGCGGCTTTGCTATCGGTCCTGATCTTCCCGGCAGCAGCGCTGGCCCTGCAGCCGTGGAGCAAGCCGGAAGCTGAGCCAGAAGCTCAGTGAGGCTGGCGCCCTGGTCACGCCTCTATGTTGCTCATGACGTGCTTGATCCTCGTATAGTCGTCGAAACCGTACCCCGACAAGTCCTTGCCATAGCCGGAGTTCTTGAACCCGCCGTGCGGCATCTCCGACACGAACGGGATGTGGGTGTTGATCCAGACAGCCCCGAAGTCCAGTTGCCTGGCCGCTCGCATCGCGCGGCCGTGATCACGCGTCCAGACGCTGGCCGCGAGCCCGTACTTGACGCCGTTCGCCCACTGAATGGCCTCGTCCTCGGTGCTGAAGCGCTGCACGGTCACGACCGGACCGAAAATCTCGTCCTGGATCATCTCGTCGTCTTGCCGCAGGCCAGTCACTACTGTCGGCGCGAAGCAGAATCCGCGGGCGCCAACCCGGTGTCCGCCAGTCGCTACGGCGGCATGCGCCGGCGCTCGCTCCAGGAACCCTTCGACCCGTGCCCGCTGAGCCGCATTATTGAGTGGCCCGTAGAACGCGTCAGCGTCCTCGCGGCCCGCAGTCTTGACCGTGCTCGCGTGCTCGACAAGAGCGGCCGTAAGGTCGTTCGCCACCGCTGGGCCCGCCAGTACCCTGGTCGCCGCCGTGCAGTCCTGGCCCGCGTTGTAGTAGCCGGCCTCGGTGATAGTGCTGGCCGCGAGTGCGATGTCGGCGTCATCGAAGATGACGACCGGCGCTTTCCCGCCAAGCTCCAGGTGCACCCGCTTGAGGCCGACCGCAGCCGCCTTGGCCACTTCGGTTCCGGCCCGGACCGATCCGGTGATCGACACCATCTGCGGGATCTCGTGCGAGACCAGCGCGCGACCAG
>Ga0126371_10005463_pt1 | contig 11274 bp, 10 predicted proteins | sample PanSoiMetaPlot_4_FD_110145 | JGI IMG/M metagenome (GOLD analysis project Ga0126371, IMG submission 110145) | Tropical forest soil microbial communities from Panama - MetaG Plot_4 | ecosystem: Environmental > Terrestrial > Soil > Tropical forest > Bulk soil | place: Panama | collected 2016-02-17
CGCCAACTGCTTTCTAAAATACCTCTGGTGGACAGCCTGCTACAGTGCCTGGACCGGAATCCCCAAAATGGCCGGACAATGGAAAGCCGCAGGCTCACGGGCGTCTTTCAATGGTTGGAGCGTGATTGTGCTTGAATTCGCCAGCGTCGCGGTTCTGTTCACGCTTCTCCGTTGGCAATCTTCGAAGTCGACCGGACTCCTGGGGACCATACCGCGTGTTCTCGTCTCGATCGTCCTCTCAATTGTCGGAACCGGCCTATTCGTGTTAACCCTGGCTTGGGTGAAACAGGGCCAATAGACGACGACTCTCTCGAGCCTCCTCCGTGCTGATAAGATTCGTCACGATGAATGCCCGTTCTCCAGACCCGAACGAGCGACTAACTCGTGCCATCCATTCCTTGCAAGGCCTGAGTTGTGGTGATGCCTTTGGCGAGCGTTTCTTTGTCCATCCGGATGTTGCGCATGCGCTGATCACTGAGAGGGCTGTGCCATCGGCCCCGTGGCGTTACACCGACGATACGGCGATGGCCATTGCGGTCACTGAGGTTTTGGAGGAATTCGGCGAGATTCACCCAGAACGTCTGGCAGAGACCTTCGGTAGACGCTTCATCGCTGATCCCCACCGCGGCTACGGACACGCGATGCACTCACTTCTCCCTGAATTGGCCGATCATCCGCAACACTGGAGAGAACTGGCGCCACAGCTATTTAAGGGAAGCGGTTCCTTTGGCAATGGTGCCGCAATGCGCGTTGCTCCCATCGGTGCCTTCTTTGCTGATGACCTTGACACATTGATCAAACAAGCTGAATTGTCTGCCATGATCACTCACAGCCATCCTGAAGGCATTGCAGGTGCGATTGCCGTCGCGCTGGCTACCGCCTTGGCGTGGCGGCATAAGAGTTCTGCTGTCTCTCCAGCCGATTTCTTGCAGCAGATCTGCGAACGAGTACCCATGAGCGAGGTTCATCTCCGCATCGCAAAAGCCGTGGCACTTTTGGAGAACACTATCGTTGAGCAGGCAGCTTCAGCCCTGGGAAGCGCGGCCCCAGGTGAGTGCTCAAGACACAGTTCCATTTTGTCTCTGGGCAGCTGCATTGCATCTGAATCACTACGAAGAAGCAGTGTGGGCGACCGTCAGTGGATTGGGCGACCGCGACACAACCTGCGCGATTGTCGGTGGAATCGTTGTCATGTCAGCCGGCCTCGAATCGATTCCACCGTCGTGGATCAAAGCGCGCGAACCGATCCCGCCTTGGTTCCTCTACTCTGGCCCTGAATCCGTGTAACCGTCAGCCGCATCGCGACTCTATAACTCTGTGCGCTTAGCTAGCCTTCTCAGCGTTCCATCTGCCACAATACCCCGGGAGGTCCCATGGGCAAATTCTTTCTCGGCGTAATCGTCACGCTTCTCGTGCTGATTCTTGGCGTTCTTGGCTTCGCCATGCTCGGCTTCTTTCCCACCGCCGCCAATGTCGAGCCTCCACAATTCGAGAGTCACCTCGCGATGGGTGCGGTCGATGCCTCAACAGAGCGCCACGCACCCCGTGTCAGCAACCCTCTCATGCCGACTGATCAGAACCTGGAAGATGGCATGAAGCTCTATACCATGAATTGCGCTCTTTGCCACGGAACCCTTGATCGCAAACCTTCGCTTCTCGCAACGTCCTTTTATCCCCCCCCACCGAATTTCGCTGCCAATCCGCCAGACGACCCCGATTGGCACATCTTCTACACTATCCGCACTGGCATCCGTTACACGGGCATGCCTGCCTGGGACAAGGCACTCAGCAGCGATGACATGTGGAAAGTAGCTATGCTCCTCACTCACTTGGACAAGCTTCCTCCCGGCGCACAGGAATACTGGAAGGCCAACTTCGGCCCTCCACCGGAACCGGAAGGGAAGGAAGGCGAAAAGAAGAAAGGCGACCAACATCATCACTAACCCGGTCATCCCATCCTCAGTAGGCTCAATAGATTAGTGGAACGCAGCCGAATTTCTTAGCGTTCTCTGCGGCTTTTCTCAGCGATCTCGACGGTTTAGTCTTTTGCTCCCCGAAGCCCATCACCGAAGACTCTAGGGAACGCTATAATATTCGTTTGCCCGCAACCTTGCTTCGAGGTCTGTGGGCCTATGGAAGGAACTCATGCCAACTGACATCATCATGCCCCAAATGGGCGAATCCATTGTTGAAGGCACTATTACCAAGTGGCTCAAGAAACCAGGCGACAAGGTCCAGCGGGACGAACCACTTTTCGAGATCTCGACCGACAAGGTCGACGCCGAAATTCCAGCGCCTGCCTCGGGGATTCTTCAAGAAATCAAAGTAACAGAAGGTACAACGGTTGGTGTAAACACGATCGTCGGAACGATTGCCGTTGATGGCGAAGCCGCCGCTGCTCCAGCCAAGTCTTCCCCGGCCAAAGCAGCACCCGCGCCGCCCGCCGCCGCGAAAGAAGAGAAGAAGGCCGCGCCGACTCCCGGTCCCGCGCCTGCCGCGCCACCTCAAGAAGAGGAGGAAGAAGCCCGCTCCTCACCGCTCGTGCGTAAGATTGCCCGCGAACACAGCGTCAGTCTTTCCCAGGTTACCGGCACCGGACTCGGTGGCCGCATCACCAAGCAAGACATCATGCAGTTCATTGAAAGCCAGGGATCTACGCAACCGGCTTCCGTACCTGCATCTCCTGCTCAGCCCGCAGCCGTCGCTCCGGCGCCCCGCCCGGCAACCCCTGCTCCCTACCCGGGCGATCTCGTTCCCATGTCGAACATGCGCAAGCTGATCGCGAAGCACATGATCGAGTCGCGGCGCACCAGCGCGCACGTTCACTGCATGTACGAAGTCGACTTCACCCGTATCGTGAACTTGCGCAACAAGCTGAAGACCGGATTCGAACAACGCCATGGTGCACGCCTGACCTTCATGCCCTTCTTTGTTCGCGCTGCCGTCATGGCTCTGCAACAGTGGCCAATCATCAATGCCAACATCGAAGGTGACAACATCCGCTACCACCGTTACATCAACATGGGCATTGCTGTCGCTCTCGACTGGGGGCTCATCGTCCCTGTCCTCAAGAACGCTGGCGACCTCAACTTCCTCGGCTTGCAACGCGGTATCACCGATCTTGGCGAGCGCGCACGCAATAAGAAATTGAAACCAGAAGATGTTGAAGGATCGACTTTTACGATCACCAACCCTGGCCAGTTTGGAGCGGTTTTCGGCCTCCCCATCATCAACCAGCCAAATTCCGCCATCATGGGTGTTGGCGGCATTACCAAAATACCAATGGTAGTCACCGATAAAGACGGCAATGACTCCATCGCGATCCGTTCAGTGGTTCACCTTACTCTGGGATACGATCACCGCCTGATCGACGGCGCGGTCGCGGATCAGTTCATGGCCCAAGTCAAGAAGAATCTGGAAACGTGGAGCGAAGAAGTCGGCTAAATTCTAAGGATTGACGTCGATGGGTGCCCCACTTCTCTCTGTTCTTGGGAGAAGTGCGGATTTTGACTTGGGACTAGTTAGTCGCGGGCAGCGTTACCGTTGTTTTCGCCCCGCCCTTCGCCCAAGCCGACGCATTCATGCAGAGAACTACCCCGTCAACAATCTGAGAAATTGCATTCTTGAATTGCTCCGGTTGAACGATTTCTCTGGACGCGATTGCGTCCGACATCGCGAGCGCATTTTCCAGAAAATTCATGGCCGCATCTTTCTTTTCCGTCCCCGACTTGCTCTTGCACATGCCCTCAATCCCAGAACCCGCGGAATATCCCGCGGTATGAGGGTAGGCAGTTGTTACAGTAATCGTGCCGCTTGCGCTCCCAGGCGTGCAGTTTCCGCCCGTAACCGGCGCCGCCTCTGCCGTTCCAGTTCCCGCGATATAGACGGCATACTGCGCGTTCGGATTGTTAGACGTATCCAGGCCCAGTGGACACGGGGTGAGATGAATCGTCTTGTTGCCGGCTGTACCCAAGTTGTCCGTCGGTGATTGAAGCCAATTCCAGCTAGCCGTAACGTATCGAGCATTCGCCAGGTTGTTTGTCGAAAACTGTGTGCCAGCGGGCTGCACGACATCTTGACTTACTACAGGCGTGGTCGAAACGTTCCCCGATCCCCCGCCACTCCCGCATGGTCCCCATGTTCCGTTGCCCAGTAAGCATGTCCCTGCATTCGCCGTGCCCGTTCCGAGCTCGCTAGGTGGGACGAGTCCAACAATTAAGTCAGCCTTGTTTGAGGAGGCAGAGTCCACATATTGCTTTGGAACAGCCTGTAGCGGCGCCGACGGCAGGCCGGCCAGTGTGATCGGCCCTGTCATCGTCCCGCCAGCCGTCGACAAGTAATTCCCGGCGCCCACGGTGGCCAGACTCGAATCCACGTAGTTCTTGTTCGCCACCTGCCCCGCACTTGTTGGCGTGGGAACATTCGGTGCGCTGGCGAATGTCTTGAGGCCGCTGATTGTCTCCGATCCGCCAAGATGAACGACTGTGTTATCGTTCGCTTTCGTCGCGAGCGCCGAATTCACGTATTGCATCGACGCTGGCTGCGCTGCCATTCCAGCTCCCGGCGTTGTTCTCACCGTAGCCAGATTCACCGGAGAGTTCGTCGGCACCACCCAATACTCGGTTCTTACCTGGCCGGCGCCAAGCTGATATACGACCGTGTAGTACACCCCGGCCGGAGTCGCCCCCGCGTTCGGCACCAGCGCTACATCTAGCGCGCCATTTGTACCCAGCGTTACGCTCGTTGATCCGCCCGCCACGGCGCTCCCATCCACGGTCACAAAACCCGGCCATGTGATGATTAACGTACCCGCTGCTTTCGTGCCGTCCGCGAGATAGACTGTATCCGCCACTGTTGTCGTCGGCACTTCATTCTGGGGAACCGCCCCCAAGGCCGAAAGCCGGAAGCCGAAAGCCGCTATCACTCCAATCAGCGCCCAATAAAAAAGCCGCCCCATAGGGCGGCGGCCCACGTCACGCATCTCTCTCCCTCCAACTCAATCTCTAGGGATTGTCAATTCCCCTGTGTTCCTCTGTGCTCTCTGTGGTGAACTTTCGCTCGGTGGTTACCTGGTGTCGTGATTCCCATCCAAAAATCTCTTCACGCTCTCTACGTAGACCTCAGCCAAATCCGCCACCGGACGCCGCCTCTCAATCAGTTGAATCGCGTCTTCCAGACTCCATCCCATGGAGCCAAGCAGCGCCAGTGCCATCATTGGCGCCCGGTGCACACCCGCCGCGCAGTGAATAAATATCTTCGCCTCTTCCCGCTCCAAAGCATTTTCTGCGAACTTCAGCCCGCGCCCAAACAACTCCCGTGGCTTCGGCTGAAAGTCATCGTCTGTCGGATTCCACAACACTTCAATGCCCAGCGGCCTTCCAAGCGGCGTGTCATCGAATTCAATCTGCATGTCGATGACATGCGTGATACCTAGTCCCGCCACCTGCTCCATGTTTTCTGCGGTCCAGATCCCACCGCCCACCGCGATCCGATCTGTCAACCAGGTAATGTCCATTCCGTTCTTGCGTGATCTCCTGTCGATACCCGGAACTGGCTGCGCCGCTGAATCCCCTAATGTCGGTCTATTTGCGGGAAAGGCTGGTGCTCTCGTTCTTGCCCCGACCCAGATCGCAACTCGTTCTCGACTCACTCCCCAACCCCATTCTACGGTATCGTCTTTTGCATAAGCGCATTTCGGGAGTGAGTTTCCCCACTTCTCCAAATGAATTGGGAGAAATGGGGGATTTTGCTCGTTTCCAGTCCAACAAGCCTTTCCACCAAGGCTCACTCTGCCCCGGCCATCACTCTTTCTTTCTCTTCCTCCCTCTCCTGCGGTTGAGGCTTCTCCACCTCTTTCGCTCTCGGCGGAATCACCACAACCTCTTCCCCGTTTTCGTACATGTCATGCACCACCGGATGATCCGGAATGTTTAACCGATCGAGCAGTGTCTTTGCCATGCTCTCCTCATCCGTGCTGGACACCGTCCCCTCTGGTGCCTGTGGATAAATGTGTGCAACCTCGAAGAGATACTTGACTGTGGCGAGTTGCCCTTTTTTTCCCTCTTCGATCACAGCATTTGCCAGCTCTTCTACCTCAGCTTCCACCATTCGTGCAACATCTTTTCGACATTCTTCCGGATGCAACTCCTTGTCGCTTTTGTCTTTCGACGAACCCTTCTTGGTCGTCTTCTTCGTAGCGCTCTTACCTTTGCTTTTCCCCTTTTTCTTGATCATTGCCGCCATACCCGACTTCCAAGGTTTTCTTTCCTTCTCTCCAAAAATCGGAAGGCGCGCCGTTGAGGCGCGCCCTCTACAGGAGGTTCTATAATTTCCTACTCTATAAATCTAGAATAACAAATCGAGTAGGGTATTTGTAACATGACTTACAACTTTTTATTCGTCGTCTTCACAATCACTTAGCGAGAAATATCCGTTTTTACCCCCTTGACAAGAAATTCTCGGATTGAACGGAACTTCGTCTAATAGCTCGACTCCGACCAGGATCTCGCTCAGTTCGTCCAACGCCTCCATGAGTACCCGATGAACCGTCATCCTCGTGCATCCCAATAGTCGGGCCGCATCCTCTTGCCCGTACTCCTGGAGCACAATCCGTGCCAGCACCTGCTGCGAAAATTCGTCCAATCGGTGCAGGCACGTTTCCATGTCGTGCACAAAAATGACTCGATCCTCGAAGGTGGTCACTTGATACTTTGTGACATTGCTCCGAAAGAATTCTCTTCCCACCAGCGACGGCAGTCGTCCGGTTTCAATGGAGTAGCGCATATAGCGGCGGAGCATTGCCACTGTTCGATTTCGATAGATTCGCTGCCGCCGGTCTTTTTCGGCGAAAAAATCGTCGATGGGCTGCGACACGGTCGTCTCATCCAATTCCGCTTGTGGATTCTGCTCACTCCGCGAATCCTTGCCCCGATCCTTGTAAGCAAGAAACTGATGTGCAGGAAGGCTATCGGCCATCGGCCCGTTTTCCGCTCGCTGACGTTTTCCCGTGATCTTTCCAACCTGCTCACTTGGTGTGACATCAGCTTCCGCCGCAATCGACAGGATCATTTCGCTCATGCGACACCTCCCACCGCTTCTAGATCCTCCGATTCCTCGATTGTTCCGATCCCATATCTCTGCGCGATAGAACACTTTTGCGCAGGTAGCATGATCCGTGCAGGCTTCTTCTTCGGAACCGGCAGATCCGCTACCTTAGGCTGGCATTTCTCGCAATAGACCTCTCCCGCCCCGAGCTCCCTAACCCATAGTCCTCCACAATGCTCGCAATACTTCAGTTCCACCCCGACACAGCGTTCGGTTCCTTTATGAGCCTTACTCATTACTCCTCCTAATTGAATGACAATCGGCGCTACTCGCTACATGAAGCTCATGATTACGATTCAAAGACAAAAAGCCCCGCGTTGATCCGCAATGTACCCTCGGACCGAACGCAGGGCTCGTTTCTCTTACGATGACCTGCTTGGGCTATTTAGTTATTGTGATCTTGTCCAGCTCACCCGCTCCTCACTTACTCATATCCGCCCCGCCCCCTCCTTGCTTTTGCCATAAATTTGGGCGATGTCGTCTACTCCGCACTAGTCTCGCTGCCGGAAGTATCCTTCCTCGTAGCCCGACTTAAGTACCCGCCCATTCTGCATCACCACGCTCACCTTCCCAGTGAAGCGAAGCGATAACAGCAAGCGCTCCATGGATGCCGATAACACTTCGGCCGCCTTGACTTTCCGCCTAAATTCTCCGAAATCCCTTTCTTCGTTGAAGTTATCTGGTTGACTCATCATGGCCTCTTACCATAGAGCATTGTGGTCCCTCAGATGCCGCGATCCTATAGCTGTGAATTTTCTCAGTCAAGGTTGGATGGACATAACTCGCCTGTGGAAAACTTTCGGCCCTTTAACTAACTCCACACTCAGTAGTTCCCCCTCCCGGCAAGTGTCGTTTGCCGCCAGGCCTGCGTCTTTTCACACGCCGCTTCCCGAACTCTCTGCGCGCTCTCGAAGCAAGCTCCAGCTTGTATCCCCATCGAATTGCAGTTAGTTCCCGAATGTTTTGCTTTATTCCGGCGTCATAACCCAGTGCTATACTCCGCCCATGAAGTTCAAAGTCCTGCAAGAAAACCTCCGCAAAATTCTTTTGGACCGCATCGAAGCAGGCGAACTCACCGGACTCCGCCTCGCCCAGCAAACTGGATTCAAGCAAGCTCATATCTCAAACTTCCTCAACCGCAAGCGCGGACTCAGCCTCGAGGGCATGGACAAGGTGCTGCAAGTTCAGCATCTCTCGGTACTCGACCTGCTCGATCCCGTCGAGGTCAACAAACGCGCTTCGATCCTTCCGCCCAGCGCCGACGAGTTCGAAAACGTAGTCCTCGCCGATTCTCCCATCGCCGCGACCCAGCCGTTCATCGTCAGCATGCACGTCAAGGAGATCGTCAAGTTCAAAAAGTCCTTCCTCCACCGCATCAAGGCGGAAGCCCACGGAGACCGTTCCGGCTGGCAACGTTTCGTCCTGATCAAGCTCGACGGTCGTGAAGCCTTGGCGATGCATCCCCGACTGACCCCTGGAGCCACGCTCCTGATCGACCGCCATTACACCTCACTCAAGCCTTATCGCAAGGGCGAATCAAATATGTACGCTGTTCTGAAAAACGATACTTGCGCCGTCCGCTACGTCGAACTCGCCGCAGGTCGCCTGGTTCTGCGCCCCCACAACCACGACTGCCCCATCGAGGTCATTGCAATGCAGGAAGGAAAATCGGCCGGAGACTACTTAGTCGGCAGGGTCTGCCACGTAGGGCTGGAAGCCTGAGCAAGTGTGGGACAGCCGCCCTCGGCTGTCCGGCAGAGAGAACCTCGGCAACAAGGCGGGATATTTTCAAAAGCCCGAATGAAAATTGCCCCCACCCTTGTCGCATTTTTGTTGCGACGGGGGTGGGGGTTGACTTCCCATCAAGGGCAGGTGTTCAGAATCTGCGCTCTAGAAGTTGAACTTCACCCCCAGCTGCACCTGCCGCGGCCCGGTCGACATCGACGTGATCTTGCCGAAGTTGCCATCGTCCACCTGCGTGTCCGGAGCTTGAAACACGGGATGATTAAATGCATTCTGGGCTTCAAGGCGGACCTCGACGTACATCGCTTCGCGGATCGGGAATTGCTTGCCCAGAGACAGATCGCTCGTAAATTGCCAAGGACTGCGCAGGGATCCCATGGCCCGCGGTGCATTGCCCAGGGTGAAATCGGCTGGACGCTGGAATACATTGTTGTCCACAAAGTAGTTGTCCACCCAATCCGACCCGTGATTACGCTTGGGTGTCCCCACGATATTGGGTCTCTGCGTGCCGTAGCTGGGTAGCGCTACGCCGTCGGCCATCTGGAAAGACAACGGTCTGCCATCCGAAATGCGCCAGATGCCGTTGGTCTTCCAGCCTCCAACAATCGCATCCGCCCAGCGCGGCATGTTCCCGAGGAATGACTTCCCACGCCCAAAGGGAAGATCGTAGCTGTAGCTGAACTGAACGACGTGCGGAATATCGAACGTCGACAGGCTTCGTTCCAGCCACGGTTTATTGGGATCCTGCAGGCTGCTGAAACTTCCCAGCCACGTCACATTGTCATCGGCGTTGGACGAGTCATCGATTGACTTCGACCAGACGTATGTGACCAGGAACTGCAGCCCGTTGGAGTAGCGCTTCTCAGCGGTCAACTGGAGCGAGTGGTATATGGAGTTAGCGATCAGCAGAGGTTCAGTCGCCACCCCGGTGAACTGTGGAAACGGAAGCAACAACTGAGAGTATTGAACGGAATCGCCAGCTCCAGACAGTGTGCTGTTCGGGTCCGTGATGATTCCCGCAAAGGGATTGGCAACGTAGCTGTTGAGACATGGCACAGACAGTGTTGTGCACGGGTTGTTCGGGTCGGCGGCAGTCGTGGGCAAGCCCTCCACCCATGGGCCAAGATAGTTTCGTGCTGTGGAACCGCTGAACGGCAGGTGCGTTCCTTTCTTCCCTACGTATTCGGCGTTAATCAGGATGTTGCTCGGCAGTTGGCGCTCGATGCCCAAGCTCCAACTTTGTTCATACGGAGTCTGATTCGCACCGGCCCTGCGCAGCGGGCCGTTTGCTCCAAAGCCAACATCGTTCAGCAGGCCGAGCGAGTTTCCCGGGGGCTGGATCAGTCCGTTGGGAAATGGATTGCTCAGTTGCAGCCACATAATGTCACCCAGATTCTGATAGGTCGGGATGGCATTCGTATATTGATTGAAACCCTGTGAACCGTAAGGCACAACGCCGGTCACACCCGAGCGCGGCTGCCCGTAGTAAAGGCCATAGCCTCCGCGCACCACCATCTTCGGCGCAAACTGGTAGGCGAAACCGAAGCGCGGCTGAAAATCGCTCCAGTCCGTCACATAGTTTGTCCGCTGATTCGAAGACGCAAATACCTCGCCACCCTTCAATGCAGTTGTTATCGGAGCGCCAGTGACAGCATTGTTAAAGGTGATGCTTCCATTGTTGAGCGGACTGGTTACGTTGGGATCGAACCAGTTCTGGTGGTTGTAGCGATCCGTCCGAGGCAGCGTCACGTCATACCGCAGTCCCAGATTCAAGGTGAGTTTGTTCGTGGTTTTCCAGTTGTCTTGCACGAAGAAGCCGTACTGGTAGTTTGTGGTCGCGGGCCGGGACTGTATTTCGTAATACGAGCCCCATCCGTTGCTGGCGGGGGCTTGCGTAATCTTACCCATCAGGAAGCTGGCCATCCCGTCGCCACCGCAGGCGTCGATCCCTGAGGGACAGGCATTGGAGCCATCCTCAGCAAAATCGAAAAAGCCATTGGGACCATTCGTCTGGATGTAGTTCATCTGGTGGATGCGGCCGTCAAAGCCAAACTTGATTTCGTGCGTTCCATGCAGCTTGTCTATCGTGGCTGCTAATTGCCCGGTATCCTGGCCTAGCAGCATGTTCTGAAAGGGGTCACTGCCGATGTTGGCAAAGCCGGCCGGGGCGTACATGTCGATGAACATCGCAGGAACGCCCATGAATCCGGTGCTGTTCAGATAGGAGGGGAGTCCCAACTTGCTTAGCGGGTCCGAAACTCCGTGCGGGCTGTAATTGAGGTAGTGCCACACGCCGCGGGTAAACCCGAGGGTTACGTTCATTAGCAGCGTGGGAGTAAACGTGTGGGTATCGTTAAGGGCAAACAGGTGGGCGTTAGTCCAGCCGGGCGCTCCCGAACAAGGGTCGGCAAAATTCTTGAAGCAATC
>Ga0126371_10005464_pt1 | contig 11274 bp, 6 predicted proteins | sample PanSoiMetaPlot_4_FD_110145 | JGI IMG/M metagenome (GOLD analysis project Ga0126371, IMG submission 110145) | Tropical forest soil microbial communities from Panama - MetaG Plot_4 | ecosystem: Environmental > Terrestrial > Soil > Tropical forest > Bulk soil | place: Panama | collected 2016-02-17
TCGCGTACACACCCGGCGTCGCGGACCCCTGCCTGGAAATCGCGAACAATCCTCACGATGCCTTCAAGTACACCACGCGCGGCAACCTGGTAGCAGTGGTGAGCAACGGGACCGCTGTGCTTGGCCTTGGTGACATTGGAGCCCTCGCGGGCAAGCCAGTGATGGAAGGCAAGGGCGTGCTCTTCAAGAAGTTCGCGGATGTGGATGTGTTTGATCTCGAGGTCAACAGCCACGATCCCAACGACATAATCAAGCTGTGCCAGTTGCTGGAGCCGACGTTTGGCGGAATCAACCTCGAGGACATCAAGGCGCCGGAGTGCTTCTACATCGAAGAGACGCTGAAAAAGACGATGAGAATTCCGGTCTTCCACGACGATCAGCATGGGACCGCGATCATTTCGGGAGCGGCGTTGCTGAACGCGCTGGAGATTGTCGGCAAGCCAATCGACCTGGTGCAGGTGGTGTTCAATGGAGCTGGGGCTTCGGGGATTGCGTGCGCCGAGCATTATGTACGGTTGGGTGTCAGGCGCGAGAACATCACGCTGTGCGATACCAAAGGCGTTGTGTACAAAGGTCGCGCCGCAGGGATGAATGCATACAAGGAGAGATTCGCGAAGGAGACGCCGCTGCGAACGTTGGCTGAGGCGATGCGGGCAGCGGATGTGTTCGTGGGTTGCTCGGTGAAGAGTGCTGTGAATGCCGACATGCTGCGGTCGATGGCGTCGCGACCTATCGTGTTTGCAATGGCGAATCCAGATCCGGAGATCACCTACGAAGAGGCGAAACTCAGCCGTGCAGATGTGATTCTGGCGACAGGGAGGTCGGATTATCCGAACCAGGTGAACAATGTGCTCGGATTCCCGTTTATCTTTCGCGGGGCGCTGGATGTGCGAGCGACCGCGATCAACGAGGAGATGAAGCTGGCGGCGACGCGGGCACTGGCGAATCTGGCAAAGGAAGACGTTCCGGATTCAGTGTGCCGTGCCTATGGCGTGGAGCGATTGAAATTTGGACCGGATTACCTGATTCCGAAGCCGTTCGATCCACGCGTATTGCTCTGGGAAGCGGTCGCCGTGGCGAGAGCCGCGATGGAGAGCGGCGTGGCGCAGGAACCCGCAGATCTCGAGTTGTATCGGGAACAGCTGGAGCGGCGGCTCGGCAAGGCGCACGAGATCGCGCGCATGATGGTGCATAAGGCGCAGGCGAATCCGAAAACAGTGGTGTTTGCGGAAGGGGATCACGAGAAGATCCTGCGTGCATGTCACACCTTGGTAGAAGAAAACATCGCAGTGCCAATTCTGCTCGGGAATACGGACGCGATTCACAACAAGATTCCGGAACTTGGATTGGATTTACGTGGAGTGAGGATTGTCGATCCCGCGACATCGGGGATGAAGGATCGATATGTGCAGGAGCTTTTCCGTCTGCGGCAGAGACGGGGTGTGACCTTGACGGAAGCGCGGACGCTGATTGAGAACCGGAACGTGTTCGCATCGATGATGTTGCATATGGGCGACGCCGATGCACTGGTTTCGGGCGTGAGCCAGCATTTCCCAGATACGATTCGGCCTGCGCTACAGATCGTGCGGGTGAGAGAGGGGCTGCACAAAGTCTCCGGCTGCTACGCGATGATTACGAAGAAAGGCGACGTCTATTTCCTGGCTGACACCAGTGTGAACATCGAGCCGACCGCGGAGGACCTCGTTGAGATCGCTCGATGCACCGCACAAACGGCGCGACGATTTGAAATCGAGCCACGGGTGGCGCTCCTGTCGTTTTCGAGCTTCGGGAGCACCCCGCATCCGCAATGCGAGAAGGTGCGGCGCGCGGTCGAGTTGCTGCATGAGGCGGATCCGACGCTGATGGTGGATGGGGAACTAATGGCGGATGATGCGGTTTCGCTCGATCTGGAACAGCACTATCCGTTCAGCGCGCTCAAGGGTGGCGCCAATGTATTGATCTGTCCTGATCTTGAGTCGGCGAACATCGCGTACAAGTTGCTTGCGAAAGTTGGAGGGTGCGAGACGCTTGGACCGATCCTGATGGGCATGAGTAAGCCCGTGCACTTACTGGCACGCGGCGCGCAGGCGGAAGAGATCGTGAACGTGACCGCAATTGCCGTGGTGGATGCACAGGAGACGGGGCCGGCGGCGGAGATGCATCGAGAGGCCAACGCGGTGGTGCGCTAGTCCTGAGTTTGAATTTGGAAGGATATTTCGCGCTAAAAACAACTTCGGTCATTGCTTCTTGGTTGCGGGTTTCTGTGTCTGGCTGCCGCCGGTTGAGCCTGGAAATGGCTGGGGCAACATGCCTCCCGCGGAGGGCTGGCCGTTGGGATTCATCGGAATCCCGCTATGCGGATCGGCTCCTGTTGGAGACAGCCCCATTGTTCCAGGGATGAAGCAGGTGACGCGCCCACTCTTGGCAATGCGCATATCCGCAGGACAAGGGCCGCTCTGTAGTTGAGCGCCAGTACCGCCGCCTTGAAGTTCGACCGCAAAGAGTTTGCCCTGAGAATTCCCCGCCACCCCCGTCGACATGCCAGGCATGTCATAGGCGACGTAGAAGGGATGCTTGTCCTGCGCGGCTTTCGTTGCGCAGGAGCTGGCGCCAGTGAGGGCCTGGTCAGCGGCTTTGACGTCGAGGCGTCCACAATCGGTAGCACCTGAACCGGAGAGTTCCTTCAGCTTGAGCTGGACGGCATCGTCGGGGTGAGACGCCGCGGACGATGTTGACGATTTCGTGCAGCCGGTAAGACAGACGGCCGCAAGCAGGGCGACCAGGAGAAATTTCTGCATAATCAACTATTCTAGATCAAGCGATCTCGAACGGTCGGATATAGTGATACTCAACAGTACCGTGTAGCATCGAAGAATTATCGTGGCCGCAAGTTCAAATTCTAGTCCTCCTGATGCTTCTACCCATGTATTGCAAGAATCGCGGTGGTCGGCGGGGATGCGTGCGCTAACACACCGCAATTTTCAGCTCTTTTTCTCAGGCCAGCTGATTTCGTTAATCGGTACGTGGATGCAGACGGTGGCGCAGTCGTGGCTGGTGTACCGGATCACGAAGTCCTCGCTGTCGCTCGGTGAGGTCGGCTTCGCGAGCCAGATTCCCGTATTCCTGGTGGCGCCGATCGGCGGGATGGTGGCGGACCGCGTGAACCGGCATCGCGTAGTAATCGCGACGCAGGCCGCGTCGATGGTCCTGGCGCTCATCCTGGCGGCACTGACTCTACTGAACATCGTCACGGTGAAGGAAATTTTTGTATTGGCCGGGCTGCTGGGCGTGGTGAATGCGTTCGATATTCCAGGGCGGCAATCGTTTCTCGTCGACATGGTCGGCAAGGAAGATCTGATGAATGCGATCGCGCTGAATTCATCCATGTTTAATGGCGCGCGCGTGATCGGGCCGGCAATCGCTGGAATTCTGGTAGCAAAGATCGGCGAAGGCTGGTGCTTCTTCGCAAACGGGGTGAGCTATATCGCGGTGATTGCCGGTTTATTGCTCATGAAGGTCCAGAACGTGCGGCGGCCGAAGTCGGACTCGCCGATTGCGGATATCGTCGAAGGTTTTCGGTGGGTGAGCCACACGGGACCGATCCGGATGCTTTTGCTGCTGCTCGGATTGGTGAGCCTGGTTGGGATACCGTACACCGTGCTGATGCCAGTGTTCGCGGACAAAGTTCTCCATGGTGGGGCAAGCGGGGTTGCGGCATTTCTGCATGCGAAAGACCCAGGCGCTGTGCGGCTCGGAGTGCTTATGGGAGCCACGGGAGTGGGGGCGCTGCTGGGTGCGCTTACCCTGGCGCTGCGCTCGGGTGTACGCGGCCTGGGCCGATTGATCGTAATCACCTGCGCGGGCTTTGGGCTGAGCCTGATTGTCTTCGCGGCGTCGAGAAATTTCTGGCTATCGGCATGTCTTCTGATTCCGGTCGGATTCTGCATCATGCTGCAGATGGCCTGTTCGAACACGCTGATTCAAACGATGGTGCCCGACGTATTGCGGGGGCGCGTGATGAGTCTGTACTCGATGATGTTCATGGGAATGGCGCCGTTCGGGGCTTTGCTGGGCGGTGCGATGGCGGACCGGCTTGGAGCGCCGTGGGCAGTTGCGATTGGCGGCGTGGCCGCGATTGTCGGGGCGGGTTTGTTTGGCAGAAAGCTGCCGGTGTTTCGCGGGGAGGCTCGTCAGTTGATCATCGCGCAGGCGGTGGCGGGCGGCGAACCGTCAGAAGAGATGACGAGCCCGGTTGTGGCGGAGTAAGACGGGTGGTCGATTTACCGCAACTAGGATGTCTCCCGAATTCTCAGTCTTCCGACATGGTCACGTGTTCGAGTTCTTGAGAGTGGCGGCCGTCGGCGAGGGATTCGAGTCCGAAGGCGAAGCCCCTCTCGAATGCTTTCAGGTTCAGTTCGCGGAAGGGGGCGGGTACGGAGTCGGTGACGGCGTTGCGGACGGAGTCGGGGTCGAGAAGCTTCGTAACCGCTGTGAAAAATCCGACCATTACGGAGTTCAACACCATCTTCTTGCCGAGTTCTTCGGCGAGGCGCGTCGCAGGACAACTGTAGACCTTTGTTTGGCGCGGCAGATCGGTTACGCGGACGAGGTCTTGTTCCACGATCAGCGTTCCACCTTCTTTTAGATCGCGAACGAAGCGCGTGTAGGCTTCCTGCGACATCACGACCATGATGTCGGGGTGAGTGACGTACGGATAGAGGATCGGCTGGCCGGAGAGCAGGAGCTGCGCGCTGCAGGCGCCTCCCCGGGCCTCGGGGCCGAAGTTCTGCGTCATGGTCGCGTAGGCACCTTGGTGAATCGAGGCGGCTTTGCCCAAGATGATCGCGGAGAGGATCACTCCTTGTCCGCCGAATCCGGCGATGCGAAGTTCGGTTAGCTGCAGCTGCATACGGTCTCCGAGGGGTCGACGTATTCTTCGCCGAGAGATTCGACCATCTGTCCGCGCATGAGGCTCTGATAGTCGGGGCGGTCGCGATCGACAAATTTGCCGACGATGATTTCCCCAGTCATGGTGAGACCCGCTTCCGACGTGGGCGCGCCGTGTTTCACGCGGCTTTTTTCCTTGTAGTACTTCATGGTGTCGAGGCCATCGCCCAGGCGGTTGCGGCGCTGGTAAAGAGTCGGGCAAGGGCTGATGACTTCAATGAAGCTAAAGCCTTTTTTCTGGAAGGCTTCGCGGATGGAGCGTGCGAGTTGCCGGACATGGAAGGTCGTCCAGCGCGCGACGTAGACGGCCCCGGCGGCCTCGACCAGATGCGGCAGATTGAACGCGGGCTCGAACATACCGTACGGCGATGTCGACGTAACCGCATGGCCGGGAGTCGTGGGCGCGGTCTGTCCGCCGGTCATCGCATAGATCAGGTTATTCACACAGATGACCTTCAGGTCGATGTTGCGGCGTGCCGCGTGAATGAGATGGTTGCCCCCGATGGCAGAGAGATCGCCGTCACCGGAATAGACGACGACGTTCAACTTCGGATTCGCAAGCTTCAACCCTGTAGCAAAGGGAATCGCGCGGCCATGCGTGGTGTGGAAGGAGTCGAGCTTCACGTATCCGGCGACACGGCCGGTGCATCCGATACCGGACACCAGCGCTAGTGATTGCAGATCGATTTTCGAATCGATGAGCGCGCGCGCAAAGCAGTTGACGGTCGTGCCGATGCCGCAGCCGGGGCACCAAATGTGCGGCATGCGATCAGTGCGCAGGAAAGGCTCGACCGGATTTTCGATATCAATGAGACTCATCGGCTGGCCTCCACGATGACTTTCAAAATGTCCTCGGGACGGTGCACACTTCCCCCGGCATGAGGAACGGCGAAGGTTTTGGCTTCGCCGCCCACTGCGCGTTCGACCTCACGCACCATCTGGCCAAGGTTGAGTTCGGGAACAACGAATGCTTTGGCGCGCGAGGCAAGCTCGCGAATGCGTTTTTCCGGGAAGGGCCAGCAGGTGATCAGGCGCAGCTTGCCGACTTTGAAACCCTGCTGTCGCGCGAGTTCGATCGCTCGTTGCGCCACGCGCGAGGTGATTCCGTAAGAGACGACGATAACGTCGGCGTTGTTGAGGCCTTCTTCTTCGAGCAACGTGATGCGATCACTGGCGTCGCGAATTTTGCTTTGCAGCCTGCGGATCAGCTTGTCCTGAGTCTGCGGCGTCATGTTCGGGTAGCCGCGCTCGTCGTGAGTCAAGCCCGTGACGTGAAACTTGTAACCTTCGCCGGCGTGCGCCATCTCGGGCACGCCATCGCCGTTAGTGGCATAGGGTTCGTAAGTGTCGGCCGACTTGCGCGTGTGGCGGCGTGGCACGACTTCGATCTCGTCGGCGGGTGGAATCATGACCTTCTCGGTCATGTGGCCAACGACCTCATCCATCATGAACATCACCGGAACACGGAATTCTTCTGCGAAGTTGAATGCCTTGATGGTGAGGTCGAAGCACTCCTGGGGAGAATTCGGGCAGAGCGCAATGATCTCGTAATCGCCGTGAGAGCCCCAGCGTGCCTGCATCATGTCGGCTTGTGCAGGAAGGGTTGGCAGGCCGGTCGAGGGGCCGCCGCGCTGTACGTCGACGAAGACACACGGCGTTTCGGTCATGGCGGCGTAGCCGATGTGTTCCATCATCAGGGAGAAGCCGGGGCCGGAGGTGACGGTGAATGCTTTGGCCCCGCCCCACACTGCACCTTGCAAGGTGATCGAGGCCGCGAGTTCGTCCTCCATCTGAATAAAGCTTCCGCCGACCGTGGGAACCCGAGCAGCGAAGCGCTCGACGACTTCGGTTGAGGGAGTGATCGGATAGCCGGCGGCGAAACGCGCACCGGCGGCGAGGGCGCCTTCGCAGCAGGCATGGTCGCCGTCGATGAAGTGAGTGCCGGTGAGAACGCCATGGGGATCAGCTTGCATGGTTCGCCTCTGCTGGTGCGTTCTTCTGCGGACCTTTCGGCGGATCGACTTTCTGTCCGTAGATGGCGAAGTCGGGACAATACATGCCGCACAGATCGCAGCCGCTGCACTTTTCGGGAGCGACGACGTGCGGCGGATGGTATCCCTTCGAATTGAAAGCGGAAGAAAGCGAGAGAACCTTGGTCGGACAGAACTCCACGCAAAATCCGCACGCCTTACAGCGTTCGACAACGATCGAAACACGTCCTTTGGCCACGGAAATCCCCCACGTCAGAGAGCGTTGGGCGCTCTCAAAACTGCTCGAAAATTATGGCTTGGGCTTATCGCACGAGGGTGTGACGGACGTCACGGATGGACGTGATGTTAAACGGTGAATCAAATCGAGTGGACCTGGCGCGAACGAGACGAAAAAAAGGCGGCCCCAAGTTGTTGGAGCCGCCCAAGGCGCAAGGAGTAACGAGCCTAGAACGTTAGGTGTGCCTTCACTTGGATCAGTCGAGGCGATGCGTCGCCGCCAAGGAAAGATCCGAGAATGGAGGTAGGTGTGCTCACGGTAGTTACGATCGATCCGAACTGCGGATTGGCAATGTCGCCGATCGGTTGATCGAAGTTCGGATGGTTGAACAGGTTGAAGAATTGGACGCCCACGCCGAACTTCGCGGACTCCCAGCGCGGGATGTTGAAGTTCTTCATCACTGTCAGATCGGTGTCGAAGAACTTCGGTCCGTAAAACTGGTTGCGGCGTTGTGCGCCGAAGCCGGTGGTCGCGGACGAGAACATCGCATTGGTGAGGCAGGGCGTATTGACGGCATCGGAACTGCAAGAGGCGGGCGCTCCGCCGAGGTAGTTGGCGAAGACAAAAGCGCCCGTGCCATTGAGGTTGCCGCCGTAGTTGTTTGCAGCCAGGTTGGAAGTGGCGTCTCCGTCAATCACCGTGAATGGCAAACCGCTACGCGCGAAGATGGTTCCAGAGACCTGCCAACCATCGAAGACTGGCTTCGGACCCCAGTAGTGCGGCACCTGCCAAACGTAGTTCAAACTGAAGTAGTGGCGGGTGTCGTAATCGGCGTTGCCGTAATTGAAGGCGCGCAGGTTGAAGGGATCCTGCGGGCTCAGCACGCTGATGTTGGTGGCGAAGTTGTACTGCAGGAACCCTGCGTTGGAGATCTCGTCCAAGGCGTGGCTCCAGGTGTAGTTGGCCTGCACCTGCAGAGACGAGAACTGGTGACGGAGTGAAACGCTCAGCCCGTTGTAGTTCGAGACTCCGTTGGTTCCGACCTCGGTGACGGTTCCAAACCGCTGATCGATCGGAGCAACCGGCAGCGTGCCGAATTCAAATGCATTGAGCCCGGCATTCTGGATTGCTTCGTGCACGCCGTGGTTGCCCACGTAGTTCAGCGAGAGCGTCGTGGCCCGACCGAATCCCTGCTGGACTTCGAGGTTCCACTCCTGATATTGCGGAGCGATGATGCGGTTCGCCGCGTTGTAGAAGGAGGGGACTACGAATAATGGATTGGTGGCCTGGATCTGTGCGAGGGTTTGTCCGGCAGAGAATCCTGACACGAACGAAGCGTTCGCTTGCGAAGCCAAGTTGGCCTGGTTGTTGGCAACACCCGGAGCCAGGGGTGCCGTTCCCACCTGGAATAGGTTGTTGAGTGGCGAGTTGTTCAGCAGGCTGTCGGCAATCGTGGCCGGGAAAGCGTCGGTGAAGAGACCGAAACCGCCGCGGATCACGGTATTGCGGCCCGAGCCGAACGGGCTCCAGGCAAAGCCGATGCGTGGTTGCCAGCTGATGTTGGTGTAGTTCGCCAGCGCCTGATTTAAGCCAGTCTGAATGGCCGTATTGTAGGGCTGGTTGGGATCGTGCGATGCACTTAGGAACGAATTGTCGAATCGCGCGAAGCAGTTCGTCTGGCAAGTCGGATTGGAGTTGTGGTCACCACGCAGAGAGAGCGTGAGTTTGAAGTTCGGCTTGAGCGCCATCTCGTCCTGAACATAGAAGCCGAGTCCATACAGAGCGATCGGTTGCGTCGGACGGACAACGAAGTTCTGGCTGTAGTTGTCGCCGTTTCCATTGAAGAACGACTGGAGGCTATCGCCGAAGCTGTAGCCGATCGTGCCAATGCCCGGGGAGTAGTCCGTCACGTCGTTGCGGCGAAAGTTGACCCCGAACTTCAGGGCGTGATTGCCCTTCTGCCACGAGAGATCGTCGACGATTCCGTACTGAGTAACGTTCCGTCCCTGCGGCCAGATGTTGAAATCACGACCGAGGGAGAAGAACGCATTTCCAGCGAGACTCACCCGAAATGGCATGAGCTGGGTGGCCGCACCCAGATTCGCCGGAGAGAAAATCGCGCTATACCACGATCCACTCGCGATGAACTGGTTGACCATGTTCGTGCCGAAGGTGTGGCTCTCCTGCAATTGACCTTCGTATTGCGGCTGGTCGCTTTGTGCGTTGAATGTGGGGTTGATTGGGTCGGTATACGTCGCCTGGAGTCCGTGATCGGTACGGAAGTGTCCGAACAGGCGATCGTTGCTGCCGATGTTCTGATCGATGCGCGCGGTGATCAGATATTCGTGCGTGAAGTTTCCGGCCGTCGACTGGAATTGCAGAGCGCAAGGCACAGCGCTGCTGCTCAATCCATTGAACGATCCGCAGCCGGGACCGGTGGCTGCGCCGCTGCTATCGCTACCCTGCGGCAGCACGTTCTGTGCATTCGCCGCGCCGTTCGCGCCATTCCACAGGCTGAACATCTGCTGATAGAACGGAATGGAGCCAGGGCTGGTGATGGCCAGGTTGGCCAGAGTTGCCGCCTGGAACGGTGGGCTTGGAACGTTGACGGGAGCGGCCGTCGGGAGAACGACGCGCAATCCTTCGTAGTCGACAAAGAAGAACGTCTTGTCTTTACGAATCGGGCCGCCGAACGCAGCAGCCCACTGATTGGCGTTGTCGAATGGCCGCGGCGTGCCGCTGTTCACGTTGAAGTAGTTGTTGGCGTTCATCACGCTGCCGTTCCAGAAATACTCCGCGTTGCCGTGGAATTTGTTGGTTCCCGCCTTCGTGACGTAATTCACGTTTGCACCAGCAAGGCCGCCATATTGTCCGGAGTAGCCGTTGTTCACGACGGTAGCTTCCTGAATGTCGTTGCGTCCGAGCAGCAGATTGGTCGCACCTGAGTTGTTGAGATTCAGGAACGGATCGTTCTCGTTCATGCCGTTCACGGTGAACAGATTCGACGTGGCGGGCAATCCATAGGTCGCGCTGTTGCCGTATCCGGCTTGGGTGTTCATGACGGCGCCGGGCGCGGTCTGCACGACGTAGCTCAGATCGTTGCCCGGATTAGGCACCAGGGCGACCTGATCAGGGGAGAACGTGGTGGAGACGTCAGCGTTCTCGGTTTGCACGATGCCGGCCGACGCCGACACTTCGACCGTTTGACTTGCCGAACCGAGACCCATTTGAAGATTTGCGTTGGCCGCTTGTCCAACGGTGACGGTCACCTGTTTCTGTGTGGCTTGGAATCCACTCGCGGTCACCGAAACGGTGTAGGTTCCAGGGGCAAGCAAGGAGAAACGATAGGCACCTTGTGCATTGGTGGTGCGAGTCTGGGTGGCGCCAGTGTCATTACTCTTCAAGGTCAATGTAGCATTTGGAATCACGGCGCCTGAAGGATCAGTTACCGTTCCTGCAATATCCCCCGATGTGAGGGATTGCGCTGCCGCAGGAATGGCTTGCCACGCGACCAGCAAGGCTAAAAGCAACAGTGTTATCCAACTGCGAGACTGCATTGATAAACCTCCGTAAGAATTGGCAACTTGTGAAAGCAAATCGCTCCGCCGTGGCGGTGCAATTTGCAGCAGAGCAAGCAGCAAATCTGCTTGCGAACAGGCAGAAACGGGTTAAAGGCAGAAATGGCGATTGATTAGGCTTGCGGCGGCGAGCGGTCGCGCCACGAAGACGCCGTTAACAGGTCGGCGCTGAGCTTGGTTTCCTGTGGTGCGGAAAATCCGAAATGGCCGAGGACAACAGCGGAGTCCGGACGCGAATGCAATGCGACGAATTGCGCAGAAGTTTCAAGCCGTGATGAAGAATCATCGAGAAGCGCATTGCGCAAAACCGTGTGATGGAGTTTGGAGCGGTTGAAACTCCCAAGACGATGTGCTGCGTTCGGAGCGGTCGCGTAACAAAGAGAGAGACAAACAGCGATCAGGAACCACGACACGAATGCACGTTCAAATCGTGAACATACATGGATTCCATGAGTGTCGAAGACTCGACGCAGCTTTGAATCGTGACCGACATAGGATGACAGGGGCATTTGTCACCATCTGTGTCGCATGCGGCGTGCCA
>Ga0126371_10005465_pt1 | contig 11273 bp, 11 predicted proteins | sample PanSoiMetaPlot_4_FD_110145 | JGI IMG/M metagenome (GOLD analysis project Ga0126371, IMG submission 110145) | Tropical forest soil microbial communities from Panama - MetaG Plot_4 | ecosystem: Environmental > Terrestrial > Soil > Tropical forest > Bulk soil | place: Panama | collected 2016-02-17
CTCGGGCTGTTCCTGACGGCGATCGCGGTCGGCGGGGTCATCGCGTCGGTGTTCTCCGGGACGTTCACCCGGCTGCCGCGCCCCGGTCTGGTGATGCTGGGCGGCTCGGCGGCCTGGGGTGCGGCGCTCGCCCTGTTCGGTGCGGTGCCGGATCCGTGGCTGGGGCTGGCCTTCCTGGTGGTGGCCGGCGCCGCCGACACCATTGCGGTGGTATCGCGTTCCACGATCGTGCAACTGCACACCCCGGACGCCCTGCTCGGCCGGGTGGTCGCCGCCGAGCAGATCGTCGGCCAGGCCGGCCCCGACGTCGGCAACATGCGCGGCGGCCTGGTCGCCGGCGCGACATCGGGGATGGCGGCCCTGGTGAGCGGCGGTGTGCTGTGCCTCGCGGCGGTGGCCCTGGTCGGCGTGGCCACCCCCGAACTACGCCGGTGCAGTGCCGCCGCCGGTCAGCCGGCCGCGGCCCGGCGGCGCTTGCGGGGCGGCTCGCCGGGCGCCGGCATGGTCGGCGCCAGCGGCAGCCGGGAGGGGGGCTTGATCTCGGCCAGCCGGAGGTAGGTCACCAGCCGCTGCCCGCCGCGGGTCGACAGGCTGGCCAGCACCTGCTGCAGCTCGGCCACATCGCGGGCCACCACGCTCAGCAGGTAGTCCATCTCCCCGGCGAGGTTGTCCGCCGCGATGACCTGCGGCAGCGACATGATGTGGTCATCGAAGATGCGGCTCGAGCGCGGGTCATGACGGCTGAGGGTGGCCGTCACATACACCTGCAGAGGGAACCCGCAGGCGGCCGGGTCGAGCTGCGCGCTGATGACGCGGATAACACCCGTTTCCTTCAGCCGGCGGACCCGGTGCAGCGTCGCCGCGGGGGACAGCCCGACCAGGCGTGCGAGCTCGACATTCGTGCAGTCCGCGTCGGCCTGCAGGGCAGTGAGCAGCTTAACGTCAACTTCATCAAGATCAACGGCCATAACACAATATATAATTTAGCTATAGCATCTGACTAGCAAATTATTGCCCCGCTGTCGGCGACTATGGATTCATGACCTTCGACCGTCGCCGCGCCGTCGCCGCGCTCACAGCCGCCGGGCTGCTGTGGGGCACGACCGTGCCGCTGTCCAAGCTGGCTCTCGGCTGGCTTTCGCCGGGCTGGCTCACCTTCGTGCGGTTCGGCCTGGCCGCCGCCGTCCTGCTCCCGGCCGCCCGCCGTCGGCTGCGCGGCGCCGTCACGCTGCCGGTGCTGGCCTCGGGCGCGGCCGGGTACGGCGGATCCGTCGTGGTCCAGAACGCCGGTATCACCCGGACCAGCGTCAGCCACGCGGCGCTGCTGATTGGCGCCGTGCCAGTGCTCGTCGCGGTCATCGCGGCGCTCTGGCACCACACCGTGGCACGCCCCGTGGCCTGGGTGGGTTTCGGGATATCGCTGGCTGGTGTCGGCCTCGTCACCGGCGGAAGCGGTGGCGGCGCGACAGCGGCCGGCGATGGCCTGGTGCTGGCGTCGCTGCTGCTGTCGGCCACGTTCACGGTGGCGCAGACCAGGGTGCTGCGCGGTCGCGACCCGGTCGCGGTGACCGCGGTGCAGTTCCTGGGCGCCGCCCTCGCGGTGCTGCCGTTCTCCGTGGTCACCGAGGGCATGCCCACCGCCCCCGGCGGGACGGGCACTGTCCTGGCCGCCGCCGGCCTGGCGGCCGGCGGCACGCTGCTGCCGTTCACCCTGTTCGCTTACGCGCAGAGCCGGGTGTCCGCCGAGGTGGCCGGGGCGTTCCTGAACCTGGAGCCGCTCGTCGGCGCCGTGGCGGGCGTGGCGTTCTTCGGCGACCCGGCAGGCCTGCGGCAGCTCACCGGTGGCGCGGCGATCCTCGCGGGCATCGCGCTGAGCAGCCTCCCGCTGCTCGGCAGCGGCCAGCGGTCCGCCCGGCCCACCCCCGAGCGGGGTCGCGAGCCGCAGCAGGCCGCCCGGCCCACCTCCGCGCGAGGCCGCGAGCCGCAGCAGGCCACCCGCGAGCAGCGGCAGGTCGCGATCGTGCCGCGGCCCGCGGCGCGGCGGTGTGTCCTGGCCGCCGGTTCCCGTGCCCTCGCCGGCGCCCGTTACGGCCGCGCTTGCCGTTACGCACGCAGGCCAGCCTCCTGGCCGGGGCGGCGACGACCCGGCGGCCCGGCCCGGCCGCGATTCCCATGCTGGCGGTGGCCATCGCGGCTGGGCCCGCCTTCAGGCCCGCCTGGCCGCCCAGGTGCCCCTCAGAGCCTTCGGCCTGCGCTCGGTGGGCTGACCGGCACCTCCGCGGAGTCGGTCAGGCGGAGCTTGCGCCGGGCCCGTTCGTAAAACGTCGTGCGGCCCAGGCGGACGACATGGGCGGCGCCCGGCCGTGACCGCAGCTCGATGAGGTCGCCGACGTCGACGTTCGCGGCCAGCTGTCCGTCGACCTCGACAGCCAGCGGGCCGCTGGCGGGCAGGATCTCCAGCGTGAGGCTGTCGTGGACAGAGAGCACCAGCCCGCGGTTGTAGGCCGAATGCGGGGCGGCCGGGGTAACCAGCAGGGCCTCCACCGCGGGGCTCACGATCGGGCCGCCCGCGGAGAAGCTGTAGGCGGTCGAGCCCGCGGGAGTGGCGACCACGACCGCGTCGGCCGCGTAGCTGACGAACGGGTGCCCGGCGGCCCGCACCGCGACCACGGCGGTCGGCTGCCCGGGGTAGCGGACGACAGCGACATCGTTGAAGGCGCTGACGACCTGGCCGCCGATGACGGCGTCGAGTGCCAGGCGCGGCTCGACCGTGTACTCGTGGTCATCGATGGCGGAGAGCGCGCCGGGCAGGTCGGGCACATCCACCTCGGTCAGGAAACCCAGCTTGCCCAGATTCACACCGAGCACCGAGGCGCGCTGCCGGTCGGCCAGCCGCATAGCCCGCAGCATCGTGCCGTCCCCGCCCAGGCTGATGAGCAGGTCCGCGCGCTGGCCCAGCTCGGTGGCGGTGACCGACACCGCGGCGCAGTTCAGCCGCTGGATCTCGGTATCGATCCCGAGCACCTGGGCGCCTTTTCGCCTGGCCCAGTCCAGGACGGCCTCGACCGCCTCGGCGGAATCGCGCTCGGGGTGCAGGACCAGGCCGAGGACGTCCACCTCAGCGGGTCCCTCGGTTCGATCGCGGCCGCCAGCGGCCGCCAGCCGGCCCGGCGCAGGCAGGGCGGGCCGCTGTGCGGGAGAACGCCCGGGTGGCCACCGTCGGCGGGCAGATGCCGCCGCTGCGGTGGATGGAGGCCGTCGCCCAGTAAGTCATCGGCTGCAGCGTAACCCGGCGCGCCCCAGGGCCGCTGACCGTGCCGGATATGGCAGGCGTCAAAAGTGCCGCCACCCGGGCGGCTGCGCCCGGCCTCCCCGCCACGGCCGGTGCCGATCTACCCGATCGTTGCCCGGTGGCTGTGTCCGAGGGCGGTGGCAGACTAGGCCCATGCCTGGTCAGCCAGAGCTGGAACGCCCGGCCCGCAGCTGGCCGGCGGCGGCCGCCATCCTGGCCGAGCGGGACCCCGTTATGCGCCGCCTGGTCGCCGAGGCCGGCCCGCCCAGAGTCCGCCCGCCGTCGGAGACCCATTTCGAGGCCCTGGTCCGCGCGGTCGTCTACCAGCAGCTCGCCGGCCCGGCGGCGGCCGCCATCCACGGCCGCCTGATCGCCGCGCTCGGTGACGAGGTCGCGCCGAAACGGCTGCTGTCGCTGCCCGCGGGCACCCTCCGTTCCGTCGGCCTGTCCGCCAACAAGGCCGCATCGCTGCAGGACCTGGCGGCCAAGGTGCTCGACGGGACGGTCGTGCTCGACCCGCCCGGGCTGCGTAAGGAGAGCGACGCCGAGGTAGTAGCCAGGCTGTCCGCCGTCCGGGGCATCGGGAAATGGACGGCGGAGATGTTCCTGATGTTCCAGCTGCGGCGGCTGGACGTGTGGCCGACCGGCGATCTCGGGGTCAGGAAGGGGTTCGGGCTGGCGTGGGAGATCCCGACGCCGACGGCGAAACAGCTCGAGCCGCTCGGCGACCCGTACCGGCCGTACCGGTCGGTCGTGGCCTGGTACTGCTGGCGGGCCGCCGAGATCTACGGCGGCACCGCGGACAGCGCCCTCACCCGTTAGGCACGAAAACGCCGAAGCCGGTGACCGGCGTGGCCTATATCCACCACTGCCGGGGGTGGCCCGGGTACCAGCCACGGTGCATCCGCCGGCGGAACCGGCCCGCGGCGAAGACCCCCACCGCGAAGGTCACCAGCCAGAACACCAGCAGCAGCCGGAAGAACGCGAACAGCACCCAGCCGCCGCCCCCAGAGGCCAGCCCCGCCACGAGCAGCGCGATCAGCACCAGCGGCAGTATCCGCGGGCCGCGGCGGAGGACCACCCACGGCGGGCCGCCCCACTGCGGATTCCGCGGCGCCTGCATCGGGGCGGGAGCGGGCTCGGGAAGGTCCGCCATCACCGGCCGGAGATCACCGAACGTTTTCGCGTTCAGCGCCGCCGAGATCCGCTCGTCCAGCTCGTCCTGCGTGAGCCGGCCTTCCGCGAAGTGCTCGCGGAGCCGGGCGGTGACCCGGTCCCGGTCAGCGTCGGAAACACGGATCCGATCGTCCATTGCCTATCTCACCTTCTACCGTTCGTCCTGCACGTCCCCGGCCAGGATCTGGTAGATCCTGCTCCGGGTCTGCTCCAGCAGTTGCTCGGTGGCCTGAATCTGCTCGGGTGTGCCCGCGTGGGCCATCTGCACGATGCTGCCGCCCAGCTGTGCGGCCTGGATGAACAGGCCGGGCACCTCCCCGGGCTCATCGCCGCCCATCGACTCCCACGCCGCGCGGGCCATCTCGGGGTTCTCCTCGATGTGCCGCCGCCCGGCGTCGGTGAGGCTGAAGGTCCGCCGGCCGCCCGACTCCTCGGCCTCGACCAGGCCCTCGTCGGCGAGCTGCTGCAGGGCCGGGTAGACCGCACCCGGGCTGGGCCGCCAGGCGCCGCCGCTGCGCTCCTCGATCTCGGACATGATCTGGTAGCCGTTACGCGGGCCTTCGCGCAGCAGGGCCAGGATCGCGGCGCGCACGTCCCCGCGGCCGGCCTTCGGGCCGCGGGCAAAGCCGGGCGGACCGGGTTGACCCGGCCACCAGCCGCCCCAGTGCCGGCCGAAGCCCCCCGGCCATTCCTTCGCGCCTTTTGGCCGGCCGGGGCCCCACTCCCACGGCCCGCCACGCCAGCCCGGGCCACGGCGGGCGCCGGACATCTCGCGGACGGCGCCGAGCACCTGGCCCAGCAGGCCGCCCAGGCAGCTGAAACCCTCAGACACCGGGGGATCGAAGTCCCCGGCCGGTGAATCTGCGGTAGTCATCGCTGGCCCCCATACGATCCGCTCACGATACGATCACGATATATCGTCAGCCTAAGATGCGAGCCGCCCGGTGACAAGTCGAAGACGAGACATAACGTGTTTGCCCAGGGCGAACACGGCGGTAACGCAACCACCGGGAGCTTGTGCGGGCACCGGCTAGCGGCGGGCCCGCTGGCGCACCCCGGTCATGACGCCGCCATGTCCCGGACCGGCCGCACCTCGATCGTGCCGTACCAGGCGGCCGGGATCCTGGTCGCGACCCCGATCGCGTCGTCCAGGTCCTTGCAGTCGACGACGAGAAAGCCAGCGATCTGCTCCTTGGTCCCGCCGAGCGGGCCACCGGTGACCACTATGTCGCCACCGTCCCAGCACTGCACCGTGGCCGCCGCTTCCGTCGGCTCCAGCTGCTCGCCGCCCACCAGCGCACCCGATGCCTGCATTTCCTGGTGGAAGGCGGTCAGGCCTGCGGCCCGTCGTGACCATTCCTGCGAACCGACCGCGGCGTTTTCGTCGTTGCGGATCAAGAGCGCATAGCGCATGACTTCTCCCAGGGAACTGGCCGGCAGGGGACCGGCGGCGGGCCGCTGGCCGTGGTCATCGGTACTGACACCGCCCGCTTGGGGAACTGGGCGGTGTCCATCCGGGCGAACCCGCGCGCAGCCGCTGCCGGCCCGGCTGTCCCGGGCCCGCCGCCGGCCGCGGGAGATGCGGGGATACTGCAGGCGCGGGCCGGGCAGGCACAGACCGGGACAGGGCCGGGGGGGTACCAGGCCGGCCGCGTCCGGCCCCGGGACCTCGCCTCAGTCCGGGCGTTCTTCTATCGGCAGTCCCAGGGCCCGGAGCAGCTCACTCAGGTTGGCGAAGGTGGCGCTGTCCGGGAGCGGCGACACCAGATCCAGCAGCCGCTGCTCGGCCTGGTGAGACGCCAGCACGTCGAGCAGATGCGCTCTGGTCGCAGGCCACGCGGTGCGGTCCAGGTGACGGGCCAGGTCGCTGCGCAGCTCGATCGTGTCCCAGTCCTCGCCGGGCGGGGTTCCGCCGGGCCGGCCCTCCGGGGCCCAGGTCGCCTCCGGCTCGTCCTCGGCCGGCGCCTCGGGCTCGAGCCACTCCTCGGCGCGGGTCGCCCGGTGCGCCTGCAGTTCGCTGCGGACCTCGCGCTTGAGCGCGTCATCCTGGCGCGGCCCATGCGTCGCGCTGTCTTGTTCGCTCATCAGCCTGCCTCGTCTCACGGACCCGCTCTGGCGTCGCCCTGGCCTTGATGAATGACCAACTACCGACACTGCCCGCTGGCGGCGCCGGGGAAACACCTGGCCGGGAAGAACGGCCAAGCCGCTGCGCCCCCGGCCGCTGTGCGAAGCTGGCGGTGGACTGTCCACCCGTCTCAGGCCGGTAACCGGCCCGCTCGCCCGAAGGGAGGCGACGCCCGGTGAACCTGGGCTTCCTGCGGCCGCTGTACGACGAGATCGGTGACTACGTGTCCGTATACCTGGACACCGACCGCACCCACACGAACGCCTTACAAGCCATCGACCTCCGGTGGCGCGCGGCCCGGCAGCAGCTGGCCGAGGCCGGGGCGAGCCAGGCCTCGCTCAACGCGGCCGCGGCGGTGGCCGGCGGCCCGTCGGGGGCCCGGGGGTACGCGGTGTTCTCGCGGGGCGGCGCCCTCACCTTCGCCGGCTCACTCGACGCGCCGCCGCGGCGGGAGATCGCGCGGCTGGCGGCGTTGCCGCACCTGATGCCGCTGCTGGCCCAGCGCCGCCCGCCGATCCCGCATGTGCGGGTCAGCGCCACCCGGGTCGGTGGTGAGATCGTCGCGATCGGCGGCAGCGGCAGCGGGTGGCGGGACTGGTTCGCGGGCCAGCAGTGGCCGGTGCACAAAGCCGCGGTCGGCGGCTGGTCGCAGGGCCGGTACCAGCGCAGCGTGGAGGAGACCTGGGCCGAGAATGCCAAGGCGCTGGCCGCGGAGGTGACCGCGGCGGCAGGCCGGATCGGCGCCGAGCACGTGATCGTGAGCGGTGACATCCGGGCCCGGTCGCTGCTACTCGAGCATCTGCCTACGCCGTTGCGGGTATCCGCCGCCGTGCTGGAGGAGGAGGTGAGCGCGGACAGCCCGGCCATGACCGAGGCCGCCGACCGGGCGCTGTCGGAGTGGGCCGGCCGCCGCGCCCGGGAACGCTTCGGGGACTGGCAGGCCCGGCTGGCTCACGGCCTGGCCGTGCAGGGCCTGGCCGGGACCATGGCCGCGTTCCGCGACGGCCAGGTCTCCGACCTGTTCCTGGCCGACGACCCGACCTCCACGGCGTCCGCGTGGATCGGCCCGGCCGGCTACGACCTCGCCGCCTCCGCCGAAGATCTGCTTGAGCTGAACGTGCCCGCTCCGGTCGCCGACCGGGCCGACGCGGCCATCGTCCGGGCGGTCGCCCACACCGACGCGGAGCTGCACTTCCTGCCCGAGGACCTGGTGGAAACCGGGGACCCGGCGGCGTGCGGCGGCATCGCCCGCCCCCGGGACGGGGTGTGCGCCACGCTCCGCTTCTCGGTGGACAGCAGCTGACCGTCAGGCGTCCGGCCCCGGCGCCGTGGCCGCGTCGATGCGGCGGAGTTCGGCTTCGCTGGCGTCGATCGCCGCCTGTTCCTTGGCGACGTCGAGGTTGCGGGTGAGCAGCCAGTAGACCACCCCGGTCACCACGGCCCCCACGATCCACGAGATGTCCACGCTGTTCAGGTCGCTGGCCAGCGGGCCGGTGTAGTAGCTCTTGAGGGTGACCAGGTTGAGCAGCACCATGAACGGGATCTCGGCGGCGAAGCCAGCGGCGTAGGCGACGAGCCCCCGGTACGACCAGACCCCGTAAATCCCGTGCGGCTTGAAGATGTCGAGGATCGAGTAATGGCCGTGGCGCACGAAGAAGAAGTCGATCAGGTTCGTCACCGTCCACGGCACCAGCAGGTAGAGCATGAGCGTCAGCACGGTGTCGACCACACCGACCGCGGAGGTCGTGATCAGCTTGCCGATCACGAACCAGATCACGGTCAGGACCACGATGGTGATCACCCGGGCGTTCCGGGTGGGGTTGACCTTCCGGAAGGAGTCGACGCCGGCCAGGGTCGTCAGCATGGCGCCGTAGGCGTTCATGCCCATGGTCGCGGCCAGCGCGAAGGCGGACAGGAACCCGGTGATCCCGCCGAGGTGGCTGACGATGTTGTTGCCCGCGGTCTGCAGGCCGACCAGGCCGTCGGTCGCGCCCAGGCTGATGGCCAGCCAGGCACCCAAGGAGATCAGCCAGATCGCGGGCGTCGCGGCGCCAGCGAACACGTAGCCGATGATCTTGCCTCGCGGGGTGTTGCGCGGCAGGTAACGCGAGTAGTCGGAGACGTAGCCCGCGTAGGTGATGTTGTAGGCCGCGGCCGCGGAGAGCTGGGCCATGAAGCCGGTCCAGTTGAATCCGTAGACGTGGTGGCTCGCGACGCCGCCGGCCGCGCCGGTGATCACGCCGATCGTGATGACGGCGACCAGCGGCAGCAGGATGTACAGGGTCCAGCGGAAGATGCGGTGCACCCAGTCGTAGCCGTAGATCGCCAGCAGGGCGGCGCCGACGGTGACCACGATCGCGACCAGGTTGGCGTTCCAGCCGAAGGCCCCGTGCAGGCCCTGGGCGAGCAGCACCTGGTCGGCGATGTTGAAGGCCATGTACGTGAACAGCATCGCGAACAGCGCGACGATGACGCCCCGGTAGCCGAACTGGGCGCGCGACTGGATCATCTGCGGCAGCCCGAGCGTGGGGCCCTGGGTCGCGTGCAGCGCCATGAAGCAGGTGCCGATCAGGATCCCGACGGTGCCGGCGACGATCGTCCACACCAGGGACAGGCCGAACGCCGGCCCGATGAAGCCGATCGGGATCGTGAAGTACTGGAAGTTGCCGAGGAACCACAGCGGCGCCTGGTGCCATACCTTGCCGTGCCGCTCGGTGTCCGGGATCCAGTCGATCGAGCGCACCTCGATGCCGCGGATGCCGGCCCCCTGCGTCGTTGCCGGCGCGGCCTTGTTCTCAGTAGCCACGGCGAGCTCTTTTCTTTTCCGCAACGGTGCGATCGCACCCGGCTGGTTCCCACCACGCGGCCCGCCGGTGCTTACCCGCAACGGTGGGGGAGATCATGTTGGGGAGTCAATAGTGCGCTGCACAGAATGAGTGCGACCCCTTGTCGCCAGACACAAATCCGGCCCCCGGCCGGCCCGGCGCCGGCCCGAGCCGGAGCCAGGAAAGGAAAGGTCTCTCACCGCGAGGGCAGGGTCGCGGCGGCGCGCAGGGCCAGCCAGGTCTCCGCCAGGGCCTCGGTCGAGGCCAGCGAGCGCCCGGTGATCTGCTCGAAGCGCCGCACCCGGTACAGCAGCGTGTTCGGGTGAATGTGCAGCGCCTGCGCGGCCTTGTCGGTCTGGCGGTCATGCTCCAGCCAGGTGCGGATCGTCGGCAGCAGATCCCCGCCATGCGCGTCGTCGTAGTCGATCACGGCCCGGAGCACGTCGTCCACGAGGGCCCGCAGATCCGCTGACCCGGTGGGTAGCCACCTTCCCGTGCGGTCGTCGCCGTAGCTGACCATGTCCCGGCCGGATTCGACCGCCCGGGCGATGGCCCACTGGGCCTCACGCCTGGCCGCCCCGAGCGGCGTCCCGGCCCGGAAGGGCAGGCTCAGCCCGACGATCGTGTCGCTGCCCGCCAGCGCGTCCCTCGCGGCCTGGCCGTCGGGGATCAGGACGTACAGCTCCTCCTCCTGCCGCAGCACGAGCTGCGGGAACCGGCCATGAGCGAGCGTGTCCACGACGGTGTCGCAGTCGGCCGCCTGGCCGGCCGGCTGCACGATCGCCAGCATCAGCCGGGCGTCGGCCGGGAAGCCGTGCACGGCGAGCCGCCTGGTCACGACCGCCTCCTCCAGCACGCCCCGGAGCATCTCCGCCAGCGTCTCGGCGCCTTCCCGGCGGAGCATCTCCCGCTCGTGCGCCTGCATCGACAACTGGAGGGCGGCGACGGTGGCGATGTGCTGGACCACCGACACGCCGGCCGGGGCGGCGCCCGCGGTCTCCATGGCCAGGATGTAGCCGACGGTGCCCCGCGGACCGGACACCGGCAGCACGTACCCGCCCGGGACCGTCGGCGGGCTGGCCGGGGTGCCCGGTATGAGCTTCGCCTGATCGGGCGGCGGGACCGGCACCCCGTCCAGCAGCGGGCCCCGCTGCGTCGTGCAGGCGTACAGCCGGTAGCCGGACAGGCGCTCGAGCCGGGCGAAGATCTCCCGGGTGCTCAGGTTCCCGGCGGCCAGCCACCGGACCGCGCCGAAGACCTGCAGCTGCGCGTTGAGCCGCTGGCCGGTGTCGCCCTGCACCGCCGCGGCGACCTCCTGCGAGATCGCCATGAACGGCACCGCGATGGGCACCTCCACGACCGCGAAGCCGCGCTCGTCGGCGGCGGCCAGGAACTCCTTGGTCAGCGGGGGCACGAACAGCTGCTCGGACAGGGCCAGGCATGCCACCCCCGCGTCGTCGAGGCGCTCGAGGTAGGCGCGCTGCCGTCTGGCGCTTCCGGGAATGGCGATCCCGGTCGTCATGATCATCTCCGAGCCGAAGAGCCAGGGAGTCGGATCCTCGAGCTCGCTCACGTGCGCCCACGCCACCCGCCGCGACGTGCCCGGCTCCCCGGCGATCAGGCGCAACTGCAGCGCGGGAGAACGCAGCAGGTCCTCGACCCGGATCACCCCGTCCCGCGGCATGATCCCAACGTAGGTTGTGGATAAGACCAAGAACAAGGGCCACGTCTGTGCCTGGCACTATTGCGCGGTGGTGCCGCCGTTCGTTATGCATGACGCATGGCTTCTCGCCATCGGCCATCGGCGGGGAGGTGTGGTTGATGGGTGCCGAGGGTGCGCCCGGCGGGCCTGATC
>Ga0126371_10005466_pt1 | contig 11273 bp, 11 predicted proteins | sample PanSoiMetaPlot_4_FD_110145 | JGI IMG/M metagenome (GOLD analysis project Ga0126371, IMG submission 110145) | Tropical forest soil microbial communities from Panama - MetaG Plot_4 | ecosystem: Environmental > Terrestrial > Soil > Tropical forest > Bulk soil | place: Panama | collected 2016-02-17
CTTGGCCCATTGATACAGGCCCCCTTCGAGCGGCATCAGACCGTTCAGATAGATCACGCCGGCGGCGAGCGGGGCGTAGAAGAACAGAATCGCTGCGATCCAATAGAAGATCTGCTGATGCCCGAGCTTGGCGGCAGTGCCCACCCAACCCGTGCCGACCACGCACATGATTTGAGTCAAGACCAGGTCACGAAGACCGAGTTCTTTCTTGAGCTCGGCGCTATGCGCACGGACGCTTTGGGCTGTAGCCATGGAGAGCGTCGCAGCCGGTCCAGGCTACGCGGTGGAAAGCTGACTTCGACGTCCTTGATGATACTGCGCCAGAGTGGCGTTTGCCGAGACTACTGTTTTGAGTGCTTCGGCAACCGCCGGGAGCGCCGGGCCAGGAATCGCCGGATACAAATTCGCCGTCCGGGAGATCCGTATACACACGATTGCCGATGCAACCTGCGCTGGTGACGACGACGCTAGACATGGCCGCCGGAATTGCCATGCAAGTCGGGCGCGCAAGGAGCGGCAAACTCGATCCGGTGCCGGCGCGAAGGGCGGCTTCTAGGAGCAGCATCAACTTCGCGGGGGCTGCCGACAAGAGCACGACATCGGGATCGGCTGGAGCTTTTGCGAGCCGGGCATACACGATAAACCTCGGCGGGGCATTCAGCATCGGGATGCCGGGAACTTCATCCATCTTGAGATAGCCGAGACCGGTCATGGTTCCCAGAACCGCGGGTAATTCGCCGGCGCGATCGGCCGGCAAATCGATCTTGTGCGTGTAAGAACCGATCGGGCAGTTATATTGATCCGACGGCTCCGTGTAAAAGACGCGGTCTTCTGCGGCCTGCCTCCTGAAACTGCAGCCGGACAGTTCCGAGCCGGCGAACTTCTCGACCCCCGCCGGAGGTGCTGTCGAAAGCTGATTGCGATGGGCGGACGCGTCAAATCCAAAGCCTCGCGGAGTTGCTGTTCGAGGGCGATGAAGTCAGTCATATTTCGTGGCTCTCCCATCTTGGCACGTGCAAGAATCGTAAGTGATGTCATCGGCAGTGAATGCGCCCAGCGCACGCCAGTTTTTCTCCCGGCACGGTCTGCTGTCGAGGTGGCACCCCAGATACGAGTTTCGCGCCGGCCAGTTGGAGATGGCCGAGGCGATCGAAGCCGCCATGACGGAGAAGAAGCACCTGCTGGTCGAAGCTGGCACCGGCACCGGCAAAACCCTGGCCTATCTGGTCCCCGCAATTTTGTCCGGGCGTCGCGTTGTAGTGTCCACCGGCACGAAAAATCTTCAGGAGCAGCTTTACTTTAAGGACATTCCATTCCTGGAAAAACATTTCGGGCGGCGGTTGGAAGTGTGCTACATGAAAGGCCGCAACAACTTCGCGTGCCGCCAGAAAATCTACGATGCCGAGCGGGAACCGATTCTCTCAGGGCTCGAGGAGATCGCTGACTTTCAGATCATTCGCGAATGGGAAAAGACGACGCAAACCGGCGACCGCGCTGAGATCAAGACGCTGCCCGAATCGAGCGCGGCTTGGCAGAAAGTGGATGCCCGCCGAGAGCTGTGCAGCGGGCAGAAGTGCCCGCAGTTTGAGCGCTGCTTCATTACCCAGATGCACCAACGCGCCCACGAGAGCGACATCATCATCGTGAACCACCACCTGTTCTTCGCCGACCTCGCGGTGAAGGACGAAGAGTATGGCGGCATCATTCCTGAATATGGCGCTGTGGTGTTTGACGAGGCTCATGAGATCGAGGATGTTGCGGGGCGATATTTCGGCATGAGCGTGAGTACCTACCAGTTTCAGGAACTGGTACGCGACATCGCGGCGGTATCGCGGGCCAAACAGTTCGGCTCGGGCGAGCTCGATCGCGCACTCGATCGGTTGGCGGTGCTCGCCGAAGAATTCTTCGCACTATTCGGGCGCACGGAAGGTCGCGTGGGGTTCAAGGGACACACTGCGTTCTTCGAAGAGCATCAGGATATCTACGATGATCTGACGCATGCACTCGAGCTCACGGGGACGCATCTGCAATTAGTGAAGGACGCGCCCGACGAAGTGATCCCACTGTTCCGGCGAACCCAGGATTTGGCGCGGCGCGTGGAGTTCTGGTCCAAGGGCGACGATAAGTCCTGCGTCTATTGGATCGAGCGGCGCGGCCGCGGCTGTTTCCTTCAGGCCACGCCCATCGACGTCTCGGCCATTCTGCGCGAGCGGCTGTTCGATGCACTCGACACAATCGTGCTGACGTCGGCAACGCTCGCGGTGGGCGGCACATTCGATTTCGCTGAGAAGCGGCTGGGCATCGAGCACACACGAACGCTGGTGGTGCCGAGTCATTTCGAATATGAGAAGCAGGCGCTGCTGTACGTCCCGCAGCACATGCCGGACCCGCGTTCGCCGGCCTTTCCGCGCGCTGCAGCAGATGAGGTCACGCGGATACTAAAGCACAGCCGGGGCCGGGCATTCGTGTTGTTCACCAGTTATCAGCAGATGCGCATGGTGTACGATCGCGTGTCGCTCGAAATCGAGTATCCGACGCTGCTGCAAGGCACCGGCCCGCGCAGTGCGCTTTTAGAAGAGTTTCGCGCCACGCCGCACTGCGTGCTGTTCGCCACGTCATCGTTCTGGCAAGGCGTGGATGTGCAGGGCGATCAACTGAGTTGCGTTATCATTGACAAGCTGCCGTTCGCGGTGCCGAGCGATCCGGTGGTGGAGGCGCGCATCGAACGGATTCGGGAGGATGGAGGCAATCCGTTTTACGACTACCAGATTCCCGAGGCAGCGCTGGCTTTGAAGCAGGGGTTCGGACGGTTGATTCGCAGCAAGACCGATCGTGGCGTGCTGTCGCTGTTGGACAATCGCATCACCAAGCAGCGTTATGGGCAAACTTTCTTCGACAGCCTGCCCCCGTTCGGGTTCACAACTAAGATTGAGGATGTAGAGAGATTTTTCGATGTTTGAAGTATCGGTGGAACAATCTTTTGCGGCCGGTCATGCCTTGCGCAACTACCATGGCAAGTGTGAGAACATGCATGGGCACAACTACAAAGTTCGGATTACGGTCGCGGGAGAGCGATTGGACGAGACCGGGCTGCTGGTGGATTTCATCGAATTGAAGCGCTTGATGGAGGCGGCGATCGAATACCTCGATCATCGGTTCATCAATGATCTGCCGCCGTTTGATGAGATCAATCCCTCGGCGGAAAACATTGCAAAGTATTTCTATAACCGCGTGTCCCGAGGCATTGACGGCAATGGAGTTAAGATTTCTGAGGTAAAGGTGTGGGAGACCGACACCAGTTCGGCGGTTTATCGGCCCAGCCTCTAGCGGCCGAAATACTCGGCGTTCTTTTGGGCGAAACTCGCCCATTTCTCCGGCAGATCGTCGAGGGCGAAAATCGCCGAAACAGGGCAAACCGGGACGCAGGCGCCGCAGTCGATGCATTCCACAGGATCGATGTAGATCATGTTGTGTTCACCGAAACTTGGCTCATCCTTCTTCGGATGAATGCAATCTACCGGGCAAGCGTCAACGCACGCGGTATCCTTGGTGCCGATACATGGTTCTGCAATAACGTAAGCCATTCACTCTCCAGAGCGCGGCCTGAATAGGCGCACGAGGGCTAAATCTCATTATAGCTTGCGGCCCGTTTCCCATTTGGAATCGGCATCGAAATGCCTGATTTCGCGGCCAGATGGCGAAATTTCGCGGGCGCGTGCACCTGCTATCCTTCGGGTGGCGACCAAGACGCAAATCACCTCCGAGCAGTATTTGCGAATGACACTCGAGGATGATGCTGAATTTGTCCATGGCGAAAGTGTGGAGCGCAGCATGCCCGATTATGTTCGCGCAACGATTCAGGCATTGTTGGCGATAGTGTTCGGACCTCTCAGATAGAGTCATGGATTGCACATTTGTTGCGAACTACGCTCCACCGTCGCCTGAGGTGTATCGCATTCCCGATATCTCAGTTTTGACCCTCGCTCCCGAGGGACCGGTGCCCGACCAGCCTCATCTGGTCGCAATCGAAATCCTATCCCAAGACGATCGCCATTCTGATCTCATGCAGAAGCTAGAAGAATATCGCGTCTGGGGCGTGCCGAACATCTGGGTGATCGATCCACAAACGCAACGATTCAGCCTATACACTGAAATCGGCTTCCAGAACGTGTCCTCGTTCTAGCTGCCGAGCTATTCCTTCCAAATAACACGCGCCGATCTGTTCAGCCAGCTCTAACCCACCGCTTACAATAGTTCTGATGATCCCAAAAGTTCGCAAGGCGGTCTTTCCCGCGGCTGGACTCGGTACTCGGTTTCTGCCGGCCACCAAAGCGCAGCCCAAGGAAATGCTTCCGTTAGTGGATAAGCCGCTCATCCAATACGGCGTTGAGGAAGCGCTTCATTCCGGAATTCAGAACATCATCATCGTGACGGGGCGCGGCAAGACCGCCATCGAGGATCATTTCGATGTCAGCTTCGAACTGGAGCAGACGCTCGAAGCCAAAAACAAGAAGGACTTGCTGAAGACGGTGCGTGACGTGTCCGACATGATCGATATCGCGTACGTCCGGCAGAAGGAAGCGCTCGGTTTAGGGCACGCCGTTTTGCGCGCTAAGGAATTAGTGGGAAACGAGCCGTTTGCCGTGGTTCTCTCCGACGACGTCATCGATTCTGAGATCCCGGCGATCCGTCAATTGCTTGATGTTTACGACTTTTACGGTGCATCCGTGGTCGCGCTCATGGAAGTCCCGGGGGATGCGATCTCCGCTTATGGCGCCGTGGACGCGGAGCCTGTTTCTCACAATTCCGGCAAAGACCGCCTGTTCCGGATTCGCAACATGGTGGAGAAGCCGAAGCCGTCGGAAGCCCCGTCGAATCTCGCCATCATCGGCCGCTACGTCTTGACACCAGAAGTATTCGCATCGATCGAAAGCATCGAGCCAGGAAGCGGCGGCGAGATCCAGCTCACCGACGCGCTCAAGCATCTGCTGCGGAACCGGCCGATCTATGGGTTTCGTTTCGAAGGCACGCGATACGATGCCGGCGACAAGCTCGGGTTTCTGAAGGCCACCGTCGAATTCGCGCTCCATCGCTACGATCTGGGCGGACCGTTTCGCAACTACCTGAAGCAACTTAAGCTGTAACCTGGCGCTCTGCCGTTCAGTTCACAACATCTATGGACCAACTCAAGAACAAAGTTGCAATTGTAACCGGAGGAAGCCGCGGCATCGGCCGCTCGATCGCGGAAGTGTTTGCGCGAGAAGGCGCAACGGTAGTCATCTGCGCGCGCAAGCAGGAAGCCGTGGATCAAGTCGCGAAGGAAGTAACGGGCCTTGCAGGAAAAATTGTGCCGATAGGGTGTCACGTCGGCAAACTCGAGGAGCTGCAGCGTCTGGTGGACTCGACCACGCGTGACTTCGGAAAGATCGATATCGTAGTGAATAACGCCGCCACCAACATCGCTCAGGGCCCGGCCATCGAGATGGACGACGGCCAGTTCGACAAGATGGTCGAGGTGAATTTGAAGAGCGCCTATCGGCTTACGCGGCTGGTAGCGCCGGGGATGTGCGAGCGCGGGTCGGGATCAATTATCAACATTTCATCGATCGCCGGGTTGCGGCCGCAGTTTCACGGGCTGCTCTATAGCATGACCAAGGCAGCGCTGATCATGATGACGCAGTCCTACGCCGTCGAGTTGGGAGCGAAAGGCGTGCGCGTGAACGCGATCGCGCCCGGGCTGATTCAGACCGTGCTGAGCGAATATTACTGGAAGGACGAGAGCCGCTGGGAGCAGATGCTGGAGCGCCAGCCGATTAAGCACTTAGGACAGCCCGCCGAGATTGCCGAAGTCGCTCTGCTGCTGGCGAGCGACGGCGGGTCCTATCTGACTGGCCAGACCATCGTCGTGGATGGCGGCCGCGTATTATCCTCGATGTAGATGCTGTCCAAACTCATTCCGGCATTTCTGCTGGCCTACTCCGCCTACGCGGGGATCGTCGATGACACGCTCGCGGCGCTTAAGCAGAACAATCCGGCATTAGGCAATGCGATCGTCACCCAATACCGCGCGCAGCACGGCGTAACGCCGGAGTATCTCGAAGCGTTGTCCTGGCTCGGCCGGGGTGCTCTTGCCGCCGGCCAGTTGGATAAAGCGGAAACGTACGCGCGCGAAACCGAAACGCTCGCCTCAGCAGAGCTCAAGAAGCGCCCCCTCGATGCGGAACCGCACCTGCCTATTGCATTGGGAGCCGCGATCGAAGTCCAAGGCCTGGCTTTGGGACAGCGCGGCGAGCGAGGTGAGGCGATTGCGTATCTCCAGAAAGAACTGGCCGCCTATCGCGCAACTTCCATCCGAACGCGTATCCAAAAGAATTTGAATCTTCTCGGTCTTGAAGGCAAGCCGGCGCCAGCTCTCCAAGCGCAGGTTTACCTGGGAACCAAGCCCGCCGCGCTTACGGCCATGCGAGGCAAACCGGTTCTGCTGTTTTTCTGGGCGCACTGGTGCGGCGACTGCAAGCAGGAAGGTCCGATCCTCGGCGAGATTCAGAAAGAATACAGCCCCAAGGGGTTGGTGGTGGTCGCGCCGACGCAACATTACGGTTACGTCGCGCGCGGGGAGGAAGCAGGTCCGGCGGAGGAACTGAAGTACATCGACGCGGTGCGGCGCACCTACTATCCGAATCTCCTCAACGTACCTGCGCCGGTGAGTGAAGAGAACTTCAAGAACTACGGCGCGAGCACGACGCCGACTCTGGTGATCATCGACCGCGGCGGCATCGTGCGGGTCTATCATCCGGGGGTGATGACGCTCGAAGAGCTGCGCGCGGTGCTGAACCGGATCGGATAGGCTCCGAATTTTTCGGACGCGCTTACTCTCACGTCCAGACGCAAAAAAGGCCCCGATTGCTCGGGGCCGTTTGCATGAACCCTATATCAGACTGCTAGCCCTCTCGGGGCGCGCTGCCTACTTTTTCTTCTTGGCGGCGGCTTTCTTCTTCGGCTTCGCAGCCTTCTTTGTTGCGTTCTTCATCGATTGATTCTCCCTAACATCAGATTTGCGATCTGAGATCGCAGTGTGATTCATATATAAGGTGCTTTGAATCGAAAGTCAAGAAAAAAATGCACATCGCTTCCGTTTGGCGACCCACTTGCTCTCGCCGCGCGGCGTGAAAACCATTTCATACGCGCATTGTTCGCACGTCGAAAAAACATTTTCTACGGTTTTCGTTGTTGTTCGGCTCGCGCGGCGGCGCTACCATCGAAGGAAATGCACCGTGGCGCCGCTCTTCGCGCTATCGCCGCTGTTGCGGTTTGTCGGAATAACTCGCGCAAAACGGAGTGCGGCGCGAAGCTCCTGAGACGCTTGGCAGTGCGCGTCGTACCCTTTGCGCTTCTGATGCTCTCGGCATGCGCGCATCGCCATGTGTCGCCCTCCGCGACTGTGCCCGCCCCTCCGGCACCTGCTTCAGCACCCACCTCGCCGCCTTCCGCGCAGATTCCCGTGTCCGAAACAGGACTCGCAAGCTGGTATGGCCATCCCTATCACGGTCGCCCAGCAGCCAACGGCGAAATCTACGATATGGAAAAACTCACGGCCGCCCACCGCACGCTTCCTTTCGGAACCTGGGTGCACGTGACGAATCTGACTAACACCAAGACCGTGGATGTCCGGATCACCGACCGCGGCCCATTCGTCGATGGCCGAATCATCGATCTGTCGCATGCGGCGGCGGAAGCCATCGACATGGTCGGCGTCGGGGTGGCACAAGTGCGCGTCGACATCCTCTCGGCCCCTACTGTCACTGCCACGACGAACTGGTTTTCAGTACAGGCCGGGGCGTTCGCCGACAAGGACCGTGCCGATCGGCTTCGCATTTCGCTCGAACGGGAGTACGGCTCAGCGCTTTTGGTTTTCCGTCCAGGCACACCCGCGTTGTGGCGGGTACTAGTGGGCAAAGAACCGACTGAACAAGCCGCTGGAGAATTGGCGCGCCGCATGCGATCCGAAGTGGGCCCCGCATTCGTCGTCCGGCTGGATCTGACGTCCCTCGCGCAATCACCGGACACGGCCGCTTCCCAGCAATAAACTGAGAAGCTTTCCTAGGGCGTGAGTAAGATCTGGTGCGTTAAGTACTACTGCACTCCCCCCAAATTTGCCACCGGTCCTACCCCAAATGACAGAGCCATCTAATGTCTTGGGGAGTTGCTCGAACTCTAAAGTGCCAGTAGAGTTTATGAAGACGTTAGACACTATACTGCTTTGGGATGAGTTAACGAAGGGAACCGAATGCTAGCCCCCGCCATAGAATCGACGCCCTCGCTGGTTGGCCAGTCGCCGCGCATCCGCAATGTTTTGAGGATGGTGGAGAAGCTCGGCCGATGCCGCTGGCCGGTCCTGTTACTGGGTGAGACGGGTACCGGCAAAGAGGTAGTCGCCCGTTCTATCCATAACGTCCATCCGGTAGGCCCGTTCGTTACCATCGATTGCTCCTCTTTAGTCGGGCCGCTCATGGAGAGTGAGCTGTTCGGGCACGTTAAGGGCGCATTTACTGGCGCCGTGGGTTCTAAGACCGGGCTGATCGAGCACGCCAACGGGGGCACGGCGTTCTTCGATGAGATTGGCGAGCTGCCTTTGGACCTGCAGGCCAAGCTGCTGCGCGTTCTTCAGGAGAAGGAGTTCCGTCCGGTCGGCTCGCTCACGCACCGCCGGTCGGACTTCCGCGTGATCGCCGCTACCAATCGCGATCTGGCGAAAGAAGTGGAGAAAGGCACGTTCCGCCGCGATCTTTTCTATCGCCTGAACGTCGTTAACATGCGCCTGGCGCCCCTTCGCGACCGTAAGGAAGATATTCCAGCGCTCATCGCACACTTCCTGGCGCGCTATGGCAAAGGACACACGCTGACTCAGGAAACGCTGGAAGCCATGCTGACCTACGACTGGCCGGGCAACGTGCGCGAGCTTGAAAATGCCATCCAGCACATGGTCGCCATCAACTCGGGACCGTTGCTCCATGTTTCGGAGCTGCCGTCCATGCTTCAGAACCAACTGATGGCCCGCAAAACGCAATTCCTGTCAGTCGCCGTAGGATCGCATCCCTTGGCAAAACCGCCCGGAGATGCGGTAGCCCACGAGCATCGCTCGATTCCGATCGAGACGAGACGTAGCCCGATCATCCCCCTGACCCAAATGGAACGGCAAGCGATCATGGATGCGCTGGAGTACACAAAGGGGGACCGCGCTGTAGCCGCCAATCTACTTGGCATTGGGCGGACCACGCTTTATCGGAAGCTCAAGGAATACCAGCTGGCGGTTTGAAACTCTACTCGAAATTGATAGGAAACGCGCCGGTCGCGCACTAATCTGGCGTGCCGGACTCCAAAGTTCTCGACTTTTTAAGTGATCGAAGACGATCTCGAAGATGAGCAGCTTCTTGCCCTCATCGAAATCGAAGGGAAGCGGATAGTGGCTCAACTGGCGTGCAGCTAGCGTCGTTTGCGCTGACCATCTTGCCGACGCACTGGATTGCCTCAGGCGCGGGCGCTTCGATGCAGTGCTCTTGAATCTCAGCCTTCCCGACAGTTCCGCGGCGATGGAAACGTTTCACCAGGCTCAGGCGTGCGCGGGCGGCGCACCCGTAATCATTCTGGCCGATGAAGAAGAAGAGAACCTCGCCCATCGCCCGATCCATGAGGGCGCCGAAGACGTTCTGCTAAAGAGCGAGCTGGAGTGCGGCCCGCTGGCGCGATCGGTTCGCTATGCCATTGAACGCCGGCGCAGGAATCAGGCCAATCAAATCTCCCCGCTGGCGGACAGCGGCACGGGCGTTCTCAAGTTGCCAGGCGTTCACCACGGTGGCCTATCACTATACGAATCTGGCGGTGTCACAGAATCTGGATCTTCACCTGGCCACACTCGAGATCCGCGGGACCCCCGCGGAACCTCCGCGGAACCTTCGAAAGATCGCCAGGCATCCGAGATTCTCCTGATGCGCGTTGCAGATCTGCTTCAGACGTTCATGCCAGCGCCGGCGCTGATCGGGCGCGTTGGGAAATGCCGCTTCGCCTCCATCCTCGCAGGAGTAACCACTGAGGAGGTCGAATCTATTGGCAGCTCGGACGGCGCAGCGGCTCGAAGAGCTGATCGCCGATGTTCCTGGAGCTGGCATCCAACTCTCGGTGACCCATTTTTGCGACGCAGACCGCCCTGGAATCCTTGCTTGCCGAGGACTCCGCTGCCGATTCGCGCCCGCTCGCGAAACCCGTTATGCTGGCTGATTGAAAATCGCTCTGGATGCGACCTACAGCGGCGGCGAGAACCCCACCGGCGTTGGGGTCTACTCGCGGGCCATCTTGAACGGCCTCGCCGCGGCCCATCCGGATGTTCGATTTCACTTCTGCTACCGCGCGCATCGCCTGATACGCTCGTTCCAGACTCCCCTCCCCGGCAACGCAAGCCGCCGCCTGCTCGCAAAGGGTTTCGCACCGTCCGCCGACGTCTTTCACGCGCTCAACCAGCGGGTGGACTCGGCTCATCGCCGGACTGTCACCACGTTCCACGATCTTTTCGTGATCAGCGGCGATTATTCGACGCCCGACTTCCGCGCCCGGTTTACCGAGCAGGCATGCGCCGCCGCGGCACGAAGCGATCTGATCATCGCTGTTTCGCGCTTCACCGCCGGGCAGGTGGAGCAGCTCCTGCGTATCGATCCAGGGCGAATTCGCGTCATCCATCACGGTGTCGATCAGCCCCGAGAGCCAGCCGGGCCTCCAGCTCGCGAACCGATGATTCTCTTCGTGGGCGCGCTTCAGCGCCGCAAGAACATCGCGAGACTGGTTGAAGCATTCGAGAAGCTTCCCGCAGGCTGGCGGCTGGCGTTGGCGGGCTCATCGGGGTATGGCGCCGCCGAAATCCTAGCGCGGATCGAAGTCAGCCCTCGGCGCAACGATATTCACGTACTCGGCTATGTGACGAACACAGTTCTAACGGACCTCTTTCGGCGTGCATCGATCTTCGCTTTTCCCTCTCTCGATGAGGGCTTTGGGATGCCGCTGCTAGACGCGATGGCGCACAGCGTACCCATCTTAACGTCGAATGTCTCCGCGATGCCGGAAGTGGCCGGCGACGCAGCCGTCCTCGTAGACCCCACCGATGTCACGGCAATCGCGGATGGACTGAAACGGCTAATGGATGATTCGGACCTTCAGGCACAATTGATTCAAGCGGGCTTGGCGAGATCCAGAGAATTTAGCTGGAAAAGAGCGGTAGAAAAGAC
>Ga0126371_10005467_pt1 | contig 11273 bp, 9 predicted proteins | sample PanSoiMetaPlot_4_FD_110145 | JGI IMG/M metagenome (GOLD analysis project Ga0126371, IMG submission 110145) | Tropical forest soil microbial communities from Panama - MetaG Plot_4 | ecosystem: Environmental > Terrestrial > Soil > Tropical forest > Bulk soil | place: Panama | collected 2016-02-17
CATTCTCAAGCGACAGAGCCAGCGGCAACCCGACAAGCGTCGCCAGTGCCGCCAAAAGCAGGCTTTCAAAAATCGACTGGCGGCTCAAACGACCCGGACTAGCGCCCAAGGCAGCGCGGATGCCGAACTCCGTCTGCCGGGCTGCGGAACGAGCCAGTAGAAGATTGGCGACGTTGGCGCATGCAATCAGCAGCACGAGTCCACACGCCGCGCCGAGGATGGCCAGCGGCCATGCCACAATGCTCGACGCCCCCTCCTGCGCCTTCCAGATCGGTACGATCCGGGCGCCGATCCCCTGGTTGGTCTTAGGAAAGTCACGGGCAAGGCGCGCGGCAACCGTCGCCGCCTGGGCGTTTGCCTCCGAGACGCTGACGCCGGGTTTGAGCCTGACTATGGCCAGGAAGTTCCGTGCACGGCGGTCGCGTTCTCCGGCCAGCGGCGCTGGAACCCAGACGTCAATCGCCACTCCCGGGAAATCGCCGGCAAACTCCGGAGGCGCTACCCCGACGATGGTGACCGGGTACCGGTTGATCGGCACGGTGCGGCCGAGGACGGACTGGTCGGCATGAAAATAGTTCTTCCACACCCGATAGCTGATGACTGCCGTGAACGCTTTGGCCCGCTCGCCGTATTCGTCGCGAGTGAACGCGCGACCCAGGACCGGCTTTACGCCCAGGACGTCGAAGTAGTTTCCGGAGACCGATTCGAACCACGCGGAATAGGCCTTTTCTCCCTCGCCGATGGAGGCGGGGCCCTTTTGGTTCAGCAACAATCCGGAAATGCCGCGGAGGCTGTCCTGGAAGTCCCGGGAGTCGGCATACGAAACATGAGGATCCTCGATGCCGCTGGCACGGACGGACTCCAGCACGGCGAGTTGTCCGTCGTCCCGGGCGCCGCGGAACGGGTGCAGGACCATCCCGTCGATCCAGCCAAAGACGGTCGTGGTAGCGGCAATCCCGAGCGCCAGAGTAAGCACTGCGACCGCGGTCAGGCTCGGGGTCCGGCGGAGGACGCGCATCGCATACCGGAAGTCTTCAAGGACGTTTCGCATGTGGTTTCCTTCCCCTTGGATGCAGGTTGGCTTCCTAAGTAGGTGCTTGATTCTATTGAACGGTAAGGTCAGTCCATGGTCGATTTTCGGGCTTCAGGTGTCCGAAAATGGGACCCGCCCTTTACGATTTCTAGCTGATTGTAACGGTGTGGCCGCAGACCGTGCTGCACATGATTGCGATTCACGACAGGCCTCACGAAAGCGGAGATGGCGCGGCGGATGCACACCAGCCGTGCCGCGATTGACCGTCTTCTTGATCCCAACAACGACGCCGTGACTCTAGGCACCCTGCGCAAGGCCGCCGTTGCCGTGGGCCGTGAAATCCGTCTCGAACTGGTGTAGCTACCGGAACCGTACGTCCAGCCCTGCGCGCCAGCGCAGGCCTTCACACGGACTCGTCAGGGTTGCGAGCAAGTGGGGCGGACGCCCTCGTCCACGGCCGGCCCGCTAACTGGCCCTCTTCCGATTCGATTGACTCACCGATTCTCTGCTTTTGCGCAGCCTCCTGTCGCCGCACGCTCCGAACCGCCGGATTACTCCCCACAGGCCGGCTTCTCGGAAGACATGACAATCTGAGAACTGCTCCCTCATTAGCAAGAGTGGCACGCCTCGCACGGGGCTAAATCTTCGGTCACGTTGTCCCTAAATTTTTTCTACGGCCCACAAAACAAACGCTAAACTCGACCTTTCCGCCCCTGCTCCAACCCCGTCCCCCCACCCCTCGTGTGCTCCAATAAAATTGGGTAAGCAGTCAGGGACACCCGGCGGAAAGCCCGGTTTCGGAACGATCGTTCCGAACCGCTACCGCCAACTCCCCTGTTTGCAACAAAGCTTCTCCCAATCTCGCATCGATCGATGCGAAAAACGTTCATGGATAGCGATAAACATCTCGATCTCGGCTCCTGGACCGGTCTCCAGAAAGCCTTCGCCGCCGTCTCCGGCAGTTGCTCCGCGGCCCGCGCTCAATGTCTCAAGCAGGTCCGCGATTCCAAAATGCTCGACGATCTCGGCCTCACCTGGGAAGAGTTCTGCAAGGAATACGCCGGCCTCAGCCGCGGCCACGCCGATCACCTCATCCAGCAGTACGATCAGTTCGGAGACGCCTACTTCCGCCTCTCCGAAATCGCCCGCGTCTCGCCGAAAACATTCGGGCAGATCGCCGGTCACGTGGTCACGGACAACGGCGCCGACGTCCTCGAAATCGGTGGTGAAATGCTCGCGCTCGTTCCCGAAAATGCGGCCAAGATTCGCGCCGCCATCCAGACGCTGCGCAACCAGGTGCGCCGCGCGCCCGCGCCCGAGCGACCCTCGCCCGATGTGATCGAGCTCCGCATCCGCGTCGACGCGCTCTCCGCCGATCTCGCCCGCGTCGTCGCCAAGCTCAATCCCCCGCCCGCTTCTGAAGGCGAGCGCGCCGCCCTCCGCGGCCTCTCCGTTTACGCCGTGAACAAATTCCGCAATGTCGCCCGCCAGCTCGGCGCTGCCGCGTGAGCGTACGGAGGGGACACCAGTGTCCCAAGGCGTATGCAGCTGCGGAGAACAGCAAGCAGCCCGATCGCCCCGTCGGCACTGGTGTCTGTCCCCGACTCCTACGCGACTGCGCGGCCCCAGAGTTGCCGGCTGGCCTGAGCGGCGCCGGCGGCCAAGGCACGGAGCTTGGCCCAGGCCAGCTGCGGATGGATGCGGCCGCCCAGACCGCAATCCGTGCCGGCGATGACGCTCTCCCTGCCGACGGCTTCGGCATATCGCAGAATGCGGTCGGCGACCACCTCCGCGTGCTCCACCACATTTGTTTTGTGGGTTACGACTCCCGGGATGACCGCTTTGCCTTCGGGAATCCTCACATCGCGCCAGACCTTCCACTCGTGTTCGTGCTGCGGGTTGGCCGCCTCAACGGAATACTGGCTGGCTTTCACTTTGAGGATCAGGTCGATTACGTCCTGGAGCGGGAGGTCGGTGCTGTGCGGGCCCTTCCAACTGCCCCAGCAGAGATGGTATCGAACCTTTTCTTCCGGTATGCCTCGAAGGGCGTGGTTGACGAGCTCGATGTGCGACTCGGCCCATTTTCGGAAAGCGGCTTTGTCGCCGCTCATCGAGAACTGCCATTCGTAGACATTGACCAGAATGGGATCGTCGAGCTGCACGTTGATGCCGGCATCGGTAATGGCCTTGTACTCTTCGCGCATGGCCTCCGCGACAGCGGCCGCTTGTTCTTCCGGGTGTTTGTAGTACTCACCGGGCCGCGTGACGCCGGTGACCGCGGCGGACAGGAAAGCCTCTTCCGCCGGCTTACCGGCGAGAGCCGCCTTCAAGTTGCGGATATCCCGCTGGATGAGTTCCTGGCCCGTGTATTGGATCGGCCCTGTATTGATCGCGAATGCACGGGTTCCCGGGCGCATTCCCAGCTCGCCGCTCTGGTAGAACTCGGCGAAGTCGGCGTGGTCCTTGCTGCCGCGCATGATCATGCTGAGAGTACTGACGCCCTCGGGCGGATTGCGCATTTCGAAGCCGCTCAGGCGCGGGTAGATGTAGAACGCCCACGCACCATAGTCGACTTCGTCAGACATGGGCTTTCCAAACTCGCCGTCGTTGACGATGTCGATGCCGGCCTCGACCTGGCGGCGAACCACATCGGCGACAGCGTTGGCTAGCGCCGGTTCGAGCTGCCGGGCTGGAGCCTTTTCACGATGCAACTCGAGGAGTTCCGAAGGGCGTGAGAGGCTGCCTACGTGGGTTGTCAGGATGCGGTCTGTGGTTCGCTTCATGTCTTGGCTTTCAAGCGGACCGATTGCGGATGGCGGCGCGGGCCTCAGCTTCGGCAGTGCGCGCGCGCTCGGCTTCGCGCTTATCGTGAAGCTTCTTGCCCTTGGCCAGCGCCACTTCGCACTTGATCCGGCCGTCCTTCAGGTAGATTTTGGTGGGAATCAGCGACAGCCCCTTTTCGCGGGTCTGGCCCAGCAATTTGTCGATTTCCCTGCGGTGCAGCAGGAGCTTGCGATTGCGGATGGGCGGATGGTTCTCGCGGTTGCCGTGCGAATACTGGCTGATATGGGCGTTTACCAGCCAGGCTTCATTGTTTAACACGGCGGCGTAGGCCTCTTTCAGCTGGACCTTGCCGTCTTTGGCCGCCTTGACTTCGGTGCCGGTAAGCACCATACCGGCTTCAAAACGCTCCAGGAGAAAGTAATCGTGGGCCGCCTTGCGGTTATCACTGAGGATTTGCAGGTTGGCGTCTTTGCGGGCCAATTTTGGTCTCAACGCATGGAAGCCGGAACTCGTCAACACTCTTAGACGGCACTGGCTTGCGCAAACGCCCTTCATCTTAGCATAGGGTCCCGGAGCGGCCGGCAAAAGTAAAGGAACATGTCTTTTTTCAATCGCTTAACCGCGGTCGTGTTGACGGCGATTCTGATTGGGCCGGTGGCGCCTTTGCAAGCAAAAACCCGAAAGGGAGACAAGTATCTTGCCGAAGGCCGGGTCCACGAAGTGAAAAAAGAGTGGGATGCGGCGTTGCAGCAGTACGAGAACGCTCTGTCGGAAGATCCAGCCGATGTGGTCTACCAGATGTCGGCCCAGAAAGCGCGGTTTCAGGCGGCCCAGTCCCATCTGGATAAAGGGTTAAAGGTCCGCGAGCAGGGACAGCTCGGCGAAGCGCTGCTGGAGTTTCAGAAGGCGTACGGATTGAATCCTGGGTCTTCGGCCGCCGAGCAGGAAATCCGCCGCACCCAGGAAATGATTCAGCGCGAGCGCCAGCGGGTACTGCAGACCGGCAAGGAGGCGCCTCCGGAGGAGCGGGCGCTGACTCCCGTCGAACAGGCAAAGAAGGAGAGCGAAGAGAAACTCAAGACGCTGCTGCCGGTACCCGAGCTGAAGCCGCTCAGTAACGAGCCCATCAATCTGAAGATGAACAACCAGTCGCCGCGAGTGCTGTTCGAGACGGTGGCCAAGGTGGCGGGAATCAATGTGTTGTGGGATCCGGACATGAATCCGCCGCCTAACGCCGGGCGGAATCTGTCGATCGAATTAAACAACGAGACGCTCGACCAGGCGTTGGACGATCTGGCGACGCTGACCAAATTTTTCTGGAAACCGCTCTCGACGAACACTATCTTCATCACCAATGACAACGTCAACAAACGGCGGGATTACGAAGACCAGGTGATGAAGGTCTTCTATCTGTCGAATGTGAACACGGCGCAGGAAATTCAGGAAATCATCAATGCCGTCCGCACGCTGACGGAGCTGAACCGCATCATGCCGTACAACTCCCAGAACGCGATCATCGTGCGCGGCGAGGCGGACCGCGTGGCGCTGGCAGAACGAATCATCAGCGATCTGGACAAGCCCAAATCGGAAGTAGTGGTCGACATTATGGTGTTGCAGGCGAGTTCGGCGTTCACTCGCTCCATCACTGCCGCGCTGGCGTCGACAGGGTTGAACGTGCCGGTGACCTTCTCCCCTCGGCCGGGTCTGCAGGTGGTGCAGAATCCGAGCACTGTAAACAACAACAACAACAACAACCAGAACAACCAGACGCCCTCGACGACGCCGACAACCACACCCTCGGTGACAACCACGCCCACCGGGCCGTTAGCGATTCCGCTCTCCAACCTGGGGCATCTGGCGAGCTCCGATTTCTCGATCACGCTGCCGGGCGCGCTGCTGAACGCCGCTTTGAGCGACGCGAACACCAAGGTTTTGCAATCGCCGCAGATCCGCTCGGTGGACAATGTGAAGGCTTCGCTCAAAATCGGCGATCGCGAGCCGACGGCCACCGGCAGTTTCCAGCCCGGCATCGGCGGCGTCGGGATCAACCCGCTGGTGAACACGCAGTTCACCTACATCGATGTGGGCGTCAACGTGGATATCACGCCGCGCGTGCACGATAACGGTGAGGTCTCGATGCATGTGGAGCTGGACATCTCAAACGTGAGCGGAACGGTCAACCTCGGCGGGCTCAGCCAGCCGATCATCAGCCAAAAGAAGGTGATCCACGATATCCGCATGAAGGAAGGAGAGGTCAACCTGCTGGGCGGCCTGATTGTGCAGCAGGAAGATAAGACCGTGACCGGAATTCCGGGCCTCGCGAGCATTCCGTTGTTGGGGCGTCTGTTCTCTGGAGAGAGCGTGGACCACAGCCGCAGCGAGCTGATGATTGCGCTGATTCCGCACATCATTCGGAGGCCGGACATCACGCCGGAGAACCTGCGCGGGATCATGGTTGGAAACGCGACGACGATCCGGTTGAACTACGGGCCGCGCGCGCCGGAAGCACCGGCTCCGAAACCGGCGGCGGCGAATCCACCGGCCGCGCCACCGGCCGCGCCACCGGCGACGGCTCCACCGATCGCGCCGCCAGCCACGGCTCCGCCGGCGCCGCCCGCTCCGAACGCGCCACCGGGAGGCAACGCCAGCGTCCGCTTCCTTCCGGACCGCATCGACACGAATCTTCCCGGGACGTTCACGGTGGCGGTTGCGGTGAATAATGCGACCGACGCGGTGTCGGCGCCGATGCAGATCCAGTTCGATCCCAGGGTGCTGCGGCTGAACGATATTTCGAGCGGAGACTTCCTGGCGCAAGGCGGCGTGCAGCCGGTGTTTGCCAAAAACATCCAGAACGACGCGGGAACGGCGACGGTACAGCTTAGCCGGCCTCCGGGCGCGGCGGGTGTTTCGGGTGCAGGCGTGCTAATTACCTTGAGCTTCCAGACGGTGGCGCGGGGCAACACGACCATCACCGTCACGAATGCGGGCGTACGCAATTCACAGAACCAGATAATCGGCGACGGCAATCCGGGTCTTGCAGTGCGCGTCCAGTAGACCAATGAGAAGACGGAGCCAGCGCGGATTGACACTGGTGGAGCTGATTGTGGCGTTCACGATCATGCTCATTCTGAGCAGCATGGCAGTACCGCTGGCGCGCGCCAAGATCCGCTCGGAACGCGAACGCCAGCTTCGTTTCGCGCTCGACGATATTCGGCGGGCCATCGATAAATACAAGGACTACGCGGATGCTAATGCGTTCGGGCCCATCAAGCAAGGCACCAACGGGTATCCGGAAACGCTCGACATCCTGGTGGACGGCCAGAAGCTGGCTACCGCCAAAGACCAGAAGATGCGCTTCCTGCGCCGGGTTCCAACCGATCCGTTCACAGGGAAGCGGGAGTGGGGCATGCGCAGCGACCAGGACGACACCGACTCCACCAGCTGGGGTGGCCAGAACGTCTTTGACGTCTATAGCAAAACTTCCGAGAAGGCTCCCGATGGAACCTGCTACTGTACCTGGTAAACGCGCGGCGCGGCGCGGTCTTCGCGGCTTCACTTTCGTCGAACTGATGGTTGTGGTGACGATCATCGTCATCCTGATCACCATCGCCATCCCGGTCTACCAGAAGTCCATCATCCGGACCAAAGAGAGTGTGCTGCGGAACAACCTGTTCACGATGCGCCAGGTGATCGACAACTATACCTACGACAAGCAGAAGGCCCCGCAATCGCTGCAGGATCTGGTAAGTGACGGGTATCTGCGGGAGGTGCCGCTGGATCCGATGACCGGATCGAATCAAACCTGGAAGACGGTTCTCGAAGACACCACGCAAGCGGTAGATCAGAACAACCCGGGCATCTTCGATGTGAAGAGCGGTTCCGACAAATCCAGCCTTGACGGCAGCGCTTATTCGGATTGGTAAGCCGCCGGCTCCGGCGGGGACTTAAGAGTTAACATCTTGAGCGAGAACGCTGTACCTGTGCGCCACCTAAAAAAGACGGCGCGGTATTATAATAAAAGGCCAGGTCCAGCCTATGAATCAAATTCCAACCAGCGCCGCTCGTCTGGCGCTAAAGCTCGGTTTCCTGTTTGCTCTGATCCTCTCCACCGCTCAACCCTCCGCAGCAATTTGCCAGGTATCGACCCAGGCTCCCTTTCTTCGTAGCGAAGGCCTCACTGAGGTACTGGGGGATGTCGTGATCTCCTGCTCCGGTTTTACGCCGGGGTCGGTCACCACCGGCAACTACTCGGTGTTTCTTCCGGTGAATGTGACCAACCGGATTGATGCAAACGGCTTTACCAGCCAGGTGACACTCTCGCAGGACAATGGATCGGGCGCGGTCCCGATTGCCGGTTCCGCGTCAGTCGGCGGCCAGTCTGTTACTTTCAACGGAGTGTCAGTGACCGCGCCTCCCGGGGGAAGCTTCACGGTTCGGATCTCGGGGATCCGTGCCGCGATGAATCAGCTTGGCGCCAACAAATCGGTCAGCGTCACTATAGGCGCGCCGCTTCTGACGAGCAGTTACGGGCCACTCAGTGCCGGCACAGCGGCTCCGAGCCTGTTTGCGACTCTGTCCAGTTCCGGGATTGCGTGCGTTGGGTCGCCCGTGCCGTCCACGATTACCATGACGAACCTGTTCGCGGCAGGAACAGCGCTGGCATCCACGCGGGTGACCGAAGGATTCGATGGCGCGTTCGCGGTTCGGGGTGCTGGAACGGATTCCGGCACGCGCTTTCTGATCACCTACTCGGGGTTTCCGGCCGGGGCCCATGTTTATCTTCCGGATCGAGTAGCCGGCTCCGACGCGGCCAAGCCCAGCGCGGGAGGAGACCTGGGCAGCCCCGCTGCGGTCGGCCAATACCTGCCGGGGAGCGGGACGTTATTGTTGGCTCGAGTGCTCGGTTCGGATGTGAACGGCGCCGGGGGCATACTGGCTCCGCAGTTGACCGGGGTCACGGCGGTAACACTCGACTCCGTTACGGAGGTTTCCCTCACGAATGGCTCCGGCTACGCGGTTTACGAAGTAGTGGACGGCAATCCGAATCTCGCGGGGGAGAGCGCGCAGTTCCCCACCTTTGTCGGCCTCCCGGCGGGCTCTCCGGTGTCGGTAGCCAGTGAATCGATCTCCCTCGCGCCGGCTTCCACCGTGGCGACGGCGACCGGTCCGGACCCCATTCCGCGGTTCATCGCGACGACTCCCGGCTCCGATTGCACCCTGGCCGGCGATTGCCAGGCTTCGTATTTCCCCAAGCTGAACGTGACTTCCGGGCCGATCCTGCTGACGGCAATTGCGGGCGGCGCGATGACGAGTACTCCTGGCTACATTCCGATTCAGAATACGGGCGGTGGGACGCTGATCTGGCAAGTGGCGGTCAACTACATCAACGGCTCGGGCTGGATCCAACTCGAACAGCCTTCCAGTTCGTTGAACGGCGGCAGTCTGCGCGTGTATGCCCTGGCGCAGGCTTTGGCAGCGGGATCTTATCAGGCGAACATCGTGGTGAACGCCGGGCCAGCCGGGAGCAAGACGATCCCGGTCACGTTAACCGTGCAGCCTGCCAACAACCCGCCTCCGACGCCGACTGTGACCATCAGCCAAGTCGTGAACGCGGCGAGTTTCGCGCCGACCCCGCTGGTGTCGGGATCGGTGGCCACGCTGCTGGGTTCGCATCTCTCGGGGAAGATCGTCACGGTCACGGTGGGAGGGCAGCCGGCGACGATCCTTTATCTGAGCGACACGCAGATCAACTTTCAGGTGCCGCCGGGATTGGGTGCGGTCACCTCGGTGGACGTAATTGTGACCGCCGATGGCGTCGGCAGCGCACCGTTCAGCGCGGTGCTCGCGCCGGCATACCCGGCGATCTTTGCGCACGGCATTCGCAACCAGGATTGGACGGAGAACACGGCAACCAGTCCGGCGGCGCGTGGTACGGTGCTGCAGATCTTCGGGACCGGGATTCCCAACGATTCGACAGTGTCTTTGCAAATCGGCAACCAGATGAATCTGGCGCCTTTGTATGCGGGCGGCGCGCCGGCAGTGCCCGGGGTGCAGCAGGTGAACGTGGCGGTACCGAGCGGACTGACGCCAGGGACGACCCAACTGGTGCTCTGCGCTACAGTAAACGGCCAGCCGTACTGTTCGACCAGCTACTCGTTGGCTGTAAACTAGCGTCAGACGACCACGGATTTCCGACCCGGCGACCAGCCCTGTTACGCTAGTTGCTTCATGCACAGATGGATTCCGGTGCTTGCCGCCGTGATGGCGGCCGGCTGCGGCTACACGGGCAACCCTCTGCCGCCGCTGGCAAATATCCCATCCAAGGTTGCGGATTTGACGGCGATCCAGCGCGGCAACCGGATCGTGGCGCGTTTCATTGTGCCGCGAGTGACCACCGAAGGAATGACGATCAAGAAGGATTTGAAGATCGATCTCCGCATTGGTCCCGCGCCGGATCCGTTTCGGGAAGATCTTTGGGCGGAGAGCGCAATGCCGGTGCCGGCGGGCCTGGTCGAGGACGGCGTGGCGACGTACGAAATTCCATCGGCGCCGTGGACGGGCAAGCAAGCAGTGCTCGGCGTTCGCGTCGCCGGATCGAATGGGAAAGAGTCCGCGTGGTCGAACCTGGCGGTTGTGGCGGTGGTGGCGCCGCTAGAGACTCCCGCGGCGGTCCGCGCGGACAACACCGCGCAGGGTGTCCGGCTCACCTGGCAGGCGGCCGGCATGAACTTCCGGATCTTCCGGCGCTCGGGAAGCGCGGATTTCGTCGGCGTGGCGGACGCGCCGCAGCCGCCCTGGACCGACAACACCACGGAGTTCGGCAAGACGTACGTCTATCGGATTCAAACCATCGCCAAACTGGGAGACAATCGCGAGGCGGAAAGTGAGCCCTCTCAGGAAGTGTCAATCACGCCCGAAGACAAGTTTCCACCCGCTGTACCTGACGGCTTGCGGGCGACCGCGGCGGCGAACTCGGTGGAACTGACTTGGGAAAGCAATACCGAGGCGGACCTGGCCGGCTACCGGGTCTATCGCGCGTCGGCGGGCGGCGCATTCGAGAAGATCGCCGATGTCTCCACGCTGCCAACCTATTCGGACCACACGGCAGAGCAGGGCAAGACGTATCAGTACGCCGTCAGCTCCGTCGATCAAAGCGGGAACGAGAGCGCGCGTTCGGCGGCTGTCGAGGCAACTCCGGAGTAACATACACCGTGCGCAGGTGGTGCCTCAACTTTCTAACAATGCAGACCTTGGTTGCATTGTCCACGGCACCTGGGGTATACTGATTTCTTTAATGCGGTTTCGTTCCTCCAACTCGTTTTTGTACCGGTTCTGGCAATTTCGCCAAGCCCGGTAGAGCGGCGTTGGTTGAAACGGCATTGATTGAGTTTTGAACCAACCCACTCGAAAGAGTGGGTTTTTATTTTGCGGTCGGCGGAGGGAAATCATGATTATC
>Ga0126371_10005468_pt1 | contig 11272 bp, 11 predicted proteins | sample PanSoiMetaPlot_4_FD_110145 | JGI IMG/M metagenome (GOLD analysis project Ga0126371, IMG submission 110145) | Tropical forest soil microbial communities from Panama - MetaG Plot_4 | ecosystem: Environmental > Terrestrial > Soil > Tropical forest > Bulk soil | place: Panama | collected 2016-02-17
CGTCATACTTCTTCCTCCAACATCGACAAGCGACACGCGAGCCGCGCCAACAAATGCTCTCGCAACGGCGCCGGACCAACCGACTCGATTACTTCCTGGACAAACGCCTCGATCAGCATCCGCCGCGCCTCCTGATGCGCAATGCCCCGGGTCCTCAGATAAAACAGCGCCGCCTCGTCGAGATCCCCGACCGCAGCACCGTGGCTACATTTGACGTCGTCGGCATAGATCTCGAGCTCGGGCTTGGTGTCGATCGCGGCGCGCGGGCTCAGCACCAGGTTCTGGCTGAGCTGGTGCGCATCGACCTTTTGCGCGTCGGGCCGAACGATGATGCGGCCCTGAAAGGCGCCGTGCGCCCGCCCCGCGGCGACCCCTTTGAAGACCTCGCGGGTTTCGCCGGCAGGCGCCGCGTGGTCGACCACCGTGACGATGTTCGCCTCCTGGCGTTCCGAAAGCACAAAGGCGCCGCGGAGCGCGCAGTGCGTCCGTTCGCCGTCGCTACGGATCGTCGCCTCGTGGCGCATCGTCCGACCGCCCAACAGCAGCACGAGGCTCGCCAGCCGCGCGGCCGGTCCGAGCACAGCCAGCAACTCGCCGATATGGAATGCGTCGGCCGACTCCTCGACCAAGGCCACCCGGCCGAACTCGGCTCCCGCCGCGAGCTGCAGCTCGATCACGTCGTTGCGCCAATAGCGGCCATCTCCGGCAAAGGTCTCGAGGATCGAGCCCCGACTGCCCGCCCCGGCCGAAACGAGGTTTCGCGTGTGCAGCGAGCCTTCGGTACCGCCCGATGCCAGATGGACAATCTCGATCGGGCGATCGAGGGCGATCCCAGGCGCGATGTCGAGAACAAAGCCGTCGCCAAAGAAGGCAGCATTGAGTGCGGTAAACGGCCGCTCGGCGTCAAAACGGGGTGCTTCAAAGGCGGCTCGAACCAGGTCGGGCCGCTCGGCGATCGTCGTCGCCATCCCGCCGAGCCAGACACCCGAAGGCAGTCCCTCGACCCGCGAAAGTCCCGGTGCGTACCGCCCGTCGACCAGGACGAGGCGGTATGCGGCCTCGGAGAGGGCCTCTTCGACGAGCCGTTGACGGAGCGCGGTGTCGTCCGCGTCGCCGGTCGGGCCTACGGGGAGCAGCGGTTTTTCTTCGAGAGCGCGCAAATCGATATAACGCCACGCTTCGCTGCGACGGTTTGGGAAGCCGTGTTCGGCGAAGCGGGTGAGGCCTCGCCGCCGGTGCGCGCCGAGCCATTCGGGCTCGCCGCTTGGGCGGCGGCCATACGCGTCAAGGTAAGGCCGCGCCTCGGGCTTGACGGGGAAATCGACAACCGCGCTCATCGGGGTGGTTCGGCGGAGCTCACGCGGCATCACCGACAGCGCCATAGCCGCGCCGCTCGAGCTCCACCGCTAGATCCTTGTCGCCCGATTCGACAATCTGGCCGTCTTGCAGCACGTGCACGTGATCGGGCTCGACATAGCCGAGGAGCCGTTGGTAGTGGGTGATCATGACGATCGCGCGATCTGGTGCGCGTTGCTCGTTGACGCCGCGCGCCACCACCCGGAGCGCATCGATGTCGAGACCGCTGTCGGTCTCGTCAAGGATCGCCAGCCGCGGCTCCAGCATCGCCATCTGAAAGATCTCGTTGCGCTTCTTCTCGCCGCCGGAGAACCCGACATTGACCGCGCGCTGCAGCAAATCCTCGCCGATATCGAGGAGCTTGAGCTTGGCGCGCACGGCCCGAAGAAACTGTCCGGCGTCGAGCTCCGGCTCGCCGCGGTGGCGGCGCTGCGCATTGATCGCGGCGCGCAGGAAATACATGTTGTTCACACCGGGGATCTCGACCGGGTACTGAAACGCAAGAAACAGCCCCTCGCGCGCCCGCTCGTCAGCCGGCATCGCCAGCAGACTGCGGTCGAGGTAGGTGACCGTCCCGGCGCTGATCTCGTAACCCTCGCGGCCGGTGAGCACAGCGGCGAGCGTGCTCTTGCCGGAGCCGTTCGGCCCCATGATCGCGTGCACCTCGCCGGCGTTCACCGTGAGATTGATACCCCGCAGGATCTCGCGGCCATCGGCGAGGCGCGCATGCAGATTGCGGATCTCGAGCATCGGCCTCGGCGCAGTCATAAGGTCACCCTCAACCGACACTGCCTTCGAGGCTCACGGCGAGCAGCTTCTGCGCCTCGACCGCAAATTCCATCGGCAATTCCTTGAGCACTTCCTTGCAAAACCCGTTGACGATCAGCGAGACCGCGTCCTCGGCGCTCAAACCGCGCTGCCGGCAGTAGAACAGCTGATCGTCGCTGATCTTCGAAGTCGTCGCCTCGTGCTCGACGCGGGCCGACGGGTTGCGCACCTCGATATAGGGCACGGTGTGCGCGCCGCAGCGGTCGCCGATCAGCAGCGAATCGCATTGCGTGTGGTTGCGCGCGTCCTGCGCCCGCGGCTGCACCCGGACGAGACCGCGATAGGTATTCTGACCGCGACCCGCGGAAATCCCCTTAGCGACAATCGTCGACCGGGTATCCTTGCCGATGTGGATCATCTTGGTCCCGGTATCGGCCTGCTGACGATTGTTGGTGATCGCCACCGAGTAGAATTCACCGACCGAGTGGTCGCCTTCCAGCACGCAGCTCGGGTATTTCCAGGTAATCGCCGAACCGGTCTCGACCTGGGTCCACGAGATCTTGGCCCGCGTCCCGCGGCAGGTGCCGCGCTTGGTCACAAAGTTGTAAATGCCGCCGCGGCCCTCGGCGTCGCCGGGGTACCAGTTCTGCACGGTCGAATATTTGATCTGCGCGTCTTCGTGGGCGATCAGCTCGACGACGGCGGCATGAAGCTGGTTTTCGTCGCGCTGCGGCGCCGTGCAGCCTTCGAGGTAGCTGACATAGCTGCCGGCATCTGCGATCAGGAGGGTGCGCTCGAACTGCCCGCTCTTGGCCGCGTTGATCCGGAAATAGGTGCTGAGCTCCATCGGACAGCGAATCCCGGGCGGGATATAGGCGAACGATCCGTCGCTAAAGACCGCCGAGTTCAATGCCGCGAAAAAATTGTCGTTCTGCGGGACCACCGTCCCGAGGTAGCGGCGGACGAGATCCGGGTGCTCGCGCACCGCCTCGCCCATCGAGCAGAAGATGATGCCGAGCTTCGCCAGCTCCTCCTTGAAGGTTGTCGCCACCGAAATGCTGTCGAAGACCGCATCGACTGCCACTCCGGCGAGCGCCTCCCGCTCGCGCAGCGGAATCCCGAGTTTTTCATAGGTGCGCAGCAGCTCCGGATCGACTTCGTCGAGCGATTTCGGACCGGCGGTCTGCTTTGGTGCGGAATAATAGGTTGCGGCCTGATAGTCGATCGGCGTCAGATGCAGCTTTGCCCAATTCGGCTGCGTCATCTTCTGCCACGCGCGGAATGCATCAATGCGCCAGTTGAGCAGCCAATCGGGCTCCTCTTTTTTGGCCGAGATGAAGCGGATCGTCTCTTCGCTTAGGCCGGGCGGCGCCTCGTCGGCTTCGATGTCGGTGACAAAGCCGTATTTGTAGCCCTCTTGTGAGAGCGACCGGACGGTCCGGAGGGTGTCGGTCGAGGCTGTCATGCGGAATATCTGGGTTCGTCGGTTTCAGCTGGAGTGGCGCGCATAGGCGTTCTCGGAATAAAGGCAGCCGGGGTAAGCATCGTGTCGAGTGAAACCGCGGCGAGGGCTTGTCCCACCGCGCGGTTGATCGCCGCCCAGTGCGGTCGGGTCGGGCAATATGTCGTGTGTGCGCATTCATCGACATGCACCGAGCACTGGGTGAGGCCGATGTTGCCATCGATCGCCGCGACGACCTCGGCGACCGAGATCGCCTCCGCCCCGCGCGCCAGACGATAGCCGCCCGAGGCACCCCGGGTAGCCGTGACCAAGCCCGCGTGGGCGAGGCTCTTCAACAGCTTGGCAACAGTCGCCTGAGGTAGCCGGGTCGCCGCAGCGACCGCGCTTGCGGTCACCTGGCGGTCGGGCAACGTCGCAAGGTGAGTCGCGACAATGACGCCATAATCGGCGAGCTTGCTGAGGATGATCATCGTTTCCTCGACGCCCGATTTGGATGAACCAAATTCGGACTGATTTGGTACGTTATAGATCGTAGCCGATCCGGCCGGGTCAAGCGCAAAATGTTAACCGGACACCTGGTCGCACTTTCGGCCGCCCGACAGGGTGGAGGCTTCGGCACCTCTGCTTGCTCGCCCTGGCCCCGGACACCACTTCGTTTGTCATTCGCCGAGATGACGCCGACTGAGGAACGCGATGAAGCTGCTAGTCGTCGAAGACGACCGTGAAACCGCCCTCTATCTGGCCAAGGGTTTGAACGAGAGCGGATATACGGTCGACCGGGCGGGCGATGGGCGCGAAGGGTTGTTTCTCGCGACCTCGGGCAATTATGACGCGATCGTTCTCGATCGTATGCTCCCTAGCATGGATGGCCTCGCGGTGCTCGGAGCGTTGCGGGCGGCCGCGATCTCGACCCCGGCACTGATCCTCAGCGCGCTCGGCAGCGTCGACGACCGGGTCAAGGGGTTGCGGGCCGGCGGCGACGACTATCTGGTAAAGCCCTTTGCGTTCAGCGAGCTGCTCGCGCGACTCGAGGCGCTGTTACGGCGCGGCGCGGTAACCGCGGCGACGACAAAGCTCCGGGTCGCCGATCTCGAGCTCGATCTGCTGACGCGGACGGTGAGACGTCGCGACAAGCCCATCGAGGTGTTGCCGCGCGAGTTTCGCCTGCTCGAATATCTGATGCGCAACGCCGGTCATGTCGTCACCCGCACGATGCTGCTCGAGCACGTCTGGGATTATCACTTCGACCCGCAGACCAATGTCATCGACGTTCACGTGAGCCGGTTGCGGCAGAAGATCGACAAGAGTTTCGACAGCCCGTTGCTGCACACGGTGCGCGGCGCCGGCTATTGTCTGCGCGCGCCCGAGCCCCAAGCCTCCCGATGATCGCCGAGAAGCTCTCGCCGCCGACCATGGGCGCGTGGGCTGCTCCGCAATGGGTGTTCGGCAATGCCCACCGTCTGGTGCGGACGCATGCCTTCCGCCTCGCCGCCCTTTATTTTCTGGTGTTCGCGGTCTCGGTGTCGGGTGTGCTGCTGTTCGTGTATTGGACCAGCGCGGATTTTGTCGAGCGCCAAACCGAAGCGACGCTCGACGCCGAGATTACCGGTCTGGCCGAGCAATACGCGCAGCGCGGCTTGAGCGGCCTCGTTCAGATCGTGGCGGCCCGCAGCGCCGGCGATCGGGGTGACGGTATGCTCTATCTGGTGACCGGTCCCGACGGCGGGCCGCTCGCTGGCAATATTGCGGCGTGGCCAGCGGGGGTACCTGCCCGCGGGGGGCGGCTGTCCTTCACGACCGCCGCGCGCGTCAAGGAGCGGAACGAAACCCACCCCGCGCAGGGCGCCTCGTTCATCATTCCCGGGAACTACCGCTTGCTAGTCGGTCGCGACATCAGCGACGCGACAGCCTTCCGTAACCGTGTCAGAACCACCCTGTTGTGGGCGGGGCTGGTCGCTCTCGGCGTCGGTCTCTTGGGCGGCACGGCGATGAGCCGCAACCTGCTGCGCCGCGTCGAACAGGTGAACCGGACCAGTGAGCGCGTGATGGCGGGAAATCTGTCGGACCGCGTTCCGCTCGCCGGCACCAGCGACGAGTTCGACCAGCTCGCGGCCAATCTCAACCGCATGCTCGATCAGATCGAACGTTTGATGACCGCCATGCGGGAGGTCACCGACGATGTCGCCCACGATTTGAAGACCCCGCTGGCGCGCCTGCGCGTCCGGCTCGAACTGGCATTGCTCGGTGGGCTCGACGGCATCGACCAGAAAGAAGCAATTCGCTCGGCGATCGACGACGCCGACCGCTTGTTGGCGACTTTCAATGCCCTCCTCAGTATTGCCGAATTGGAATCGGGCGCTCGCCGCGACGAGAGCGAGACGCTGGATCTCTCCGAAGTGGCCCGGTCGGCAGCCGAACTCTATGAGCCGGTCGCCGAAGAGAAGGGCTTTGTTCTGTCGCTCGCCACCGAGCCCGGGGTCAGAATTCGCGGCTCGCGCCACCTGTTATCGCAGGCGCTCGCCAATCTACTCGACAACGCGCTGAAATATGCCGATGGCGGGGAAATTCAGATGAGGGTCGAGCATGCCGCGGGGCGCGCCGCCCTCGAGGTGGCTGATCGGGGTCCAGGTATCGCAGAGGCGGATCGCGAAATCGTCTTTGACCGGTTTGTCCGTCTCGAGCGCAGCCGCAGCACCCCGGGAAACGGCCTCGGACTCAGTCTCGTCAGGGCTGTCGCACGGCGCCACAAAGGTACGGTCGAACTCGCCGACAATCGTCCCGGGCTGCGGGTCCGCCTCGAGTTCCCGGCGCTGGCGGCGTGACTATTCCGCTCCCGCATCTCCCTCGCGATCGCTCCGCTGCGCTCTATCCTCGATGCGGCGGGCGGTCTCTATCATCATCTCACGCAGTTCTTGCAGCTCGAGACCAGCGCTGCGCAGCACAGGCTCCATCACCTCGTCTGCGAGCAGATCTTCGAGGCTCGGCTCATAGCGGCAGCATTCGGAGTGCCGGTCCATGATTCCCCTCCTTACCCTTCAGATTATAGGCAGCATCGCCGCAAAGCGTGACCGCTTTGTGTCAGGGGATCGAAGATTTCGCGGCGGTCTGTAAACCGCCCAGCCTACTGTCACAGGGATTGCGTCAAGGCGGCGTCAAGGCAAGCCGGTGGCCTTCCGGGCGGTTGTCGCTACAGCGTTCGCCGTGCCTTGAGCGCCGTGGTCAGCGTGCCGTCGTCGAGATAGTCGAGCTCGCCGCCGATTGGGATGCCCTGGGCGAGCCCCGACACCTTGACCCCGCGATCGGCGACGCGATCGGCGATGTAGTGCGCGGTGGTCTGCCCCTCGACGGTTGCGTTGAGCGCCAGGATCAGCTCATGACCCGGCTTCAGCCGCCTGACGAGCCGCTCGATGTGGAGGTCGTCGGGGCCGACGCCGTCGAGCGCTGACAAGGTTCCGCCGAGCACGTGATAGCGGCCGCGAAAGGCCCGCGTGCGTTCCAGAGCCCACAGGTCGGAGAGGTCCTCGACGACGCAGATCGCGGTCTCGTCGCGCTGCGGGTCGCGGCATATCGCACAGGGCTGGATGGTGTCGAGATTGTTGCAGATCGGGCAGGACCGGACCGCCTCGGCCGCCTTTGCCAGCGCTGCAGCGAGCGGTTCGAGGAGGCTCTCGCGACGCTTGACCAGATGCAGGGCGGCGCGCCGCGCCGAGCGCGGGCCGAGCCCGGGCAGCTTGGCCAGCAGCTGGATCAGCGTATCGAGCTCGGACATCGGAGGGGGGTCGGCCCGGCCGGGTGCTACTCCGCTCAGAACGGCAGCTTGAAACCGCCCGGGAGCTGCAGCCCACCCGTCAGCTTGTGCATCTCCTGCTCGGCGTGCGCTGAAACCTTGCCTCGGGCGTCGTTGAATGCGGCAACGAGCAGATCCTCCAGCACCTCGACCTCTTCGGGGTCGACAAGCGCCTTGTCGATTTTGACCTTCTTGAGGTCGCCCTTGCCGTTCAAGGTCAGCTGGACGGTGCCGCCACCGGCGACGCCGGTCATCTCGACGGCCTCGAGCTGGGCTTGCATCTCGGCCATCTTCTCCTGCATCGCCTGCGCCTGCTTCATCAGCTGGCCGAGATTTTTCATGTTCCATCCTCTTCGCTAGTCGTCTCGTCAGCCGGGTCCAACTCCGGCGGCGGGTCGTCCGCCGCCGATGCGGCGGGCAAAAAGCGCTCGCGGACCGCGGCGATCGTCGCGCCCGGAAAAGTCTCGAACACCGCTCGCACCAGCGGATCCCGCTCCACCGCATTCCGCATGTCGCGGTCGCGGCACTCTTCCTGCTGGCGCAGGGTGGGCTCTCCCGGGTCCGTCGGCGAACGCGCGACGAGCCAGCGTTGGCCGGTCCACTCGCCGAGCAGCTGGCTGATGCGGTTGGCGAGATTGCTCGGGGCTCCGTCGGCAGGGCGAAATTCGATGCGACCGGGCTCGAACGCGATCAGATGCACGTATTCGCGCAACTGCGCGCCGATCACCGCTTCGCGCCGTTGGTCGAAGAGAGCCACGACCTCGGCAAAGCTTTGCGGCACCGGGTCGTATTCGACCGAACTCGTCGTCATCGGCACGACGAGCTCGTCCGGTTCGACGCTGGCAGCAGCCAGCGAGCCAATGACGGCCGCAGCGGGCGGGGGCGTCACCGGAGGTGCGGTGGGCGCAGGTTCGGCCCCGCCGGCGCGGTTCGCGGGCGGTCGTGGTGTGGCTTCGATAGTCGGGCGAGCGCCGGCTGCGGGTTCGCCGACGAGCGATCGGACGAGCTCGGCCGGGACCGGCAAGTCGGCGACATAGGCGAGGCGGACCAGCACCATCTCCGCCGCCTGCATCGGCGAGGGTGCGGCTTGCACCTCCTCCAGCCCCTTCAACAGCATCTGCCAAATCCGTGCCAGCACCGGCAAGGTCAGCTTTTCGGCGAGCGGAGCGGCGCGCCGGCGATCGCCCTCGGCAATCGGATCGCCGACACCGGCCTCGGGCGCCAACTTCAGCCGGGTCATGAAATGGCTCAGGTCGAGCAGATCCTGCAGCACCAGCAGCGGATCGGCGCCGTCCCGATAGAGTCGGTCCATCCGGTCGAGCGCCTCGCCGGCGTTGCCGCCGAGCACGCTCTCCAACAAATCGAGGATGCCGCCGCGGTCGGCGACGCCGAGCATCTCGCGCACCGCCGTTTCGGTGATCCGCCCGTCGGTCAGCGCGATCGCCTGGTCGAGCAGCGACAGCCCGTCGCGCGCCGACCCATCGGCGGCGCGGGCGATCAATGCCAGGGCGGCAGGTTCGGCCTCGACCGTTTCGGCATCGACGATCCGGCGGTAGTGCTCGGCGAGCAGCTCGACCGGGATGCGGCGCAGCGAGAAGCGCTGGCAGCGCGACAGGACGGTCAGCGGCACCTTCTGGATTTCGGTCGTAGCGAACACGAATTTGGCGTGCGGTGGGGGCTCCTCGAGCGTCTTTAGCAGCGCATTGAAGGCGTTGCGGGACAGCATGTGAACTTCGTCGATAATGTAGACCCGATAGCGCCCGAGATCCGGCTTGCGGTACAGCAACCCCTCGGTCAGCTCGCGGATGTCATCAACACCGGTGCGCGAGGCGGCGTCCATCTCGACCACATCGCTGTAGCGGTCCTCGGCGATCTGGCGGCAATTCGCGCACACCCCGCAAGGTGCGATGGTCGGCCCGCCCGATCCGTCCGGGCCGATGCAATTGAGCCCGCGCGCCAGAATCCGCGCGGTCGTCGTCTTGCCGACGCCACGCACGCCGGTCAGGATGAAGGCATGCGCGATCCGCCCGGTCGCAAACGCGTTCGTCAAGGTGCGCACCATCGCCTCCTGCCCGATCAGCTCGGCGAAGGTGGATGGCCGGTATTTGCGGGCGAGGACGCGATAGGCGGTCGCCGGTTCGTTCATGCGCGGACCTGTCGAGGCGGGAGACCGGACGGACGACCCAGACCGGAACTCGTTACGGCTGCTTCCTTCCGGACCTGACCGGGTTGGCGAGAGGCCTGTCCGCCGCCGGGCTCCCGCCGGCACTATACCCGGTCAATCCCGCGCTGTCGCCGGTTGCAACGACAACGCCCGCTATGTCAGTCTCGCCCGATGCGAGCACCAAATTTCTATGCCCATCCCGGCTTCGAACGGGCCGGTCTGCGCCGCCGCGACAGCGGCTGGATCCACGAACGGATCGTCGACCCGGCAAGCCTCTTTGTGCCGGTGTGGCGCAACCAGAACCTCGTCATCGAGCTCGATGACGCCGAGCCGCGCGCTGTCGTGCTTGCCGCGGCCGCGGTCGCCGCGAGCCTCACCCCTGCCGAGGAGCGTCTCGCCCGCGGCGATGTGGTGTTTCTCGGGGTGGTCGAGGAGCGGGCGCATTTCGCGCTCGACCTGTCGCCGCTCGATGCGCCGCTCGACATGTTGCGCTCCCCGGCGTTGGCGGCGAGCGGGATCGACGAGGCGCGCGTCCGGTTTACCGATCTGCGTCAGCTCGGCGGACGGATCGAGCGGCGCGAAGGGGCATTGCTGGCGCTCGCCCGGGCGATGATGTTCTGGCACGCGCGCCATCGCTTCTGCGGGCTGTGCGGTAGCCCGACCCGTAGCGAGGAGGCCGGTCACATGCGGCGTTGCACCGATCCGGTCTGCGACACGATGCATTTCCCGCGCACCGACCCCGCCGTGATCATGCTGGTCAGCGACGGCGAGCGGGCGCTGATGGGGCGCTCGAAGCATTTCCCGCCGGGCATGTATTCGACGCTCGCCGGCTTTGTTGAACCAGGCGAGAGCCTCGAAATGGCGGTCGCCCGCGAGGTTCGCGAGGAGACCGGAATCGAAATCGGCGAGGTCCATTATCATTCTTCGCAGCCCTGGCCGTTTCCGGCCAACATCATGCTCGGGTTTCATGCGGCGGCGCTGACCACCGAGATCGCGATCGACTATGGCGAGCTCGAGGATGCGCGGTGGCTCGACCGCCGCTGGCTGCTCTCGCATGCCGACGACGATACGTTCCGGATGCCGCGGCTCGATTCGATCGCGCGCCGGCTGATCGAGGATTGGCTGCACGGCCGCATCGACATCGGCCGCGAGCAATAAACGTCCCGATCCCGGCGACGGCAAGGCTGGCTGTCGGGACTTTCGACCCCTGTAAAACCCGGAAAACAGGGCGAATTTTTGATTCGATGCTGAGATTTGCCCGGGTCGCGTCGGATAAACCGATCCAACTCAAATAGTTACACACGGGCAGCGGTTCGAACGAACAGGGGTCGAACGAGCACCCGGCAGGGGGCGGAATCGGGCTATCAGGGTGGCAACAGGGGAGGTGCGGATTCGAGGAATTATATTATTACGAAATTAACAAACAACACATCCTCAAAACCCCGCTTTGGCAAGCTGCGAGCGTGTAAAGGAATGCCAGCCGGCCAGCAACTCGTCGCCCCCCGCGAAAGCGGGGGCCCACGGCCTGCTCCTGGCTTGAACAGAGGGCCCGCGGATCCCCGGGACTAGTCCGGGGTTAGGGTGAGGAGTTGAAGCGGTTCACTCGTCCTCCTCGAAGCCCGCAAGCGTCAGCGCGCGGGCCCGGTAGCCTTTTTTGGTTGCATGATGGACGAGCGCCTCCTCGCGGCCATGCGTCACCCAGATCTCCTCGGCTGCGACTTCGTCGATCGTCGCC
>Ga0126371_10005469_pt1 | contig 11270 bp, 9 predicted proteins | sample PanSoiMetaPlot_4_FD_110145 | JGI IMG/M metagenome (GOLD analysis project Ga0126371, IMG submission 110145) | Tropical forest soil microbial communities from Panama - MetaG Plot_4 | ecosystem: Environmental > Terrestrial > Soil > Tropical forest > Bulk soil | place: Panama | collected 2016-02-17
CAGATCACTACCAGCCGCGAGATGACGGCCACCTTCAACGATCAGAATGCGATTCAGGAAATAGACCAGATTGGCGACTTTCATTTCCAGCAAGGGCAGCAGACGGCCTCTTCCGATCGCGCGCATTATGTTCCCGCCGAGGAAACCATCACTCTGACTGGCTCGCCACGGGTGCAGGATTCCGGCAATAGCCTCACGGCAGAGACGATTGAGCTGAATCGCAAAACCAACATTGCCGTGGCGCAGCGCGATGTAAAGACGACCTACACCGACATGAAAGCCCAACCTAACGGCGGCATGCTGGGCGGGGCAGATCCCATTCACGTGACCGGCACAGCCATGACGGCTAACCGCAATACCGAGCAGGCCAAGTTCAGCAATGCGCGGCTGTGGCAATCGGCCAACATCGTGGAAGCCCCGACGATTAATTTTGATCGCAGCCATCGCAGCCTGCAGGCGCAAAGCTCAGGACAAACGCGGGTGAGCTCCGTCTTCATCCAGCAGGATAAGAGCGGGAAATCCGTACCGGTCAATGTGACTGCCGACCGCCTCAACTATGTGGACGCAGAAAGGAAAGCGATTTTCAGCGGGAACGTCCTGGTGCGAGCCTCGGAAACCACGATTACCGCCGACACCCTCCAGGTGCTTTTGCAGCCACGCGGGAATCAGGGCGGCAGTCAACTGGATCGCATCATCGCCCAGGGCAATATTCAGATTGAGCAGCCCAATCGTAAGGCAACTGGAAACCAACTGGTGTATACAGCGCAGGATGAGAAGCTGGTGCTGACGGCGGCTGAGGGCAAGCGTCCGACAGTGTTTGACGCGGAACGCGGCGAGATAACAGGCGATTCGTTGACTTTCTTCAGGCACGATGATAGGGTGCTGGTAGATAGCAAAGAATCAACCCAAACTGTGATTCAGACCAGGATCCGCGACACGAGCAAGAAGTAATGCAGACCCTAGCCACGGACGAAATCGCGAAATCGTACCGCGGACGCAGGGTAGTCAATGGCGTCAGCCTCCACATTAATCAAGCTGAAGTCATAGGTCTGCTGGGGCCAAATGGCGCCGGCAAGACCACCACTTTTTACGCCATTGTGGGCTTGGTTCCCCCGGATAGTGGCCGCGTTCTGGTGGATGGCGAGGACATCACCAATGTCCCCATGTACCTGCGGGCGCGCAATTACGGGATCAGCTATCTTCCCCAGGAGCCATCAGTTTTTCGCAAGCTGACGGTGGAGGAGAATATTCAGGCAGTGCTGGAAGTCCAGCCTATTTCCTGGCAAGAACGACGGCGCAAACGCGACAAACTGATTGACGAGCTTGGGCTGGCCCATATACGCAACAACATGGGATACGCGCTCTCCGGCGGCGAACGGCGGCGCGTGGAAATTGCCCGGGCGCTCTGCATTGAGCCGAAATTCATCCTGCTGGATGAGCCGTTTTCGGGCATTGATCCCATCGCCGTGCTGGATTTGCAGAAGATTATTTTTGACTTGAAGGCCAGCGGAATCGGCGTGCTGGTGACCGATCATAACGTCCGGGAGACGCTCTCTGTGACCGACCGCGCCTACATTATTAATGACGGCCGAATCTTCCGCACTGGTACGCCGGAACAGCTCGGCAATGACCCAGAGGTAAAAAGAGTCTATCTGGGCGAAAGCTTTTCATTCGTTTAGCTCTACTGACTACCTACGCCAATATGCGCCAATCCTGCGGCTTTCATATTTAAAAATCCGTTAATGTGCGGTTTAAAACCCGCACCATAAAAATATATTTCTTGCCCGGCGAGAGTTTCCTCTCCAGCAGACTTAGAATAGAGAAGAGACGACGGAATTACGACAGTACTCTTTGGGTTCGATCCAGGGAGTGTTAAAACAGACCCAATGGTATTACTCCAGAACAAACTGAATCTCAAGGTCTCGCAAAAGCAGATCCTCACTCCCGGTCTGGTTCAAATGGTCAGTGTGCTTGCGCTCAACAAGCTTGAGCTCAAGGAGATGATCAACACCGAGATGGTCGAGAACCCTATTCTGGAAGAGCTGGACTCCTCCGTCCCTTTGCTCGACGAAGTGGCCGGCCGTGAAGAGGCGCGCGACCGTGAAGAGCGGGCCAACGCAGAAGTGCGCGATCAGAAAGAGACGACTGAGGCCGCTCCTGCGGAAGAGAAGAAAGATCCCTTTGACGAAATAGATTTTGGCTCCTTCTTCCGTGATTATCTCGATCCGGGCTACCGCAGCACCGGCGATCTGGAGGACGTCGAGCGTCCGTCGTTCGAGAATTTTCTATCCAAGCCTTCAACTCTTACTGATCATCTGCTGTGGCAGCTCGGTTCGGTGAATGTCCGGCCGGAAGTTCAAGCCGCCGCTGAACTGGTGATCGGCAACTTGAATGAAGACGGCTATCTCACCGCGACCGAAGATGAGTTAATGGGTGTGGCTGCCAGCCATGTGGAAGACCCGGCACCACCTGAAACTGAGAATGCTCCGGATCCATCGCTCAACGGTGAGCACGGCAATCTGCAACTGGTGGTTTCGCACACTCCCACGCCAGATGCTGCTCCTCGGACCAACAATCTTGCGCCGGTGTTGCAATTCAGTCGCGAAGCCTTGAATGACGCCATCGCTCTGCTGCAGAACTTTGATCCTGTAGGCGTCGCCTGCCGCGATCTGCGCGAATGCCTGCTGGTGCAGATCAAGCACCTGTTACACACGCGCGAGATGGAAGGCTCTGAAGATCCGGAAAACGATCAGGTCATCGAGGACGCGCTGCGCATCGTGCAAGACCAGCTTCACTACCTGCAGAATAAGCAGTACAAGGAAATTGCGCGGGCCATTATGCGTCCGCTGGAGTCAGTGATCCAGGCGCATGAATTTATCCGCACGCTCGATCCCAAGCCCGGGCTGCGCTACAACAAAGTTGCGCCCCGGCTGATTGAGCCCGATGTCGCCTTTGCGAAGCAGGGGGATGAATACCTGGTGCTGATGAACGATGAAGACCTTCCGCAGCTTCGCATCAGCCCCACCTATCGCCGCCTGTTGCACCAGGGCAACGGAGTGGAAAAAGACGTTCGCTCCTATGTGAAGGAGCGCTATAAATCAGCGGTGCAGCTCATCAAGAACATCGAGCAGCGCCGGCAGACCATCTTGAAAGTCTGCTATGCAATCATAGGACGCCAGCGCGAATTTCTGGACCACGGGATTGACCTGCTCAAGCCTATGATGATCAAGGAAGTGGCGGAGGAGATTGGCGTTCATCCATCTACCGTGAGCCGTGCGGTATCCAATAAATATGTTCACACTCCGCAGGGAGTGTTTGAGTTGCGCTACTTTTTCTCAGAGAGTGTCCAGGGCCCCGAAGGAGCAGCCACGTCACTGCTGATCCTGAAGAGGAGAGTCAAAAAGTTGATCGAAGAGGAAGATTCGGCGCATCCATTGACCGATGAACAGATCACTCGCATCCTGCAATCGCAGGGAATCCAGGTTACTCGGCGAACAGTGGCCAAGTACCGGGAAGATATGAAAATTCCAAGCACACATCAAAGGAGGGTCAAAAACTAGCTGAAAAGAGCGCGGCCGCCCCGGGCTTGCGCTTGCACCTCAATACTGAACAAGGAGGAGCGAATCAATGAACGTGGAATATACTGGCCGTCAGTTTGAGATAACACCCACCATCCGCAAACAAGTCCAGTCCGGACTTGAAAAACTCCAGAAAATTTTAGGCAGCAATTTTGACAGCCACGTGATTTTGTCTGCAGAAAAGCATCGCCACATCGCAGAGATCACCATTAATGTTCGTAACCACGCTCCCATCGTAGGCCTGGCCCAGGCCACTGACATGATTTCCGCCATCGGCGCGGCGCTGGCCCGCATTGACCGCCAGGCCATCAAGTACAAGACGCGCTGGCGCAGCAAGAAACGGCTGCAACGCAAGAGGCTGGAGAGAGTCGGCAACCGCGAAGAAGCGGCAGTCGCTGTCGCTGTGGGCAGCAATCTTGAGACATCCGTTCCCGTTACCGTGCATTCGTTTCCCAATCGCGTGAAGCTGACGGAGATGCACATTGTGCGCAGCCCTGATTCCGTGGCGCGCATTCCGCTCACGCTGGAGGAAGCGGTCAAGGAAGCTGAATTCCGCGATCGTGAAGTATTTGTGTTTCGCGATCCGCAAGGCAAGGTGAAGGTGCTGCACCGCAAAAAGGACGGCAAAATGGAGCTGATTGAAGCGCCATAGAACGGCAGCACTCAGCCTTCAGCAGTCAGCCGGGTCGCTCAAAAACCCGCTGACTGATGGTGAAGCTTCTGGTCAATCTTTCTGGCTTGCAACGAGGAAAGCTCGTTGCAAGCCATTTTGTTTATTGGCCGCCGGTCGTGCTTTTTGCGCCTACCTGGGATAGTAATTGCTGGTCCAATTGTTGCAGGTTCGAGGGCAATGGCGCGTAATGCATTTGGCTGGCGGATGTTTGTCCTGTGGTGATCACGTACTGCACGAATTTCTGCAGCTGACTGGCCTTGGCTGGATCCTTCGGTTCCTTGGGGATGAACAGGAACGTCAACCCTGTGATGGGATAAGCATCGGCCGCGCTGGCAGGAGGCGAGACAACTGGATTACGTACGTCCTGCTCCAACTCTTTCCCGAACGCGGCAATGGCTGCCGAAGCGGTTTCTGCGCTTGGCCCCACAAACTTTCCGGCTTTGTTCTTGATCATGGCGGTGGGCAAATTATTCTGCGAGGCATAGGTAAGCTCCACATAGCCAATGCCGCCCTCGCTCTGTTTGACCACTCCAGTCACGGCTTCACTCCCTTTTCCGCCAATGCCGGTCGGCCAGTTCACAGACATGCCTTTTCCCACTTTGCCGTGCCAATCGGGGCTCACCTCATCCAGGTAAGTGGTGAAGATGCTGGTTGTGCCGCTGCCCTCAGTGCGATGGGCCACCACGATGTTGACCTTGGGCAGAGTCACGCCGGGATTGTCCTTGGCAATCGCGCGGTCCTGCCAGTCTTTGATTGTCCCCAGGTAAATTCCCGACAAAGTTTCAGGGCTCAGCTTCAAAGGCTGCTGCAGAGAAGGCAAATTGTAGGTGATGCAGACAGGGCCGGCGCTTTCCGGCACCTGCACAAGCGGTGGCATTTCTTTGAGTTGCTGGTCGGAAAGGACAGCATCGCTGGCGGCAAAATCCACCAGTCCCTGCTTAAGCTGCTGAATTCCTCCTCCGCTGCCAATTGACTGGTAGTTGATTTCAACGCCCGGATTACTCTGTTGAAAATCAGCGACCCAGCGCCCCATGATGGGATAGACAAAAGTGCTGCCCGCACCGGTCAGCTTCACGCCGGAGCTGGATTGTGAGCTCTTTGAATTGCAGCCAATTGCCACCAGCAGCATGGAGAGCAAGAGGGCCAGAAGTATGTTGCAGCGCATTTTGATCATAAGAACCTGCCTCCCAATGTATTCAATGATGACAGGACACTGTTAAAGAGATGTTAATGCCGGTATCGAGCGGGGAAGAGATTGCGCGGAAAACCGAGGCTTGATAATCCAAGCAGAGATGACCCGTTGACCAGATTCCTTTGCCTGGAGGACCTGAGTTTCTGGAAAATCGCAATTAACACAAGGTTTATAATCAAAAGATTCCATGGCCTATCAGGTTCTCGCCCGTAAATACCGTCCACAGCGCTTCTCTGAGGTGATCGGGCAGGAACACGTTACGCGGACGCTCAAAAACGCCATCGAGCAGCAGCGGATTGCGCACGGCTATATCTTCAGCGGGCACCGCGGGATCGGCAAAACCACAATTGCGCGCATCCTGGCCATGGCCTTGAATTGCCGTTCCGTTGATCGTCCAACCCCAGAGCCATGCGGCCACTGCGACTCCTGCATGGAAGTTCGCGCGGGCAATTCTGTGGACGTAATTGAGATTGATGCGGCCACGAATCGCGGCATCGATGAGATTCGCGAGCTGCGCGAGGCGGCGCGCTATCGTCCGGCGCGCGATCGCTACAAGATTTACATTCTGGATGAGGCCCACCAGATCACTGACGCCGCTTTCAACGCGCTGTTGAAGACGCTGGAAGAGCCGCCGCCGCACATTATTTTCATGATGGCCACCACGCAGCCGGAAGATATTCCCCAGACCATTCGCTCGCGCTGCCAGAATTTCAATTTTCATGCCGTCAAGTTCGATGAAATTGTCGGCCAGTTGCGCGACATCGCAAAGAAGGAAAATATCCAGGCCGATGATGAGGCGCTGGCGGTGCTGGCCGAAGCCGGTGATGGTTCTATGCGCGACGCGCTCTCCATTATGGACCAGGCCATCGCCTGCTGCGGCGAGAAGCTGAACGCTGAGGTAGTGCTGGGTCTGGTCGGATCAGTCGGCTCAGAAGTAATGGAAGAGCTCATGGGCACCGTGGCCCGCAACTCCAGCGAAGAAGCGCTGCGTTGCCTCGATAAACTCATGAGTGAAGGCCAGAATCCCGCGCACTTTGCCCGCCAGCTTGTGCGATTTCTGCGCAACATGGTAGTAGCCAAAGTCAGTGGGCAGGACTCACCGCTGCTGCAGATTTCCGCCGATGAGCGCCGGCGGGTGGCCCGAGTCGCGGAACAATTCTCTGAAGAGGACCTGGCGCGCTTTCTGCAAATCATGCTGCGCACCTACGATGAGCTGGGTTATCGCCAGGAACAGCGCTTTCATCTGGAGCTGGGCGTGCTCAAGATGGTTCACGCGCAACGCCTGCTTCCTCTGGAACAGATTTTGAGTCAGGTAGCGCCTGCTGCGACAGACAGGCCCGCCGCTTCCAGACAGCCGGCGAGCGCGCCTCCGGCGCCAGCGCGCGCTGCGGAGCCGCGGGTCTCCCCTTTTGAGGCTGATCGCGCGCGCAAAGACCGTTCACGCGATCCACAAATGTCGGCTGCGGCGGCCGCGCCCCAGATGCAGGCGCAGACGGCGGTCACTGATGATCCCGCTGGAATCCTGAGCCGCCTGGTTGCAGAACTGGAGCAGGCCGGCCATACCTCACCGGCGATGATTCTGGAGAATGGGACGGCGAAGATTGAAGGTGGAGAGCTGCTGGTGAGCGTAGCGGAGAAGCCGGTGATGATTGGGCTGGCCTTCTCTCCCGAACTGTTGCGCGTAGCCAGTGGTCTTGCCTCGAACGCCGCTGGACGGCCGCTCAAGCTGAAGATTGTAGGCGGCGCCGAAGGGAACGGCAGCAATGGAGGTGTAAATAAAGAAAAGCAAGCCGTTGCGCGGCCCACAAACGGCGGAGGTAGCGCCCGCAGCCGCGCTGCAGATGATCCCGTGGTCCAGCGCATGCAGGAAAAATTCGGGGCCGAGATCCGCACGGTGATCGATCACCGCCAAAAGAACTAGGAAGCTGCCAGGAACGAGGGAAACAATTATGGGCGGATTCAATTCACGCCAGTTTCAGGAGATGATGCAGCAAGCGCAGAAACAGGCGCAGGAACTGCAACAGAAAATGCAGCAAACCATTGTCGAGGCTTCCGCCGGAGGTGGTTCAGTTACCATCAAAATGAACGGCCAGAAGCAGGTTCTGCAAACCAAAATTGATCCCTCGGTTATAACCGGCGGCGATATCGAGATGCTGCAGGACCTTATCACAGCCGCGGTGAATGAAGCCGGCCGCAAAGTGGATGCCGCTATGCAGTCCACCGTAGGCGGAATGCTCGGAGGTCTGGGATTACCGGGAATGTAGGCATTTCTGATGTGTGATTTTCTCCGTGGCTCCGAGTCTCCGTGTTAGATTTTGCTAAACACTAACTACTAAATACTAATTACTGGTTTAACGTGTCCAAATTTGCCGAGCCCATGGCTCGACTGATCGACGAACTGAAAAAGCTTCCGGGAGTAGGGGGCAAGAGCGCGCAGCGCCTGGCGTTCCACATCCTGCGCGCCAGCGGTGAAGATGCTGAGGCGCTGGCCTCGGCCATCCGCAATCTCAAAGAGAAGCTGCACCTCTGCTCGGTCTGCAACAACATTACAGACGTTGATCCCTGCAGTTACTGTTCCAGCCCCACGCGCAACCAGCGCCTGGTTTGCGTGGTGGAAGAGCCCACCAACATTGCTTCCATTGAAAAAACTCGTTCTTACAACGGCGTTTATCACGTGCTGCACGGCGCCATCTCACCGCTTCACGGCATTGGCCCGGAGCAGTTGCGCATTCCTTCCCTGGTCAAGCGGGTGGAGAACGGCAGCCTGGACGAGATCATTATCGCCACCAATCCCACGCTGGAGGGCGAAGCCACTGCTGTCTATCTGACAAACCTGGTGAAGCGTCCGGAAGTAAAGGTGACGCGGATCGCCACCGGCATTCCTGCCGGCAGCGACATCGAATACGCCGATGAAGTCACGATGCTGAAGGCGATTGAGGGACGCAGAGAGTTGTAGTTGGTCTCGTTTTTGAGTTTATCTCGATCCCGCCCGTTTCGCAGATAGCCTGAAGTGCGAAGAACACGGGAACGGGCGGGAGAGAGAGCCCTACTTCCGCACAAATCTTGAGTCGAAGAGGCAGGCTTAGAGTCAATATCAAATTGAGCTCCCGATTGCTACTGGAAGGCCCTGGCACTTTCGCTGGAGTAGAGTTTCCTCGCTCCGCTCGGAATAAACTCGAAAAATCAGCTTCTCAGCTTCGCCAGTAAATCCTGGGGATGCACAGGCTTGGCCAGGATTTCAAACTCATGGCCTTCCAGCCGGGCTTTTTCCAGCAGATCGGCGGTCGCGGCCTGCCCGGAGAAGAGCAGGATTTTGCAGCCGGGAAGGATCTGGCGAATGCGGATGGCCGCCTCAATGCCATTCATGTCCGGCATGATCACGTCACTAATGATGAGGTCGGGCCTCTCACTGGTGGCTCGCTTCACCGCGTCCGTGCCGGTATAGACGGCGGATGCATCAAAGCCGCTGCGGTTTAGGATGATTGCGAGCGTGTCGGCAATTACTCGCTCGTCATCCACGACTAACACTCTTGGTTTGGCTGACTGGCCATCCTTGGACATTGCTAAATCAGTCTCTCCCATTGCCGTAGAGTTGAATACCGAATTATACGCGAGCGATGCTCACCTCTGTTTTTAGAGATGCCACTTGAGCGTGGCGCGTTTGAGCCAACCTGCGTTGCCAGAGGCGCTTCTCACAGTTTAAGCAAGCCTCAGGAGGGTTCCCGATGCGCACAGCAGCCAGGTCGGCACTGTTTGCGCTGTTGGCGGTGGCCGTACTCTGTGCCCAGAACCGCGCTAACACAAACAGCCAATCCACAGTTCCTCAAACATCGAATGGAAGCGCCACAAACACGAACCCGAATCAGAAGGCCGCGCCCGCAACAACGCAGCCGGGAATCCCAAACGGACAGTCAGGTTCAGAGACAAACAATGCCAGCCCCAGCGTGGCCCGGCCCGCCGTCAGCGGAGGCGAGATCGAGGCAGGACGGGAATTTCGCGCCACTCTGGATACGCCGCTCTCAAGCAAGACCTCCAGGGCAGGAGATCGGTTTACCGCAACTGTCGTCCAGCCGGTGCAGGGAGCAAACGCAATTGTGATTCCGGCAGGCTCGCGGGTTGAGGGCGAAGTGAGCGAGGATGAAGAAGGCAAGAGCCTTCCCGCAGTGAAGGGACGAGGCAAACTGAATCTGCGTTTTCGCGATATCGTGCTTCCCACCGGCCAGACCGTTCCGCTGGTGGCGACGCTGGTCTCAGTCAACAGCACCAACGGCAAGAGAATGCAGGCTGCCGACAATGAAGGACAGATCGAATCCGGCGCGTCAGGGAAGAATGTTGCCAGGAATGTAGGCATTGGCGCCGGCGTGGGCAGCTCTGGCAGTGTGGTCTTTGGTTCGCCGCTGAAAGGCATGGCCGTCGGCGCGCTGGCCGGAGGCGGCTACGTTCTCTCGACCATCGGGAAAGATGTACATCTTCCCGCGGAGACGGGCATGGTACTGCGCCTGGATCAGGGATTTAGGACACAGTAGTTAGTACTTAGTTTTTAGTATTCAGGAAAAGCAAAGGCAACCACGGAGACACGGAGAAAAGATCTGGATTCGTAAAATCACAAATCAGAAATCACGAATCGTAAATGGTCGCTACTGTTTTTTCCTCATCGCCCTCTGCAGCGTTTTGGAAAGCGCGGCCTTGGCCGCCTCGTAGTCGTCGCCTTTGATTTTGCCCTGCACTTTGTCGGCCTCCAGTTGGAACATTTCTTCTTTCAGCGCATCCAGCAGCGGCGCAGAGTGGGGCTGAGCCACTGGGGCCAGCGCGGCGCCGGGACGAGCAGTCATAAAAACAATTGCCGCTCCTCCGGCCAGAAAGAGCGTAAGCACCCCGAGAAAGGCCCATTGTCCACTGCTCAGCGGGTTCGGACGCTCATTAGGGATTCCCATTCCCCCACCGGGGCGATTGTCCTCATCGCGTCCATTCCCCTGAGTGCCCGCCGACTGCTGCTCCGTCGTCTGCGGAATCGCTCCTTCGCCGGCGACGGTGAACGCGAGCTGTTTTTCGTCTGCAATGCCGCTGGCAATATGCATGTCCATGCCTTTGAGATCGGCAGCCACGTTTCCTGCATCGGTCGCCTGATAGGCCGACGGAGAATCGGCGGTGAACTGCATGGCCCTAGGCGTGACCACATAGAAATTCTCCACCGGTCCAGAGAGCCGGGGCTGAAACTTGAGAGTGCCGGTGTAAGGAAGCTTGTAGGGAATTTCAAAATGGGTCTTCCCTGGCAGCAGTGTGTAGACCACAGTGTAGCGGTTATTACCCTGTGGAACCGGCGCCACCCGTAGAGGCATGGCTCGTTCCCTCTCGGCTTGCGCGCTTTGAACTTCCGCGCCCTCCGGCAGATAAAAACTGAAACCGGGCTGCGCGCGGGGCGGCTGGGAATCGTTGCTCACGTTGAAAATTTCAAATGCCTGAATGGTGTTTCCCTGCGCCTGGAAAATCACTGATTGGCTGGTCTGATGGATGCCCGGAACCGCAGGGGCGGACTCATAAACCGTGACGGTAATCGAGGATGTACCCGGCGGCACAGGTTCAAAATAGTTCAACTTCTCGTGCATAACCCGGACCGCCCGGATGCTGCTGCTGTCCGGAAGTTGAAAGCTGAACTCGCCGCGCGAATTGGTTTTGGTGCGTGCTTCCTCTTGCATGCCCTGGCCAGGCTTGAGCAGGACCACGTCGTCACCCACGGCCGGCTTCTGCGTGGTTCCATTGATCGCGCTTCCCCGCAGCACCTGCCCACTGGCGCAAAGGCTGCAGCAAAAAAGCAGGATCGAAAGCC
>Ga0126371_10005470_pt1 | contig 11269 bp, 8 predicted proteins | sample PanSoiMetaPlot_4_FD_110145 | JGI IMG/M metagenome (GOLD analysis project Ga0126371, IMG submission 110145) | Tropical forest soil microbial communities from Panama - MetaG Plot_4 | ecosystem: Environmental > Terrestrial > Soil > Tropical forest > Bulk soil | place: Panama | collected 2016-02-17
GGCATATCCGGTTCAACGCGCGGATCGTCGCGGAGGACTGGGACGAGCGGGCCGGGTCGTGGATCGTGCGCGCCGAGGACGGCTTGGAAGTCCGGGCCCGGTTCGTGGTGAACGCGACGGGGGTGCTGTCGGCGCCGGTCTACCCGCGGGTGCCCGGGCGGGAGGACTTCAAAGGCATTGCGCACCACACCGGGTTGTGGCCTAAGGAGCCGGTGGAATTCGGGGGGAAGCGGGTGGCGGTGGTGGGCACCGGCTCCAGCGGGGTGCAGGTGATCCCGGTGATCGCCGACGAGGTCGCGTCGCTGACGGTGTATCAGCGGACCCCGAACTGGTGTGTGCCGCTCAACAACCGGGTCATCCCGGCCGGGGAACAGGCCGAGATCAAGGCCAGCTTCGAGCGCATCCGCGAGATCGTCACCAGCAACGGCTCCGGATTCCTGCATGTCCCGCACGATCGGACGACGTTCGAGGACACCAGGGAACAGCGGTGGGCGTTCTACGAGACGATGTGGCGCTCGCCGGGGTTCGCCAAGCTGAGCACCAACTACACCGACCTGCTCACCAACCGGGACGCGAACGCGGAGTGGTGTGCGTTCCTGGAGGAGAAGTACCGCAGCATCGTGAAGGACCCGGCGACGGTGGAGAAGCTGATCCCGCGTGATCACCTCTACGCCGGCAAACGCCCGCCGTACGTGACCGGCTACTTCGAGACGTTCAACAAGCTCCACGTGGACCTGGTGGATCTACGGGAGACGCCGATGGTCCGGGTGACCGAGAAGGGCATCGAGGCCACCGACGGGGAGCGGGAGTTCGACATCATCGTGTGGGCGACCGGGTTCGACTTCGGCACTGGCGCGCTGCTGCGGATGGGGATCCGGGGACGGGGCGGGCTGTCGCTCAACGACTACTGGGCGGAGGGGCCGATGACGTATCTGGGGGTGATGGCGCACGGCTTCCCGAACATGTTCTTCCCGGGCGGGCCGCACGGCGGAGCCGGGAACAACCCCCGCTACAACGGTGACCAGTCCGAATTCATCCACGGCATCTTCGAGTTCATGCGCCAGCACCACTACCGCACGGTCGAGGTTCCGGCCGAGGTCGAGAAGACCTGGAACGACATGGTCACCCTCTACTCCGCCAAGCAGCCCTTCGGGGAGAAGAGCTACTTCTTCGGCGCCAACATCCCCGGAAAACCCAAACGCTTCCTCAACAACCCCGGCGGCCGCCTGCTCATGAAACAGATGATGGCCGACACTGCCGAGAGCGAGTACAAAGGCTTCCTCAGCTGATGCGCGTCGTCGGGGTGGTCGGGCTGGGCAACATGGGCAGCGCGCTCGCCGCCAACCTGGTGAATGCCCGGTGCGAGGTCTACGCCTTCGATCTCGCCGGCCCGAGCCGGATGCCCGCGGGGGCCCAGTTCGCGGACGACCTCGCGCACCTGGCCCAGCAGGCCGATGTCGTGGTGCTCAGCCTGCCCGACGGCGCCGCGTCCCAGGCCGTCACGTCCGACATCGCCGCGGCCGAACGCCGGCGCGCAGACAAGATCATCGACACGTCCACGATCGGGCCGGATGCGGCGCGCACGGTCGCCGCGCTGCTGGCCGAGCAGGGGATCGGCTACCTCGATGCGCCTGTGTCCGGCGGCGTCGCGTCGGCCCGGGCCCGCACCCTCACCGTGATGTACGCCGGCGCGGACGCCGACTGCGACGCCGTCGCCTGGGTGCTGGCGGGGCTCAGTGATCGCAACCGCCGCGTGGGCGATCGGCCCGGAATGGCCCAGGCCCTCAAACTCGCCAACAACTTCCTGGCTGCCACCTCGCTGGCCGCGACCAGTGAGGCCATCGCCTTCCTGATGGCCGCCGGCCTGGACATGGCGGTCGCGCTCGACGTCATCAACATGTCCAGCGGCCAGAGCAACGCCAGCACCGACAAGTTCGTGAAGCAGGTCCTGCCGGGCACCTACGCGGCCGGGTTTGCCAACTCCCTGATGGCCAAGGATGTCCGGCTCTACTCCGAGGCGGTCGCCGCGATGGACAGTCCCGTCATCCTGTCCGAGCGGATCCACGAGGTGTGGGACGGCTTCGCCGCCGCGGAGCCCAGCGTCGACTTCACCCGGATCTACCCGTACGTGCGCGATTCGCGCCCGGAATAGCCGATCAGCCGGTCGACGCGCGGGCCGCCGCACCGTCGAGCAACCACTGCAAGCCGGCCTCGAACGTCGGGTCGCCCGCGAGATCGATGGACACCGCCCCGGCGCGGAGCAGTTCGGCAATGATCGGGGTCTTCTCCACGTCAAGCGACTCGATCTGCAAGGCCGGATCGCGCGGGAAGCCGGTCACCCGGCTGCGTCGCTCGACGACGGCGAACCCCTGGGTGTAGAGCGACAGCGCGCTGTAGAGATTCCAGCCGTCGACGGGGGTGAAGCCGGCGGCGATCAGATAGCGCAGCAGCGCCTCGATGCTCAGATAGCCCAGGCTCAGCGTCTTGGGCGCGTACTTCATGACCCGCATGACGGTGAGATCGGTCAGCAGGTCGTCATTGGCGAAGATGCCGCGCTGCCGGGTGAAGTACTCGCGCAGGTAGCTCGGCCAGTCCGCCGGTTCCCAGCCGTCCGGGCTGGGCAGCAGCCCGTCGAGTCGCTCGATGGCCCGCACCGCCATCAGCCGGATCAGCTCGTCACGGTTGGGGACGTGCCAGTAGATGCTGGTCACCCCGACGTCCAGCCGAGCGGCGAGCGAGGGGATGTTGAGGTTGGCCAGCCCGACTTCCTGGGCCAGTTTCAGCGCGGCCTCGAGGATGCGGTCCCGGTCGAGAGATCCGCGGGCCAGGCGGGTGCGAGCCGGAGACGCCATTCCGCCTCCTCGGCTCCATCGTGACGTCGCAATAATTCGTGACCAGACTATCAGCGGAGTCCGGGCGCCTCGCCGCGTTGATCAGCCCGTGGCCACGGCGGTCGCGTGGTCAACGACCCAGTCGACGACCAGGTCGGCGACCTCGTTGGTCGTGGCGGAGAAGAAGTGGTCCGCGCCGGGCACCGTGCGCTGGGTGCACGCCGCCCAACCGGACGTCAGCGGGACGAGCACGTCGGCGCCGAACCAGGCGTCGCGTTCGGCGATCACCACCAGCTTCGGGCGTGGATCGGACTCGATGGGCGGCGGCGGGGGCGGACGCAACGGCGAGGCCGGCGAGACGAACTGCGGCAGCACGAGCGCCGGCGCGACCATCGCCCAGCCGACGACGGCCGGGTGCGTGACCCGGGTCGCGATCTCGCCGCCGAACGAGTATCCCACCAGCACGACCGGGCCGCCGCAGGCCTCGACCTGCGCGATCGCCTCGTCGCGCGCGGTCGTCTCGGCGGGGGAGGAGAAGTTGAACCGGTGCGGGGTGACCGGGCTGTCGGCCAGGCGCTCGTAGATGGCGCTGATCACCCGGTTGTTCTGGTCTCCGCCGTGGACGAAGTGGGGGTGCAGCAGGACCGCATGGGTCATCGCCGATCACTCCTTCTGTAGCGCCGTACTGAAACGTCAACAGTATCGCGGCAAGCGCGAGGGCGTCATCCCGGCGCGGGAGTAACCGGCTCCACGCCGTCCTCGTGGGTCATCCAGTGGACGAACCGGTGCATCGTGTACATCGCGTCGTGCGGATTGCCGACCGTGGACGGGCCCGACTCGCCGAGGTGCACGATGCGCTGCGCTCCCCCGGAGGCGAGCCGGTCCCGGTAGTCCGCCATGCGCTCGAAGGGATAGAAGCCCACCGTCTGGGTGGCGACGTTGATGTACTTGATGGCGTCGTCGAGCGAGTCGACCCGCACGACGTTGGCGGTCTTGTTGACCGGGTGGAAGTCGACTGGCGCCTCCGAGCGGATCACCAGGCCCGAGCCGTCGGTGCGTCCCCACACGCCGTAGTCGTCGTCCATCATCATCAGGGCCTCGATCTCCTCCTTGAGATCGCGGTCGTAGGGTCGCACGTCGCCGGACGCGGCGGCGCGCACCGTGATGTAGTGCTGCAGCTTCGCGGCGAAGCGGTCGACCTCGTCCTGGCTGCCCTCGACGAACTGGAAGCGACTGGCGACACAGGCCTCCTGATTCATCGCCATCACGTCGGCCGCGGTCAGCTCGGCGACCCGGTCGATCGACGCCTCGGACGCGAACGCCTCGCGGCCCACCATCGAGATCGAGGTCTTGGGATCGAAGGAGACCAGTTGCAGGCCCGGGCCCAGGTACTTGATGACGTTGTTGATCGCGTCGCCGCCGCCCCACGCGACGATCTTGTCGAAGTACTGGGGCCGGTAGAGGATGCCCTCCACCGACTCGTCGCCGCCGCGCCAGTAGACGGCCGACATGGACCGGACGACGGGATGATCGGCGTCCAGGTCGGCCATTGTCCTCAGGATTGCGACCATGAAGAACGGATCGGCCGACGACATCTTGAACAGGTTCACGGCCTTGACTAGAGCACCCTGCGCGACCGACTTCACAGCGACGCCGGGCGAGTTCCCGGGCAGCACGTGAATCAGGCGCGGCGCGAAAGCGCGGACGAAGCTGCGCCGGCCGTAGAAGTCGTGCTTCGGCACCCAGCCGTCGAGTGCCTTTGGATCGGGGAAATTCTGCTCCACCTCGGCCAGCAGGACCCGCTTGTCCAGCTGCGACACCGCGTGCCGGCTGACCGATTCCAGCATCGGCCGCGGCAGCACGTGGGTGGCGGCCATCCGGTCGAAGCACTCCTGGACGTGCGCGTTGCCGGGTGCGCCGAGCCGCTGTCCGGTCTCGGCCAGGAAGTCGATGATCTCGGCCAGCGGCACGTCTAGCAGCGGGGGGACCTCCGTGCGCGGTGGCACGGCCTTGTCGAAGTCGATCTTCGGTGTCGTGAAGCGCACGCCGAGATCGCGCGAGCGGTGCATCTCATCCGAACCCTCGACCAGCTCACCACGGTAGAAGAACGGCGCCGAGACGATCTCCTCCTCGGCCGTGGCGGCGGGAGGCGGCGGTACGGGCGACTGGCTCATGAGACACCGCGCACGTAGGCGTCCACCGTGCCCGCGCAAGTGATCTTGTCGTCCCCGTCGAGGTCCTTCAAACGGGCCACGTTGTCCTCGATCGAGGGGCCGGCGTTGCCGCAGCTTGGACAGGGGTCGTAGCTGATCGTGATCTTGTCGCCCGTGATCACGCCGCCCCACCGGCCATCGAGCGAGATGTCGACGAAACCGGCCCGTCCCTCGACCTCGCCGCTGTAGCCGTGCGGGATCGCGTTGTCACCGCCCTTATCGAGGACGATCGGGACGAGCCAGGGTGGCACGTGGTACCGGCCGGTGTCGCGGCACTTGGGCATGCCGGAGTTGAGCTCTTGCATGGAGTACATCTGGAACTGCCGGCCGTCGGGGATGTTGAACGTGCTGTGCACGACGTCCCGATAGTTTGGCGGCAGCACCGCGCCCTTGAGCCCCCCGGCGGAGTAGAGGCAGTTGTCGGGATTGAATTCATCGCCGCCGTGGCCGCGCTCACGCACGGCCGAGGCGATCATGTAGAGCCCGGCCCACATGCCGGCGATCATGAGCGGCTTCTCGCGGTTGGCGATCAGGTGCTCGGCTGTCAGGCCGGCCGCCGCGTCCAGACCAGCCTGCCGCTCGCGGGCCACGCGCTCGAACTCGGCGATCTCGCCCGGCCGGGCCATGCCGTCGGCGATCTTCTTACGCATCAGGATCTGCCGGGTCATGCTGCCGATCGTGATCGGCGGCACCGGGTAGCTCCACCGCGGCCACTCCGGGTTGCCGAAGGCGGCCAGCTGAGCCTCGCCGATCTTGATGTTGCGGGGCACGGCGGCCGCGGCGCCGGTGCCGATCAGCATCCGGTCCTGCTTGGCCACCACTCCCGATCCCCACTCGAACACGGCGACCGTGTCGATCTGCGACCACGCGATGTCCTTGGGCGAGCCGACCAGCATCGCCGGCTTTCCGGTGGTGCCGCTCGAGCAGGTGACGTAGTGGCCCATCGCCACCAGGCGGTCGATCCAGTCGTCGATGCCGGCGACGTCAGACGCGTCGATCGGGCCGATAGGGTATGCCGAGACCGTGTTGAGCCAGCTCGTCAGGCGGTCCCACTTGCCCTCGCTGAGGTAACTCTCCGGGTAGCTCTTGTAGGCGGTGTGCGGGAGCAGCAGGGACACCACGTCCTCGATCGCGGTGATTTCGGTGGTCCCGGCGTCCCGGGCGCGCAGCCCGAGCAGCTTGATCCGGTCCTTCTGCTCCTGAAAGCGCTCGTTGAGCGCCTCGATCTGCAGTGGCCGGATGTCCGCGGCGGAGTAGTCGAACCGGTCCTGGGCCTTGGCCTGCCTGGTCAGCTTGTCGATCGCAGCGCTCACGTCAGTCTCCCTGGAAGGGCTGCCGGAAAATGATCCTCGGACGTATCATTAACTCGCGGTGCAGGTAAGGCAAGCATTCATTCCGCTAGGTGGGAGACGACGTGCGGCATGGCCATCACGTACCGTCCCAAGGCCGGCCGGCCCACTCGCGACCAGGCGCAGGCCCGCGACGTGGCCATGCTGGAGACCGCGCTGGATCACTTCCTCGATCTCGGTTTCGAGCGGACCACGATCGAGTCGATCGCCCGGTCGGTCGGGATGACCAAGCGCACGCTCTATGTCCGCTACCCCGACAAGGTCGCCCTGTTCCGCGCCGCGGTGGGCCTGGCGATCGATCGCTTCGCGGTATCGCAGGAGCAGATAGAGGCGACCGAACGCGACGACATCGAGGAGACGCTGGTGGCGTTCGCGTGGCTGCGCATCGAGCAGGTGATGACGCCCAACGGCCTCAAGCTGCAGCGGATCATCAACACCGAGTCCCACCGTTTCCCGAAGATCCTCGCCGAGTCCTACGAGGTGGGTGCCGGCCCGTCGGTGCGTTTCCTCGCGAGCGTGCTCGCCCGCGAGACCGCGGCCGGGCGGCTGGCTGTCCCGGAGCCCGAACGGGCGGCGGTCGTCTTCCTGAGCATGGTGGTCAGCGGACCGGTGCGGACGATCGTCATCGGTAATCAGCTGAGTCGCGACGAGATCGAGGATCGGCTCCGGTACGCCGTGCGCCTGTTTCTGGACGGCGCGCGAGCGCGGTGACCGCTACTTCTTCGCGCCGCTCGGCGGCAAGATCGACGTGGTGCCGGCGCCGACCAGGTACCGCCCGTAGCGCTCCCAGTTCTGATACGGCGACATGGCGCCCTGGTGAGTAAACGCGAGGAGGTCCCGCAGCAGCCGCTGGATGGGCCGGTCTAGCCGGATCTCGTCCGTCGGGCAAACCTCGAAGAGCCGCTCGATGGCCTCCCGCGCCAGCTTGTAGCACAGGGTCCCGCTCGCCTGGTTCTGCATCGGATCGGTGATCCGCTCGGCGCCCGGCTGGAGCGTCGACAGAGCCCACTGCTGGTAGGCCTCGATCATCTTGATGTTGGTGTGCGCGGTGGCGATCGCCGCCTGGACGATCGCGGAGTCATACATTTTCTCGTAGCCGAGCATCTTGATGCCCCGGCCCTTGGCCATGTCGTGGAATGCCTCGAGCGCGTAGCGGGCCATGCCGAGCGACAACGCCGCCGTGAACGCGTAGCCCGCGTCCCCCTTCCCCAGCGACTTGAAGACGGCCGCGATGTTGCGCGACATGCGGCGCTCAGGAATGAACACCTCCCCGCACTCCACCGAGTTGCTTCCGGTGGCCTTGGCCCCCATCACGTGCCAGTCATCGGCGATCGTCAGCTCCGACAGCGGGATCAGGCAGAACCCGTCAGAGATGGTTCCGTCGGGCTCCTCGATAGAAATGCGCAGCAGGTCCCAGTGCGCGTGGTGGCAGCCGCTGTTGAACGGCCAGTGCCCCCGGCCCCGGATCCGGTAGCCCCCCTCGACCGGCACGCAGACCGCGCCCGGGGCGGCGAAGGTGCCGGCCAACCTAGCGTTCGGCGTCTCGGCATACAACTCGGCCATGGTTTCCTCGGGCAGGCCTTCCGCCATGCGCCCGATGCCGAAGTAGATCTGCATGTCCCAGGCGGTGGACGGGCAGCCGCTGGCGATGTGAGTCATCGCGATTGCTGCCGTCGCGGCGTCGGTGCCGTAGCCGCCGCGATTCTCCGGCATCAGCATCCGGAACAGGCCGGCCTCCTCGATGGCCTCCACGTTCTCATCCGGCAGGCGGCCCAGTTCCTCAGCGAGGACCGCGTTCGCTCGCAACAGCGGGATCAGCGACTGCGCCCGGCTGATCAGCTCCTCGGAACTGGGCACCACCTGCTTGCCGTCAAGCATCGCCTCGGTCATGTTCGCCCTCTCGTACCCCACCGTGTGGAACTCCAGTGTCATGTATGACTCTGTAGCTTCGGACAGTAAGCCCGACCCGATGCCGGGTCAATTGCGCCGTTCTACTAGGCAGAACCAGGCCGGCCCGCGTTCGCAGCTCGTCGCGATCGGCGCAGGCCGTGCCCCAGCACCCGTCAGACCGCGCCGCCCGGAGCGAGTCCGTGACCAGCCACTATCTGGACCGTCGCGCAGAGCAAGCGTGTCCCGTTCACCGGGACACGAACATTGCCACACCAGGGGGGAGAGTTGCTAACTAGCTGGAACGGAACCTGCAGGGTGGAGGATCACCATGGCGAGTGGCAACACGGTTGCTCGCGGACGGACTAGAGCCACTTCGGCTCTAGCTCGTTTCGTCCGCGTGCGTTCCTTGGCGCTTTTTACGATTGCGCTGGCGGCCGTCATGGCCGCCGGAGCATGCAGTTCATCATCCAGCCAGCCGAGCGGCAACTCAGCGACGACGGCGCCCGCGAGCGGGGCGACAGGTAGCTCGACGGGCTCCACGAGCGCCACGGGCGCCGCGGCTGCCGGCAATGACGTCGGGATCACGCCGACGACCATCCACATCGCGGCGATCACCGATATCGCCACCGCGGTAAACCCGGGCCTGTTCCAGAAGAACGCCAACGTGGTAAAGGCGTGGGCGGCCATCGTCAACGCTCACGGGGGCCTGGCCGGCCGCCAGGTCGCGGTGGACGTGTGCGACTCGAAGCTGGATCCCAACGCGACCCGTAACTGCGTAATCCAGGCGTGCAACAACGACTTCGCCCTGGTCGGCACCGCGGCCCTGGCGCTGGTCAACATAGCCGACATCGACGGCTGCAAGAACTCGGCGGGACAGGCGATCGGGATTCCCAACCTGGACGGCATCACGCAAACCGCGGCGGTGCAGTGCGATTCGGACACCTTCATGATCGGCGGTAACGACCCGACGCTGTGCCAGACGGCCAAGGACAACCCGCAGACCTACACAGTGCCGGTTGGCGACGACCGGTGGCTATCGTCGCAGTATCCGGGTCTGCACGGGGTTTTCGTGTACAACACCGACTCCCCGACCGCCAAACTGAACGAGATCCCGGTCTATACCGCGGACAGCAAGAACGCGTCGATCAAACTGGACGGGCTGGGCTACTACGGGTCCTCGTGCACGCAGGCTCAGAGCGCGCTGACACCGACCGTGCTCGTCATGAAGCAGCACGGATCGACGTTCGCCCAGGACGGCTCCTGCCCAGGCAACTTCGAGCAACTCCAGGCCGAGGCCAAGTTGCAGGGAGTAAACACCGTGAAGGTATGGATGTGCGCCGGCGGCTGCTACGCCCCGTACTACATCGCCTTGAACCCCTCCGTCACCGAGGGCACCTACCAGAACCTCACCTCGATCGCCTTCTACACCGAGTACCAGGACAATCCCACCCTGGCCGCGGAGGTCCAGCAGATCGGCGGCATTAACAACCTGGACAGCAACTCACTGGCCTCGTACGTCGAGGCCCTGCTGTTCCAGGACGCGGTCAACAAGGCAGTCGCCAACGGCGGCACGCTCAACCGCCAATCGCTGTTCAACGTGCTGCGCACCAAGGAGACAGCATTCAACGCGGACGGGATCGTCGGCACTATCAACGTCTCGACCCACTCGCCGAGCCCGTGCTTCGCCATCGCCCGAGTCGTCAACGGCAAGTGGCAGCGCGTATATCCGAGCAAGCCATTGTCATTCGACTGCAACCCCAGCAACCTAGTCCAGATCAAGGTCAACATGACCGCCTGAGGTCCGCCCAGGGCATGTCGCTCCTGGGAGTGAGGAAGCCCCTGGTGGATGAGGCGGTTACCACAATCTCCTCATCGGACACCAGGGGCTTCCCCCGTGCTTTTCTACGTGCCGCGCTGCCACGTAGTTGATGGCGTGGCGTGGTCACGTCTATGGCTCCGGACGGTTTGGATGTACGGCGCGAATTGGACGGGCCCGTGCGCCCGCAGATCTTAACAGTGGCTACCTGCGGTTCCCGCGACCTACTCACTTGCGTAACAACCGGGGCACCGCCACCGGGGTATCTAACTGCCAGATTTCATGATCGCGGAAGGTTGAGGCCCTCCTGCGGGCCTGAAATTTCCGTCAGGAAAAAGTCTTCGGGCTCATGGTGGTGCTGCGTACCCCGGACGTTCAAGATCTGTAGTGCGTAGTTTCTGCTCTCGCAAACCGGAAACATGCAGGTCACGGCCTCAAGCCAGCCCAGAAACCAGAATGGTGAGCCAAGTCAGGTAACAACCGGGGCACCTCATGGACGGACCATGCGGCGCCCCGTCTCGAGGGACAGCCCTGGCTGGTCAATCGCGTGTGTCGCCCGGCACGCGTGCGGTGGTGAATCCCCAGGGCACCTGCAGGCTGGTGTTCGGATCTGTGACGATGGTGTCGGCCGTGCGGGACTGGATCTTGACGCCGACCTTGTCGAGGTGATCCGCTACCCGATCGAGGTCCACGACGTTGAAGGTGAACGCCCAGTACTTGTCCGCGGGTGTCTTCGAGGCCAGCGCTGATGCTGCCTCGGTGCCGGCGTCAGGTTTGGCGTAGTGGTAGATAGCGTCGGCCAGATGCACGTAGGGCCCGGAAATGCCGCGCTGTTCGTCGCGGCCCTCATGAAGGACGGTGCCGCCTAGTGCCTGCATGAAGCTCACGGCGCGTTGAGTATCGTCGGTCAGGATCGTGTGGTGGGACAGGTGCTTGACCTGTAGCGGGTCTTCGTCGGACACGGGAGGCAGCGTCCAGCGAGGGTCTAGACGCGGGTCGTGCGGCATCGGGAACACGGGGAGGAACTGGTAGCGCAGCCCGACCTGGTTGGGTGGGGTGAAGAACATCTTCATGCCGCCACCGCCCTGATTCACGTCCGGGGGCTCGTCTCCCTCGGCTGGTTCGCCGATTTGGTTGGTGAGGGGGATGCCCGCCGCTCGCAGGGCACGA
>Ga0126371_10005471_pt1 | contig 11269 bp, 4 predicted proteins | sample PanSoiMetaPlot_4_FD_110145 | JGI IMG/M metagenome (GOLD analysis project Ga0126371, IMG submission 110145) | Tropical forest soil microbial communities from Panama - MetaG Plot_4 | ecosystem: Environmental > Terrestrial > Soil > Tropical forest > Bulk soil | place: Panama | collected 2016-02-17
CGAAGAGCAGCAGGGCTAGCAGGTTCCTCGGCTGCTGGATGGTGAACGTGTGTAGCGGCTCGGTGAAGTACCAGTTCAGCAGCAGGCTCGCCGCGACGGCGGCGGCCACCGCTGGCCAGAAACCGCCTACTACCGTGATCACCACCACGGCGACCAGGTAGATCAGCAGGTCGTCGGCGAGGTCGAGGTGCGGGCGGGCCGCCGTCAGCGCCCAGGTGAGCAGCGGCAGGCCAGCGGCGGTCAGCGCGGCGGCAGCCAGCAGGCGGCGGCTGCTGATGCCGCCTGCGGGGTTCTCGCCGTTCGGCGCGCTGTCCTTCCAGGACCGGACGTCCATGTTTACCAGTGTGGACCGTCTTATGAGCCAGCGCACACTCAAGCCCGCGGCAGCGGAGATCACCAGCATCAGCGCCGCGTTCCATGCGAAGCTCCCGGCCAGTCGCAGCTCCCCATAGGGCGGCCGGGAGAATCCGATGACGGTCAGCCAGCCGATGGCGGCCAGTGGCAGCGCGGCCAGTGGCTCGGCCGACACGGAGAGCACTCCGGTGATGACCGCGCATGCCGCCAGCACGTCGCTGCCGTGCATGCGGCCGCCGAGCGCGGCGGCCACCGTGCCCACCGCAAGGAAGGCAGCGAACCCGGCAGGCAGCATGTACACCGCCGGGAACGATCGTCCTAGGTAATTTCCGTGCCTCATCTCCCTTCCAGTTGACGGCCTGGACGGGGAGGTGGCGGCTGTCTTGGCGGATCCTTAACGCGCCGACCGGAGGACTTAACGAGACGCTAGCGGGGCCGGTCATTCATCGGCCGGGAACAGCAGCTCATAGGCCGGGTTGGTCATGACAGGACCGGAATTCTGGCGTAGGCCGACCGGCCCGGTGAGGCGCACACGGGCGCCGCAAACCAGACCGGGGATGTGCGAACGGCCGTAGAACAGAGCGGTGAGATCACCGGTGCCGTCGGACACTTCGCAGGCCAGCACTGAGCTCTGCCCGGCGGGCCGGATCTCCACCACCCGGATGCGGCCCTCCACCGTGTGCTTGCCCGGGCCGGTCAGTTCGCCGATCCGCGTGCCGTCGGCTGCCGCCCGCTTCGCCGCGTCCGCCGGCACCCGGGATGGCCGTACCGAGGCGAGCTGATGGCGCTGGGCTACCTCGCCTTCTTCGGCGATGATCCGCTCGTCTTCGGGCCTCGTGTCGGGCACGGCATGCATCTGCTGCCGGGCCTGCAGTTCCCTGACCCGGCCCTGCACGTCGTAGGGGACGATGGTCGCGGCAGACCGCGGGATCCGGCTCACCACGGCGGCGATCTTGTCCGCCGTCCGGTCGTGCAGCAGCCTGCCGAGCAGGTGCGAATAGGTCCGCCGCGGTAGCACCACGGTCACGTGGGTCGCCGGGTCGCTTGCTTCGCGTTCCACTAGTTCGGCGGTGGCGGCCGTGATCCGCCGGTCCGGGACGTCGATGAAGTCCAGCGGCACGCCGCGGCCGGCGCGCGTCCAGGTCTCCCTCAGCTTGTCGGCCCGGGCCGAGTCGATGACGAAATGCACCGCGCGGATCGTGGTTGGCCGCATTGACTTCGCGTAGCGGATCGCGGCCAGGGCGGCCAGGTCGAAGTTGTCGATCAGGATGAAGATCGTGCGCCGCGCGTAGTTCGGCGGGGCGGGCGGCGGCTCCTGCTCGGTGATGGTCTCAAGCACTTCGGACTCGGCGCTGTACTCCCGGTTCAGCCGGATCAGCGCCGGGACGCCCACGGCGAACAGAACCACGACCAGCCAGGCGCCCTCGGTGAACTTCACCAGCACGAAAATCAAAACCACCACCGCGCTAAGCGCCCCGGCGGAGAAGTTGATCGCCAGCCGGTGGCGCCATCCGCGCTCCCGGCGCCGTTGGTGATACCTGGCCATGCCGAACCCGGCCATCGAGAAGGCGGTGAACACCCCGACCGCGTAGAGCGGCACCAGGCTGTTCACGTCCGCGCCGCGGATGATCAGCAACGCGACCGAGACCGCGGTCAGCACGATGATGCCGTTGGAGAACACCAGCCGGTGCCCTCGCTTGAGTAGCCACCGGGGCAGGAACGAGTCACCCGCCACGTAGCTAGCCAGGAACGGGAAGCCATTGAAGCTCGTGTTCGCGCCGGTGTACAAAATCAGCGCGGTCGCGGTCTGGACCAGCAGGAACATCGCATGCCCTGCGAAGCTGCTGCCGAATACCTGCGTCGCCTCCTGGGCAAGCACCGTCGGGTACCCGCTCGTCCGCGGCGTGGCCTGCGTCGCGTGCGCCATCCAGGAGATGCCCGCCACCAGCAGGCCGAGGATGATCCCCTCGGCGACGAGGACCTGCCGGGCGTTCCGTCCCTCCGGCGGGCGGAACGCGCCCACCGCGTCCGAGACGGCCTCGATCCCGGTCAGCGAAGCGCCGCCGTTGGCGAACGCCCGCAGCAGGGTAAAGATCATCGCGACGCTGATCAGCCCAGCAGTCCCGCTGCCGATGGTGACCGTGCCGGGTAGTGCGTGCGGATTGTAGGCGGGCAGGTTGCCGAAAGCCTGCCTGATCAAGCCGACCACGATCATCAGCAGGACAGAACCCGCGAACAGGTAAGTCGGCACCGCGAACGCCCGGCCCGCCTCCCGGATGCCCCGCAGGTTCCCGTAGCACATCAGCAGGACCACGGCGACGGTGATCCACAGCTTGTACGGGCCGATGACCGGGTAGGCCGACGCGATGGCGGCGGTGCCGGCGGAGGTCTGCACCGCGACCGTGACCACGTAGTCGATGAGCAGCGCGACCGCGCAGATTTGCGCTATCCGCGGGCCGAAGTTCTGCCGGGCGACCACGTAGGAGCCGCCGGGCCGGATGTAGACCATGACGATCTCGCGGTAGGACAGCACCACGAGGGTCATGACCAGCAAGATCCCCAGCGTCATCGGCAGGATCAAGGTGAAGGCCGCCAGTCCCGCCAGCGGCAGCAGCGCGATCAGGATTTCTTCGGAGCCGTAGGCGGAGGAAGAGATCCCGTCCGGCGAGAGCACCCCGAGCGCCAGCGGTTTCGACAGCCGTTGCTCGCCCAATTCGGCGTTGACCAGCGGTGGCCCGAGCAGACGCTGCTTCGCCGAGTACAGCAGGCCACCCGGCGCCCGTTCGCCGGGATCGGCCACGCTTACAGCTTTCTGCCTGGTCACAAACCGCGCCCTTCAACCACCTGGTACAACCCTCACTTCATACCACCGCTCGGCTGGGCGCGGGATACTTGGCTTTGGCTAATTGCCGGGCGCTTATGGCCACCGGCCGGCCAAGACCACCCAGACCTGGCCGTAGTCGAACGTCATCCGCTTGCCCGACGGCAGCGTGTATGTGGTCCCGCCATTCCAGGACGGCCGCGACCAGTGCACATTGTAGGCGCGGCCGTTGCGCAGCACGACCGCGCGACCGGAGCCGATGCTGACCGCGAACGGCGGCCGCGACCCGTACTCGAGGAACCGCGACGTCGTGATCTTCGTGTACTGGATGACTATGGTGGGGCCGCCCATCTGGCCGCCCTCAGTGGCCCTGGCCGGAGCACCGTCCATCCACACCAGCCATCGCCGGGCCTTCGCGGACCAGCGGAAGGTGTAAGACGCCGCCGGATAGGACACGGAATAGGACCGCAGCACTCGGCCACCCGCGGGCGCGGGTCCGAACCTGAACCCGATGTCGCGCGCCTTGCTCGCGTGTCTGGCCTCAGACAGCAGCTCGCTCGAGTACGCGTACTCGTTGTGCGGCGCCAGCCGGTACGGGCTGCGGAAGTACCCGCCGGCTATCCCGGCGTACAGGTCGACGACCCGCGCCCGGTGGATGAAAGGCAGCAGGTGGGGTGCCGAGCCGGAGTAAGCGAATGCTGGCCGGCCGAACTGGCGCAGCAGGTACAGGTCGGTTTCGCGGGCGCTGCGAACCGGGCCGATGACCTTCGGGAAATGCGAGGAGAACACGGCCGCGAAGCGGCTGAGGCCGCCCTCGACCGGCAGCACATAGACGATGTCGGCTGACTGCAGCCCGGTCTGCGGCCGCGCGTCGACGATGTTGTCGATCTTCACCACCAGCACCGGCCCGAGCTTCTTCACGCGCTCCCCGGTAAACGGGGAGCGCAGCGGGCCAGGCTTCGGCGGCTTCCACTTCGCGGTCGGCTGGGGCAGCACCGGGAGCCACTGGTCGGGGTTGGCGGCGGCCCGCTCTTTGACGGGTGCGGCCCCGCTGAGCGTCACGATCAGCCCCACGCTCAGCGCGATGGCAGCCACGGCGGACGTCGCGGCAATCAGCCGCCGCCGTCGTCTCATTACACCGCCTCTGTGACAGGGTACGAGGTCCGCTCCCCATGGCATGCTATGCGCGAAGCAGGCTCCGGGCGGTCGGAACACCGGGACGCTGACGTCAAAGCTGAGATTAGCGCGGCGGTGCCCGGCTGCCGGAGCAGCCGGGCACCGCCGTCTTAGCGCCGCGTGGCGGAGTCGCTCAGAAGCGGATCCGCCAGACGCCGCGGCCGTGCGTGGCGGCGTAGATGTAGCCTTGCGGGCCGACGGTCAGGTCGTCCACGACCACGTTCGGCAGCCCTGCGCCGAGGCGGGACCAGGCGGTCTGGCTGCCCTGCCCCTCGCCTGCCGTGAACACGCCGTCATCGGTGCCGAGCGCCAGCTTGCCGTGGGCGAGCACCAGCGTGTCTGACGCGATGTCAGGCAGGTTCCCGGAGATGTCGGTCCAGCTCTGGCCGCCGTTCCAGGTCTCGAACACGTGGCCCACGCCGCCCCCAGGCACGAAGCGCCGCGAGTAGCCGTTGAACACGGCATACGCGTGCCCCGGGTTGGCCGGGTCGACAGTGACGCCGGCGATGAAGCGCTGCGGCAGCCCGGTCATGCTGACCTGGTGCCACTTGCCGCCGTAGTTGGAGGCGATGCCGCGGGCGAATGCCGCGCCCGGGTTACCGCCGCCGCCGGTCCACGCTGCGTAGATGACCTTGCCGCTATTCGCCGAGGACAAAGCGGTGACCGCGTTGCCCGCGCCGAGGTCGTAGACCGGCTTCCAGTCGCACGAAGTGCTGCAGGTGGTGTTCCAGCCCTTGTCGGTGACCCAGACGAACTCGCCGCCGATGACCCAGACATTCACGTTCTGCTGGTCCGGCACCAGCGGGGTGACGAACCTGGCGTTCGGGTCACAGTTGTTCCGCGCCTTCAGGCCGAGCGTCTCCTGGCCGACGCAGGTTGGGCTGATGTAGTAGCTGTACGTGTGACCCCCGTCGGTGGTCGCGTACATGGTGCCGTCGGTGTACTCGCCGACCCACGCGTTAGCATTCACCGGGTTCATGATCACGTCGAATCCGTCGCCGCCGGCCGGCTCGACCGACTGGCTGCTTGCAGTGCTGTCGGTCATCGTTCCGTTGTCCTGCATACCACCGACGATGCCGGTCGAGCCGTCGCTGAACTGCCCGGCTCGCGCATCGTAGAACTGCAGGTTGCGGAGCGTGGCGTTCAAGTCGGTCCAGTCGCCGTACTGCTGAGTATCGGACAGCGGGCGGCTGTACGCGCCGCCGTCGTTGCCGATGACGATCTTGCCGTCGCTGATCATCATGGCGTGCTGGTCTGGGTGCGTGCCATTCGGGCAACTGTTGCTTGACTCGCAGGCCAGCGTGTAATTCCAGTACGGGCTCGCGGTCACCCACGAGCTGCCGCCGTCGGTGGTCTCGAAGACCTCCTCGAGCCCGGCGTAGACGTGATTCGGGTTGCTCGGGTCGACCGCGAGGTCCTGGTTGTACCAGGCCTGCACGCCGACACCGTAACCGGAGCCGACCGGGAGCGCGGACCCGGACGCGGCCAGCGAGGCCTCGTCGGCGATCTTCGTCCACGGCCCGGCGACGCTGGCCGCACTGCCACCGCTGCCAGAGGAGACGTAGATGCCCTGCAGGACTGACTCGTCGCCGGCGGCGATCATGCTGACCGACTGGACGATCGCGTACAACTTGCTGCCGTCGGCCGAGTAGGCGAAGGTCGTCCTGCCGGTGTCGGAGGCGTTGATCGCGCCGCTCAGCGTGACCTGGCTGAAGGTGTGGCCGCCGTCGGTCGACTGGTAGAAGCCATTGTTCTGCGTGTTGCCTGGGCCGTGCCAGCCGATCGCGGCGATCACGTTCTGTCCGTGCGTGCCGGGGACGACGGCGACGTCGGTCACCTGCTGGTCGTACGGCGGGAAGTCGGTCGGGCCGGCCGGGTCGAGTACCTCGGTCCAGGTCCCGCTGAGGCTTGAGTAGCGGAACAGCCCGTTGTTCGTCGCGGCGTAGGCGTTGCCCTGGGAGTCGAACGCGATCCGGAAGGTGGTGTGGGACGCCAGCGGGCTGACGCCACCCGCGTTGGCGCCGATCGCGGACCAGCTGCGGCCGTCGTTGAACGTCGCGTACACGCCGGTGCCCATGTAGGAGTCCTGAGACTCATTCGCCTCGCCGGTCCCCACCCACACCGAACCGTTGGCCGGGTCGACGGCGAGCGCGCCGATGGACATCGTAGGCATGTGGTCGAATACCGGTGTCCAGTGCTGGCCTTGATCGTAGGAGCGCCACACGCCGCCGTCCGCGGTACCGGCGAGCCAGGCGCCGTCCGGTGCGCTGACTAGAGCGGTGATCCGGCCGCCGACGAGGGACCAGCCTGCCCCGGCGTTCGACCAGAACGGGTCGGTGTAACCCGCGGGCTGCGCGTTGTACGGCTGGCTGGTGAACTCCTGCCATGTACCGCCTGTGGACCCCAGGGCAGCAGCCTGCCGCGCGGCGCTGGCGAGGGCGGGACCGGTCACGTACCCGGCGGGTGCCGTCCGCTCGAAGTCCCACTGCGCCTGCGAGTCAGCCAGGTCGGCGTCATCCGGCGTGTGCGTGTTCGTCGGCGTGTTCTGCCCTCCTGTGCTGCCGTTCTTGACGACCGCGTTTTTGTTGATGCGCAGGTTGCTGCCATGTGAGCGCAGATACGCGCCCAGGGCCACCTGGCGCGCGGCGGCGCCGTGCGGCGTGCTGTGCGCCGCTCCGGCTGAGGCTGCGTTGGCCATACTCATGCCACTGAGACCAGCGGTGACGCCAACGGCGAGCGATCCGGCGAGGATCACCCGCCAGCGGCGATTGGGAAGTCGCATCCCGTCTCCCTCGGTGATGAAAACTGCTGACGACAAACTTGAGGCCACGGCTCGGGACAAGTCAACAGATTCCGGGTGCGGAATACCGGGATTGCCGCAAAAAATACTTAGCTTCTTTAACTGATAATTTGCGCAAACCGGACGACGCATACGACACCGGGCACCGTTCAGAGCGCCTTCGACAGACGGCTCAGCCGGCGACGCTCGGCTCGCCGGTCGCCAGGTGGCCGGTATACCGCCGCGAGACCGGGGCCCGCCGACACGTCGCAGGAGCGGGCCGGTTCCGCTGGGGTCGATGACAAACCTGTGCCTGGACAACCCCTCCGAACTGGTTTTTTGGCTGCCAAGCCAAGGCCGCACGCCGGCCGGCCGGATATCTTCTAGACATGTCCCCCGCGGTTACGAGTGCTCCCTAGCGTGGTTTCCCGTCTGGTACGCGTGCCGCTGGGCTGGACCCTCACCCCGGTAGCTGCAGTCCGGCTGGTCCGCGCGGACGCGCACCCAGTGGCGTTGTTCGGGACGTGGGCGGGCGGCTGCGACATCATCGGCTCCGACCCGCTGCTCGTCCGGGCCGCGTCCGGTGAGCTCGCCGATGTCTTCGATTCCGGCTGGCCGAAAGGCCCGGTGCCTGACAGCGAACCTGACAACGAAGATGCCGCCTTCGGCGGCGGCTGGATCGGGTACCTCGGGTACAGCGCCGCCGGCGAGGCCCTGCCGCCCACCGGGCCGCGCCGGCTCCCGGCCTGGTGGTTCGGCTACTACGACCACGTGCTGTGCCACGACCGGGCCACCGGCGAATGGTTCTTCGAGGCACTGTGGACGAAAGACCGCGAGGCCGTCCTCGAGCGCCGCTTCGAGGATTTGCGCCACCGCGCGTCGCAAGCCCCGGCTACCGCGTCGCAAGCTAACGGCTACACCTGCGGACCCTTCCGCCTCATCCCCGCCGCCCGGGCCCACCAGGCAGCCGTCGGCCAGACGGTGGAGTACATCAGGCGGGGCGACATCTTCCAGGCCAACATCTGCCTGCGTGCCGAAGCCGAATTCACCGGCGACCCCCTCGACGCGTTCACCCAGGCGGTGACGGCCCTTGACCCGCCCTACGCCGCGTTCCTTGACGTGCCAGGCGGCGCGGTGGCGAGCATGTCGCCGGAGCTGTTCCTGCGCAGGACCGGGCACACCGTCATCTCCCGGCCCATCAAGGGCACCACGCACCGTTCAGAACACCCGGACCAGGCCAGAACACAGCGCGGCGACCTGGAAGGCTCGGCCAAGAACCGGGCCGAAAACGTGATGATCGTCGACCTCGTCCGCAACGACCTCAGCCGGGTCTGCGAACCGGGCAGCGTGACCGCCCCAAGGCTGCTCGACACCGAGCCGCACCCGGGCGTCTGGCACCTGGTGTCCGAAGTCCGCGGCACGCTCGCCGACGACAGGAGCGACGGCGATTTGATCCGCGCCTCGTTCCCGCCCGGCTCGGTGACCGGCGCGCCGAAGGTGCGGGCCCTGGAGGTCATCGACGAACTCGAGACGGCACCGCGCGAGGTCTACACGGGCGCGATCGGCTACCGCAGCCCAGTCGCCGGCCTGGAGCTGAACGTGGCCATCCGCACCTTCGAGTTCGCGGCAGGCCGGGTCTGGGTCGGGGCCGGCGGCGGCATCGTCGCCGACTCCGATCCGGAGGCCGAATACACCGAGTGCCTGCACAAGGCCGGCCCGCTGATCGCGGCGATCGGCAGCCGCATCGACACAGGCGCGCAATCGCCACAGCCGCCGGCCACGCCACGTCACTCGGCGGGCGTCTTCACCTCCCTGCTCGTCACGGCGGGCCAGACCGCCGGCCTGGACGCCCATCTCGCCCGCCTCCAGGCCAGCACCCAGCGCCTGTACGGCAAGGATCTGCCCGACTCACTCCAAGCCGAACTGGAAGCATGCCTCGCCAGCCGCCCGACGGGCCGGCTGCGCATCACCGTGCGCCCGGTCGGCGGCCCACTGCAGGCTCGCGTCGAGGCGGTGCCGCTCACCCCGGCCCCGCAGGCGTTGACCCTGCGCCCGGTGACAGTTCCCGGCGGATTCGGCGCGCACAAATGGCAAGACCGCCGCCTGCTCGCCGACCTCGCCCGCGAAGCGGCTGGCGACGCGACCCAGCGCCCTGACGGCCAGGTCCTGCTCACCGACCTCGACGGCCACCTGCTCGAGACCGACCGGGCCAACGTTTTCGCGGTCATCGACGGCGTGTTGCGCACGCCGCCCGCCGACAGCCGGATCCTGCCGGGTACCACAAGGCAAGCCATTCTCGACGCTGCGCGAGATGACGGCTTCGCGCACAGTACCGACCCGCTTCCGCTGGCGGACCTGGAAGCCGCCAGCGAGGTCTTCGTCACGAACGCCGTGTACGGCGTGCTGCCGGTCCACGCGGTCGACGGCTGCCCGCAGTCCTGGGACCTGGGCCCGGTGGCCAAGCACTTCGAGATGGCCCTGGCCAGCCGCCCGCCTGACGGCGTGGTACAAGCCCGCCGCCCCAGCCCCGAGATCGGCGTGCGCACGCTCGCTGCGCGCACCACGACCGCGCGCCCCGTCGTCATCCTGGTCGACAACTACGACTCGTTCACCTACAACCTCGCGCACCTGCTCGTCACGGCCGGCTGCCAGGTCGAGGTCGTCCGCAACGACGAGGTGCCGGCCGCCCAGGTCACCGCCGCGGGCGCGGCCGCAGTCGTGATCTCACCAGGCCCATGCGCCCCGCCCGAAGCCGGGATCAGCGTCGACGTCGTCCGCGGCTGCGCGCGGCTGAACGTGCCGCTGCTCGGCATTTGCCTGGGTCACCAGGCGATCGCCGCTGCGTTCGGTGCCAGCGTGATCAGGGCCCCCCGCCCGGTGCACGGCCAGGTGTGCGCGGTACGCCACGACGGCCGCGGCGTCCTGGCCGGCCTGCCGCAGGGATTCGAGGCGACTCGCTACCACTCGCTGATAGTCGACGAGCACTCGCTGCCGCCCGAGCTGATGATCACCGCGCGCTTCGGCGCGCTGCCGATGGGCTTGCGGCACGCCGCCCGTCAGGTCGAGGGCGTCCAGTTCCACCCCGAGTCCATCCTCACCGCACACGGCGAGGCGATCGTCCGCAACTTCGTTGCAGCAGCTGTCCGCGAAGAGTCGCACCGCTCCGTTCGGAAGAAGAATTGAAAGTCCTTTATCCGAACGGATCCGTGGCGACTGCCAGCGCCACAGCCGGGTGAGGCTAGCACACCTCCAACCGTGACACTGGCGCTCTTGTGCCGGGCGGCGCGCGGCCCGCTAATGGTTGAATCATGGAGCGCGGGAATCCCAGTCCCAGGCGCCGGCCGGGGGAGCCGGCATGAGCATCACGCTGACCTGGCTGCGCCTGGACGCCAGGCGCCGCTGGCGGTCGCTCGTCGTGCTTTCCTTGCTGGTCGCGGTGGCCACCACAACGGTGCTGACCGCCGTCGCGGGGGCCAGGCGCGGCCAGACCGCCTTTGACCGGCTGTGGGCGCAAACGCTGCCCGCCACCGTTACCGTGCTGCCAAACGAGCCCGGCTTTGACTGGAGCCGGGTCGGTGCGCTGCCCGGGGTGACGGCGCTCGGCTTGTTCGCCGTCTATTACGGCGACGCGGTCCAAGGCCTGCCCGGGGCCAGCATTGGCTTCCCGCTCGCGAACGCGGCACTGGGGCAGACCGTCGAGCGCCCGGCTGTCCTGCAGGGCCGCCTGGTCAACCCCGCGCGCGCCGACGAGGTGGACGTCACGCCGCACTTCGTCGCCGCCTACGGCAAGGGGATCGGGGACACGCTGACCCTGGAGTTGTCGTCACCCGCGCAGACCGATGCCGGCTTCCAGGCATCGGCCGGCGGGCCACCACCGCTCGGTCCGCGGATCCGTGTCCGCATCGTCGGGGTAGTCCACGACCCGTTCTTCATCGAGACCCCCGGAGACAGCGGGGGCGTGGTGCTGTCCAACGCCCTGTTCACCCGTTATCGGGCCGACATCGTGGGGAACACCGGGCGGCGCACGCCCCTCAACGCGCTGATCAGGGTGCGCGGCGGGGAGTCGGCGATCCCGGCGTTCCGCGCTGAACTCGCGCGGGTGACCGGGCGATCCGACATCGACGTGTGGGACAACTACG
>Ga0126371_10005473_pt1 | contig 11269 bp, 8 predicted proteins | sample PanSoiMetaPlot_4_FD_110145 | JGI IMG/M metagenome (GOLD analysis project Ga0126371, IMG submission 110145) | Tropical forest soil microbial communities from Panama - MetaG Plot_4 | ecosystem: Environmental > Terrestrial > Soil > Tropical forest > Bulk soil | place: Panama | collected 2016-02-17
GCCGTTTTCTGCGCTGCGGTTAGTCCCTTCATATCCACATCGGGCAGCTCTGTGGCGCGCTCGGCATTCTTGAGGAATATCTGACCTTCATCAGCAAAGTTTTCGATTTTGGCATTTACCGGCAGACCGGCTAGGGCGCGCACTTCGGATTCGATCTCGTCGCGCTGCAAAAGGCCCACATGTTTCTGCACCACGCCCCCATCCCTATTCACCACGAACGAGGTGGGCAGCGCCGGCACGCCTCCGTACTCCGCCGCGATGTCTTTGCCCATGACCACCGGATAATTAATTCCCGCTTTGGCGGCGAAAGCCCGCACTTGGTTCGGAGAAGCGTCTTCATCCATGGAGACGCCAATGATTTGCAATTGGTCCTTGTATTTTGATTGCAGTTCGATCAACTCGGGAATTTCCTCGCGGCAGGGAGGACACCAGGTAGCCCAGAAATTCACCAGAATCACTTTGCCCTTTAGCGCCACCGTCGATATGGTTTGGCCCTCCAGGTCGGTGACCAGAAAGGGCGGGGTCGGAGTCGGATCCTTGGCCAGGCGAATAACGGCGGGGCCCTTCGGTACGGCGTTGCCTGCCGCCCGGCCTGATTTCACTGTAGCAGCGGTCGGAGCTCCATGCCTGGTTCGCGCGATTACCAAACCGATCAAGACACCCGTTGTACCGGCGATGATGGCCAACAACCCAACGATTAGCACAGACTTCTTCATGGCGGCTGCCTCATGCTCACATTATGGGGCCAGGCGACCACCACGCCAAATTTATCCCGTCGAGATTGTTAGGCTCCGAAATAAGCCGAATTCCATTGAGGGATCGCCAGTCCCATATTGGTATACGAGAAAACACGTAAGCGGGCCTAGAGGAACCTAAGTAGTTGAAAAAAGAAGTGAGCCCTTCACCAGCGACATTGGAACATTTGGCCAGGAATTTGCAAAACCGCAGGGCGTATGTCGCATTCCTACACGGCCCGCATCATCGTCACATGGGAAGGAAGGGGCCCATGCGATCGGTGGTACGGATCGTTCCCACCTGCCTCTGAGAGGGAAGCTAGGATGGATGACCCCAATTGGTTCGGTCACGCCTAGGCCGAGCCAAGGGAATGCGACTTAGGGGCTCTCGATCCCAAGCGGGAGCCCCTTTCATTTCTGCCAGGTTTACAAGCCGTGGGGTGAAAGACCTGCGGAACGCCGTGCCGCCCGGAAAAGCCATCTGCCGCAGATAACAGACGCGGCAGTGCGTGCTCTCCAGCCGCCGCTCAAACCTGCGCCACAAGAGCCCCGCATCCCGCCCCTGCTGGTACCCGGCCCAGCGCTAAACTCCCCCTATCTGCACTCACTCTCGTCCGCTTCGGTTCGATTCGCCTTCCGCCCTAAATGAACCTGGACCTTTCTGGTTTGCCAAAACTCGACGTGCTCTCTCTTGGCAGCGACAGCGGCAACGGAATATCGCGTTGACATGATTTATTCCGTGTGGTACTAGCTCGCACCAACTTGGGGTCAACTATGGTCTCGATACTCTCTTTTTCGGCTATCGGTCGGCTCAATCGTAAAAGTTCCATACTCTCTGTTCGACTTCGCCTCGGTAAAAGCTGACCAAATTCTGGGCGTGAGGTGAACTATGTTCCAGATCATGCGAAAACGTACTCTATGGATCGGGCTGACGCTATCACTCATTGTCTTCGTCAATGCGAATGTAAGGGCCCAAATGGGAGGCACCGCAGCCGTATCTGGAACTGTGACCGATGGAAGCGGTGCCCTCGTGCCCGATGTCAAAGTCACCGTCACAAACGTCGAAACGGGCATCGCGAATACAGTGGCCACCGATTCCCAGGGCAAGTATTCACTACCAAGTCTCGCGGTTGGCACCTATTCAGTAACCGCCGAGAAAGAAGGATTTCAGCAGACAGTCCGAACGGGAGTCGAATTAAGCGTCGGCAAGAACACGATTGTTGATGTTGTGCTTCGAGTGGGACAGGTAACCCAGGAAGTGGAAGTTGCCGCCGAAGCGCCGGTGGTAGAAACGCAAGACAGCAGCTTGGGATTGCTCGTCGGATCGCAGGAAGTGAAGGACCTGCCGCTGAATGGGCGCAGCTACATCTCTATGGCGACTTTCTCCCCAGGGGTTACGTCGATCCCATCAAATACCGTGTCGGGTTTCGGCGAAGGAACCCCAACCAGACTTGCCGTAAACGGCGCGCGCCAGGAGGGCCAGGTATTTCTGGTCGATGGTACCGACACAAAGGGTTTGTGGGGGAATTCGACCGGCGCGACGATGGCCGGAACGGCGCTCGGCGTGGAAGCGGTTTCTCAGTTTCAGGTCTTGACGAATACGTATGGTGCGCAATACGGCGGCAACGGGACCGTGATCAATGCCGCCATCCGCACAGGAACGAATGGTCTGCATGGAACCGTGTATGAGTTCGATCGCAACAGCGCGATGGATGCACGAAACTATTTTGATCCAATCTCAGGTCCACCACCCTTCTACCGGCATCAGTTCGGAGCCGCGGCCGGCGGACCGATCAAGAAAAATAAGTTTTTCTTCTTCTCCAACTACGAAGGATTGCGCGAAAGTTTAGGACTTACCACAGCCCCCGCCCAGGTCCCGGATGCAAATGCCCGCATTGGATTGATTCCTTGTTCCCAAGCTGTCGGGTTGGCCCGCACTTCGGGTGGAAACTGCACTGCCTCCAGCGGTGGTCTGGCAAACATGGCCGCGGCCTTTCCAGCCCAATTCGCCATTATGAAGCCGGTATTGGATACCTACCCCTCTCCGAATGGCGGTCCTACTGGAGGCGCTGGCGCTGTGTTCCACGTTGAGAACTTACAATCGCCCACTTCGGAAGACTACTTTGTGGAGAAGGTTGATTACAACTTGTCTTCGAGCGACTCGTTGCAGTTTACTTATCTCCTCGACCGGGCCTACCTGTTACAGCCCAACTACATTCCGACCCAAGACCTAATCAACCACCAAATGTCGAATCAAGTTACGATCGCGGAAAAGAAGATTATTTCTCCTACAAAAATCAACACGGTCCATTTTTCGTATTTTAGGCCGCAGGTAACGAGCGAGACGCCGATTACGCCCGCTCTGGTCATTCAGCCTGGGCATCTGGGCGGAACATGGAGTATCACCGGCGGCATTTGGAGCGGGATCGGCGGCGGTGGACTGATCTTCTCCTATATCAACAACTGGACTTTATCCGACCAGTTCTACATGGTTAAAGGAAAGCATTCGATCCAGATTGGCGGAGACGCATCGAGACATCAGTGGAACATCAATTGGCCTCTCGGTTTTCAGGGCAGCTATACGTTTCCCAATATGCTGGCTTTTTTCAAAGCCGCGCCATCGCAATTTAGCGGCCCGCCCCCAAATCTGTCTGACGCCATGCGAGGTTTTCGATTCACCGGTCTGGCTCCATACTTCCAAGACCAGTATCAAATTACCAAGCGCCTGACATTGACCTTCGGTCTTCGCTACGATTGGGCGAGCAACGTATCGGAAGTAAACAACAAGTTCACGAATATCCTGAACCTCGCCACTTCTACCGGTTTCACCCCAGTGCCCAATGCTTTCTATACCAATCCGACCAGCCACAATTTTGCGCCTCGTTTCGGATTCGCCTGGGATCCATTCGGGGACCAGAAAACCTCAATACGCGGCGGATTTGGAATGTTCTATGACGGATACATCCCGGCACAACTGTCGCTGGCCTACTCCACCGACCCGCCGTACTTTTCAGTGACGGTCAACAATCCTCCGGTACCAAACCCATTTGGCACGGGAACGGGAGCCTTGCCGCCCCGGCCGAACGCTTCACAAGGTCTTCTCTATGGCGCGCCAGGAGAGTATCCCAACCATAATCCGTATCTCATGCAGTACAACGTCAATATCCAGAGACAGTTGTTGGCCAACACGGTTCTCAGTTTCGGGTACGTCGGCATGCAAGCCAGGCACTTGTACATTAAGGACGACGAGAACACGTGCCGGCCCACGTCAGTTGCTCCCAATGGCTATTTCGTGCGCAACTATTCAGGGGCTGCGCTCACAAACTGCCCCACACAAAATCCAAGTTTTGCCGCCTTGAATTACGCGATTCCCCGCGGCGTTTCTAATTACAACGCACTCCAGACCTCTCTTGTGCGTAATTTCGGCAAGGGAGTGGAGTTCCAGGCTGCCTACACATGGTCCCGGTGTTTAAGCTTAGGCGACAACTATACCGGCGGGGACTCGGTTAATATCGGCTCGCGAGGAGGCTCGGCAGGAGGGCTATATCCAGGATTTGCGGTGAGTTCGTTGCGGGACGAGGACTTTGGTCCGTGCGATTTTCATCTCAGCCATGTCTTCACCAGCAACGTTCTGTACTCGTTGCCCTTCCACGGTCGTCGCCTCGTCGATGGTTGGCAGCTGGGACTGATCGCCTCGGCCCATTCAGGATTCCTAACGACTCCACTGGTGGGCGTCGATACAGCGAACTGTGGTTTCAACGCGTGTGCCGCCATCGTCAGGCCTGATGCAGTTGCGAAATGTAATCCTTATGCCGGAGCTCAGACTGTCACGGAATGGTATAACCCCCTCTGTTTTTCAGAGCCTGTGAATGGTCTGTTTGGCAATTCGCATCGCAACAGCATCAAAGGCCCTGGCTTCGCCCAATTTGACATTTCTGTCAGCAAAGACACGAAGATTACCGAATCCACCAAGGTTCAGATTCGTGCGGAAATCTTCAATTTTGCAAATCATCCGAATCTTGGCTTCCCTGCTTATATGCTTTTCACGAATGCCACGGGTACCCGCAACACCGTCGCGGGTCAAATCCAGGATACGGCGGGTTACACCTCGCGCCAAATTCAACTCGCCGCCAAATTCGAATTTTAAGGTATATTTCTCAAAAGATTGGGAATTCAGGAGAAGGAGCAGCCATGAAAAGAAGACAGGCGATTCTTCGGTCCGGTTTGCTTCTGTTGCTTGCCTCTCTGTGTGTGGGCATCGTCGCAAAGGTAGGTGCACAACAGCAGGCTGGGACGGTCCAGGTCAAGTCGACTGACCTAAGTGGAACTGTGACCAGCACCAAAGGTTCGGAGGCGGGGGTATGGGTCATTGCCGAGACCACCGATTTGCCGACCAAGTACGTCAAAATCGTGGTAACTGACGACCGTGGCCGTTACCTCATTCCTGACTTGCCAAAGGCTTCGTATCAAGTGTGGGTGCGCGGTTATGGCTTGGTGGATTCGACTCCGGTGGACGCAAAACCGGGCAGCAAGGTGGATCTCAAGGCGGTGATCGCCCCTAGTCCGAAGGAAGCGGCGCAGTACTATCCTGCCGATTATTGGTATTCCTTGATCAAAGTTCCGGACAAGAGCGAGTTTCCAATGAAGCCGACCGCCGCTCCCGCCTTCAAGGGAAGCCCCAGCGTCACGCCTGCGAGCGCAGCGCAGCAAGGGGTGGCGAATGAAGAAACCGGAGTGTTCGGCCGGGGAGGCATGACCACGCAGGAACAATGGGTCGACACGATGAAGCAGGGCTGCGAGTTGTGCCACCAGCTCGGCGACTGGTATACGCGCGATCTAACTCACCTGGCTCGCTACAATTTCAGCTCCTCCGAAGAGGCCTGGGCCACACGCATCCATTTCGGACAGGCAGGTTACCGCGCCATGAGCGGTACGCTTGGTCGATTCGTTGATCAACAGCGCGCAATTAAAATGTTTGCTGATTGGACTGATCGAATCGCCGCTGGCGAACTTCCTCCCCAGCCTCCGCGCCCGCAGGGCATCGAACGCAATGTCGTGATTACCATGTGGGATTGGGGCAAGGTCGCGGGACATCCTCACGATGAAATCGCCACGGATCGCCGTCATCCTACGGTCAACGCCAACGGCCGCATCTATGCCGCCGACTACAACACCGATTCTCTGTTGTGGATCGATCCCAACGCGAACACCGCCGGTGCGATTGATTTGCCGACAATCGCGAACAAAGCGAACATGCGTACCACCTGGCCGCAAAAGGTCGACGTGCCTTCGCCATACTTCGGAGAACAAATGGCGCTAGGTAGCGGCGTCGAAGGCCCGCACAATCCCATGATGGACCAGCTTGGGCGAGTCTGGATTACTTCAACGATCCGCGCTGCGACCGACCAGCCCGCATTCTGCAAGGAAGGCTCCAGCAATCCGTTCGCTCAATTCTTCCCCATGCCCGCGGCGGGCAAGCATGTGCAGATTTACGATCCGGAAACGGGAAAAACGGAAACGGTCGACACCTGCTTTAGCACCCATCACCTCCAGTTGGGGGCAGATAAAGACAACACCATGTACTTCAGCACGCCGGGGGGACAGGCCTTTGGCTGGATCAACCCGCGAGTTCTTGCGGAAACCGGAAACGCCGAAAAGGCCCAGGGTTGGTGCCCCGCCTATCTCGATTCGAATGGCGACGGAAAGATTGAACCATCGGTGGACAAGCGATTGCCAGTCAACGGCTACGGAATCATCGTGAACCCTACCGACAATTCCATCTGGCTGGCTACGACCGGCCCGACTCCGGGGCATCTGCTTCGTGTGACTTTGGGCTCGAACCCGCCGACCACTTGTATGGCGGAAGTTTATGAACCTCCTTTCAACAACGAAAAAATGAGCGGTGTATTCGGCTACGCCCCTCGCGGGATCGACGTGGACCGCAACGGCGTGATCTGGACAGCGCTATCAGGCAGCAGTCAGCTCGCCAGCTTTGATCGGCGCAAGTGCAAAGTAACGAGCGGCCCCACGGCAACTGGACAGCAATGCCCCGAAGGCTGGACTCTATACACCACGCCTGGGCCCAAGATGAAAGGCGTTACCGACGACAGCAGCGCTGATTTCGAGTATTACAACTGGGTGGACCAGTTCAACACGCTGGGACTCGGCGACAACATTCCTATCGTGAACGGAACAGGATCGGATTCTCTCGAAGCGTTTATTCCCAGCGCGAAGAAGTGGGTTGTGTTGCGCGTTCCATACCCCATGGGATTCTATACCCGGGGAATGGACGGCCGAATTGATGATGCCAAGGCGGGATGGAAAGGGCGTGGTCTCTGGGCCACTTACGGCGAAGATCTCACCTGGCACACCGAAGGTGGTCCGGGAACTCTGAGCAAGGCGGTAAAGTTCCAGATTCGGCCCAACCCGCTAGCCGATTAATCTTAACAGCTTGGGGATGGCCAATCTCTGGCATCAGCCATCCCCCTGATCTCTGGCGTAGTCCTTCTGGGCGGGAAGCCATCGCATTCAGAGGAGATGGGGAATGTTTCGACTCTACGTTCGGTACGTCGCATTGCGCAGACCCTGCTTATTAATCTATTGGGCTGTCGTGACATCTGTCTGCCTCATCGGGGCGTTTGCGGTGAGAGCGGATGACGCCGACGCGCCATGGGTGGCCCCGGACGACGCCAGGAAAGTGCAAAATCCCGTGAAGCCGACTCCGGAAAATCTTGCGGAAGCGGCTCATTTATACAAATTGAATTGCGCTGGCTGCCATGGAGTGAAAGGGGATGGAAATGGTGCGGCGGCAGAAGGTCTGCCCAAGAAGCCCGCAAACTTCACCGACGCCAAGATGATGAAAGAAGCGACAGACGGTGAACTCTTTTGGAAAATCACCACTGGCCGCCCTCCTATGCCCACCTGGGAGTCATTACCTGAGACGCAGCGCTGGGAACTTGTGAACTATGTCCGGACATTTTCGGCAAAGGCCGGAACGAAAGCGCAATAACGCTCTCGCGTTTTGAACCGGCTTTCAAAGAAGACAGAGTCACGTCAGCTCTAGTGCTTGCCTAGAATTGCCAGGGCCAGCGCCGAGAATGCCGCCGCCACAACCAGCGCGACCAGCCCCATAAGTATCAGCGATTCCACTACGCTGTCATCCGGTTTCCAATGTGCCTTCGAAAGGTTCTTCATCTCGACATTCCTCGGTTGAACCACCTCTCGGTATTTGATTAGATGCGCCGAAGCTCGTGAAATAGAAGAGCCAGGTGCGAGCGTAGTTTCCCGGGGCGAGGCTTTCGCTCGCTAAAGGACACTCCACGGAAGGAAGCTTATTCGGAGAGGCTCCGCCGGATAGCTGGCAAAATTACCAGTCTGGCCAACCTTTTCGAGATCTTTCATTCGATTTTTGTGTTCGTTCATTGGCGCTAAGGGGATCTGTCAAAAGAAACAGTCGAATCGGAATAAGCTCGCCAGGAGAATGAGCGGGCAAAAAGGAGGAGCAATGCCTACACAGCCGAAAAAGGTGGTTTGTCCCAAATGCGATTCGAATCGCGTGGCATATCACGCCAAGGGTGAGTTGGTTTGCCGCGAGTGCGGGCACGCGTGGACCCGGTCTCTGCCGGATCAGGGCGACCTGCGCGCTCGGCCGGTTCACTCAAGCTGAAAAGATCACTCAAAGCACGGCCAGTTGCGAAGCACTGGCGGCTAGCTGCAGCAAAACTCTTTCGCACCTGCGGATGCGATCGATATCGCAAGTGTGATATAAGCAGGCCATGATCAGCCGACGAGACACGCTTTTCGCGGCTTTCGCCCTGCTCTGCGAGCAAGCCGTCGCCCAGGCTCAGGACCGCAACCCCAATCCCTCGGCGCCATCCGGGAACGGGCCGGTTTTTGAGCACGATTTGCCAAATATCGCCATGGAGGGTTGGCAAGTAACGGTAAGCTACGTGAACTACCCACCCGGCCGAGTAGGACAGATGCACCATCACGCGGGCTTCGTGCTCGCCTATGTGCTGGAAGGGGCCGTGGTCGCGAAGGTTTCCGGGCAGCCGGAAAAAACCTACAAAACTGGCGAGATGTTTTTCGAGCCTCCCGGAAGCACCCACGAGGTCTCGAATAACGCGAGCCAGACCGAGCCGGCAAAACTGCTCGCGATGATTTTCGCAAAGAAGGGCGACACGCTGACCCTTCCCGGCCGCGCCTAGCGCCTGGGATTCTGCGAGTTTTCCGCGCCGAAGATCTTAGTCTCCGGGTGAAACTCAGACCAGGCAAACCAATATTCCGGTTCGAGGATCAACGGCGCGAGGCGTGAACCCTTCAGCCGGCCCGAGGTGCATTCGCCATAAGCCGTCCAGTGGGAATTGGTCTCACGATCCGTCAGTTCTGTGGCACCCGCGTTGGCAGCCTCGAAGTGCAGCGTCTTGCCGCCGGCCCGAGCGATGAACGCCGTCGTCGTGTCGGAGTCCGGTTGATGCACGAGCACTACCGGCTTATCTCCAAAATCATCCTGGACTACCCGCGCCTTGCGCAATTCCGCCAAGGGAAACGCCTCATTCACGCCCGCCAGATCCAAGCCCAGGACCATGGTACGCGGCTTGAGCCGCGCGTCTGTGCGCAGTACGCCCTTCGGCGCGTCGCCTTCGCCGGTTAGACCGGCACGGATCATCGCGTTCTTCTCAGGAATGCGTTCTGCGTAGCCAGGGAGAGGCTTCAGAACCAGGCTGTCTGGATGCAGACGCCGCCACTCGCGCCAATCAGTGAGGAGAAACGGATAAAGCTCCAAATGCTCGCCTCGCAGCGGGCCGGAGATAGCCTCCAGGCTCGACTGTTGCCAGCGGCTGTCGGTTTCCCGATCCTTGAAAATCTCATTCCCGCCAACCAACCCCGCATTGTCGAATTCGAGCGGCTTACCCTTGGCTGCGGCCCTGAACACGAGGGCCGTGTTGCAGAACGATCACCAGGTGATCGCAATGGGGCCTTCAGGCGATTGGTCTTCAACCAGCCCATGCTGCGAGAGAATCGCCGCGGGATAAGCTTTGGCGAATTTGCCCGCGACCACCCCGATCACTCGATCGTCGTCATGCAGAAACGTCGCTTCCGACGGCGGAATAAACTGCGGATCGTGTATCGCCTGGTAAGGAAGCCGCTGTGGCCATGCCGAAACGGGCCCCAGCAAATAGAGGGCGCCAATCAAAACCAGCGTGGTAAGAAACTTCACAGTTGTCCTCCCCGGAAGAATATTATGCCCGTGGTTTCTTGCCAAGAATATCTGTTTTTACCGAGGCTCACACGCCTATCCGTCTTTCTGCACTGTCCGATGAACCACAACCTCCGCGAATGGCTTCGAGCAACGCTTCCTGCAAGTTCTGTTATAGGCCGCCAAAGACGACTTTACGACTACGCCGTCGAGGCCACTCCGGCGGCAAGCTTTCGAGCCCGAACGCGCAGCACCTTGCGCTGGTTGGCCTCCAACACTTCAAAGCGCAAACCGTCGAATTCCACGATTTCGCCCATTCGCGGTACGTGTCCCGCCACTCCGTTCAGCAATCCGGCGATTGTGGCGGCGCTCGCGTGCTCTTCAGCCTCCTCCAGCCGCACGTCGAACAACTCGGCGATCTTGTCCACGGGCACACTGCCCCGCAGCACCATGGAGCCGCCCGCTTCGCGAACCACGTCGGGAGGCGGCCGCCGGTCCTCCTCTCCGATTTCGCCGATGATCTCCTCGACCAGGTCTTCCACGGTCACCACTCCAGCCATCAAACCGTACTCGTCGATGACAATGGCCATCTGCTGGTTCTTGTTCTGCATTTCTTTCAGCAGTTCCGAGCCGAACTTTACCTCGGGCACAAACAGCACCGGGCGCATCAACTCGCGCACCGTGCGGCTCGATGCTTCCCGTTCCGCAACCTCCAGCATGTCTCGTCCGAAAGCAATTCCAACGATGTCGTCGAGCGATTTCTCGTATACGGGCAACCGAGAAAATTTTGTCCGGACCACCAGTTGGCGCAGCTCTTCGAGCGTGGAAGAAGCGGCGATGGCGACCACGTCGGGCCGCGGCGTCATCACATCGCGCACCCGTTTGTCGCCAAATTCCACCACCTGTTCGATCAGCCGCGCTTCGTCTTTTTCAATGATTCCCTCTTCGGTAGCGGCGTCGACCAGAGCCTCGATGGCCTGCTGATCCTCCGCCTGCTCCACCGGTTCTTCCTCCGTAAGGTGCAGTACCGATACCAGCAGATTCAGCACGGCCTGAATGGGCCAGACCAGCCAAACGAACAGCCGCGCCATGGGCACAAGCGGGGCTATCCAACTTCCCGGGGCCGCAGCCATCAGCAGTGCCGGCAAGAATTGCATGGCAATCACGACTTCGGCGCCCAGGAAGAAGACCATTTCCACGGCGGCTTCCCAGGTACCGAACACGAAGAAAATCACGCCGCGCGCCGTGACGGCGGCCACGAGCACGAGCCACAGCCTGGCGAGCAGGGTAAAGATCTGTGCGGCATGCCGCCGCTCCATTTTGAAGCGCGGCTCGA
>Ga0126371_10005474_pt1 | contig 11267 bp, 8 predicted proteins | sample PanSoiMetaPlot_4_FD_110145 | JGI IMG/M metagenome (GOLD analysis project Ga0126371, IMG submission 110145) | Tropical forest soil microbial communities from Panama - MetaG Plot_4 | ecosystem: Environmental > Terrestrial > Soil > Tropical forest > Bulk soil | place: Panama | collected 2016-02-17
CGGAGCGGGCGGGACGGGAGAGGGCGGGCTCGGGCTTGTACTCGGGGACGGGCTCGGCGAGACGGTGGACGTCGGCGTCGGTGACGGGGTCGGGGGCGGGGTCGGGGTCGGGGTGGGCGAAACAGTCGGCGTCGGGGTCGGGGTCGGCGCAGGGCATGTCACCCAGAACACCTTCTGCTTGGCGAAGCCGTGTTGGCCGGCGAAGTTCCAGAACAGCTTGTAATGCCCGTTCTGCAGCGTCATATCGCCGGTGTGGCCATCACCGTTGCCGTCTAGTGCCAGAGCGCCGGAGGCGACAGCGGCCCGGTCGCCGGTCGGCGGCCACGACTTGATCTGCCAGGACACCGACTGGCCCGGGTCAAAGCCGAAAGCGTCGAGGTAGAACACGCACACGTGCGGCTCGTTGCGCGGGTCGGTCACAGCTGTCGTGGAGTTGTGGATCTTGACGGTGCCGTTGTCGCCGTTCCTCGCGCCGAGGGCGATCGACTGGGCGGCTGCACCGGGCGCTGCCAGGGCCAGGGTCAAGACGGTAGCCGTAAGTGCCGCCCCGGCAGGGACGATGAGCTTCGCACGTGAAGCAGCAGCGCTCACACACGCCTCCAGTGTCACAGAAATGCGGGGTTCAAACGACGAAACGTTTGAGGGCACGAGACTGTTACACCCGGCGCTCCGGGTTGCTCGGTGGGCTACCGCTGACTGCGAATGGCCAAGAGGTCAAGCGGGGGTGTAGGAGCTGGCGGGCCTGGCGAGCGAGCGCGGACGAGTTCGGGTGCTGAGCCACTACGACCTGGCGCTGTTTCGGGAGCCACTGTGCACACTTGGGCTGAGCGGCTGCTGGATGAAGCCCACGCCAGCGGCGGCGGCCCGGATCGGTCAGGCAAGCGATTCGTGCCATGCAGATCCGGGTGGTCGGAGCCCGCAGCCGCATTCGTACCTGGGTGTCGCCGCTGGCGGCTCACCGCGGAGCGGTCGTCCGGCCGCGGGCCGAGCCCGAAGCGCTCGGCCCGCGGTTCGCGCTACGGGGTCGGCTTCAGCACGGTGTCGCAGTAGGTGCTGTCGGGCCCGAATGGCCCGCCGCAGTTCAGGGTCTGCTGGAACTGGTCGGCTTGGCCGTAGTTGAACTTCGTGCCCGGATAGTCCGCGCCGTAGCTGAACGCATCGTTCGTTCCGTTGAACGTGAACCACGGGTAGATGCAGAACGGGCCGCCGTAGCTGGAACAGTCGGTCGGACCGACGAAGGAGTTGCCGAGCACCTCGGCTTTGCCGCCGGTGTCGGAGACCACCGCCCACTCGCTGGCCGACGAACCGCCGGCGAAGGTGACCGACTTGATCTGCAGCGGGCTGAACCCGAGCCAGTGCGCCTGGTCGAAGGAGTCACAGAAGGTCTGGCCGGGAACGCAGAACTGGCTCGCCGGCTTGGTGTACGGGGAGGTGTGCCCGATCTCCCAGACGAACGAGTTCGGGGTGTCGTCGACTAGGCCCCAGCCGAGCGCGTTGCCGATCTGCTGCTTGTCGAACGCGGGCAGCATCGGGCCGTACTTGCTGTTAAGCGTGACCGTCCCCGACTGGCCGGTGGTCACGTCCGTGACATTGACGTTCCACCCGGGGCCTGGCGCTCCGACGTAGAAGTGGATCTTGACGGTGTCGCCGGCGTTCATGACCAGCGGCTGGCTGGTGTTGCCGTTGAACAGCTCGGCGTTGAACGCCGCCGTCTCGGCGTTGTTCGGGCTCAGCTGCCAGGTCGGCGTGCACACCGTGAACTTGTTGGGTGCCTGGGTCACGTTGAAGCCGCCGTCCGGCGTGCAGTTGCTGACGATCGAGTCCGGGTAGAACTGCACTTCGAGGAATGCCTGCCCGAACAGCGCGTTCTTGTTCGGGTCGGTGACCGTGCCGCCCCACCAGAACGTCGGGCCAACGGCTGACACCGGCACGGTGCCGTCCGTCGGCAGCACGACCGTCCAGGTCAGGTCCCTGGCCGATCCCGGCAGGGAGGACACCGGGTCGAGTTCGGGCTCGTCGTGCCCGCTGCATCCGCCGGTGTACCACACGTCGCCGGCGATCTGGTTCGGGCGGTGCGCGATGCAGTCGCCGGCGCCCGACCTCACCCCGGCCGAGGCTGGTGCGGCGGCCGCCGCGAGACCGGCGCCGCCCAGCGCCAGTGCCATCGTGATCAGGAGCGGACGGAACCTCAATGTCGCCATGCCGTTCCACCTCGTGATGTTGGCCGGTCACCAGGAATCGCCGTCGGCAGAGTCTGGTCTCGGGTTTGACCGTTAGCGTCTCTTCACCACGCCAAGGTGCGAAAACGCTAACACAATTGGTCATTGGCGCCCAGGCCTGCCGTCGGCGCGGGCGGTAGAACACTGGCACGGCAGATTGCCGCCGCGGGAGCTGTCGGCACCAACGAACGCACTAGCCCGGGCCAGCATCCACCGGGAGACGGGCAGACAGAGCAGTCGGCCTCCGCCACGCAGGCCGCAGCCGGCAGCGACCTGGGTGGGAGCGATCAGCCGCCCGCGCAGTTGCTGGAAGACGCCGAGCTGCAGAGCATCCTTGTGCGGTGGAAGGACATCCAGGCCGAGTTTGTGGACGAGCCATGAGGACGGTCCAGGACGCTGATGCGCTCGTTGCCGATCTGATGCAGCGTCTGGCCCGGATGTTCGCCGGCAGTGTGTGACGGGAACGGCGATGATTTGTAACGGACCGTGACGGGCTGCGACGCTCGGCTCATAGGACATGCCGCTGCTCGGCCCAGGCGAGTTGATCGAGGTCGCTGGCGCCGAACAGGCGCTGGCTGGGGTGATCGCGTGGTGGCAGCGCCCGGCAGCCGCCTGTGTGTGGTCGCGGCAGCGCTGGGGGGCGGCCCAGGGGCCGCCCCCCAGCGCTGTCTTTGCTCTTTAGCTCCTATCGGTCAGGGGTCGATCACGATTGTGCAGGTGTAGGTGCCCGGCGTCAGGCCCGTGGTGTTGCTGGCATTCGCCGGGTCGCTGAACGCGCCGGAGGTGGCCACGGTGTGACCGTTCGCATCGACGCAGTTGATCGTGGAATTGGTGACGCCTGGCACCTGGGAGTGGGCGTTGGCGGAAATGTTGGTGAGCGGTGAATCGGTGAAGCTCACGCTGTCCGGGGTGCCGCTGGTGCAGCTCGCAGCGCTGGTCACCGTCACATCCTTGGAGGCTGTGTCGATCGCGTACCCTGTCGGGGCGGCTGTCTCGGTGACGGTGTAGGTGGTTCCGATGGCCAGCCCGTCGAAGCAGGCCTGTCCGTTGGCGTCGGTTGTGTGGGACACCCCGTTGACGGTGAAGGTCGCCCCGGCGAGCGGATGCTGGCCCGTGCCGAGGTTATGGTTCTTGGCGGTCTTGGTGACCAAGATCGCTCCGGATCCCTGGTTGACGTAGGTGCAGGTGACCACGCTGTTGGGCACCACGGTGATATTGGCCTGGGAGGGGTTGGTGCCGTCCTGGCTGCCGCTGCCACCTCCGGTCTCGGTACAGGTCAGGCTTTCGAGCGTGAAGTTGGCCGGTTCAGCGCCCTCGGTGACGGTGTAATTGCCGGCCACCACGTTGGTGCAGTCCTCGGTGTTGACATTGTTGTCCGTGCCGGCCTTGTCGTTCAGCGTGAAGCTGGTCGGGTCGGCGGCTGGCCCGGTGCAGTTGGGTGACGGCGGGGTCGTTGCGCTGGGATGGGGCAGGGTTGAGGTGTAGGTGAAGTTCTGGTCCAGTCCCCGCGGGTCGGTGTGCTTGATGATCTTCACCTCGCCGCAGTTGCTGATGTTCACCGGGACCGGCGCCACAAAGTCCTTGACCTCGGCGGTGAACGACGCCGAGGCACGGCTCTTGAGGAACGCGCTACCGAATGCCTCACAGGTCCCGGACGGGAAGACCCCGGCGGCGGTCAGGTTGATCGCCGTCTCCCCGAAGGTCAGCGCGGGCAGGCTCCTCGGCGCGTTCGGCGCGATCGGGTCGGTGACCGCGCCGAGGTTGTTCACCGCCCCGATCGAGTCAGTGCCGTTCAGCGTCACGTGGTTGCCCCAGCAGGGCAGGCTGTTGCTGGAGAAGCACTGGCTGGTCGGGCCGGAGGTCACCCACCGCAGCAGGCCCAGGGTGGGCGTGCCGCCTCCGTTGGTGAAGTCGAAGGTGACCAGCAGGTCGCCCGCGGTCCTGTTGATGGTGTGCGGCCCCGGCGTGCCCAGCCCCGGTGTGGTGGCCTGGTTGATCTCGAAGTCCATGTTGGCCGAGCCCAGGACGTTGGTCCGCTCCCACGCCAGATAGAGGAAGTTGCTGTTGCTGGCGAACTCGGACGCCTCGTAGAAGCGGGTCAGGTCGCTCTTATTCGGCGGGATCGACCCGCTGACGACCGTGACGGCGGCGCTGTCTTCCTTGGTGCCCTGCCCGAACGAGTTGTCTCCGGAGCCGCTGGGCAGGTCGATGCCTGTGTTCCGTCCGGCGACGTTTTGCCAGTCGGTGGTGCCGAACGTGGTCGGGCTGGCCGCCAGGTTGCCGTCACCGCCCGCGAACGTGCTGCCGGCCAGCGGCCCCGAGCACGACTGGGTGGTGCCGTTGGCCGCGAAGTCACATCCGCTGGCGTTGTCTGCGAACGCCGCGGGGATGGCGAGGCCGACGCCGAGCACGACGGCGGCCGTCAGCACGCCCCACGTTCGCGGACGCCGAAGAAATCGGTGAAACCCACGGCGCGGCGATATCCCGCCGTCGCCGCCCAAATCCGATATACTCATTTCCCGCTCCCATCCTTGAAAGAAGCCGTGAGCGGCGCGACCCGAATGGCAGGCATGGTTAACTAGGGCATAGTTAACTAATGAGTCCTGCCCGTACGGGGTCACCGCTAAGGCAGTTCATGTCGCTAGATGGCGACAAGGTCGGAATTGACTGACGATGCGATCGCGGGTGCGGTCGCGAAGGATGGCGCTCAGCCCAGCGACGATAGCCGGGCAGCTAGCCCGGGGGGCTGCGGGCGGCGGCGGGAATGCGGGGCAGTCGTCCTGCCGACGGCGGATTACTATGGTCGGCACCCGCCGCGGTCGCGCCGCGGTGCCCGCAGGCTGCATGGCCCGAGTGACGGTGCCGCCCTGCGTGCGCTCGTGCCGATCCAAGCGCTGGCGGGCAGCCGCGATGCTGCCCCACTCCAGTCCCCCCAACCTAGACCAGACCAGAACCATCGAACGGTAAAGACCCAGGTCAGTAGGCACACGACGTTACTCCCCGCGAGATCGGCGCGCAAGAGAGGAACGTCCTGCTATCCGTGTAGTCGCTTTCATCCCTGATTTATGATTTTCGTCCGCTATTAGTACTCAATACGCGCATCGATTCAGCCGGCGGTGAGCCGGTAGGCAGGCAACGGAGGACATGCGTGCCTGCGACGTGCTCGATGAGCAGGTCGCCGAGGGTGCTTCGCGGACACTCACGGGCAAGCCACCCGGACTGCCCACCCGCGGGCGGGGCTGATGGGCGCCGTCCTGCACTCATTCCCGAACTGACAGCGTGCGAACATCTCACTCGTTTGTATCACCCGCCAAGCTGGCACCCGCAGCACGTAAAGCAACCAGGTCCACATAAATCTAATCCGGCACCGTTGAAAAGACGGCCAGTAACAGGCCGACACCCCTACGCGCACGTAATTTCATATCTGATATACGTTTCCGCCCATTAACAAGCCAGAAGAATACATTACCCTCTAGTTACTCCTTGTCGGCCGCTAACCAGGCTGTTAACCGTAGAACCCGATACCAGATGTCGCACCGTGCGATGCCAGCACCGGCCGCCGCGGGAGGGACAAGCAAGCGGCCCCAAACACCGACGGCGATGGTCATGGCCTCTTCCCGGCGAGCCGGCCATCACCGCACGGGCCCGCGCAGGCACGGCGCGGCACCGCGGAGGAGGGAGTGATTACCAGGGCACTTCTCAGCCCCGTCCGAGAAACCTGACAAGGGGGAAACTAATGCGACGAATCGTATTCGTGCTCGCTTCGGCGATCGCGGCGGTGGTGATGATTGCTACGTCGGCGCTGGCCGACAGCCCGCACTTCATCTTCGCCACCAACAGCATCGACACAAGCACCGGGGCGCTGGTCACCTCGTTCAAGGACGCGGGCCTGGGCACCGGCACGACCAGCATCGCGATCAGCCTCAGCGCTCAGGCGAGCGCCACCTATCAGTGCTACAACAAGGCCGGCAATAAGCCGGAGGGTGTGCCCAAGTCGTTCGGCCCGACCGCGCTGGCAACCCCGCCGACACCCTTCCCGGTAAGCCACGGCCAGACTACCGCCAGCCTGAGCCTGGGCCCGCTCGGCCCGGGGACCTTCAGCTGTCCCTCCGGGCAGATCTTGTTCCTGGATGCGGTGACCTACTCCAACACCATCGTGACGGACGCGACCGGTAATTCCGCCGACGCTACGCCCGACCCGATCACCGCCACCCTTCACATCAAGGTCTGACCGAGCCGTAACATCCACAGCCGCTCCGTCAGCACGCGCAGGGGCACAGGGGAAGGTGCCCCTGCGCATCCTCGTGCCGTTACCCCCTCCGATACCGTCACCGGTTACCCCACGGGCTCCCCGAACTGGGACCGGGCAGGGCGATAGGGATCTAAGCCATCGGTCGTGCCGGTTCAAGTCGCGGCTGAGGCGCTTACCAGAAGCCCAGCTGGGACTTTCGCCCAGCGGGGCTACCGTGACAGAGCGAGCGGATCCGGTGCCGATACTGGCTATGTCTCGCGAGTGGATGGCAGCAAGCAGCCGATGGGAGGCGGGACCATGACGGTCACGAGTGCTGATGCCGAGACTGTACGGCGGCTCTATGCGGCCGCGAACGCCGGAGATCTCGCCACCGTGGTGTCGTGCCTTGCCCCTGAGGGGGTATGGCACCTGCCGGGCAAGAGCGCGGTCGCTGGCGAGCACCGCAGCTTGCCCGCGGTACTTGAGGTCTTCGCCAAGCTCGCGGCGCTGTCCGGGCAGACACTGCGCACCGAGTTGCTAGATGTCGCGGTCGGCCAGAACTTCGTAGTGGCGGTGCAGCGGGCGACGGCCGATTATCACGGGCGGCACCTGGACGTCACCGGCTGCCAGCTCATGAGGCTGGAGGGGGGCCGCATCGCGGAGGTCTGGGGGCACTACTCCGACCAGTACGCGCTGGATGCCTTCTTTGGAACCGCATAGCAGCCCGAGTTGGCGTCGGCGGCCAACCCAGACCGATTTTCACGCTCGCCGACGTCCCCGCAGGGATACCAGGACTGGTTGGATCATGCCGCGACCCATGGGTGCCCATTACTGATTCTGAACTCACAAGATCACCGGGCCATGGGGAGCGTCATTAGTCAGGGTGATCAACGGTCTGCCACAGCTTCCAGCGGCTACCCGGACGCCGAGGTCAGGGCCCATGACGGCGGTGTGCGGTCACCCTTCCAGGCAGGGCTGTGCAGTGGGCGACCACTACACTGTGGTGGCGTGGACGATCTGACGGCTATCACTCCGGATTGCTGCGCGGCGCAGGTGACACCGCAGATCGAGCGCCTCACCTTTGCCGTGATCCACGCCTCGATAGAACAAGCGGGGCCACGGCTGGTGACGTACGGGGTCCCGCTGGATGCGATCGACGTCGTCGGTCAACTGCGCACTGGGCTCGCGGCGCGCCCGATTTCCGCGGCTGGGTTGGCCGCCGTTTATCGCTACCGAGATGCGGACGAGCTCCGCCGAAACCTCGACGCTCTCGCGAGCGCGGGCATTCTCGAGGAGACCCAAGACGGCACGATCGAAGCGACCGGCACTGGCCGTGCCCTGCTCGCCGTGATGTATGAGGTCGGCGCCGGGGCGGCCGCTGAGCTGTGGTCGGGGCGCCGGGATACGGTGGCCGAGCTCAATGAGCTAGCCGGGCGGCTGGTCGCGGCGGCGGCGGCCAGCGGCGGGGACGCCTACACGGCGGTGGCGCCGCCGTACGAGCCACCCGATGCCAGCCCCGAGCTGCTGCTGCACCACCGCATAGCGGTGCTGCGCTACCATCGCGCCGACGCGCACGCCGCCGCATGGCAGGCGGCCGGGCACACGGTTGCCACGATCCGCAGCCTGGCTGACGGGCCGGAGCGCGAACGCATCGAGGCCGAGACCAACCGGCGCGCCGGTGTGCCGTATGCGACTCTCAGCGCCGCTGAGCGGTCTCGACTGGTGTCCGGCCTGACCAGCCTGCCGGGCGAGTCGTAGCCAGCGGTCGAAGGTCGCCGGCACCTCTGGTGGGGGACTGCTTGGGCGCCAGCGCTTCGCGCCGAACCTTCCATATATCGAATATGTGCTCGCTCTACGCTTTCCGAGTGAGCAGCGCCGACCAGCGAGGGGTCACTGGTTCGATGCCAGTTGCGCCCACCAGGCAAAACGTCTGAGACACGGCCTTCAAAATGACCGCTGACCATCAAGGTCCGTTCGTTTGGTGCCACCGAGCAGTTCGTTGAGCTTCGTCACTGCGTCACGGCGGGCGGTTCCTCTCCTGATGATCTGGTTTGCCCTCAAGCAGGTTAGACAGTTCCGCCACCCTGCGCTGAACCAGCGGTTTGCTGCGCGAGTAGCCCCGCTCCGGGCTGAGCCAGAGCGAGAGCTGACGAAGGCCGAGGAGGATCGCCGACACGCGGATGGCCTGGCAGTGGCCGTCGGGCAGCGACGTGACCTGAAGGTAGCCCTTCAGGAAGGAACGGAAGAGTCGTGCGGGCCGGGTTTCGCCGTCGTGCAGCAGGAAGTGACCCAGGTCGAAATAGGGGTCGGCGCCGCGCATCTCGCCGAAGTCGATAATGCCGCTGTAACGGCCAGCGTGGGAATAGATGTGGGTGACGTCTAGATCCCCATGAGCCAGATGCCCGACGCGCAGCGACCTTGCCTGCTCGCCTGCGGCAAGCGCGTGCAGAGCGTCGAGCTGGCGCTGTTCAAATACCTCGCTGAGCCTGCCAGGCCACGGCTTGGGCAAGTACGACACAGCAAACTGGCTGTAGCTGGGTAGCTCGGCTGTCAGTTGCTCACATCCGTCGCGCTGCACCCAGCCGAACCCTGATACCAGCACAGAATTGATTACCGCGACGTCCCGTCCAGCGGCAACTGCAGCTTGCTTGGCCTCGTCAACCGTGCTGGCCTGGGCAATACTGCGGCCCGGGACTTCGGTCATGATCATCCATGAGCGCGGGAAGGCAGCCGTGGGCGGCGAGACTGCAACAACCCCCGGCACCCGCAGATCTAGCGCCCGGAGTCGGTCCAGGACCAGCATGTCTGTCGTCAGATCCTGGCCTAGTTCCTCGGCGAGCCGCAGGTAGTACGGAACGCCGTCAACCATCACGCGGTACACGACCACCACACGCCCACCGGATGCCCGCCCGATGGAGACCGAGCTAGCTCTGGGGAAGGCTCCGCGGACTAGTCCAGCAAGGACATCCAGATCATCAGGGAACTGCTCGGGCACAACTCGCCCCCTAGCACAGTCAGCATCCGGTCGTAGCTGAGTCTGGTGGCTTCGGCGCCTGACCACCATGTCTGACCACAACACGACCGGATCGGGAGCTATTTGAATCGACGGGGGGGCAGGCGGATCCCCAGGCCAGCGATGGTTTCCGACGCGTGGGTCGTACCTTACAAGCGAGGGGTCACTGGTTCGATCCCAGTTGCGCCCACCAGGCGAAACACCTCTAGGGTGATCATGTAAATGGTGCCGCGCGCCACTAATGTGCGTCATTAGCCCTGGGTCTGGCGGCCGTCGCGGTGCTGGTCCAGGGCCTCGATCTGAGCGCTCAGCGCGTCCGCGATCACCTGTCCTGCGGCCGTCGTCTTAGGGCCGCGGTGGCGCGACTGTCCTTGCTAACCTCGCCTGGCAACGACCGTCACCATGCGCGGCGCAGCAGGTGAGGAAGGCAATGAGCTGGGTTACCAACGTGATGGTCTCGGTGAACCACCGGGATCGGGCTACCGCAGGTGAGTTCGCCGCCTGGCTGTGTGACAGGCCCTTTGAGTACCTCAAGCGTGAGCAGTGGCATCGTGACCTGACCTACCCATGGCCCGAGGACAGGGAATGGGAGGGGCCATACAGCGGGGCCCTCGCAGAGAGCCCCGACTCGGTATGGCCAGGGACGAAGGTGCACGAGTGCTGTGTCTGGCTGGGCGTCCTCAACCATGCCGACCTGGATAAGGTCCGGGATCGCTTCGCCGCTATGCCGTGGCAGGAGCCGAATGCCGCCCAGCTGATGCTCATGGATCAGGAGGAGGCGTTCTTCCGAATCTGGATGATCCGTGACAGCCAGTTCTTCGAGGTACCACTGCCACCGCCCTACGAGAACGACGACGCATTCTGGTCCCATTGACCGCGTGCTTAGTTCGTGCCTGCTACCTGCCCCGATAGGGCAGCAAACCGCCACAGCTGGCAGTCTCTCCCGACAAGCTCACACCGAACCCCGGCCCGACGCCGGCGGAACGGGTGTGTGCTTGGCGGAAGGGGACCCGGGCGTCAGCGCGGCCTGCCGGACCGGTCCGTTCCTGGCGGGATGGGGCGGTCCGGGCGGCGGCGCCCGCTGCACGCCGTTGATGTCATGGTGTCCCGGTCGCTTGCCCGGATGGGCTGCCCTCGCTTGCGGGCTGCGCGTGCACCTGGATGGTCGTGCCGTGCGCGCGGGCGGCCTCGAACAAGACGGTGAGCATCTGGGCGGCCCATTCGGGGCGGTCGAGGGGGACCTGGTTGTGCCAGATGCGGGCGGTGTTGTCGTAGTGGGCGACGCGGCGGAGCTTTTCCCGCTGGGCGTTGCTTACCAGTGCTCTTTCAGGATTCTTCATGCTCACCTGTGCTTACGCTGGCCTGTGTCGATGCGGGTTCAAACCGGGCAGGGGGTGGCGGTGGCAATCCTTACAAGCGAGGGTCACTGGTTCGATCCCAGTTGCGCCCACCAGGCAAACACCTCTAGCGTGATCATGTAAATGGTGCCGCGTGCCATTGCGGGCCATTGGCCCTGGGTCTGGCGGCCGTCGCGGTGCTGCTCGAGGGCCTCGATCTGGGCGCTCAGCGCGTCCGCGATCACCTGCCCGGCGGCAGTCGTCTTGTGCTGGTAGATCAGCGCCGCGACGGCATCCGCCCAGGGCTAGGCGCGACGATGGTACGACACCACTATCCGGCTGACCCCAAGAACCGGCATGATCATCACATGGCCGGTCAGAAGCAGGATGGCTAGTCCTGAGAAGCCGGGCCACCCGGAGGAAGTACGGCGGTTCATGGCCGAGGTCCACGGCTTGGACTACATCGC
>Ga0126371_10005475_pt1 | contig 11267 bp, 6 predicted proteins | sample PanSoiMetaPlot_4_FD_110145 | JGI IMG/M metagenome (GOLD analysis project Ga0126371, IMG submission 110145) | Tropical forest soil microbial communities from Panama - MetaG Plot_4 | ecosystem: Environmental > Terrestrial > Soil > Tropical forest > Bulk soil | place: Panama | collected 2016-02-17
CGGCCGTGTGGTTCATCGTGTAGGACGTGAAGCTCGCGGCCGTGTTGGTGTGGCAGTTGCCGCATTGGAGCGTCGCGGTCGGAATGTGCGGCGGCGTGGTCAGGCCGGTCGCGGTCGTGCCGTTGTGGCAGCTCGTGCAGTTCGTATCGGTCGCGGCGTGCGCAAAAACCGCGCCGGCCCAGGTGGTCGTGCTCTTGTGGCAGGCCGAACATTCCGCCGTGGTGGGGACATGGGCCGCGCTCTTGGTCTGCGCCCCCGACGTGCCCTGGCTCACAAAAGCGCCGCCGTGGCACGCGCTGCACGCGGTCGCGCCCACCGCGGCGTGATTCATCGTGTAGGCGGTCCAGTTCGCCGTATTGCCGTGGCAGTTGCTGCACTCGAGCGTCCCGGTCGGGATGTGCGGCGGCGTCGTCAGGCCCAGCGCACCGGCCGTGCCCTGGCCGGTGTAAGCGCCATTGTGGCAGGACGCGCACGGCGTCCCGCTCACCGCCACATGGTTCATCGTATAGGATGTGAAGCTCGCCGCCGTGTTGACGTGGCAGTTGCTGCACTGGAGCGTTGCCGTCGGAATGTGCGGCGGCGTCGTCAGCCCGGTGGCGGTGCGGCCGTTGTGGCAGCTCGCGCAGTTGGTGTCGGTCGCCGCGTGCGTGAAGGTCGCGCCCGCCCACGTGGTCGTGCTCGCGTGACACGTCGAGCATTCCATCACGGTGGTGACGTGGGTCGTGCTCTTGGTCTGCGCGCCGGACGTGCCCTGGCTCACGAAAGCCCCGTTGTGGCAGGCGCTGCACGCCGTGCTCGTCACGGCCGTGTGGTTCATCGTGTAGGAGGTGAAGCTCGTGGCCGTGTTGGTGTGGCAGCTGCTGCACTGGACCGCGCCGCTCGGGATGTGCGGTGGCGTCGTCATGCCGGTCGCGGTCGTGCCGTTGTGGCAGCTCGCGCAATTGGTATCGGTCGGCGCATGCGCGAATGTCGCGCCGGCCCACGTCGTCGTGCTCAGGTGACAGGTCGAGCATTCCGCCGTGGTGGCGACGTGGCCCGCGATCTTGGCCTGCGCACCGGAGGTGCCTTGGCTTGGGTAGGCGCCGTTATGGCACGTGCTGCACGGGACGCCGGCGACCGCCGCGTGGTTCATCGTGTAGGTCGCGAAGCTCGCCGCGGTGTTGACGTGGCAATTGCCGCACTGGGTCCCCCCGCTCGGGATGTGCGGCGGCGTCGTCAGGCCAAGCGCGGCCGTGCCGTTGTGACAGCTCGAGCAAACCGTGTCGGCTGCCGTGTGGACGTAGGTCGCGCCGAGCCAGTCCGTCGTCTTCTTGTGGCAGGTCGAGCACTCGGCCGTGGTGGCGACGTGAGTCACGCTCTTGCCCTGCGCGCCGGACGTGCCCTGGCTCACATAGGCGCCATTGTGGCAGGCGCTGCACGCCACGCCGCTCACCGCCGCGTGGCTCATCGTGTAGCCGGTCCAGCTCGCCGTGTTGGTGTGGCAGTTGCTGCATTCGATCGTCCGGGTCGGGATGTGCGGTGGCGTCGCCAGGCTCTGCGCGCCGGACGTGCCCTGGCCCGCATAGGCGCCGTTGTGGCAGGCACTGCAGGGCACGCCGGCCGCAGCCGCATGATTCATCGTGTAGGTCGCGAAGGTCGCCGCCGTATTGCTATGGCAGCCGCTGCACTGGATCGTGGCGGTCGGGATGTGCGGCGGCGTCGTCAGGCCGGCCGCGGTCACGCCGTTGTGGCAGCTCACGCAGTTGGTGTCGCTCGCCGCGTGGACGAATGTCGCACCCGCCCAACTCGTCGTGCCGTTGTGACAGGTCGAGCATTCGGCCTGCGTGGTAACGTGACCCGCGCTCTTGCTCTGCGCGCCGGACGTCCCCTGGCTCACATAGGCCCCGCCGTGGCAGGCGCTGCACGCCACGCCGGTCACCGCGGCGTGGCTCATCGTGTAGGTCGCGAAGCTCGGCGCCGCGCTGGTATGGCAATTACTGCACGGGATCGCGGCAGTCGGAATATGCGGGGGCGTGGCGAGACCGGTCGCGGTCCGGCCGTTGTGGCAGCCCACGCAATTGGTATCGGTCGCCGAATGCGTGAATGCTGCGCCGGCCCAGCTCGCCGTGCTGGTGTGGCAGGACGAGCATTCCGCGCCGGTCGCGATATGGCTGACGCTCTTGCCTTGCGCGCCCGCGCGACCCTGGCTGACATAGGCGCCGCTGTGGCAGCCACTGCATGGCATTCCGGTCACGCCGGTGTGGTTCATGGTGTAGGCCATGAAGCTCGTCGTGTCGGTGTGGCAGCTGCTGCATTCGCGCGTCGCGGTCGGAACGTGCGGCGGCGGCAATCCCCGCGCGGTTGTGCCATTGTGGCAACTGGCACAGCCCGCCGTGATGCCGACGTGATTGAAGATCGTGCCGGTAAAGTTCACCGTGCTCTTGTGGCAGCTTTCGCACGGCGCGCTGGTGGCCGCATGATTGAGCGGCTTGCCGACCGCGATCGTGCCGTTGTGGCACGTGATGCAGTTGCTCATGATGGCGGCGTGATTGACGCGGACCTGCCGCCAGTCGTTCGTGACGTGGCACTGTTCGCAAAGATTGGTGGTTTTCGGATGCTGCGCGGCCTTGCCTGACGCCGTCGTCCCGTTGTGGCAGGCGGCGCAGAGGCGCGCCGCGCCCCTGAAACGGCCGCCAATATGGCAGGAACCGCACTCGACGCCGATATGGGCGCCGGTCAACGGAAAGCCGGTCGCGAAATGGTCGAATTGCGATGACGCAGCCGACTGCGCAGCGGCCGGCAGGGGGAAGAGTCCTCCTGCCGCCAGTGCCGCCATGAGCACCAGAACGCGCATTGGCACAACAATCATCCGAATCCGCTACCCCCGGAGTTTTCTCCAACCGCGGATTGATCTTGGACTTGCGGCGCGTGCACCCCCCACCCTCGCCGCGTATGCTCGACCCTCCACTCGCGCCGATTCACCGAACGCGTTCCCGGCCGCCAGGCGCGCAGCAATACCGGACCGCTCGAAGCGCGGCCGTCAGCCGCGCTTCGACTGCATCGTGCTTCGATGCTGATCTAGGTCGTTCGCGTGAGATCGCGCGCAACGAGAAACGAACGCCGGCACCCGGCGCGCCTCCCGCACGATCAGTCGCGAACTTGGTGGCTGTAAGACAGTCGCCCCCGCGATCAGCTCCACCCAACCCCAAGAGGATCCACACCGACGCGCGGACCCGCACTCCCACTTCGCGCGATCATTTCAGAGTCGATAGTGGACGATATCGTGGCAGCGCGCGCGGATATTTGAGACTATTTTGTCGCACGTGCCACTTTTTCGGCCGCGATTGGTAGTGATCCACCGTATTTGCGCTATGGAGTTACATGTTTGCTGGATATTTGTTATATGTTTGCTGGACACGTGCGACGGTTCGCTCGCTTGAAGGTTTTTCCGGATCGCGTCACGCTTCTCATCATCGGTAAAGCTTTAACGATCGACTCTCGTTTCGAGCGCAGTCAGCGGTAATGAAGCACAGCGCGCCCGTTGCACCGGATTCACCTGTTGTCGACATGCCGCGACCGCCCGACGCCGCAACGACACACGCTGGTGTGAGTCCCGACGCCCGGGCGCCGCCGAAAGGTCGCGGCAAGCGCGTTCAACGCATGCAGGCACGACCCTGGCAGATCTGGATTGCCGGCGGACTTTGTTTCGTCGTGAGCTTCGCCGTCACCTTGCAGCTCACCAAGCCGGTCCAACCGCCGAGCCCCGCCGTGACGGCTCTGGCCAACGCCCAGGTGTCCGACGGACGCAGCCTGATCGCCGCCGTCAAAGCGGCGGGGCTCAGGAGCTCGCCGAACGTGAAAGGCGCAATCGACTCGATCGAGCGACGCGACAATGATCGGATCATGGTCAAAGGCTGGGCCGCCGAGATCGGCAATGGCGGCGCGCCGCTCGACGTGCTGGTGTTCGTCGACGGCGCAAACAGGCTCACGACGAAAACCGACGGCGAGCGCGCGGACATCGTTCATGCGGTCGGATTGCTCGACGCCGCGTCGGCCACCAATGTGGCCTTCGAGGGATCCCTCGCCTGCAGCCGTGGCCAGACGCTCATGGTCGTCGCCGTCACGCGCGGCGGCGACTACGGCTATTTCCGTCCGCAGGTCTGCCCGTAAGCCACGCTGGACGCACTACCTCGGCCGCGCGCCGCGCTTGAACGAGTCGGTCGCGTGGCATCGCTCGCAGGTGCGACCGAACGAGCCCTGATGGACGTCGTCCGATCGATGGCAGCCGTAGCACCCGGACTGCAGCGTGACCTTCTCGACATTCTTGGCGGTATGGCAGGCGTGGCAATCGAGCCCGCGATGGGCACCGGTCAGCGGATATTTGGTCTGGGCGTCGTGGTCGAAGCGCCAGCGCGCCCAGCCGTTCGGATTATGGCAAAGCGCGCAGTCCTTCCCCAGCCGTCCCTGGTGATGCTGGTCCTTGTGGCAGCTCGCGCAAGCGAGCGGCGTGTCCTTGTAGGACGCGGACCGGTGGCACTCCTCGCATGGCACGACGGCATGACGCCCGATCAGCGGGAAGCGCGTGAGCTCGTGATCGAACGCCGCCGTCCTGCGCCAGCCGGAATCCTGATGGCACTGCTCGCAACGGCTGCCGAGGCGGCCTTTGTGCGGATCGTTCTTCTTGTGACACGACGCGCAATCGGTCGCGAGCTTGTTGTCGGGCGGTGCGCCCGTGTGGCAGCCCTCGCATTTCACCTTCACGTGCCCGCCGCGCAGCGGGAATTTCGTCCTGTCGTGATTGAAGCGTGCGGGCTTCCACTTGGTGTCGCCGTGACATGACTCGCATTTGGCGCCGAAGCGGCCCGCGTGGACGTCCTGGATCTGATGGCAGCCGAGGCATGCGGTCGCGACGCCGCTATAGCGCTCGCCGGCATGACAGACCGCGCAGGCGACGCCGGCATGCGCGCCGAGCAGCGGAAACTTGGTCGCCTTGTGATCGAAGGTCTTGACCTGCGTCCAGCCCGCTTCGTTGTGGCAGCCGTCGCATTTCTGCCCGAGCGCGCCTTTGTGCCGGTCATTCGTCTTGTGGCAATCGAAGCAGAGCTGCGGCGTATTGCGAAACTTGACGCTCTGCACATGGCACTTGTCGCAAGCGACCGACGCATGTGCGGCCTTGAGCTGAAAATTCGTCACCGTGTGATCGAATGTCTCGCGATCGAGCTGGACGATGTCGACATTGCGGCCCTTGTGATCAGTGTGACAGAACCGGCAGTCCCGGTTTGCCGCTTCGGTCTGGTGTCCGTGGAAACGCCTGCGCGCCTGCCGATCCGCGGCGATGTCCTTGTGGCAGGCGAGACAGAGACGGGTCTGCGACTCGCGCGCGAACGGAACGTGGCACTTGACGCAATCCTGCTCCAGCTTGGCATGTCCCTCGATGAGCGGACCCGGCATGACCAGCTTCTCGAACAGGTTCTGCGATCTGGCCGCCCAATGGGCCGCGACCGCCAGGCTCGCCGCGATCGCGAACGCCACCGTGACGGCGCGCCTGAACACCGGTCCTCCAATCAATAAAGATGCGCCGCCACGACGTGGATGCAGGCCGCCAGAATAAGGATCATGAACAGCGGCAGGTGCAGCACGTGCCAGAGGCCGAACAGGCGGTCGTAGAGTTCGAACGCCGCCGCCTTTTTCACCGCCGCGACGTGCAGCGTCACGACATTAATGATCCCGCGGAACTGCTGCCTGCGCACGCGGCGCGACCACTTGAGCCGCTTTGCCTCCGACTTCACGAGCCGGTAGGCCTGGCGCTGCAGCCGCCGGCGCAGGAAGCGCGCGCGCAGGGCCACGAGCGGCAGCGTCCAAAAGCTGGCCAGGACGCCTTTCGGCAGCGAGGCGGCGCCGTCCGCGAATGCACGCATCTGCGCGACGATCTGGTCGCAGCCCGAGATCCCGCTGCCAAGCGATTTCTCCAGCGCTTCGGCGTCGGCCGACAGGTCCTGCAGCACGGCCTTGCGGCCGTAAAGACCCATGTGAATCTTGGCGTACAGATAGCGCCCGATGATTCCGCTCGTCGCCACCGTCAGCATCGCGACGAGCGCGACATTGCTGTTGAGCGACCCCAGTCTGAAATTCGAATGAAACAGGATCAGTGCCGGTCCGATCAGGCCGAGCACCATATGCAGGCGAAACCACAACGTCACCGATCCCCTAAAGCGCATGCGCTTGCGCAGGGGATAGAGCAGCAGGAGCAGCATCGCCGAGGCGCCCGCGACCCCGAGCCAGTATCCGACGCCGCTTTCGGGAATGACATACTCTTCGCCGCGATTGAGCCAGCCCGTCAGCAGCGAGGCCGCAAGCACGACTGCGAACATTGCCGGCGCCGCCGTGACCGACCGGCGCTTCGCATACTCGGTAAGTTGCGCTTTTGCGGCATCCGCTGCCGGCGCCTTGTGATCACTCTTGCCCTCGCCGGCGGGCGCTTCGCTCCGGGCGGCCTTTTCCTTGCGATCGCCTTCGCCGCCCGGGGCCGGCAATTTGCCATCGCCCCCGTCGCGGGCCGTTGGCGACTTGCGCTCCCCCTCGCCGCCGGCAGCCGGCGCTTTGCGATCGCTTTCACTGCGGGCGGTCGTTTCCTTGCGATCGCCTTCGTCGGGGGCCGGCAATTTGCCATCGCTCCCGTCGCGGGCAATCGGCGCCTTGCGATCCCCCTCGCCGCCGCCAGCGGACGCTTTGCGACCGCTCGAGTCGCGAAGGTCGGACTTTGGCGACGGCGCAGGATGGTCGGCGCGCGAATGCGTCAGCACCGCGTCAGCCATACGTGCCCCCTTCGATACCGCGAGCCAACTGGCCCAGCGGTCCGCAACGCACAGGTGCACGATCGAGAGATGATGGCGCGCGCGAACCGCCGGATGTTTTTTGAAAAGAAATTGCGGGCGAATCTGGGGCGCCCCGGCAGCATCCGGGTGCGTCATGGTGCGCGCTGCCCGACATTCTACAAAATCGTGGCGCCGACTATGTCCGACGCCGGACCGTCGGCGTCGAATGCTACGGTATCCGAGCAGGTCGCGCGCACGGTGCGGTATGGTAATCCGGATTTCGCCGGAACACGGCATGTGCGAGGAGTCCGCAGCCCAGGAGCCCGAGCGCCAAGGTTTTTCGCGCCATGCGCTTTGATCCGATGTTCATTGTCTATGCCCTGCCTCTGCTGATCGTCTGGGGCATCTATCTCCGACGTCGCCGCAGGATGGAGGTGGACAGTCTCGCCAAGCATGCGGCTGCCGCCGAAGCGGGCCTGCTCGAGCCCGCGTCGCTGCATCCCGACATCGATCCAGGGCTCTGCATCGGCTGCGGCGCGTGTGTGAACGCCTGTCCGGAAGGCGACATCCTCGGGCTGATCGACGGCAAGGCGCAGCTCGTCGAGCCGGCGGAATGCATCGGTCACGGCGCCTGTCGGGCGGCCTGCCCGGCCGACGCCATCACGCTGGTGTTCGGCACCGCGAAGCGCGGCGTCGACATCCCTCACGTCGGCAGCGACTTCCAGACCAATGTGCCCGGCATCTTCATTGCCGGCGAGCTCGGCGGAATGGGGCTGATCCGCAACGCGATCGAGCAGGGACGACAGGCGATGGAGTCGGTGCGCAAGCTCAACGACCTCGGCAAGGCCGACCGGTACGACGTCGTGATCGTCGGCAGCGGTCCGGCCGGCTTTTCGGCGAGCCTCGCAGCAATGCAGCACAAGTTGCGCTTCGTCACCGTGGAGCAGGAGTCTTTCGGCGGCACCGTCGCCCACTTCCCGCGCGGCAAGGTGGTGATGACCGCGCCATGGACGCTGCCGCTGATCGGCAAGGTCAATTTCCGCGAGATCAGCAAGGAGAAGCTGCTCGAATTCTGGGACGAGGTCTTGGCCAAGACGCAGCTGAAGATCAATTATGGCGAGAACGTCCAAGGCATCAAGCGGGTTGGCAGCGATTTCGAGGTGACGACCAGCAAGACCGTCTATCCCACCCGTTCGGTCCTGCTCACGATCGGCCGGCGCGGGACGCCGCGCAAGCTCGACGTGCCGGGCGAGGAGCTCAGCAAGGTCGTCTATCGTCTGATCGATCCCGAGCAGTACCGCGGGCAGCATGTGCTCGTGGTCGGTGGCGGCGACAGCGCGCTCGAGGCGGCCCACACCATCGCGGACCAGCCGGGAACGACCGTCACGCTGTCGCATCGCAGCGAGGGCTTCTCGCGCGCCAAGATGAAGAACCGCGAGAAGGTCGACGCGGCCGAGAAGTCCGGCCGCCTCAAGGTCGTGCTTCAGTCCCAGGTCAAGCGCATCGGTCCGGACGATGTCGAGCTCGCGCAGAAAGGCCAGCCGCCGCTGACCATCGCGAACAATGCGATCATCGTCTGTGCCGGCGGAATTCTGCCGAATGCGTTCCTCAAGAGCGTCGGTATCCAGGTCGACACCAAATATGGCACCGCCTAGGATCGGCCGCGCCGCACGGATGGTGGCCGTTGCGCTCGCCGCAATCGCGGCGCATCCGGCGGCGTCGGCGCAGGATGCGCGTGAAAACGCCGTCGAGCGCGCCGTCGGCGCCGCGCTGCGCGCCGGCGATTTCCGCCAGGCGGCGGCGATCCTCGAGCGCATGGCGAAATCAGGCAATGCCGAGGCGCAATATCAGCTGGCGTCGCTCTACCGGTCCGGCCGCGGCGTCGCCCAGGACGATGCGCTGGCGTTCAAGTGGATGCAGGCCGCGGCCGAGCAAGGGCACGTGCGGGCGCAATTCAATCTCGGCACGATGTATGTCGCGGGACGCGGCGCGGCGCGTGACGACGCCAAAGCCCGCGCCTGGCTCGAGAAGGCCGCTGCCGGCGGATACGAGGAGGCAGGCCGGTTTCTTGGCAGTCTTGGGGCGACGCCGGCTGCCGCGCCGAGGCCGACGCCGTCGGCAGCCGCGCCGGCTCGGCGACTTTCCGGCCTGCCCGCGACGGCGGCCGTCAGCGGGCGCGCCCTGATCCTCGACGCCGCTTTGCGCGGCCAGGCCGACGCGGTCCGGCAACTGATCAACACGCCGCCCGGCGTCGCCGCGACGGATGATGACGGCAACACCCCGCTGGCGCTCGCCGCCGCCGCCGGCGCGTCGGCCATCGTCGACCTGCTGCTTGCCGCAAACGCCGACGTCAATGCGCGCAACAAGGCCGAAGAGCAGCCGCTCATGCTGGCGGCCGCGAAAGGCCATGCCGACGTCGTCGACCGGCTGCTGGCGAAGCACGCCGATCTCGCCGCCCGGTCGCGGCGCGGCGACAGCGCGCTGGCGCTCGCCGTGCGCGGCTGCCACGCGGCAGTCGTGAGCTCGCTTGTCGCGCACGGGGCCGATCCGAAGCTGGTTCTCGAGGGTGATACCACGCTGCTCATGCTCGCCGCCGAAATGTGCGACGACAAGATCGTCCTTGCGCTCGCCGCCGGCGGGGCGTCGCTCGACGCCTCCGACCACAAGGGGCGTACCGCGCTCTGGTTCGCGGCCAGCCGCGGCGACGCGCTCGCTGTTTCGGCGCTGCTGTCGCGGGCGGCCGACCGTACGATCGCGGATGCGCAAGGCCGCACCCCGCTGCTGGCCGCGATCGAAAATGGTCATGCGGACACCGCCCTGCCCTTGCTCGGCAACGCCGATCTCGATCGCCGCACCGCGAGCGGCAATACGGCGCTGATCCTGGCCGCGAACCGCGGCCTGAGCGCGATCATTCCTCCGCTGCTGCAGCGCGGTGCCAATCGCGACGCGAAGAACGATCAAGGCTATACGGCGCTGATGATCGCGGCGCACAAGGGCGCGGCCGATGTCGTCAAGCTGCTCGTCGATGCCGGCGCGGATCAGTCGCTGCGCAACAAGAAGCGCGAAACCGCGCGCGACATCGCCACCGCAATGGGGCATGCGGCCGTCGCCCAGATGCTGAAATGATCGTGTCAGACCGTGCGGACCAATGGCGTCGCGAGGAACCTGCTAGATCGCGTAGGTCCTGACCCAGTCGCCCCATTTCCGCGAAAAGAGCGCGAGGCGCCCGCTGATCTCGTCGTCGTGGTCGGCGATCACGTAGAAGCGCGGCGACGACACGCGGAAGCGGATGAGCTCGACGCGGTGACAGCCGAGCGAGCGCATGCGCTCGGCGAGAACTCTTGCCTCGGACCGCCGCCCCGAATGCCGCTGGCCGATCATCAGCGCGCGATTGTCGCGCCGCAGCGCCGCGATCTCCGACAGCGAGACGTGCTTGGGCGTGAGCCGCTTGCCCTGGATCCCGTTGTCCGGATCGAGGAAGACGAAATCGGCCTCGTCGATCGCGTGCACGAGGTCGCTCGACCAATGCTGGCGCGATGCCGCGCGGTCGGGGACCTGCTCGCTGTGGAAGATCGCGCCGTCGAGCAGCCCGCTGGTCTCGATCGTCCTGATGCAGCGCAGCTCCGGCTGCGTGCGGTCCATGAGTGCCTTGAGCGCATCGAAGGTGTCCGGCGCGAGATTGCGGAAGTCCTCGAGGCGGCGCAGATAGTCGAAATAGCGCGTCTGCGCCGCATCGTCGCCGTTGCGGCCAGTCACGTACCAGCAGACCGCGAGCCGCCGGCCGTTCACCAGGCACCGCAGCAACGCAAGCTTGCCAAAATCGCCGATACTCCCCACCCAACGATTTTGCATCGACCCCCACGCGTGTACTCGAAACAGTCACGCTCGCCCATCGATCCCCGTTCGCAGGGCGGTCGCCGTGCAATGATGTCGGCGGCACGAAACGTTGATGCACCTTTTTGCGCGCGTCAAGTTCCAACAGCGAGAAAGGTATGCTTGTGCATTTGCATTTCGCATCATTCCAAGGCTGCGAAACCTTTCGTGACGCAATCGCGACCGAAGTTCGGCGAGAATAAGGTAACCGGTGAGATGATGCCGCGTTGATTCAAAGGTCGCGCACACGTGCTTCGCGCACACAATAGCGCAACGCTTCGCGCACAGAATGGCGCAGCGAACGGATTGCAACGGTTGCCTGCACCGCCGCGCGCGACCGCCGGCGCCGCAACCGAGCACTGGATCGTCCGCTTGCGCGGACGATGACGGCGGTGTGGGTGGCTGGAAAAACCACGCGGACGATGACGGTGGTGTGCGCGATCAGAAAAACGCGAGCGACTCGCAGCCGGTGCCGGCCGAGAAGCTCGTCTTCACCCGGCGCGCCGGAATGTCGATCACGTGCACCGAGCCGTCGCCCTGGCAGGCGACGAAGAGCTCGTCGCCGCGAAACGCCATGTCCATCGGCTGGCTGCCGACACG
>Ga0126371_10005477_pt1 | contig 11265 bp, 8 predicted proteins | sample PanSoiMetaPlot_4_FD_110145 | JGI IMG/M metagenome (GOLD analysis project Ga0126371, IMG submission 110145) | Tropical forest soil microbial communities from Panama - MetaG Plot_4 | ecosystem: Environmental > Terrestrial > Soil > Tropical forest > Bulk soil | place: Panama | collected 2016-02-17
AACCAGGAGTCGTTCATCGTGTAGAAGCCGTCCTTGCCGCGGTCGCCGCCCCAGCTGTTCTCGACGCGCCATCGCCGGGTGACGCCGTCGAGCACGTCGACGCCGGTGAACAGCATCGCGTGCGTCATCACGGTCTCGTGGAAGGCGAGCCGGTCCGCCTTGTCGAGCGTGAACGCGGCGTCATACACCGATGGCAGGTCGTAGAGGTCGGCGTCCCAGATCCCGTACTCATTGCTCATCATCTTGCCGACGTCACACCCGAACCAGACGGGCTCGCCACCCTGAATCGTCTTCGCGGCGACGTCTTTGATCAGGGCCATGTCGACGTTGAGGTAGACGACGGGCGCGCCGCCCAGGACGTTACCGAGGTACTCGACGGTGAAGGTCTTGCCAACCGGGCTCGACGGGCGCGGGTCGTGGACCAGGCACACATACTCATCGAGCGGCAGGTCGACGTACTTCGCGGCGAACTCCTGCGGAGTCAGTTCGCCGTCTCGGTGGAACTGCTTGTCCTTGTCGATCCACTGCCAGTCGAATCGCTCCGGCGGCGTGCCCAGGTGAATGCAGAGCGCCCGGTGCACCACGCGCAGGACCTCGGCCTTCTCGGCCCGCGCCGCCGCCACGCCGTCGGCTGCCAGGGCCGCGCGGACGGTCTTGGCGCCCTGGCGCAGCAGGTACTGCAGGACTGAGTTCATCCTGCCGGTGTTGGAAGAACTCTGCGTCTCCGGCATGTAGCCCTTAGGCACGAGGCCGTGCTTGGCCACGATGGCGGCGAACATGTTCCACTGGCCACCGTCGCTCGCAACGGATTCCAGCAGGAACGCCACGGTCCGGTCGTCGATGTCGCGGTCGGCCGTCTCGATGATGGCTTCGAGGAAGTAGTTAGCGCGCTCGATCTTGTCCCAGAACATCGCGTGGTTCTGGGAGAACTCGAAGTCCTTGAGGCCGGTCTTGCGCATCACGCCCACGCGCAGCAGATTCAGCCCGGCGAACAGCCAGCACCGGCCACTGCGCTCCTGATTGGTGACCTTCCAGTCGTCCAGGTGCGTCGAGAGTGAGTGGTCGATGCTGTTGACGATCTCGCGGTTGATCGTGACGTCGTCGACGGAGACGCGAGTAACGGCGTTCTGCGCTAGCCGGTACGTCGGGTTGGCGGAGAAGTCCTTCCGCAGGATCTCAAGGTCTTCGGCGGCCAGCGTTCCATCCATCCCGGATCTCCTCAGCATTGGGGGCTACCGTTCAAGTTACCAGCGGTAACCCCGCGCGAGTCGACCCGAAAAGTTGGCGGCCTCCCGGCCGCTTCCGGCCCCAAGAGCATCGATGGGTTCGGCGTAGCTACGGCCATAGCCGTACCCAACTCACACCCATGCGTCCGCGTGTCGGGCCTTCTTGGCGCGGCTGGGGGCGCCGCGGGGTGGCCCAAGCAACTCTGACGAGTAAGTGCCGTGCAAGATCATCGATGAATGGAGCCTGGCTGTCGCCTAGGCGACAGTTACCCTCCATTGAGCGTCGCTGGCTCCTGCCTAACGCCCACGCTGCCCGCTTGCGCGGCGCGAGTGCCGGACGTCGCCGCGGGCCAGACCGCGACGGGTCGCCTCGCCGAATGGAAACCAGATGAGGGCAAGCTCGCCATTCAGATACGGCCGCCTGCGAAACCGCGCTCGCCCGCGCGTGAAACAGCCATTCCACACCCGCGGAAGCATGATCAACCCGCCCACCCCAAGCATGGTCGTGAGTACGGCGGCCACGATCTCAGATCCCGACACAAATCTCGTGTATCACGGTCGATGGAGTCGGCGCCACGGGCGAGCCGCTTACTTTGCCGCAGGTCATAGGCGTTTGCTCAGGACCGAGGTCAGGCCTTCTTGGCGCGACTGGGGGCGACGCGCGGCGGCTCGCCGGGCTGCTTGGGGTAGACCGGCGGCCACGGCGCGTCGAGCAGGCCGGCCGCCGTGTCTCGCTCGTGCATGGCCAGGAATGGGGCCAGCGACTGCGGGTCGTCCTTCATTCCCAGCCACGGATCGCCGACAGCCTCGAGCCGGGCCGGCAGTGTCGAGATGGTGAACTGGTCCGGATGAACGGAGTCGATCTCATCCCAGTTCAGCGGCGTGGACACCTGAGCCCCGGGCCGGGCGCGCACTGACCATGCGCCGAACACCGTCTTGTGCGGCGCGTTCTGGTTGAAGTCGACGAAGACGCGCTGGCCGCGTTCCTCCTTCCACCAGGCCGCGGTTATCAGGTCCGGGCGCCTGCGCTCCAGTTCCCTCGCGATCGCGACCGCGCTGCTGCGCACCTGATAGGAGTCCCACTGCGGCTGGAGCCAGATGTAGACGTGCAAGCCGCGGTTGCCCGTCGTCTTCGGGTAGCCGGTCACCCCCGCCTCCGCCAGCAGCTTCCGCAATTCGGCAGCCGCCTGCTGGATATGGCTGAAGTTCACGCCTGGTGTGGGGTCGAGATCGATGCGCAGCTCGTCGGTGTGGTCAGGATCGCTGGCCAGGTACGGCCAGACGTGAAAGCCTAGGCAGCCGAGGTTGACGGCCCACAAGACATGATCAATATCGGCCGCGACGAGCGCTTCGGAGGTGGTGCCGTTAGGGGTCGCCACGACGGTCGTCTGCAGCCAGGATGGCTTGTTCTTCGGCACCCGTTTCTGGAAGAACGACGGACCGCTGGCGCCCTCGGGGAAGCGCTGGAGCAGGACCGGGCGACCGCCCATCGTCCGCATCAGCGGCTCGGCGACCCGCAGGTAATGGTCGGCGAGATCAGCCTTGGTCTCGCCGTGCTCGGCGAAGTAGACCTTCTCTCCTGAGGTGATCAGGTCACGACCGGTCATGGGTCAGACGCTAGCCCATCTGGGCTGCTAGCCTCACCCGCCATGGCCGAGCACATCTATACGGGATACGCCGACGAGGACGCGCCAGCGCGCCGTGGCTGGGTGCTTGGCCATTTCATGCCGCCTGGCGATCCACGGCATTCCGAGGATGTCGAGATCAAGTGGGCCGTGCACAAACGGGGCGACAAGCGTGCCCGGTGGGTGATCGCCGAGTCGCGGACAGCGGCAATCTTCCTGGTCAGCGGTCGGTTCCGGGTAGACCTGCCGGACCGGAGCGTCCTGCTGGACCGGCCGGGAGCCTACGTGGTCTTCTCGGGTGTCGGCCATTCCTGGGAGGCCGAGGAGGACTCGACGATCGTCGGCGTCCGATGGCCGTCAGTGGCTGGCTACTGACGGTGAGCGGGCGGCGGGGCTGCCAGCCACGACTACCCCGTTCCGGGCATATGGTTGTTCGCTAGTCGTCCTGTCGCCAAGTGGAGTTACTGGAGAGCGATGACCGGCCCGGATTTCAGTACCCGACTCGCCGAAATAGCCGCGCAGCCCAACGGTGGGGCTGCGGCGGCGGCTGCCCTGAGCCACTGGCTGTCAGCGGAGCAGCCGTTCGTCAGCGGCGCCGAACTGCGGCGGTTCGCCGAACTGGCTCCGGTGGGCCTGATCGTGGACTCGTTCCGGTGCGACATCCCGTTCGGGACGGGCGGCCGGCGCGGCCGGGTCGGGATCGGGCCGAACCGGATCAACGCCCGGACGCTGGCCCTGACGGTCGCAGGGCACTGCGAGTTCCTGCGGGCGACCGCGCCTGACGCCGCCAAGATGGTGGTCGTAGCGAACGACACGAGGGTCTTCACCGACATCAACGCTGCGCACACGTTCATGGGGACGGGCTGGTCCCTGCTCGGCACCAGTTCGCGCAGCCTGGCCCTGCTGGCCTGCCAGATCTACGCCGTCTACGGGTTCGACACGTACCTGACAGCGCCGAATGATCACGACGGGTACATGCCGACCCCAGAGCTGTCGTTCGCGATCCGCGAGCTTGGGGCGGCCGGCGGGCTGAATGTCTCGGCTTCCCACAATCACCCCGACGACAACGGCTTTAAGGTGTATACCCCGACCGGGGGCCAGTACTGCCCGCCCGACGACGCGACCTTGTCTAGGGCCGTCGAGCAGGTCGAGCTTGACCCCGACATCGAGCGACTGGTCGCCAAGTACACGGGCGCAGCTGCAGAGATTCCTGCCGACGTGCACCGCGCCTACATCGCCATGTACGTCGACAAGTCGGCGGCTATCTGCGCCGCCTCCGAGCCGTTCCGATCCGGCGTTCCGATCGTCTATACGCCGCTGTGCGGTACCGGGCTGGCCAACGTGGGTGAGACGCTGACCGAGTCTGGCTACCAGGTGCAGGTGCCGGCGGATCAGTACCCGGATGGTTCGTTCGCGGCGATCCCGCTCCGGTCGCCCAACCCGGAGATCCCCGGGGTGACCGACCCGGCCATCGAGTTTGCTGGCACGGTCGGCGCTGAGGTCGTGCTGTCGACCGACCCCGACGCCGACCGGCTTGGCGTCGAGGTGAAGCTCGCCGACGGGACGTGGCGGCACCTGACGGGGAACCAGATCGGCGCGATGATCGCCTACTTCCTGATCGCGGACACCGGCGGGCCGCGGCTTGCCGGGCCGCTGATCACGACCGTGGCGACCAGCCGAGTGCTGCGCGCCATCGCCGCGCTAGGTGACGACGTCGACGTGAGCGACGACCTCATGATCGGGTTCAAATTCATCGGCCAGTTGCTGGACGCGATGGAGAACGAGGCTGGGACGGCTGCCCTGGTGCTGGCTTCCGAAGAGAGCCACGGCTACCTGACCACGACAGGCCTGCGGGACAAGGACGCCGCATCGGGCGGCTACATCGTCGCGCACCTGCACGCACTCATGCGCAGCCGCGGCCTGACGCTCTGGGACTACCTCATGCAGGTCTTCGCGGCCGTCGGCGTCCACATCGAGCACGGCAGGTCGCTGGTGCTGCTCGGCGCCGACGGCGCGGAGAAGATCAAGTCTGTGATGCGATCGCTGCGGGCCGAGCCGCTGGCTAACCTCGGCAGCGAGCCGGTGCTGGTGCGGCATGACTTCCTTGTCGACGGCGTCGACCCGGCCGGCGGCACCCTCACCGAGGGCGAGCGGGCGTCGCGCGACGTGCTCGAGCTGATCAGCGAGCACTACCGGATCGTCGTGCGGGCGTCCGGCACTGAGGCCAAGCTCAAGTACTACTTCGACTTCCGTGAGGCACCCGTGGCCGGATCGGCGGCGGACCGGTACGCGGAGCTTGCTCCGACCGTCTGGGCCGACTGTGCGGCTGTGTACGCCGACCTAGCTCAGCGGGCGGGTTACGCGCTGTCGGCGCGGGCACTAGAACTTCCGGACGTCATTCCAGTGCAGGAGAAGGTCGCGATTCAATGAACGACCGGGCAGGTCAGCCCGCCGCCGAGGCGGACCTGGTAGACGTCGGGTCGCTGGTCACCGCGTACTATACCGAGCACCCGGATCCGGCGGAGCCGTCGCAACAGGTCAGCTTCGGCACCTCGGGGCACCGCGGCAGCTCGCTGCGCCTGTCGTTCAACGAGGATCACATCGCCGCGACCACGCAGGCGATCTGCGAGCACCGCGCGGCCGCGGGCATCACCGGGCCGCTGTTCATGGGCCGCGACACACACGCGCTATCCGAGCCCGCCCTGGACACCGCGCTGGAGGTCCTCGCCGCGAACGGCGCGGAGATCCTCATCGACAGCCGCGACGGCTACACGCCGACTCCTGCCCTGTCCCGCGCGATCCTCGCCTACAACGACAGCCGCAGCGCTGGCCTTGCCGACGGAATCGTCGTCACGCCATCGCACAACCCGCCCGAAGACGGCGGTTTCAAGTACAACCCGCCGGACGGCGGCCCGGCCGGAGCGCAGATCACCGCCGAGATCCAGCAGCGCGCGAACGAGCTGCTGGCAGGCGGCTTGCAAGGGGTCAACCGGGTACAGCTCGCGCGGGCGCGCGTGGCAGCTGGCCGGTTTGATTTCCTGGGTGAGTATGTCGCGGCGCTGCCGTCTGTCGTGGATCTCGAGGCCATCCGAGCGGCACGGGTGCGGATCGGCGCCGACCCGCTCGGCGGTGCGAGCGTCGCGTACTGGAGCGAGATAGCCGACCGCTACGAGCTCGAGCTGACCGTGGTGAACCCCGTCGTCGACAAGACGTTCCGGTTCATGACGCTCGACTGGGACGGCCGGATCCGGATGGACTGCTCATCGCCATACGCGATGGCATCGCTCATCGGGCGCCGTGATGACTTCGCCATCGCGACGGGCAACGACACAGACGCTGACCGGCACGGCGTCGTTACACCCGACGCCGGACTCATGAACCCCAATCACTACCTCGCCGCCGCCATCGACTACTTGTACCGGCATCGCGAGGACTGGCCGGCCAGGGCGGCGGTCGGCAAGACCATGGTCAGCTCCTCGATCATCGACCGGGTCGCCGACGACTGCGACCGCTCGCTGACCGAGGTTCCCGTCGGGTTCAAGTGGTTCGTGCCGGGCCTGCTCGACGGGAGCGTCGCGTTCGGCGGCGAGGAGAGCGCGGGCGCCGCGTTCCTGCGCCGCGACGGGCGGGTGTGGACCACGGACAAGGACGGCATCATCCTCGATTTGCTGGCCGCGGAGATCACGGCGGTGACGGGCAGCACGCCGAGCCAGCAGTACCGATCAATCGCGGAACGGCTCGGTGACCCGGCCTATGCGCGCGTCGACGCGCCGGCCACGCGGGAGCAGAAGGCGGTGCTCGCCAAGCTGTCACCCGAGCAGTTCGCCGCGGCGGAGCTAGCGGGGGAAAAGGTACTCGCCCGCCTCACCACGGCTCCCGGCAACGGCGAGCCGCTCGGCGGCATCAAGGTCGTCACCGAATCCGGCTGGTTCGCAGCTCGCCCGTCTGGGACCGAAGACGTGTACAAGCTGTACGCCGAGTCGTTCCGCGGACCGGGGCACCTCGCCAGGATCCAGGCCGAGGCGAAGCAACTCCTCGCCGGCATCCTCGGCTAGCCGCCGCCTGGCCCGGTTACGCGACCTGGTGACCTGCCGAAGAATGAAACCGTGCTCGGCGACACGCGGCTGCCAGCGCTAATCGTCAATAGCGCTCGCGTTCATGACGTGCGGCGGTTGCGGCGCGCCTGCGCGCAGGCCGCCGTCCGAACCGGCTGGCGGCCGCCCCTCGTGCTCTCCACGACGCCCGGCGACCCCGGCTCGGCGCAGACTCGGCGGGCCCTGGAGGTCGGCGCGGGCCTGGTCATCGCGGTCGGCGGGGATGGCACTGTCCGGGCATGCGCCGAGGTGCTGGCCGGAACGCCGGTGCCGCTCGCCATCGTTCCGGTCGGTTCGGCGAATCTGATCGCCAACGCGCTCGGCTTGCCTGTACGGGCAGTGGCGGCGCTTCGAGTGGCTTTCGGCGGGCGCGAGCGGCAGATCGACCTGGGGGTCGCCGACGGGTTCACCTTCGCAGCGATGGCGGGCATCGGGCTGGACGCAGCGGTCGTCGGGGCCACCTCGAGTGGGCTGAAGCGCCTGGCAGGCTGGGTCGGGTACGCGGCGACGGCAACGGGTCAAGTGCTGCGCCCGCGTGCGACGTTCACCGTCCGGCTAGACGGCGGGGATCGCCTGATCCGGCGGGCGCATTCAGTCACCGTCGGGAACTCCGGAGCGCTGCCGGGTGGATTCGTCATCATGCCGGCGGCGCGGCTTGACGACGGCCTGCTCGACGTCGTCATCTTGGCACCGGCCGACCCGCTCGGCTGGGCGAACGTCGGCTACCGCGTGCTGACCGGCAGTCGCCGCGACGACGCGTGGATGGAGCGGTTCCAGGCGCGCACTGTGGAGATCAGCGCCGAGACCGTCCTGCCGCGTCAGGTAGACGGCGAAATGATCGGGGCGGCCCGGTCGCTCACTGCGACGGTACGGCCCGGCGTGCTTAAAGTCCGAGTGCCGACTTAGGAGGGTGCGCCGCGCATCGCGATCTGGCTGAGCGCGGGCAGCCGGACGCCGAGCGAGTGCACGGTGCCGTCGCTCGCGCGGACTGCAACGAGTTGGCGGCTGCCGTCCAGCGCAAACAGCCACCGACTGTCCGGCGACCAAGCGAGATCCCGGCTGTCCGACGACATACCGATCGGAACGGGGATCGTCGTCGTGCGTCCCGTCCGGAGGTTCACCAGGTCCAGCGCCATGCCCAGATCTCCTCTGGTCACTACCACGACGGCCAGTGCGCCGTCGGGCGACACAACTCCCGGCTCGGCTGGCCACGGCCAGCTCACCACGTTCAGGGCAGCGCCGGGCAGAGTCCGGCTCGCCCCAGTCGTCGCGTCCACCACGACGTTGCGGCACTGGCCCTGGAGGCAGCCCAGGCCCAGCCAGTTCGTCGGTCCGACGCCGATGAGTAGCACGCCGATCGGGCGCAGACCGGTCGGCGTCGCGTCGTACTGGGCGCCCGAGTTGTTGAAGAGCACCACGTCGCCGCGGCCGTCCGAAAAAGCGGACTGTGCTGGGTACTGGGCGTGCACCGCCGCGAAGGGTCGCCCGGCGGCAATGCCGGTTGGCCCGATGAGGGTGATCTGCTGACTGGCGCCGATGAACCACTCCTCGCCTCTGGCCGGGCCGGGCAGCAGCAGCCCGCCGCGCGACAGTATGCCGGTCAGCGAGCGACCTGGCTGGCCGTCTGGCACCACGTAGCCAGGCGCGTTGTCCAGCGGCCGGATGAACGCCTGGTGCGGTCCGATTACGAGCGAGACGGACGTGTCGGTGGGCGCTGGTGGCAGGACGGTGCGCGTGATCTCGCCGCGGGCGAACTGGATGGAGACGAGACCGTTCGAGGTAAGGCCGAATAGGTCCCAGTTCGCTGAGATCCCGAGTATCCGATGGCCGACGTGGGTGATGCTGACCGGCTGCGCGCGGTAGCCCGACTGCCTAGTGCGGTTCGTGCTTGCGTGATCGATGGCGATGACCAAGGCCGCCACGACGAGGGTGGCGAAGAGCAACCGCGGGAGCCACCCGCCAGCCAGGCGACGCCGAGCGCCGAACTCAACGATCTCATCGGACTCGTCGCGCTGACCGATCTGCTGATCTGACCTTCCTGCCACAATCCAATCATTGCGGAATAGTGGCCAACTGGGTTAGCCCACGAACGACAGGCGAACCTGGCGGTCGCGGTTGTCCACGTTGAGGTCGACGATCGCGACCGACTGCCAGGTACCCAGGGCCAGGCGGCCGCCGACAACCGGCACCGTCACGGACGGGGGGACAATCGCGGGCAGCACGTGGGATCGGCCGTGACCGCGAGAGCCGTGCTGGTGTCGCCAGCGGTCGTCGGCGGGCAAGAGATCGTCGAGCGCGGCGAGCAGGTCAGTATCGCTGCCCGCGCCGAGCTCAAGGATCGCAACTCCCGCTGTTGCGTGCGGTACGAACACGTGCAGCAGGCCGTCGCCGTCGCCCGCGGACTCGCGCGCAAACTTGCTGCACTGGCCGGTGATGTCCTGCACAACCGGGGTCCGCCCGGTGTGCACCTCGAACGTGGTCGTCTTCATGGCATCATGTGCGCAGGTAGGAAGCACCGTTGAGGTCGAGTATCGCGCCGGTAGCCCACGCTGCCACGGGCGAGGCCAGGTAGAGCACAGCCGCAGCGATCTCCTCGGGTTGCGCCACGCGCCCGAACGGGCTCTGCGCGCGGATCACCGCGCCCCCCTCGCCCTGCAAGTGCGGTGCCGCCATGTCCGTCTCGACGAAGCCCGGGGCTACGGCCGCGACCGTGATGTTGTACGGGGCCAGCGCGATCGCCAGTGACTGGCCGAGAGCGTTCAGCCCTGCTTTGCTGGCCCCGTAAGCAGGCTGGCCTGGCTCACCGCGGAACGCACCGCGCGACGATACGTTCACGATGGCGCCGCCACCGCCAGCGATCATGTGCTGGACGGCACACCACGTCACGTTCGCTGCCCCGATCAGGTTGAGCCCGATCGTGTCGTGCCAGGCCTGCTGCCAGGCGGCATACGAGATTTCGCCGACCCGGTGCGACGCACGACCATAGCTGGCGGCGTTGTTGACCAACACGTCAAGGCCACCGAGTTGGTCGGCGGCCGAGTCGACCATGCGACGGACCGCATCTGGATCGTTGATGTCGGCCTGGACGACGACGTGTCCCGTACCCGGCAGGCTGGCCTGCACAGCCGCGGCTAGCTCAGGCGAATCGCGATGATGGACGGCGACGGTGTCACCGGCCTGTGCGAACGCCTGAGCGACGGCGCGGCCGATGCCCCTGGATGACCCGGTTACCAGAATCTTGCGTGGCGCCACGCGTTGACACTAGCGGGGCGCCGCATCGCTGGAGACGCAGGGACTAGACAGAATGTCCGTCATGACCGAGAACGCAAGCCAGCACAGCTTCGACCCTCGCAAGGTTCGTGCCCTCGCCGATGACTTCGTGTCCAGAGCCGCGGAACTCGACCCGATCCTGGCGACGTCACTCGGCCTGCCGATCCGGCAGGACCAGCTACCCGACCTGTCGCCGGCCGGCCAGGAAGCCAAGGATGAGCTGCAGCGCGCCACGCTGCTGCAGCTAACCGAGGTGGAACAGGCTGCCGGGGCGGGCGGCTTCGCGGAGGCCGACGAGCGAAGGTGCGCTGCGCTACTGCGGGAGCGGCTGGAGACGGCTCTCATCGTGAGCGCCGCCGGGGAGCATCTTCGTGAGGTCTCGAATGTGTTCGGGGCGCCCGCGGCGGTACGCGGCGCGTTCCTGCTGATGCCCGCCGAGACGGTCGACGACTGGGCGGTGATAGCAGCTCGGATCGGCCAGGTTCCGGCCGCACTGGCCGGCTACCAGTCGTCGTTGACCCAGGGGGCTGATCGAGGCCTGTTCGCCGCAGCGCGTCAGGTGGACACGGTCACGGGGCAGTTCGAGCAGTGGCTGGCCACAGGCGGCCGTGGCTGGTTCACGGATTTCGCAGAAAGTGCTCCGGCCAACGCGCCGGACTCGCTGCGAGCGGACCTGGACGGGGCGTGCTCCGCAGCCGACGCAGCGGTCGCCGACCTGCGCGCGTGGCTGCTGTCTGATTACCGCGCCAGAACGGCCGGAACGCCGGACGCCATGGGGCCGGAGCGCTATCAGGTCGGCGTCAAGCGGTGGAACGGGGCGAGTCCCGATCTCGCCGAGACCTACGACTGGGGCTGGGCTCAGTATCGGCAGATCCTGAGTGAGATGCGGATCGAGGCTGAGCGGATCTTGCCCGGTGGGACGCTAACGGAGGCCATGCATCACCTCGACAGCCACGGCGAGGTCATCGACGGCGTGGACGCGGTCCGGAATCGTCTCCAACTGCTGATGGACGAGGCGATGGCCAACCTAGCGGGCACGCACTTCGACCT
>Ga0126371_10005478_pt1 | contig 11265 bp, 9 predicted proteins | sample PanSoiMetaPlot_4_FD_110145 | JGI IMG/M metagenome (GOLD analysis project Ga0126371, IMG submission 110145) | Tropical forest soil microbial communities from Panama - MetaG Plot_4 | ecosystem: Environmental > Terrestrial > Soil > Tropical forest > Bulk soil | place: Panama | collected 2016-02-17
CTGCCCATCGAAATGACCAATAGCGATGAGATACAGGGCCAGAGCTATTTCACCCTTGTTGGGCGGCTGAAGCCGGGCGTGACCGACGCCCAGGCTTCAGCCGAACTGCAACCGGTCTTCAATGATCTGGCAAGAACGGAGCCGCAGCGCTTTCCAAAGGACCTCCGCATTGGTGGCGTGATGCCTTTTGACCAGATGTTCCAATCCGGCCTTTCGAGCACACTTTATCTCTTGCTCGGCTCGGTTGCCGTCCTGCTGCTCATTGCCTGCGTCAATGTCTCCAGCCTGCTGCTCGCCCGCGCCGTCAACCGTGAGCACGAATTCGTCGTCCGCTCCGCCATCGGCGCCACGCGCCTGCGTCTCGTCCGTTACGCTCTCACCGAATCTCTGTTGCTCGCGCTGGTCGCCATGCCTGTAGCTCTGGCCTTCGCGTATGCAGGATTGCAGGCCACTCTACGCATCGTCCCTACTGAAACCATCCCTGATGAAGCCGTTGTCACCATGAACATTCCAGTCCTGCTTGTCTCGATTGGGATAGCCCTTCTTACGGTCATCCTCTTTGGGCTGGCCCCCGCATGGCACAGCGCCAATCCGCGTCTTGCCGCGGCCCTTAGCAGCGTGCGCTCTTCCGGAAGCCGCGCTCAACGCCGCCTTTTGAGCGGCTTCGTCGTGACAGAAATAGCATTGTCGCTGGCACTCCTGACGCTTGCGGGGCTTATGGTGCGCTCTCTCATCGCTGTCGAGAGTATTCCCCTTCCATTTTCGCCAGACCATACACTGACCATGCGCATCCCGCTCACTGAACAGCGCTATCCCACGCCTGAGAGCCACATCCGTTTCTACCGTGAGTTGCTCACTCGCGTCACCGCGATCCCCGGTATTAGAGCTGCAAGCCCGGACTCGAACACACCATTCCTGGGCATCTGGGGCGCCCAGGTGCAGGTTCCCGGCAAGCCTGAAGACAAACGCATCGTCGCGCTGCATCTTGTGAGCCCTGAATACCTGGCCATGTCAGCACGTCATCTCACACAAGGCCATTTCATTGATGATCGCGAAATCGCTGATAAGGCACACGAGGCCGTGGTCACAGAAGACTTTGTCAAACGATATTTCAATGGCGAGAATGTGCTTGGACGGGTCGTACATTTACCCGAACTAAAAAGCGATAAACAATTCGGCCTCAATGACGACGCTTTCACTATCGTTGGAGTGGTCAACAATATGCCCCTCTTCACTATCTCCCGTGTTCTACCTCATATTTTTCTGCCCTACTCCGTGTTTCCCTTGATGGACACGCTGCTGATCTCCACAGACATGCCAGCAGCCAATCTCGCAAATCCCGTCCGCAAGGCCGTTTATTCCATTGACAAAGACCAGCCCGTTACTGACCTCTTCACTCTGCGCCAGCTTCTCGACATGTATGGATACGCCAGTCCACGCTTCGCTCTCGCGCTCTTCGGGACCTTCGCCGCCGCGGCTCTACTGCTCTCGCTTGTCGGCGTCTATGGAGTGCTCTCCTTCGTCACCTCGCAACGCACGCAGGAAATCGGCATCCGCATGGCGTTAGGCGCGAATCGCGGCAACGTCATGTGGATGGTCCTCCGTCAGGCCTGCATGCTCGCCCTGCTGGGCGTCGCCATAGGACTCCCGCTCGCATTCTTCGCCGGACGCTTCGCCAAAGACGAACTCATCCGCACCTCGCAGCACGATCCGGTCACACTCATCATCGCGATCTGCATCCTGCCGCTGCTTGCCGTCGCCGGAACCCTGCTCCCCGCACGCCGGGCCGCCGCCATCGATCCGGCAAAAGCCCTACGCGCGGAGTAACAAGATTCAAGCGCAGTGAGGAATTTCGATTACGTTCCTTTCATTGGTACAGGGTCACTTCGCTCAGAATGACAAATTTATTTATGCGGCGGTAGTGTCCCTAACTTGGCGATGCGGCCTTTCGGGCCGACGATCCAGGGCAGGCTGAGGGCGTTCCAGTTGCCATTGTCGAGCGGCTGCCAGTTTTTGCCGTCGTCATAGCTGATGTCGCTTCCGTTGGTTCCGGCGGCGATCCATGCCTTGGCGTCCGCGTCCCAGGCTACGGCAGAGCGGTAGCCGTGCGGCGGCTTTTCGGCTGCAGTCCAGTGTTGGCCTCCGTCGGCGGTCCAGGCTGCGGTTCCGGCGGATTCGTTGGGCTTGGTATAGTCACCTCCTACGGCCATGCCATGTTGTGAGTCGCGGAAGGCGAGGGAGAAGACGCCGGAGGCATCTGCGCCGCTAGCGAGTGGCACAGCTATATAACGACTGATCGATGGATCTAGCCCGGGCAAAGGTCCTGCACAGTCGCACATAATTTCCGGTTGAGAGATTGGTCCGGAGAACTTGGCGATATAGACGTGTGCACCGCTCTTGCCTCCTGTACCGAACCAGACCGCGTCTCCAAAGATTGCAAGCGATGAATTACTGGCGGCGAAGGCTCCTGTTCCATCGGCTACCCAAATACTGCCTTCTAGCGCCGGGTCTTGTATCCATGTCTTTCCCCCGTCAAGCGTTTTCAAAATTGTGAGCGCCAAGTCGCTTCTTCCGTTTTTATTTCGAACGGCTACAGGGTCGCCTAACAGGATTCCGCGACCGCGTGTGGTGAACACTATCGCGTCCCAGAAACCGTTCTTGTCCGGGTTGGTATAGAGCAGCGTCCAGTGGGAGCAGCCGTCGGTGGTTTTGTAGAGACGGGACTCATCGCCGGGGCCACTGGACATGACGATGGCTGTATTCGCATCCCAGGCCCAGATGCCGCGGAAGTCAAGTTTTTCGGCTCCGGGAGGCATCCCGCAGCTTTGCCACATATAGCCACTGTCCTCGGTGCGCAGGACCGTGCCATTGGTTCCGCTGGCCCAGGCGACTCCACCGCCTACGGCGTGGATGCCACGCAGACTGGCAGTGGTTCCGCTCGACTGCATCTCCCATGGGCCAGATTTCTCAACCTGACCTTGGGCGAGAACCGAAAGAAGAGAGACGGCAGCCAGGATGGCGAGGGCTTTCATGCCAGCAAGAATACGCGATTTCTATCTGATTCTTCGGTTAATGCCCTCTGTTGAAGTTCATGGGGGTCGTGAATGTGCCGGTATCGTAGGTTGCCGAGCTCCAGGGCACACTCAACTTAAATTGAGCAAGAGGATTGCAGCCGACAATGCTGATAGAGAAGGATTCGCTGGCAGATCCGCCTGCCGCTATGTCGCCCAGGGCAAACGGGTAGCTGCCCGGCGGCGTGATCGCCGGAGCGCATGAAGGGCCAGAAACCTGCGTGAGCGTAAACCCGTTGATCTGGGTCGAGTAAACCGGACCCACAGTTCCGTTGGTCGCCTTCAAGGTGACCACGCGCGTATCGCGCTCCCCGGCCGTGGCAGAGACTGAGAATTTCAGCCCATAGCCGGGTAGCTGTGTTGGATCGACAATTCCACAGTAAGCTGGCTTGGTCTGCAGTCCCATATCGAAGGGCAGTGGATAGTCGGTGCGGGCGACCGGGAAGCCGTCGAGCCAGGTATCGTCGTCCGCCATTCCCAGAAGGTGACGGCCTGGAGCTTACCGCTTAACTGTCGAAATGCGTCGAAGTACCTTTTATAGAGCCAGCCCTGCTCGGCCAATACCGACGGCGGAATGTTGTTGCCATAGTTTGAGGTGTTGTCGCCCGCGTTGTAGACGCTCATGTCCAACTCCGTGACCTGCTGATCAATGCCGGGGAAATTTGCGGCCACGGTGTTGATGGCGTTGACCATCGCATCGACGGACGGGTAGTTGATGGCATTGTGCATCTCATGGCCGACACCGTCGATGGGAATGCCACGCGCGCGCAGATCGCCGACTACCTGCACGAGGCAGGCCAGGCGATTGGGATCGGCAGTGCTGTAGTCATTGATAAACAGCAAGGTGCCGGGAGGCGCGTACTGTCGGGCCGCTTTCAGGGCGACGTCGATGTAGCTCTTGCCGAGCACCTGATAGAACGGGCCGTGCGCGAGGCAATCGGGCTGCGAGGGGTCGAGTGGCTCGTTGACCACGTCCCACACATAGACCTTGTTGCCGAAATGCAGCACCTCGTTCTGGATGTGCTCCTGAATGTTGGCGGTGACTACAGCCTGATTTGCAGGAGAGTTTGTGCCGTCGCCAAAATGCATAGGACGGAGTCTGCGCGCCGGTGGCCCAAACGAGGTTGTGCCCGCGGATGCGCAGGCTGTAGTTTAGCTGGTTTGAGCGAAAACCCGCTTCATCGCGTCTCATTCATTAGCGCTGATTAGAGAGAATGTGCGAGGGGCCTGGTTTTCGGGGGGATTTCCGGGCTCCTCAGGGATCTGCTAACACAATCGGGACGGCGGCGCTGTCCGCCCTGATAGTGTTAGCACACCCTAGCTGATATCGTGGAAGAGAATGGCAGAGTTTGTCGTCAAGCTGGCTGATGAACGCGGGCGCGTGCAGGAACAAATCCAGTCCGCCGCGTCCGCCGAAGAGTTGCGCCAGCGCTTCTCCCAGGCAGGCTACTATGTTTACTCGGTTAAGCCCCGCGGTATCACGGGCGGACGAAAGAAGGCAAAACTCGAAACATTTCTTATCTTTAACCAGCAATTTCTGACACTCGTCCGCGCTGGACTGCCGATTCTCAGCTCGCTAGAAATGCTGGCCAAAAACCAGAAAAATCCCGCGTTTTCGGCGCAATTGCAGAACGTTGCTGCACGGGTACGGACCGGCGAATCCATCTCGAGTGCCTTCGATGCCCAGGGCGGATTCCCGCTCATCTATACGACAACGCTGCTTGCTGGCGAGCGCAGTGGCAACCTCGAAGAAGTACTTGGAAGATACCTGTCTTTCCAGCGAGTTTCATTGGCCTTTCGCAAGAAGCTACAGGCTTCTTTGATCTATCCAGCGCTGCTGATTACGCTGGTCTTCGGCCTCTTCATCTTCCTCATCACCTTCGTCGTCCCCCGCTTCGCCCTGCTTTACGATCAGATCGGCACGAAACTCCCATCCATCACGCTCTTCCTGCTCGCCCTCGGCAAAGGCGCACAGCGCTACATCCTTTACGTCCTGCCCGTTTTCGCCCTCATCGCCTACCTCGCCTACCGCTGGAGCAAGACCGAAGCCGGCTCTGACCGCATTGACGGCGTCCGCATCCGCCTTCCCCTTTTCGGCAAGATCTGGCTGAAGTACCAGGTAGCCCTCTTTGCCCGTACGCTCTCAACCCTACTCACCGGCGGCTTGCCGCTGGTGCCGTCGCTCGAAACCGCCGCGCGCTCCATCGCAAGCAAACGTATTGCGAAGGCGGTATTCTCATCGGTAGACAGTGTCCGCGAGGGCAAAAGTCTCGCTCGCAGTCTCGAAAACACAAAGGTCTTTCCGGAACTTTCAACGGAAATGATTGATGTTGGCGAGTCAACTGGCGCGCTGCCGCAGATGCTGAACTCAGTCGCTGAATTTTTCGAGGAAGACGTCCAGACCGCGCTGACCGCATCGCTCGCCCTGATTGAGCCCGCGATTCTGATCGTGATGGGCGTCGTAGTCGTCATCATTCTCATCGCGCTCTATCTGCCTATCTTCTCGCTCAGCCAGGCAGGCACGTTCTCGCGATAAAGGATTTCTCATGTCACAGGCGCCAGCATTCATTCCGGTCGAGCAGGACGAGACATCGCGTGCGCAAGCGTTGGCTGCACGCTACCGCTGCGAGTTTGTCGACCTCAAGAACTTCCGCATCCAGCACGATCTCTTCCGCACCGTGCCGGTCGACATGATGTTCCGCTACAACTTCGTGCCGCTGGAGCAGCAGGAAGACCGCCTCGTCATCGCCGTCAGCGACCCCAGCCGCCTGATGGTGCTCGACGAAATCTCCAGCCTCCTCGGCCAGCGCATTTCGGCCCGCGTAGCCACGCTCTCGCAGATTACCGACCTGCTCAAGAAGACAGAGCAATCGCAACGCGTCCTCGACGAAGCATCCGAGGGCCTGACATTTGACGTTCTCACTGGCGAAGACAACGCCGATGAAAACATTTCGATCGAAAAGCTGACCTCTGAAGAAGACATCAGCCCGATCATCCGCCTCGTTGATACCACCATCTTTACTGCGCTTGAGCGCCGCGCCTCCGACATCCACATCGAAACCTATGATGATTCAGTGCTGGTGAAATACCGCATCGACGGCGTGCTGCAACAGGCCATGGCTCCCATCGCGCGCGAGCATCACTCAACCATCCTCTCCCGCATCAAGGTCATGAGCGAGCTCGACATTGCCGAGCGACGCGTTCCGCAGGACGGACGCTTCCGTGTACGCTACAAGAACCGGCTTATCGACTTCCGCGTCTCTATCATGCCAACCGTGCATGGCGAAAATGCGGTGCTCCGTGTGCTCGATAAAGAATCGATGAGTGAGAAGTTCCGCAAGCTCACGCTCGACGTGGTCGGCTTCGCTGATGACGATCTGCGTCGCTTCCGGCGCTATATCCGTGAGCCTTACGGCATGGTGCTGGTCACGGGCCCCACTGGTTCCGGGAAAACAACCACCCTCTATGCCGCGCTTAACGAAATCAAGAGCGACGAAGACAAGATCATCACCATTGAAGACCCGGTTGAATACCAGATTCGCGGTATCACTCAGATTCCGGTGAATGAGAAGAAGGGCTTGACCTTCGCGCGCGGTCTGCGCTCCATCCTGCGCCATGATCCTGACAAAATTTTGGTCGGCGAAATCCGCGACCAGGAGACAGCGCAGATCGCTATCAACTCTGCGCTGACTGGACACCTCGTTTTCACCACCGTCCATGCCAACAATGTCTTCGACGTGCTCGGACGCTTCCTCAACATGGGTGTCGAGCCCTACAACTTTATTTCTGCGCTCAACTGCATCCTGGCGCAGCGCCTTGTCCGCACCATTTGCGAATACTGCGTGCGCCGTGTGAAGCACGATGAGGAAACGCTGCTCGGCGGCGGCCTTGATCTTGCTGAGTGGCGTAATTTTGATTTCCGCGAAGGCGCAGGCTGCATCGAATGCGGCGGTACCGGCTATCGCGGGCGAACAGCGATCCACGAACTGCTCGACCTTAGCGATCCGATCCGCGAGATGATCCTCGACAAGAAACCCAGCTCAGAGGTTCGCAAGCTCGCCGCAAAGGAAGGCATGCAATTCCTCCGCGAGTCGGCGCTTGACCGCGTCCGGCGCGGGCTGACGACGCTGAAAGAAATCAACAAGGTTACATTCATCGAGGCAACGCGATAGTGGCATTCAATCTTTTTATGCCCGTAACACACCAGCGTCCGCGCCTGGCCTGTGAACTTACGCCCGACGGCGTTGTGGCTGCGCGTCTTATCGATCCGGAACAGACAGCGGCGTCCTTTGCTCCGCTTTTTGCGGGAACGCTCATTCCCAGCCTGAAGACGCCGAACATCATCGACCAGGCCGCTATAGTGGCTGCATTGAAGCGGGCGCTTGACGCGGTGGAAGCTCGAGATAAGCGCTTGACCCTGATCGTCCCCGACGCGGCTGCGCGCGTGCTATTGCTCGATTTCGATACGCTGCCTGCCAAACCGGCTGAAGCGCTGCCCATCGTGCGGTTCCGCCTGCGCAAGCTCATTCCCTTTGAAGTGGATGAGGCTGCGGTCAGCTACCAGATCATGCAACAAAGCCCGACAGAAACACGCGTGCTGGTGACAGCGATGCCGAATGCCGTTCTCGCCGAGTACGAGGAGGCCGTACGGCTCGGCGGATACGAACCGGGCGTCGTACTCACCAGCACCCTGGGCACGCTCGCGGCGCTCATGCAGCCTGACCCTGCTTTACTGGTCAACCTCAACGGCAATTCAGTAACAACCGCGATCACGCGTGGCGACGAACTGCTGTTGCATCGCAGCGTTGAGCTGCCTGTTCAGGAAACGCTGCGCGAAGACGAGCTTCGTCATGCCGTTTCTGTATCAGTAGCTTATTTTGAAGACACGCTCGCCTTCGTACCCGATATTATCTTTTATGCTGGCCCCGGCGGCGCAGTGGAACTGACCCGTGTGCTGGGTCTGGTACAGTTTCGCGTGCGCGACCTTGTTTCCAATGGAAACGCAGTGCCTAAAGGGCTAGTGGCGGCAGTCACAGGAGCGCTCGCAAACTAATGCGCGTCACGGTCAATGTCGCTACCCGTCCTTTCGTTGAGCTGCGTCCCATATACAGACGGCTTCGCGCCTGGATGGTTCTCCTTTTCCTGCTGGCGATTCCTCTGTGGTACGTTGCGCGCAACGAGCAGAAGAAAGCCGACGCAGCTACCGCTCGCGTACGCCAGATGCAGGTCAATGTGCAGAAGATGCAGAACCAGCAGCAAGACTATCAGGGTCTAATGCGCCAGCCGCAGAATGCCGCCGTGCTGACGCAATCTGATTTTTTGAACGATCTCTTCCGCCGCAAAGCGTTTTCGTGGACGGCAACTCTGACGGATCTGGAAACCGTTCTGCCTGCGGGTGTGCAGGTAATGAGCATCGATCCGCAGGTCGCGCCAGACGGCCATGTCACCATACGCATGCGTGTCAGCGGCGAGCGCCAACGGGCCATTGAGGTAGTCAAGAACCTAGAAAGCTCCAAACACTTCGCCTCCCCGCGCCTTGCCGGAGAAGCTCTTGCATCTTCGAGCAACGGTAACCAGCAGGCAACGCCAGTCAACGCGTCAGATAATGTGAACTTTGACATCCTTGCCGACTATCGACCCCTGCCTCTCGACGAAGAACAGCCCCACAAACGCGACAGAGAACCGGAGCAACAGCAGAAGGGAGGTGCGCAATGAACAACGTGCGCAAACTCTTCACGCTGCTCAACCTGCACATCGCGGGTGTAGTGCTGCTGCTCGGACTGAATCTATTTCTGGCGACGCGCCTCTTCGTCGCATGGCATGCGGCTAACTCAGATCAGTCGGCAGATTACGAGGCCGAGCACCTCAGATACGTGCAGTTACAGTCACAGATGTCCCGCCTTGAGGGGCTCCCGCAAAAGGTTGATCAGGCTCGCAGCGACGCAGTCAAATTCTACGAAAAGCGCATTGCAGACAATTACTCGACCATGGCTGGAGAACTGGGCGCCCTCACCAGCAAAGATAATGTGCGCCTTACCCGCGCACAATACACGCCCACGCCGGCCATTAACGGCCTGACCGAGGTGCGGGTCGACGCTGCTCTCAGCGGCGAATACTCGGCGCTGATGCACTTCATCAATGACATCGAGCGCGACAAGAACCATGTTTTCTTCACCATCGACGCGCTCACACTCAATGGCCAGCAGGGCGGTCTTGTCAATCTGCGGCTGCGCATGACCACCTATCTGCGGTCGAGCGGCGACCTGCCGTCTGCAACTGGCGATGAAGGCGCAGTTGCAAGTGAGCAGGCGGCGGTGGCTCCTCAGGGGGCGCGACCATGAAGATCGGCGCTGAAGACAAGAAGAAGGTCATCGCCGCCGGCGTACTCGGCGCAGGTGCGATTGGGGCACTGGTGTATGCACTGACGTTTATTTTCGGCGGCAGTTCCGCACCCGCGCCGCCTCCGGCTGCGCAGACCTCGACCGCCCGGCCAAGCCCCCAACCAGCAGCAACGGCAACAGTGCCTGCAACGGGCGAACACGCAGCGGCCAAAATCTCAAGTAACATTGCGAGTCTCGATCCGACGCTGCACCCGGAGTGGATGGCGCAGGCGGAGTCGCTCGAATACTCGGGCAGCGGCCGCAATATCTTCTCGCAGTTCTCCGCGCCGCCTAAGATCGAAGAGGTAAAAGCACCAGTTCGCCCAAGCAATACTGTTGCCGATGCTCCGAAAGGCCCGCCGCCTCCGCCGCCCATCGACCTGAAATTCTTTGGCTACGAGACGCACAAGGACGGGACACGAAAGGCGTTTCTGCTTCATGGCGATGATGTCTTTATCGCGTCTGAAGGGGACGTGGTTGATCATCGCTACAAGGTTCTGAAGATCGCGCCAATGTCCGTGCAGGTTGAAGACTTGCCGTACCAGAACGCACAACCGATACCGCTTACGCAGAATTAATCCACATGCTTCGCAGCGCCGCCAAATCCGAATCGGGCTACATCCTGCTCACCGTGCTTTTCATGGTCGTGCTGATCCTGATCGCCCTCGCTGTGGCTGCTCCGCGCATCGCTACAAGCATTCAGCGCGATCGCGAACAGGAGCTGATCCATCGCGGAAAGCAATACACGCGCGCCATCAAGCTCTATTACAAGAAATTCGGCCGCTACCCATCCTCCATCGACCAGCTTGAGAACACAAACAACATCCGCTTCCTTCGCAAACGCTATGTCGATCCGATGACCGGCAAGGACGACTGGAAGATCATCCATTTTGGGGAAGCACATGTAAAAGCAATGGGACTGTTTGGCCAGCCGATCCAGAATGGTGGCATGTCGACGACAGCGGGAAGCAGCGTCCTAGGCGGCACACCCGGACTGACATCGAACCCGCTGGGCGGGGCTGCGTCCTCTTCCAGCACCACACCATCTTCCAGCGGCATCACCGGCTCCAGCTCCTCTGGAAGCTCCAGCACCCCGGGAACGATAAATGCTGGTACTAACCCCACCAGCCCATTCAGCAGTACGGGAAGCAGCACCTTCGGCAGCGGCCAGACCATGGGCGGCGCTCCCATTGTTGGCGTGGCCAGCAAAAGCACCAAGGCGTCCATCAAGGAATACAAGCAACAAAAGCACTACAATGAGTGGGAGTTCGTGTACGATCCTGTCGAAGACCTGATGAGCTCCGTGAGTCTCTTCGGAGGAGGGCAAAGCGGATCCGGGAACCTCAATGGCCCCGGCAGTAATGGCACGATGAGTCCTGGTACTCCGTCGAGTCCCTTCAGTTCTGGCCCAGCAGCAAACCCGACTTCTGGCACGAACCCCACGAGCAACCCGCCCACTTCACCACAATAAAAAGGCCTCGCATCGCGAGGCCATTTCCGCTCCCAAGTCGGAGAGATTACACGTTGAACGAAGATCCGCAGCCGCAGGTGCTCTTCGTGTTTGGGTTCTCAAATTTGAACCCTGCCGCTTCCAGCGTCTCAACATAGTCCACAACGCATCCGGTTAGGTACATCAGCGATGTTGCATCGACAAAGACCTTAAGGCCGTCGAAGTTGAAGACCTTGTCCATCATGCCCGACTGGTTCTCAAATGACATGGAGTACTGGAAACCCGAGCAGCCGCCGCCCACTACGCCAATGCGCAGTCCGGCCGGAAGCGGGTCCTGGGTCGCCATGATCTCGCGCACTTTGGC
>Ga0126371_10005479_pt1 | contig 11265 bp, 11 predicted proteins | sample PanSoiMetaPlot_4_FD_110145 | JGI IMG/M metagenome (GOLD analysis project Ga0126371, IMG submission 110145) | Tropical forest soil microbial communities from Panama - MetaG Plot_4 | ecosystem: Environmental > Terrestrial > Soil > Tropical forest > Bulk soil | place: Panama | collected 2016-02-17
TAGTTGAAAAACAGGAGATTTCCCAACAGCTGTACGACACAGCCGTGGCCCAGGCGAGCGTCACACGTGCCGCGGTGAGCGCCGCGAAGTCATCGGCGGCTGCCGCCGAACAGGAGGTTCATCAGGCCCGCGCAAAGCTCCTACAGGCACAGGCCAACTTGCGCTCTTCCCAAACCGGTCCGCAGCAGGTTGCTCAAACGCGCGCCCGTGCTCAGTCTGCCCAGGCCGCCGTGCAGCAGAAACAAGCCGCGCTCGATCAGGCCCAGCTCAATCTGCAATACACAAAGATCACTGCACCGGTTGACGGTGTCGTCACGAAAAATGCGGAAGTGGGGATGAATGTGCAAGCGGGACAGCAATTGTTCAATGTGGTCCCTTTAAACGACGTTTGGGTTACCGCCAATTTCAAAGAGACGCAACTCAAGCACATGCAAGTCCGCCAGCGGGCCGAAGTGAAAGTAGACGCGAACGGCCGGACCTACAAAGCTCACGTCGATAGCATCGCGGGGTCGAGCGGCGCGCGGCTGAGCCTCCTGCCTCCTGAGAATGCCACAGGGAATTATGTGAAGGTTGTTCAGCGCATTCCCGTGAAGCTGGTTTTCGATCCCGGCGAGAACAGCGACCACCTGCTCCGGCTCGGCATGTCTTGCGAGCCCAAAGTCTTCGTAAAGTAACTTCGCCGGGAGCTCCGGGGATGACGTGGCGGTTTTCAGGTAGGTTGCTCGTATCCCCTTCTCCTCGACTTCAGATTTTCATCCCCGGTGGAAATGTAAACACTCTTTCGCCATCTTTTTTGTTCTTTTGGTTTTCGGCAAGCCGACCAGCAACTGCCCCTACGCAGCATTCCTCGTGGTGACGCGCTATAATCGGCGAATGCCCATTGAGCGAAATACACTACGGATACGCAACACGACCGTACTCTGCGTTCGTAAAGACAACAAAGTCGTGCTCGCTTCCGATGGCCAGGTGACCATGGGCGAGGGCGTCATCAAGCACAACGCTAAGAAAACGCGCCGCCTCTATAACGATAAAATTCTTGCCGGCTTTGCCGGCAGCACGGCTGACGCCCTTTCGTTGTTCAGCCGCTTCGAAAATAAACTGCAGGAATATCACGGGAATCTGCCGCGGGCCGCGGTAGAACTGGCCAAAGAGTGGCGCACGGACCGTTCCCTGCGCCACCTCGAAGCTCTGCTCATCGTGGCGGACGCCAAAAATACATTTCTTCTTTCCGGCAACGGCGACGTGATCGAGCCCGACGACGGCATCACCGCCATCGGCTCGGGAGGCTCTTACGCTCTTGCCGCGGCTCGCGCTCTTGCCAAGAACACGAAAATGGGAGCCAAGGAGATCGCCCAGGAATCGATGCGCATCGCCAGCGAGATTTGCATCTTCACCAACTCCAATTTCAGCATCGAAGAGCTATAGCCGGAACTTATGGCCGAAAAAGAGAAGGACAAAGATATGGTGATCTACCTGTCGGGCGATCAGGCCACCCCAGAGCCCGAGCCGATCCCTTCATTCGACGAGCTCACTCCTCGTGAGATCGTCGCCGAGTTGGACAAATATATCGTCGGCCAGAACGCCGCAAAAAAGGCGGTGGCTATTGCCCTGAGGAACCGCGTCCGGCGGCAGAAACTTCAACCTGAGCTCGCCGAGGATATTCTTCCCAAAAATATTCTGATGATCGGCCCCACCGGCGTGGGCAAGACGGAAATCGCCCGCCGTCTGGCGCGACTAGCGGGCTGCCCCTTTGTCAAAGTCGAGGCTTCCAAGTACACCGAAGTCGGATACGTGGGCCGCGACGTAGAATCCATGGTTCGCGACCTGGTCGAGACGGCCATCGATATGGTCCGCGAAGAGAAGCTCGACGAAGTTGCCGAGCGCGCCGAACAGTCTGCCGAAGAGCGCCTCCTGGACCTCTTGCTCCCAACCGCGCCTCTTCCGGTTGAAAATACGCCTGGCGCCGACGCCCAACGCCGCGAGCAGACCCAGCGCACTCGCGACAAGCTGCGCGCGCAGCTCCGCGAGGGGAAGCTCGACCAACGCCTGGTCGAGGTCGAGGTCCGCGAGCGCTCCATGCCCTCGTTCGAGATCGTCACCAATCAGGGTGTGGAGGAGATGGACATCAACGTCAAGGACATGCTTTCCGGCATGTTCGGCCAGCAGAAAAAGAAACGTAAGATGACCGTCGCCGAAGCCTTCGACTACCTCATCCAGGAAGAGGAAAATCGCCTGATCGATATGGACCAGGTCACCCGCATCGCAGTCGACCGCGTGGAGCAGATGGGCATCTTGTTTATCGACGAAGTCGACAAAATCGCCGGGCGCGAGAGCGGCCATGGCCCCGACGTCTCGCGGGAAGGGGTCCAGCGCGACATTCTGCCCATTGTGGAAGGCACGACCGTGAACACCCGTTACGGCATGGTCCGCACCGACCACATTTTGTTTATCGCCGCCGGCGCTTTCCACACCACCAAGCCTTCGGACTTGATCCCCGAGCTTCAGGGCCGTTTCCCCATCCGTGTGGAGCTCAGTTCACTTTCGGAAGCCGATTTCATCCGTATTCTTACCGAGCCCAAGAACGCTCTCATCAAGCAATATGTCGCGCTGCTCGACACGGAAGCTCTTAAGTTGTCGTTCAGCGAAGATGCCATCGCCAACATTGCGCGCTTCGCCGCTATGGTCAATGAACAGACCGAAAATATCGGCGCGCGCCGCTTGCACACCATTCTCGAAAAAGTTCTCGAGGAAATTTCGTTCGAAGCGCCTGAGATGAAGAAGAAAACGGTTAAGGTGGATTCCGCGTACGTGCAAAAGCAACTCGCCAACATCGTCAAGGATCAAGATCTGAGCCGCTACATCCTTTAGAGACCCCATGGACATCCGCCAGGGGCGACCAGTGCCGCGGCTTTCGAATTTCTCTTATCTCGGGTCGCTGTTTCACTTTCTTTGCCTTGCCGGCGCCTTTTCGTGGCTCCTAATCCTCGCCAACTGTGCTTCTCCCGGCGAGCCGGTCGAGCGCAAGCCTCCCATTCCGCACGCCATAGCCGACCTCGCCGCGCAGCAAATCGGGAACAGCGTCTCGCTCACTTTCACGCTCCCCCAAGAAACTGTGGAACGCCGCGCATTGAAGCAGCCGCCCACAGTCGAGGTCTATCGCGAGTTCCAGCAATCCCCGGCTCACGCCGCCGAGCCAAATTCCGCCTCACCTCCCCTCGCAACATCGCCCGGTACTCTATTGGTCACCATTCCCCAGGCCATGCTCTCCAGCTATGTAACGCAGGGACGCTTTAATTACATCGACACTCTCCGGCCTGAAGATTTCGCCCAGCACCCGAACGCTTTCGCTGTTTACACCGTTCGCACGCGTGTATCAGCGAAAAGAGAATCAGCCGATTCCAACATGGTTTCCGTCCGCATCTACCCGTTGCCGGATCCGATTGCTGATCTAAAGGCGGCGGTCACGCATTCTGGTATCGAACTCACTTGGACTGCGCCACTGCGAACTCCGGTTGGCCCCGCACCAACGATTACTTCCTATCGAATCTACCGCTCCCAAGCACAGCCGGCAGCCGCGGCGGAAGCGAATCCCGCTCTGCTCCAAATTGGCGAAACGACATCGTCCGATTACCTCGACTCCGAAATTCAATTTGGAAATTCTTTTAGCTACACGGTGCGCAGCGTCATCCAAATCGATAGCCGGGAACTCGCATCAGCCGATTCCAATCGCGTCACTGTGCTTGCGCGAGACATTTTCCCGCCAGCCGCACCCCAAGGTCTCGTGGTGGTGTACGTGCCTGCCCAGAGCGGCCAGCCCGCCCGGCTGGAACTTTCCTGGAATATCAGTGTTGAAACCGATTTGGCGGGTTACAACGTCTATCGCAGCGAGGAGCCGGGGGTTCAGGGAACACGCTTGAATTCTGAACTTTTGCCTACGCCTGCTTTTCAAGACGCGCACGTGTTGGCAGGCCGGACTTATTTCTATACGGTTACCGCTGTTGACCACACGGGAAACGAAAGTGCGGCGAGTTCCGAGATTTCCGGAGCCGTGCCGGCGGAAAGTCAGTCAGTGCCATGAATAAAGATCTCAAAGAAGACGTAGCTGGCAAGACCGACGATCCCTCGCCTTTCTTGCGAGTTGTTCGGGAGTCCGTTCCCGAGCCTGGCGCCTCAGCGCCGGCGAGTCCTCTGGACAACTCCAAATCCTCCGGCCCGGCTCTTTGGATCGGCGTTTACCTCGGGGCCCTTCTGAACATCGTCATGATCGCCGCGCTCGTGGCCGCCAATCGCTTTCCCAATCTGGAGCCGTATGCCCTCGAGCGCAATGCTGTCTCTTACAGCTTGTTCGTGCTACTGCTGCTGGTGCCAGTGGTTTCTTTTCTGAAGCGCCCCGCGCGCATGTTCACGGCGGGCATTGTCGGATGGGTGCTGTTCAGCGCTGGCTACAACATCGCAGGCTTCTACTTTCATAACTTGTTTGCCGTTCTGCGCACTCCTCTGGAGGTTCTGATTGAAGGCGGAGTCATTTACGGCGTCGCTGCTGTACTATCTTGGGTGGTCGGAATGATCTTTCAGGCAAGGAGGCATCCCATTGCGCCGCGCCGCCGTGCGGCGCATCACGTCGTTCACTTTCGCCAATGAAACTCTGCCGATTCCAACCTCTCGAGTTCGCGATCAAAGATTTAGGACGTTCTGGTAACGAACCCCATGCTCAAATTCTCCACGGCATACTCGAGGGTGCCTCCGTCTACGAACTGCGCGGGGACTTTTTCGGGGCGCGGGACCGCACCGGCCGCAAATGGCCGGCGGACCAGGTAAAGTTTTTGCCGCCGGTCGTTCCCACAAAAGTCGTTGCGGTGGGCCGCAATTATCGCGAGCACGTAAAGGAATTCAACAACCCTCTGCCGAAGGAACCGGCTATTTTCCTGAAACCGCCCTCCTCCATTCTGGCGCCCGAAGATCCCATCATCCTTCCGACTATCTCCCAGCGAGTCGAATACGAAGGGGAGTTAGCTGTGGTCATCGGCAAGCGCTGCTTCCATGTCGGCGAGGGCGAGGATGTAACCCCGTACATTCTCGGCTACACCGCGCTCAACGATGTCACCGCCCGCGATCTCCAGCGCTCCGATCTGCAATGGACTCGCGGCAAAGGTTTCGACACTTTCTGCCCTTTCGGCCCCCTGCTCGAAACGGAGCCTCCCACTTCAACGACCAGCGTTGAAACTCGCGTCAACGGTGCCGTCAAGCAGTCCGCTACCGTGGGCGACATGATTTTCCCGATCGATGTGATCATCCGCTGGATCACCGCAGTCATGACCCTGGAACCCGGCGACGTTATCGCGACTGGTACTCCCGGTGGTGTCGGGCCCATTGCTGCCGGCGATGTCGTGGAGGTGAGCGTCAGCGGTATCGCCACTTTGCGCAATCCTGTTTCTGCTTCGTAGCGGCGGATTCTTAGGATCTGTTAGCAGCCTGTTTCCCCGCATACCACTGTCGCGAGGGCCCAGCCAACGATGCAGAGGGGCAGCGCCAGCGCTACAAAAACTACCGCCCGCCCGAAATCCGCTCTAGAATAACGTTATGTCCCTGGTTCGTTCCCTGTCCTCCGGCCGTACCCTGGCCCTGATGTGGCACTCTGCCAAAGTGACGCTTCGCGTCCTCTGGCGCGTCACTCGCCAGGTGTTTCACGAAGCGACCGGCGCGCTGTTCGGCTTCTTCGCGGGCTACGGTTTGCTGCTGGCCTGGAGGACGTGGCACCATAAACCCGCATTGTGGCTGGTGGGCCTGGCCGTGCTTTACGCGCTGATGATGGGCGGCTTCGCTTTTGGTGCATTTCGCCGCGCCAAGCGCATGCGATGACACCAAGGTCCGCTCGCGAGTTTTATGCCTGATACCCTCAATAAAGCCTCGCAGCTTGCCGAAAAGAAGGCCGCCTCCACCACAGGCCTGCCGATGCAAACCGTTGTTACTCCGTCCGATCTGAACGACTGGGAACCAGAGCGCGACCTCAGTTACCCCGGCCAGTTTCCTTTCACACGCGGCGTCTATCCCACCATGTACCGCGGCCGCCTCTGGACCATGCGCCAGTATGCCGGCTTCGGCAGCGCCGCCGAGTCGAATCGCCGCTATCGGTACCTGCTTGAAAAGGGGCAGACCGGCCTTTCCGTCGCCTTCGATTTACCCACGCAGATAGGCATGGACTCCGACCACCCGCTCGCACAGGGCGAAGTCGGCAAAGTGGGCGTGGCAATCGACTCGCTCGAAGACATGCAAACGCTGTTCGATGGCATTCCCCTCGAGCGCGTCTCCACTTCGATGACCATCAACGCCACCGCCGCAATCTTGCTTGCGCTTTACGTGGCCGTTGCCAGGCAGCAGGGCGCAAATCTGGCGCGCCTTTCGGGCACGGTGCAGAACGACGTTCTCAAGGAATACATCGCGCGAGGAACCTACATTTATCCGGTGCGCCCAGCCATGCGCATTGTCACGGACATCTTTGCCTGGTGCCGCCGCGAAATTCCCAACTGGAACGCAATTTCCATCTCTGGCTATCACATTCGCGAGGCCGGCTCGACCGAAGTGCAGGAAGTCGCTTTCACGCTCGCAAATGCCATTGCCTATGTCGAAGCCGCCATTGCCTCGGGCCTTAAAGTGGACGAATTTGCGCCGCAGCTTTCTTTCTTCTTCAACGCGCACAACGAATTTCTCATGCAGATCGCCAAATTTCGCTCCGCTCGCCGCCTCTGGGCGCGCATCATGCGCGACCGTTTTGGCGCGAAAGATGCGCGCTCCATGATGCTGCGCTTCCATGCGCAGACGGCAGGCTCGGCGCTCACGGCGCAGCAACCGGACAACAACGTGGTCCGCGTCGCGCTGCAGTGCCTCGCCGCCGTTCTCGGCGGCTGCCAGTCGCTGCACGCCAATGCGCTCGACGAAGCCCTGGCGCTGCCCACCGAACAAGCCGCGCTGCTGGCGCTCCGCACGCAGCAGATCATCGCTCACGAAACCGGCGTTGCGAATACGGTCGACCCCGTCGCGGGCTCCTACGCCATCGAAAAGCTCAGCGATGAAATCGAAGCCGCCGCGCGGCAATATATCTCCCGCATCGACGCAATGGGGGGGACCCTCCGCGCCATTGAAAGCGGCTATGTCCAGCAGGAGATTCAGAAATCCGCCTACGACTACCAGAAGGCGGTCGAGCGCGGAGAGCAAACCGTCGTCGGCGTGAACTGCTATAAGGCGGACGAAGAACTCCCAATCCCCACCCTGCGCATGGACCCCGAAATCGAGCGCACGCAAATCGAGCGTGTGAAGGCCCTCCGCGCCCGCCGCGACGCGGCCAAGTCAAAGGCAACGATTGACGAAGTTGAGCGCCGCGCCCGCGGCAACGAAAATCTCATGCCCGCCATCCTCGCCGCCGTCGAATCCTGCGCAACCGTCGGCGAAATCTCCGACGCAATGCGCCGTGCTTTCGGCGAGTACCAGGAATCCGTCGTTATCTAACCAACTTTGGCCTCACTGGAAAGTAGGGAACTCGGCGTGCTGAGCGCTCGTTCCCTGGTGGGAGGTCGTTTCAGCATCGGATTTCCAAGAAGCATGTAGACTCATTGGGATGAAACTTATTCTTGCCTCGGCTTCCCCGCGCCGCGCGGAGATTCTCCGCAACGCAGATTTGAAGTTCGAGGCGTGGCCGGCTAACGTTGATGAAACGCGCCTGCCTGGCGAGTCCGCAGCCGATTACGTCTTGCGCCTCGCCCTGGCGAAGGCTCGCCTTGCCGCCCGTCACGCTTCCGAACGCTCTGCGCCCGCCATTTACATTGGCGCCGATACCACCGTTGTCCTGGACCACCACGTCCTTGCCAAGCCCGCCAGTTTCGAAGAAGCACGCTGGATGCTCCGCCAACTCTCTGCCCGCACCCACGAAGTCCTTACTGCACTGGCGCTCGTCTCCGCGCCCGATGGCCGCGAAATTTCGGGCGTCGAAAGCACGAAGGTCACCTTCACCGCGCTCTCCGAAGCCGAAATTGAAGATTATCTTGCCTCTGGTGAGCCCTTCGATAAAGCTGGCGCTTACGCCATCCAGGGTCTTGGCGGACGTTATGTGACACGTATCGAAGGTTGTTACTTCAACGTGATGGGGCTGCCGCTCTCGCGGCTCTGGTCGATGTTACAGAGTTTCCGATCGGATGAAAAACCAAACGTTCACTGACCAGGTAGGCGTCGCGCGGTTCGAAAACGCGCTTCTTGCATTTCCGAGTCGCGCTTAGGCCTTCTTCTCTTCCGCCGGAGTCCCAGTGGGGGTCGCAGTACTCGCGGGTGCAGCCGGTTGGCTATGCTGCACGCTGGTATCGGGGCCACGCATGCCATCCTTGAATTCTCGGATGCCTTGGCCCAGGCCCTTCATCACATCGGGAATCCGCCGCCCGCCGAAAAACACCAGCACGATCAGCAGAATGATTAAAAGATGGGGGATGCTTAGCGCTTCCATGCCATACCTCTCTTCAGCCCGTCCGCGCAGCGTGAGATGCTATCACGAGCCGCGCCAGGAAGGGAAACGGATGCCTATAGTATAACACGCTCGTCCCCTGCACGCCGGGTTACCTGCTGCCGATCCAGGTACTCCAGCAGCGGAATGGCGTACTTCCTTGTCACGCCCGTAAGTTCTTTGAATGCAGGGATTGACAGCCGTGCGCCCTTCTCTCTGCGATAGCGCGAAAGCGACTCACGCAGCCGCTCCATCGCCGAGCGATGAAACACCAACTCGGCAGTCACCCGCACCAACAGCTGTTCGCGCAGCAAAATCTCTAGAATCTTGCGTGCACGCTGTGGCTCAACCGGCAGCTTCTCGAGCACCATAGCGAGGCTCGGTGCCTCGAGCCCCGCCAATGCGAATTCGCGCTCGATCAGCTCCTTCGCGCGCTGTTCGTCTGGCGCGAGCGCCACTGTACGACCTGCCCGCTGCACCAGTTCGCCCGCAACCGCAAGCGCGCCCTCTTTTATCAGGTCGTTCAGAGCCGTCTCGAAAAGTTCCGCGCCCGGATTTCCGCACCGCCTGCGCAGATCGTGGCGCGCGATTCCGGGCGACAGCGGATTCTGCCGATGAAACGCCTCAACCACATGGCGCGCCGTCGTTGAGCATTCGGCTACGGCTTGAGACGAAGCGACAACCAAGGGCTGCGCCGCCGCGGAAATTACGCGGACCTTTCCTGACTCCTTCAGCTTTCCCAGCGCCGCGGCTATTTCCGCTTCGGTCCATCCCATGCGCGCAGTTGCTTCCGCCGCTCTCACTCCGTCCGTCTTCGTTTCGGTCATGGCCCGCAAAATTTCTTCCGGATTGCCTCGCTCCAACAATTGCAGCGCCGAAACAACGTCACGGTCGCCGCGCCGGTGCCGTGCTGGTTTTGCGTCGATTACCGCTCCGCCGCCAATCGTGGCGACCGGAGAAAACTGGCGCAGGATGAATCGGTCTCCTGGCAACAGGAGCGCTTTTTCTTTCAGCCGCAATTGCGCGAAACCGCTCGCGCCAGGCATAAGCTCTTCGCCGTCGATCAGAATTACCTCCGCGATTGTTTGCGCCGTGCCTTGATGAAAATGCAGGCGCGCGCGGTTTTTCAGCGGCCGCGCCGAAGCAAGCACCCGAATGCGTGCGTCCACCCGGTCGGTCGGCTCGAAAATTCCGGGCGGCCCCAGGCTCATTCCGCGAGCAATTTCCGCATGATCGACGCCGGCCAGATTCACTGCGGTGCGCTGCCCGGCAACCGCGCGCTGCACCCCCTTCCCGGCCGAATGGAGGCCGCGCACGCGCAGCCGCCTGCCGGTCGGATACAATTCCACCTCTTCTTCGACCTTCATGCTGCCCGCCACCAGCGTCCCGGTCACCACCGTCCCAAAACCTTTCATTGCGAACGACCGGTCGATTGGCAGCCGCAGGTGTCGCGAAGCATCTTTTTTCACCGCCACTTGCGCCGCGCGCAGTAGTTCCTTCTTCAGCGCAACCAAACCCGCGCCGGTCCGCGCGCTTACCGGCACGATCGGCGCGCCCTCCAAAAAAGAGCCGCGCACGAACTCCTCTACCTCGAGCTTCACCAGGTCCAACACATCCGCATCCACCAGATCGGCCTTGCTGATGGCCACCAACCCGTGCGGAATTCCCAACATCCGGCAGATTTCGAAATGCTCGCGAGTCTGCGGCTTGATCGACTCGTCCGCCGCCACCACCAGCAGCACCACATCAATCCCGCCAGCGCCCGCAAGCATGTTGCGCACAAATTTTTCGTGCCCGGGCACATCCACGAAACCGATGCGCACGCCATCCAGGTTCAGAAACGCGAAACCCAAGTCGATCGTAATTCCGCGTCTCTTTTCTTCTTCGAGCCGGTCTGGATGCGTACCGGTCAAGGCCTCGACCAGCTTGGATTTGCCGTGGTCGATGTGTCCGGCAGTCCCGACAATCACGTGTTGGATGGCGGTTTGATTCTCCATGCGAACGCGCTCGTGCCATTCGATGCTAGCGAACGTCCGACTTCCGGGTCAAACTTCCTCACCGCAATTTGGAGATGTTGCCTGGACGCCCGCCGTCCGAGATCCGCTTTCCCTTTCGCTGCGCTTTCTTTCACGAGCCCTAGCCAAACTCGTTGTGCCTGGCGCACCATCAGCGTACTATTCAACCGCCAACTCCAGAGCATAACCGGGTACTTATAGGGGAGAATCGAGATGTCCTTGTCCATCGCACGACGAATAGTCATCGCCGCGATCGCCGTATTCGCTATGTCGCTGGGGGTTTCCACCGCGCTCGTAGCCGCCGACGATCCCCTGATGGGCACTTGGATCCTCAACGTCCCCAAGTCCCAACTCGGCACGCCGGTTCCCAAGAGCATCGTCCGCAAGCACATTCCTATTCCGGGCGGCGTTCGCGTGGTTCAGGATCGCGTCGACGCCCAGGGCAAGGCCAGCACCGGTGAGTTCACCGTGAAGTTTGACGGTAAGGACTATCCTATCAGTGGCGATCCCTACGTGGACCGCCTGATCATGAAGCGTGTCGACAAGTACCGCGCCGACGGCATCGGCATGAAGGGCGACAAGAAGGCCACCACCTACACGTGGCAGGTTTCCAGGGACGGTAAGGTTCTCACCTACACTACGCAGCGCCTTTACCCGCCCGAGCGCGTGGGCACGATCATTCAGGTTCTCGACAAACAGGAATAAGCGCAGGTCCGGGCCGCCCGCAAATGTAGGCGCCAGATTTTGGCGCCAGAATTGTGTACA